>Ga0209724_1002882_pt1 | contig 14404 bp, 18 predicted proteins | sample grotaG_FD_184143 | JGI IMG/M metagenome (GOLD analysis project Ga0209724, IMG submission 184143) | Glacier valley bacterial and archeal communities from Borup Fiord, Nunavut, Canada, to study Microbial Dark Matter (Phase II) -... | ecosystem: Environmental > Aquatic > Freshwater > Ice > Glacier ...
TGAAAAAATTATTCTTATATCAAGTATTAAATCTGCCATTGAATTACCCTGGTGGATGATGGGTGCTGGTAAACTGCGGCTAAATAAAATAGTATCTATGCGGTCGTATAAAATACTGGAACCCATTCAAAACAGGTTTTTAGGCGTGAAGGATAAAGGTGAAATTGAGATGGTACGTAACTACCGAAAAAACGCTCCTGAAATTTATACCAACTGGGCTATCAACCAAGTGCTTAACTGGAAAAACAATTGGCAACCTCCGACAATCTTTCACATACATGGCGACAATGATAAAATGTTTCCTATCAGAAATGTTTCGCCTACTCATATTATAAAAGGTGGAGGACACTTTATGATTATGAACAAAGCAGCAGAAATAAGTGAATGCATTAATGGAGTTATTTAGACATAAATTTTATCGTAACGCAAAGCCCCGGCCTGATTGAAATGATGGTGTAAAGATGGTCATCCGCTCCGGCAGAGAAGTCGCAAGTAGTTGTCATGATGTAACTAAGCCCTTACAATAATTTTTTACATAAAGTGTTTTACAACACCTATTCAATTATTTAGATAGTTTTTGTGTTAAACATTTTAAAACATTTTTTGTATAAAACCTTATCACAAGGTTAATTATGGTATTTTTGGCGCTGTTAAAATTTTACTTATGAGTATTGGCTGGATTATTTTTATTGTGGCTGCCATAGGCTGGCACATTGGTTTGTATGGAATGTTTAAAAAGGCAGGCATAGAACCCTGGAAAGCACTGGTACCATTTTATAATACCTGGTGCATGGTGGAAAAAATGAGGTTACATAAAGTATGGTTTTTTTTACAAGTGATACCTATAGCAGGGCAGTTTATTTCCATCTGGATTACCATCAAATTTGTAGAGCACTTTGGACGCTTCGGATTTTTACATCACGCTGCAACTGTACTAATTCCCTTTATTTATTTTCCCTACCTCGGTTACTCAAAAGATGAAAAATATGCAGGAGAACTGGTAGTAAATAATTATAAAAAATCCGGCACACGTGAGTGGATAGATGCTGCAGCATTTGCAGTAGTGGCAGCAACCCTTATTCGTACGTTTGTTTTTGAAGCATATACCATTCCAACACCCTCCGAAGAAAAAACATTACTGGTAAACGATTTCTTATTTGTAAGTAAGTGGACTTATGGACCACGTATTCCCAATACACCGATTGCAATGCCTTTTGTACATCATACGATGCCTTTTGTAAATGTAAAAAGTTATAGTGAAGCCATTCATATTCCTTACACAAGGTGGTTTGCAAGCCCGGTGCAGCGCAATGATGCGGTGGTATTTAATTTTCCTGCCAATGACACATTGATCAATGATCCCATTGTAGACGGACAGCAGCAGTTTGGTTCGCAAACTACCTACTACCAGGAAATTAGAGATGAAATGAACCTGGGACATCTTACAGAACAAAAGGCCAGAGAAGATGTGTGGAATAAATATGGCGATATGATTATTACAAGGCCTGTTGACAAAAGAGAAAACTTTATTAAACGTTGTGTAGGTATAGCCGGAGATACGATACAGGTTATTAATGGCGCTCTGATGGTTAACGGAAAGCCGCAGGATTATTTTCCAGAAGCGCAACGTTATTATAAAATGACTATTCCACCCAATACACCCGCATTGGATAGCAAAGAAAATGCAGAGGAAGTGTTGTTACCTATGGGTATTCATGTACGTTGGGAGCAGAAGGATATACAACAAATAGGTAATAATATTTACCTGGTAAATATCACCAATGAAGAAAAACAACAGTTAAAAATTACCACCGGTTACACAATTACAGATTTTTTATATCCTGTTGAAAACAGGCTATTCCCATACTATGATACTACGAGGCAATGGAGTTCTGATAATTATGGTCCTTTATACATACCAAAAAAGGGAGCTACCATTGAGTTGAACGCTGATAATTATACCCGTTACGAACGCTGCATCCGAACATATGAAAGCAATGAGCTGGAAAATAAGGGTGGTAAGATATTTGTAAATGGTAAGGAAGCTACCAGTTATACTTTTAAAATGAATTATTATTGGTTAATGGGTGATAACCGTCACAACTCTTTAGATAGTCGCTATTGGGGTTTTGTACCCGAAGACCATGTGGTAGGTAAGGCTTCGCTAATTTGGTTTAGTTGGGAAGGTGGTCCACGCTGGAAGCGGATTTTTAAATGGATAAAATAATTTTTTTAGGGTACTATTTAATGTTTAATTTAAAAATATAAAATTCCTCCCGATAGCAATGTTGGGAGGAATTTTTATCTGATTGCTTTTATTAATTAAGTGCCTTTATGCTTCATTATCAGGCAATCAAAAAATAATATCCATGATAAAGAAAGAAATTCCCTTTACGGTAGAAATTTATGCAACTTCAGAAGAATTAACAACCGCTGATGCTACTTTATTAGCAAGTGCCAGGACTATTACTTCGGCCGCTTATGCTCCTTACTCAAATTTTAAAGTTGGTGCAGCAGCGATGTTATCGAATGGCAGCATTGTAACCGGTACCAACCAGGAAAATGCTTCTTATCCTGTTGGCATATGTGCGGAGAGAGTGTTACTTTCTACAGTAGCTTCACAATTTGGAGGAGTCGGTATCATAACTATGGCCATTAGTTATGATAATTTAAAAGGAGAAAGTAAACATCCCATTTCGCCGTGTGGTATTTGCCGGCAAAGTTTATCAGAATATGAGCAAAGGACCAATCAGCCTATAAGAATTATATTAAGTGGCTTGAGTGGCGAAGTTTATATCATTGAGAAGGCACAGCAGTTATTGCCGTTAACTTTTAGTTTGCTGGATATAAAGTAGCACCTGAATTACCAGTATTTAAAATAAGGTTTGTACCCCATAAGCAAATTTTCTTTCATGTTCCAGCAACCATCTCTTACGCCATAACCCGCCACTGTAGCCGGTTAAATCGCCATTGCTGCCAATAACCCTGTGACAGGGAACTACAATGCTTAATTGATTTTTTCCATTTGTTGTGCCTACCGCTCTTATTGCTTTTATATCTCCCGTTCGTTTGGATAATTCCAGGTAGCTAATTGTTTTTGCGTAAGGGATTTGCTGTAAGGCAGTCCATATTTTTTGTTGAAAAGCAGTACCGTTTTGCTGAAGTGGTAAATCAAATTCTCGTCTTGTTCCATTAAAATATGCGGTAAGCTGTTGTTTACAATTTTTAATTAAAATATTGCTGTCATCAAATATTTCTTCTGGTGGCGTGACTGTTTTTTCATCTTCAAATATCAAAGAGGTTATCATTTCGCCATTTACTTCAATTAAAATAATACCAACGGGAGAGTGCAAAGAAGAGATGATTCTGGTCATAAAAATGTATTGATAAATTTAAATGAATTAATATTGCCAAACTAAAAAAAATACGATTTCTTTGATAAAGAAATTACAAGTTATGAGTACCGCTAAAACTGAAACCAGGTTCATAGAAAAGGCGATGAATGCCATTGCAGATCCATGCAGGTTATCTATACTTCAGGAAATTTCCCGCAAAGGCGAAATATGTTGTGGTGATGTACAGCAGCTTACAGGGCTTTCTCAGCCTACCTGCTCACATCATATTAAATTATTGTCAGATAGTGAATTAGTAGAGTGCCGAAAAGAAGGCCGCAATCATTTTTTTACGCTTAATAAAAATAATTTTAAAAAAGTAAGTATTTTTTTGGAAAGGTTTTATGAGTTTTAGCCAATACGGCAACCGTTATCAGCAGGCTGTGCCGGTTGTAGCAGCACCACTTCATTTTGTTGGTTATATACACCTAGCACGAGGCATTCACTTAAAAAATTGGCAATTTGTTTTGGTGGAAAATTGACTACCGCTATAATTTTTTTACCAATCAATTCCGTTTTTGAATATAAGTTGGTTATTTGTGCAGAAGAATTTTTAATTCCTGATTCACCAAAATCAATTTTGAGTTGGTAGGCTGGTTTTCTGGCATTGGGAAAATCAGTCACTTCTAAAATAGTTCCCAGCCGCATGTCTATTTTTTCAAAATCATCCCAATTAATCATAAGTATAGTTTTACCTGCAACGTATTTTGTAATATTGAAAACTAAATAATTTTTATGGTATTACAAATAAAACAAGCAAGTATTGACGATATAAATATTGTTGCCCCATTGTTTAATGCGTACAGAATATTTTATAACCAGGCTAGTGATATGGCTGGTGCAACTAACTTTTTATACGAAAGAATAGTAAAAAATCAGTCAACCCTTTTTATTGCTTTTATTAACGGCGAAGCAGTGGGCTTTACACAATTGTATTCCATATTTTCATCTGTATCTTTAAGGCCAGCTTTGTTACTAAATGATTTATATATTGCCGAAAGGGCCCGTAAACTTGGTATTACTACAGCTTTGCTTAATAAGGCAAAAGAATTTGGCAAGCAAAATAATGCAGGATGGCTATTATTGGAAACAGCCTTCGATAATTATAACGCACAATCTCTTTATGAAAAAAATGGATGGATAAAGCAGAATGATTTCTTTTTCCAGTTTTCCCTGTAAGGATAAACAGCAAGATTTTTTGTTGTTATTCTAATTAATTAATGTCAGAAGTATTTACAACAGCATCTAAATTTAGTGGTCCGTAAATATGTGGAAATTCTTCATTTACCGGAGGCGCAAGATCATATTTTAATAAGGCTGTTAATTTAGTTTCATCAATATGCAGCAACAAAAGGGCTTTTTGGTTTTGGTAATATCTTTCCAATACACCCTTTACCTGTTCTGCTTTACTGGTATGAATAAATCCTTCTGTCTTTAAAGATACAGGTTCATAAAATCCCTGTTTAAGTACATTTTGCCAATCTGATTTTGATACAACATGGTAGATCATTCGTCAAGTAATTTTACAAGTATTAGTAGCTCTTCCATTTTATAGCGGTTAAGGTCGTTGTCATAACACTTACTCAATTCTTCCAGCAAAAATTGAATAATCTGTCTGTTATTTTTTGCTTTAAAATACGAGGTTGTAGGAGGTACGCTTATTCTTTTGAAATAACTCTCTACATCTTTATGAGAATATATTTGACCATTAAGAGGATCAATATAAAAAATTATTTTTTGTGAGGAATGGCCTACGGGATTTAAAAACTCATATTGTGAATCAAAATAACCTAAAATAAATTGGCGGGGAATATTGATCGCTTTTACCGGAATGTCCAACAATTCACATAACACCAGGTAAATAATTCCATTGCTGATAGCATTGCCTTTTTTTGTTTCGAGCGTTTTATTTATTAAAAAGTCTTCTGGTTGATTGTAGGCTATTTCAACACCCTTTTGTTTATAGTAATTATAAATAATACTAGTGAGTACGTTGACCTGTTCAAGGGGAGTAAGGTAATTATTTAGTTCCAGCCATATATTCCTTCTCATTTTCTCTATCTCCTGTAAAGCTTGCAGGGACTGCATTTCAGGATAATGATATTGTGCAGTTAACAAAGCTCCCTGCAATAATTCAACACTGCCGTTCTTCCAGTTTACAAAATCACCTGTAAGGTCATCAAAGTGTAATTTGTGTATTAATAATTCAATCCGTTCCTGTACTTCTTCGTTGATTGTATTTTCCCAAAGGTCTTCCAGATTAGGGATGATGGCCTTGCCAAAGGAAATTATTTTATTACTCACACTACTGTACACATCATTATCCGGATCGTCTATTAAATGAAAGAGGGCTGATATTTCTTTGTTTTCTACCAAGGTTAGTTATTTGTAATTGAAATTCGTTAAATGCAGTTAAATAAAGAAGTTAAAATTTTCCACAGCGATGTGATTAACTTTAATTCAGTGCTATTTTCTTTAACGGGTTTTAATTTTTTACCAGGTATCCAACTTCAGCGTTAAATGATAAATAACTTGAAAGCAATTGTTGAAATATTAAATGTTCATCAAACTTAAAAACCCTTTTTGGGATAATGATTGCTTCGAGTGAACTATAAAATAAAAAATAATACGCTTCGTTTTCTTGTTTTTTTATGAAGGCGGGCCATTGAAAAAGACGTACTGTAAATTCATCCTTTAATGTAATACCAGTTTCGGAAATGGTAATATTGGTTGTGTTAAACAGAGCTGCATTTTCAGGATCATTACTTATTTTGTCGGCTTGTTGCCTGATAGACGAACGTACACCTGTGATTGATAATACGGAGGTTAACAATATAAAACTAATAACTAAAAAGGCAAACCAGCTACTCCTGTCAAATAAGCCGGTAAAATAAAATACTGCAGTAAATAAAATGATGGTACTCATTTGCCTCAGATAGTAACGGCTTCTACTTCTCTGCTTACCAGGTGCATCCCAGGTTACAAATATGTAATAATTGTTGTAATCTTCCCTTGTGATAGCAAATTGTAAATTCAGCATATTATAATATCTGATTGTACAGAAATAACAGTAGCGTTGTTTGAAATAAACAGAAATAGGGGTGCTTTATTTCAAACATTACATGAAATGGATTGATTTACTTTTTCTTTGCTACAGTAGTTTTCTTTTTTGAAGTACCAGGTTTTGTTGCTGTTGTTTTTTTCTTAGCAGGGGCCTTTTTATCAAATGCTTTTGGCTCCTGGGTTAAAATTATTTTCTTTACTTCATCTAACTCAATAATAGCAAGTTCTTCAGCAGTAAATTTTGCATTGGCTTTATTTGAACCTAGTTTCAGCATCTTCTTTCCAAAGCGAATAAACGCACCCCAACGGCCATTCTCAATCGCAATCTTTTCTTCGGGCCATTGTCTTATAAAACGGGTTGCTTCCTTCTCCATTTTTTTCTCAATCAACTCATTGCAATCCTGTTGGGTAAGCGTATCAAAATTATATGCTCTTGGTATGTTTATAAACAAATCATTCCATTTAATAAACGGCCCAAAACGACCTTTCCCTTTAGTGATTGGTTTTTCATCATAAAACCCTATCGGGGCATCTTCTTTTTCTTTAGCATTAATAATTTCAATGGCTCTGTCCAATGTAACTGACCATAAATCTTCTCCTTTGGGAATAGAAACAAATTGTTCGCCAAATTTTACATAAGGACCAAAGCGACCAATATTTACACTTATTTCCTGGTTATCGTGTTCGCCTAAACTTAATGGCAGTTTAAATAATTCCTGCGCTTCTTCAAGTGTAATTGTTTCAATGCTTTGCCCAGCCTTTAATTTTGCAAAACGGGGTTTTTCTTCATCTCCCTGACTGCCAATTTGCACCATAGGGCCATAACGTCCCATTCTTGCAGTGATGGGTTTGCCATCTTCGGCTACCCCCAACGTTCTTTCGCCAACTGCACGAACAGCAGTTTCCAGCGTGTGTGCAACACCGGTGTGAAAGGGGTTGTAAAAGTCTTCCACCATTTGGCTCCATTGCATTTTTCCATCAGCAATTTCATCAAACTCCTTTTCAATGTTTGCAGTAAAAGAATAGTCCATCACTTTTGTAAAATGCTGATTTAAAAAATCAGTCACCACCAAACCAAGGTCGGTTGGAAACAACTTTGATTTTTCTGCACCCGTATTTTCCTGTTCCATCAATTTTTCGATGGTATTGTTCTTCAATTTTAAAATTCTAAAGGTTCTTTTTATGCCTTCTTTATCTTTTTTCTCAACATAAGTTCTTTTAATAATGGTAGAAATAGTAGGGGCATAAGTGCTTGGTCTTCCAATACCTAATTCTTCCATCTTCTTTACCAGCGAAGCTTCTGTGTATCTTGCAGCATGCTTTGTAAATTTTTCAGTAGCGGTCATTTGGTTAAAGTCAAGCACTTGGCCAACAGTTAAATTTGGTAACCGGCTTTCACCTTCTTTTTCATTATCTTCTTCTTCCTCCTCATCTGTACTTTCCATGTACACTTTTAAAAAACCATCAAATTTTAATACTTCACCGGATGCTGTAAGTTCTTCATTATTGGTGCTGATATTTATTTTGGCTGTAGTTTTTTCCAGTTCAGCATCACTCATTTGCGATGCAATGGTACGCTTCCAAATCAGTTCATACAAACGTGCCAGTTCGGGATCATTCACCGTATGGTTTTCCATATAGGTTGGTCTGATGGCCTCATGCGCTTCCTGTGCGCTTTCGTTTTTATTTTTGTACTTGCGTATTTGTAAATATGCAGGGCCGTAGCTTTTTGCAATCTCCGCTTTAATACCATCCATGGCAGTTTCGCCCAGGTTTACGCTGTCGGTACGCATGTAGGTAATCTTTCCACTTTCGTATAATTTTTGTGCCAGCAACATGGTTCTTGTAACACCATATCCTAATTTTCTGCTAGCTTCCTGCTGAAGGGTGCTGGTAGTAAAAGGTGCAGCAGGCGTACGTTTGCCAGGCCTAACCTGGATATCTTTTACAGTATATTTTGCTCCGATACAACTTTGTAAAAATTTTTCTGCATCTGCTTCTGCATTGTATTTCCCACCTTCAGCCTTAAAGCCAACCGTTTTATAATTTAAATCTGTTGCCGCTAAAGCTGCTTCTATTTTAAAACTCCCTACTGCCGAAAACTGGTTGATTTCTCTTTCTTTTTCTGCAATTAATTTTACTGCAACACTTTGCACACGGCCTGCGCTTAAGCCGCCACTCATTCCTATCTTTCTCCACAAAACCGGGCTTAATTCAAACCCCACCAATCTATCAACAACCCTTCTTGCCTGCTGTGCATTTACCAAATCCATATTAATCGTACGTGGATTTTTCACCGCTTTTTCAATAGCAGGCTTGGTAATTTCATGAAAAACAATGCGCTTGGTTGTTTTGGGGTCAAGGTTTAAAACCTCTGCCAGGTGCCAGCTTATACTTTCCCCCTCCCGGTCCTCATCCGAAGCCAGCCAAACTTCATCACTGCTTTTTGCTAGACTTTTTAATTCTTTAACCACCCGTTCTTTATCTGCAGGAACAATGTACTTGGGCTTAAAATTATTATTGATATCAATGCCCATATCATTTTTTTCAAGGTCACGGATATGACCAAAACAACTTTTTACCTGAAAATCTTTTCCTAAAATTGCTTCAATTGTTTTTGCTTTCGCAGGGGACTCAACTATTAACAGATTCTTCGCCATAATTTATTTTTTACCACTGTTCATACTAACAGAGGAACAGGGAGTTGGAGTTTTTATAGTAGCCTTCATACCCAAAAAAAGTGTACGGAGGATTTAAATATTTATTTTACAAACATTTTATCACTGTCCAAAATAGTTGTGCCAGTCACTTATATGTGTACCGTTTTTAGCACATTCTTTGAAATTTCAGTATAAACACAAATCGCTTTTTTTATAAAATATGAAGTATTCTGCACCACAAATTCAAATGCAATATTAGTTTAAAATTGAAAAATCAAAATATTTGTTGCAAACAGCAGGAGGTTGCAACAAATATAATCTCAATGCCTGCATCATTTAAAGTAATTGGTTGCGTGGTAATTTTAATCATACAAAGCGTTTGTTATTACTTGTGTAAAAATGATAAAATAGTATGTTTAAAGAAAGGCAGCTATCTTATTCTGTACAGTAATATCCCTATAAATTTTTCGATGCCCTAATCCTTTGGTGATAACAAATTCAATATTTGGAAAGCCTTCCTCTTTTACCTTTAAAACATCTTTTAAGGGCGTAATATCATCCTCTTCATCATGTATCCATAATATGCTTGCGGTAATATTTGTCATAGCTCTTTTAATAGAGTACCATTCCGTTGGCTTGCCACCTCTGTCAAAAATTATTTTATCAAATGCAGCTCTTACACTTTTATCTTTAATTCGTAACATTTCAAAAGCACTGTCAATTGCTGTAGTGGTTTCGGTAGCGGGAGCTATAAAAACGATTTTAGTATTTTCATTATGTGATTTTTTTTCCAATGTAAGACTTAGCGCAATACCGCCGAATGAGTGTGCCAGAAAACCATTCATTGGGCCATACAATTCAATCACTTTTTCAATCATTTGGCTGTATTCCATAGCATTGATTGTTTTGCCCTCGCTATTGCCATGTGCCGGTGCATCAAAAGCCAGCACCTGGTAGCCCTTATCTATCATTACAGCAATGTAACTGTAAAAATTATGAGCCGCTGAACCAAAACCATGTAATATTAAAATCTTGTGGTCTTTTTCTTTGTTCCACCTGTACCCTTGAACATTTAATCCATTTAATGAAAAATTTACTAACTCTGCAGAAACAAATATGGCGGGTTTTCTATCGGGAGATTTTAGAATGGGTGTACAAAATAATTTGAATGCAGCTGTTGCAGTTTGTCTTTTTGAAACAAATGACAGTAGTTTAAATTTTGTTCTTATATAACTTAATCCTAATTTTTGCTTTAATTTCATAACAAACAAAGATAATAACATATGAAGGTTGTAATTGTTGGTGCTGGTAATGTGGCTTCGGTATTGGGAAGACTGATTAAAAAATCGAAACATGAAATATTACAGGTTATTAGTCGTGATGCCGCTAGTGCGAGCGTATTGTCTACAGAATTAAACTGTGCTTTTGCTGATAACAGAGGTGTGATAGACAAGACAGCTGATCTCTACCTTATAGCAGTTACAGACACTGCCATGAGTGAGCTTGATGAAACCTATTACCTTGGAGATAAACTGGTGGTGCACACAGCTGGTTCTATTTCTAAAAATGTTTTAAAAAATATTACCAATAGATATGGTGTGTTATATCCTTTGCAGAGTTTGCGCAAACAAAATATGGATTTGCATCAGGATATACCTTTGCTGGTTGATGCCAATACAGAGGAGGCAATTACAATATTACAGAATTTTGCACTTACTATTTCAGGCAATGTTAGCATAGCAAATGATGAGTTACGATTAAAGCTACATGTAGCCGCCGTATTGGTAAGTAATTTTACAAACCATTTGTATACATTGGCTTTTGAGTATTGCAATAAAGAAGGGGCAGACTTTAAATTGTTATTACCTTTAATTGAAGAAACTGCATTGCGCCTCCGCAACCATGTCCCTAATGAAATGAGAACCGGTCCTGCCATTAGAAAAGACATCAAAACACTGGAAAAGCATTTACGGTTATTGGCCGCATATCCCAAAATACATCACATATATCTGAAAATAACAGACAGTATTATGGACCAGTAAATAATTTATTTCCAGGTAAACACAATGTCCGTTTGCACCTTATACGGATCTTTTAATTTGCCGTTTTTATCCATGGGATCCTCTACATAAATTTCATATGGTGGATGAATTGCTTTTTTCTTGTGGTCTTTTATCCAGTCCTGTAACACTGTATAGGCCTGGCCTGTCAAATCATACGGGCCATAAAAATGCGCTACTATCACACTATCCACTCCAATTTGTTTAAGTGTTACACCAGCAGGTAATTTAGCAGGTTTCTTATCAACCGGTATACCTGCTTCAAAAAAGAAAGGGGCTTTTTGGCTCTTGTACCAGGCCATCGGGGCACCGGTTACTTTTAACCCATTCTTTTTAATAACAGCTGCCAGTTTTATATTATAAACAGCACCTAATTTAATGGCAATACGTTCGCTGTTAGCGGCACTGTCTTTCATACAAAGTACTGTGTATTTTGTAGACAGGGTATCCATTATATTTATTACGGGTGCTTTTTTTGCAGGCATACTTTCTTCTTTTTTGGCAGGTTGTTTTATAACACTATCCTTTTTTATTGAAGGTTCAACTTTTTTCTCTGATGCGTTGTTACAGGCGTTCAGCATAAGGATTATTGCAGCAAAAAAAAATGTAGCCGCAGGTATCTTCTTGTGTTTCATATAACAGTGTTTGTTTATTAAGAAAGCGAAAAATAAGGAAATGCTTTTTTAATTGCAAATAATTTACACCGTTAGTAAAAGTTTGGTTCCTTATCATATCATTTTAAAATAATAATATATCTATCGAAGGATAAGTTTTCCTTAATTGGTAATTCTACAGTAGTTTTGCATCCCGATCTTTACAAATTATGTACAACATTACTTATCAATTCGAACAAAAAGGCCTTGAACCAATAACTTTTACCGGTGTTGAAGATGGACAGTCATTGCTGGAAGTAGCTTTAATAAACGACATTAATCTTCATCACAATTGTGGCGGCGTTTGTGCCTGTAGCACCTGTCATATTTATATAGAACAGGGAGATGAATTTTTAGAAGAATTAAATGACAGAGAAGAGGATTTTATTGACAGGGCAGTTAGTCCCCGTATTAATTCGAGGTTAGGATGCCAGTGCGTTTTGCAAAGTGGCAGCGGAAACATCGTGTTAACTTTACCTGACCAATCTCAGTTTTTAGGAGAATAAAATAAAACACAAATTAATTTGAAACACTAGCATTGCGCTATTGGGCAATTCACAAAAATGAGTATTATGACTTTTGAACCTCCCATACACTGGAACGATTATGAAGATATAGCAATGAAGTTGTATGAACGTTTTGGGGATGATTTTAATGAAGGTAGAATATACCGCATACGCTTTACAGATTTACATAAATGGATATTGGAAATTCCCAATTTTGCGGGTACTGCCGAACAGAGTAATGAAGGGCATTTGGAAATGATACAAAGTACATGGGTGTATGAATGGAGAGACAGTCAAAAAAAATAGCTGTAATCTTTTAAAAGGTAATTTTTAATTAACTGTTTAATCTTTACGACTTACCTAAATACAATGAATATTTTATCGTTATTTAAACCCATAAAAACTTTTGTTTTTGATGTGGACGGAGTGTTAGCCACGAGCTTGGTATTTGTTTTACAGGGAGAAATGGCTCGCAGCATGAATACTAAGGATGGTTTTGGATTGCAGCTTGCCATAAAAAAAGGATATAGGGTTGTAATTATTTCCGGCGGTAAATCAGAACCTGTTAGGGAGCGCCTGGCTAGCCTTGGGATAAAAGATATTTTTTTAGGGATACATCACAAAAAAGAAATATTGCTGGAATATATGTTGCAGCATAATTTAAAATGGGAAGAAGTTTTGTACATGGGCGATGACATCCCTGATTACATCCCAATGCAGTTAGTGGGGTTGCCTTGTTGCCCTGCAGATGCTACCGATGAGATTAAACAAATATCTAAATACATTTCAACAATAAATGGGGGATATGGATGTGGCAGAGATGTAATTGAAAAAGTGCTTAAGCTAAACGGAGATTGGGATCTTGATACAACTATAGCGTCTAAATAAATATTAAGTAATTCATCTGTTGCGGTGATGCTTAATTTCATAACTGCAATAAAGCATGAAATTATTATTTGCCTTTTTTCGATTGATACGCTGGCCGAACCTTGTTTTTATTGCTTTAACACAATCACTTTTTTATTACTGTATCATTGTCCCTTCGCTGCCTGAAAGCTATTACCATCTTCAATATACATTTACACAATTCCTTTTTTTTATATTATTGCTGGCATCAGTTTTTATTGCTGCGGCAGGGTATATTATTAACGATTATTTTGACATAAATATTGACCAGGTAAACAAGCCTGAAAAAATGGTGGTTGAAAAAATAATTAAACGCCGCTGGGCAATTGTTTTGCATTGGAGTATTACTACAGCAGGTCTTATTTTAAGCCTCTATGTTTCTTTTAAAACAAGTATTATTGTAATTATTGCAAATGTGCTTTGTACATTATTACTTTGGTTTTACTCTACCAGTTTTAAAAAGAAACTCTTATCGGGTAATGTGATCATTTCTTTATTAACAGCCTGGACGGTACTGGTGCTTTATTTTGTTACCAACAATACCTATCATTTTGGGGTAAATTTTTCTGTTGAAATTTTTACTGCCATGAACCGTATTTTTAAATTTGCTATTTTGTATGGTGGCTTCGCATTTATTATTTCATTGATTAGAGAAGTTATAAAAGATATTGAAGACAGGGAAGGGGATGCCAGGTACAATTGCAAAACGATGCCAATTGTTTGGGGTATTCCGGCTTCTAAAGTTTTTGCAGGTGTTTGGCTGGTGGTGTTAATCGGCGCATTGGCAATTATACAATTTTATGTGTTTCAATTAGGCTGGTTGCTTACAGCAACGTATTCTTTATTGCTTGTTATACTGCCGCTTGTTTGGATACTTCGTAAATTATATACAGCACAAAGTATTTCGCAGTATCATCAGTTAAGCAGTGTAATTAAACTGGTAATGTTAAGCGGTATCTTGTCAATGATTTTCTTTAAAATACAAGTGTAGGTAACTATTCAGTTCCAAAAGTAGCGATTAAATGTAATGCGTTTAAGACGTTATTTCCTGATTTGATGGTGGTATCAATAACAGACCTTAGGATGGCAAATAGATTTGCGCTTTCAATTGATTTAAACTGACCCGATATTTTTTGTTTTACTTTAATATTTCTTATCGCTCTT
>Ga0209724_1002883_pt1 | contig 14399 bp, 13 predicted proteins | sample grotaG_FD_184143 | JGI IMG/M metagenome (GOLD analysis project Ga0209724, IMG submission 184143) | Glacier valley bacterial and archeal communities from Borup Fiord, Nunavut, Canada, to study Microbial Dark Matter (Phase II) -... | ecosystem: Environmental > Aquatic > Freshwater > Ice > Glacier ...
ATACGGATGAAGGTGTTAAAGAAAATTATTCAGAGCAGCAATATTTAGAAGATAAGGAGCAGCTGGAAGATGAACTTCCAACCGAGGAGAAAGAAATTGAGCCAATGAATATCAAGCTAAATTTTACTACTGCTATCGCCACAACTGAAGATACCATCTCCTTTGAACCATTGCATACCTCAGACTATTTTGCAAGTGTTGGTATTAAATTTAATGAGGAGGTAAAACCCGGGGATAAACTAGGTAAACAGCTTAAAAGTTTTACAGACTGGCTTAAAACAATGAAGAAAATTCATAATGATCAGCTGCCGCCACAAAGCGAACAATCAGTCATTGTGATTCAAAAAATGGCAGAAAAATCAAACACCGAAGATGAAGTACTGACTGAGACTATGGCAGATATATTATTGCAACAAGGCAAGAGTACAAAAGCTATTGAAGTTTATAAAAAATTAAGTTTGCTCAATCCTTCTAAAAGTGCTTACTTTGCATCCAAAATTGACCATATTAAAAAATAGGTCGTTTAAACAACTACTTAAATAATTTAATTAAAGAATATTTTTATGTTAATTGTTTTTGGAATTTTAATCATCCTGGCTTCGATAATATTAGGATTAATTGTATTGGTTCAAAACCCCAAAGGAGGCGGTTTATCAGGTAGCCTGGGTGGATTTAGTAACCAATTAATGGGCGTTAAACAAACTACGGATGTTTTAGAAAAAGGAACCTGGGTTTTTGCTGCTATCGTCGCGATACTTTGTGTAGTTTCTCCGGTTTTTATTAATTCTGCAACTGGTTCATCATCAAAAAATGATGATTTAATTAAAAATGCACCCGCTACAGCACCAAAAACAACTCAGCCTAATACTGTTACAATGCCAGCTACCACGCTACCTGTGCAAGACTCGCCAGTTAGGAAATAAAATATTATATACAAATTTTATAACCTCGTCTGCTAAAGACGGGGTTTTTTATTTTACTTTGAGTATCCATTGAAAACTTTATTTTATAATTATGCGTTCTCCCAAAAAATCATTCCGATTTATTTTTCTTTTTTTAGTCGTATTTGCCGGTTTTGCTGCATGGCGCATTTTCGGCAGTAACACTAATTTTACCGAAGCAAAAAAAAGTTTTTATATAAAAACAGGCAGCAACTTTAATGATGTAATTGAACAACTGGAAGAACAACAAATTCTTAAAAATCCAGGCACTTTTAAATTGATTGCACAACAAATAAAATACGATGAAAATATTAAGCCCGGCAAGTACATTATTGATAAAGGGTCCAGCATTTTTAAAGTTGCCAAAATATTAAAATCGGGCAGACAAACACCTGTTAATTTAGTGATTACAAAACTTAGAACTAAAGAAGACTTTGCACAAAAAATTGCCAGCAACTTTGAATGTGATTCTGCCAGTATTATGGGATTATTAAATAACAATGATTCTTTAAAAAATTATGGGTTGGATAGTAACACTGCAATGACAGCTATTATCCCCAACACTTATGCTATTTTATGGAATACTTCCCCCTCAAGACTATTTAAAAAGTTATATAACGAACAGGGAAAATTTTGGACAGAAGAAAGAAGAAAGAAAGCGGCTGGTCTAAATTTATCAATCCGGGAGGCATATACGCTGGCAAGTATTGTTGAAGAAGAAAGCAATAAAGATGAAGATAAAGGAAAGATAGCGAGTGTATACCTTAACCGAATGGAAACCGGTATGAGACTCTCTGCCGACCCAACAGTTATTTTTGCTTTAAAAGATTTCACCATTAAAAGAGTATATAAAAAGTATACAGAATTTCCTTCTCCTTTCAATACCTATCTCATTAGCGGGCTACCACCAGGGCCAATTTGCACCCCATCTATTAAAACAATTGATGCCGTATTGAATGCTCCCAATACAAGTTATTTGTATTTTGTAGCACAACCTAATTTAACGGGTTATTCAAATTTTGCTACCACCTTTCAGGAGCATTTGGTATTTGCAAAGCAATACCAGCAATGGTTAACAGAATATTTGAAAGCAAAAGAAAAGACGCAGCAACCCTAAAGGAGAATAGACATTTTTACTGTTTACCAACTTTAGAAATCATAGCAACTAAATAATTCCGATATCATAACAATACTAATCATTCCAAAATAAAGGATTGTATTTTTAAATGCTTAATCTGTAGATTTGATAAAACACAATACAACATCAACCCAATTTTGTAAAGCAATTATACATTGAACAAATTAGAAAGGATAATAGTTACAAAAACACCCCTTGGTTTTCTTTTGCGTAAATGCAAAAAGGTGCATTTGCCGGGCTTTGAAGGTGTACCATTATATGATGTAATTATTTTTTTTTACAAACAGATAAAAACTGTAGGACTCACTGAGAGAGCGTCTGCCATTGCTTATAATTTCATCATGGCCATACCTCCTTCTTTTCTATTTTTATTTACCCTTATACCCAGTTTACCATTTATATCCAAGCGAAGTATCAAGTTGCAGCTGCATGGCATAATTACAGATATTATTCCGCTGAAAGTGCACAATGAAAACCTGATCAAATTTGTTGATTCATTTATCGACAGTTCAAAAATCGGCGTTATTTCTTTTGGTTTTATACTGGCTTTATATTTTGCTTCTAACGCTATGATGGGTATAATGCGTTCGTTCAATAAAAATTATGTTGGCTTTGCAAAAAGAAAAGGACTTCATAACCGCTGGATGGCCATCAAGTTAACGGCCTTGTTATTTTTAGTAGTGTTAAGCAGTCTCATTTTATTGATTACCCAAGGTGCGGTATTAAAAGTGATAGGTATTAAAAGTGTAACCATTTTAAACACCATATATTATGTAAGATGGATATTTATAGTTGCCATGATATTTTATTCAATGGCCTTTATTTATAAATATGCTCCGGCTGTACACAAACGCTGGAAATTAGTTAGCCCGGGAACCATATTAGCCACGTCGTTAAGTATATTACTTTCCGTTGGCTTCTCTTACTTCGTAAACAATTTTGGCAGATACAATGCCTTGTATGGATCAATCGGTACCATCATCGTTTTAATGGCACTTATCTATATAAACTCATTGGTACTCTTAATTGGCTTCGAGTTGAATGTGAGTATTAAAACACTGAAATCGATTGCTGACCAAAGGGAAATAACAGAAAAAAAAATAGCTGATTTTTGATTTTTTTAAGACTGATTTGTTTTTTATATGATACTTCAACAAAAGCAGAATGAAATAAAATTCCAGAGCATCCATCAATTGACATAAAGGAAATTTGGAAAAAGCAGCACAATAAAAGGATCGGACATACCAAAATAACCATTTGGCTAATCCCCTATTTCAAAGTATTTTTGCAACGCAAAACGAATACCTTAATAGATCGTTTACTTAAAAATATTTCAACCAATAAACAAATAATAAAGTATGGCATACGATGTAATTGTGTTAGGCAGCGGCCCTGGTGGATACCCGGCAGCAATTAGAGCTAGTCAGTTTGGTAAAAAAGTAGCTATTATAGAAAAAGAAAGCCTGGGTGGTGTTTGCCTTAACTGGGGTTGTATCCCTACCAAAGCGTTATTAAAAAGTGCCAATGTATATGAGTATGCCAAACATGCCGCAACTTATGGCATCAAGGTTGAAAACCCCGGTCATGATTTTGATGGCGTTATTAAACGTAGCCGTGGTGTAGCAGATAAGATGAGCAAAGGTGTTCAGTTTTTAATGAAGAAAAATAAGGTAGATGTTTTAATGGGTTATGGTAAACTGGTAGCTCCAACTAAAATAGAAGTAACTGCAGCAGACGGCACCAAACAAATTGTAGAAGCAAAAAATATTGTTATTGCAACGGGTAGCAGGGCACGCCAATTACCGACAATACCAATTGATGGTAAAAAAATTATAGGTTATCGTGAGGCTATGGTACTGCCATCTCCCCAACCAAAAAGTATGATTATTTGTGGTAGCGGCGCTATTGGAAGTGAGTTTGCTTATTTCTACAACACCATGGGTACCAAGGTTACCATCGTTGAGTTTATGCCACGCATTGTACCTGTAGAAGATGAAGACATTAGCAAAGAACTGGAAAAACAATTTAAAAAACAGGGCATTGAAATAATGACCAACAGCGAAGTATTAAGTGTTGATACAAGTGGTGAAGGCGTAAAAGCAACAGTTAAAACACCCAATGGGGAAATTGAATTGACTGCCGATATTTTATTAAGTGCTGTAGGCGTTGTTGCTAACCTTGAAAATATAGGACTTGAGGAACTGGGGATTAAAACCGAAAAAGGAAAGATTGTAAGAGATGTAAATGGTCTTACGAACATACCCGGTATTTATGCTATTGGTGATTGTACTCCGGGACAAGCTTTGGCTCACGTAGCAACAAAAGAAGGCATCAGTGTAGCAGAACATATTGCAGGACATCATCCTGAGCCTATGGATTACAATAATATTCCAGGCTGTACTTTTTGCTCACCTGAAGTTGCTTCTGTAGGTTACACCGAAAAAGCAGCAAAGGATGCAGGTTACGAAATTAAAGTTGGTAAATTTCCTTTTATGGCAAGCGGTAAAGCTAGCGCTGCCGGTGCTACAGAAGGTTTTGTAAAAGTTATTTACGACGCCAAGTATGGTGAGCTTTTAGGCTGCCACATGATTGGAATGAACGTTACAGAAATGATTGCTGAAGTTGTAGTAGCCCGTAAGCTGGAAACAACCGGCCACGAAATGCTCAACTCAGTGCACCCTCACCCAACCATGAGCGAAGCGCTGAAAGAAGCTACTGCTATGGCTTACGGCGAAGCAACAGATATTTAAGTTTACATTGTTATTTATATTTTAAAGGATCACGGACAACTGTGATCCTTTTTATTTTGCAACCGCTGCAATAAAATTGCATGCATTTACATCAAATAATTTATACAAGAATATACTTTTATTTGTTCGGGCCAGGCAGTTTTTGGAAACATTTCTACGACTTGTCGGCCATGGCGGATCGCTCTCTTATACATTTACAGCTATGTGGTAGTACGGGATGTTAGGAAGATTAACTGTTTGTTCAAAATAAAATACCTGTACAAAAAACAGGTATTGCTAAAGTTTATACTACCATCCCTTACTCATAATATGTAAACCTATAATAAAAAATTATACACCTGGTTATAAATTGATACTTTTATAATTATATTATTAATAAACACCTTATGCAAAAATATTTTATACCCTTTATCATCAGTATTTTATTTTTTTATTCGCCGGTATACAGCCAGCAGACGGCTACTGAAAAAATGGACTTTGAAAAATACAACCCCACTTCTACCCTCGTGGTGCCAGAGCACCATCCACATAAAGCTAAGTTTCCATTTATTGATGTACACAACCATCAATGGGATGTGCCCAACCAGGACATTGCAGGACTTTTTAGAGACATGGATAGTTTACACATGCAGGTAATGATAAACCTTAGCGGCAAAAGTTATAAAGAAACACGGGGAAAGGTAAACGGCGACTTTGATGTTAGAGACAATAGTTATTTGGTGCAATCCATTGAAAGGGTAAAGAAAACAGATGCTACGAGATTACTCTTTTTTACCAACCTTTCTTTTGTAGATTTTGGATCAAAAAACTGGTTAAGTAATACCCTCGCCGAATTGAATAAAGATGTGAAGGCTGGTGCATGCGGACTAAAGTTGTACAAAGATTTCGGCATGAGTTTTAAAGATGAAAAAGGAAAAATTATTGCGGTGGATGACAGCCGGCTGGATGCTGTTTGGGAGAAGTGTGGTGAACTGCACATTCCTGTAATTATCCATACTGCAGATCCAAAATCATTTTGGGATGAAGAAGATGAGCACAATGAACGCTGGCTTGAACTGGCTACTCATCCCGACCGAAAACGCAGCAACACCAATCCTGCACCATGGGATACTTTAATGAAACAGCAGCACCATCTTTTTGCCAAACATCCACACACTAATTTTATAGCAGCCCATTTTGGCTGGTATGCAAATAACCTGCAATACCTTGACAGCCTGCTTACCGCCATGCCAAATATGTATGTAGAATTTGGCGCCATCATTGCCGAAATAGGAAGGCAGCCAAAAATGGCCAGCCAGTTTTTTGCCAAGTTTCAGGATCGTATTTTATTTAGAAAAGACAACTGGATTCCGGAAGAATATCATACCTATTTCAGGGTGCTGGAAACCAATGATGAATATTTTCCTTACCACAAAAAGTACCATGCTTTCTGGCGCATGTACGGCCTTGGCTTGCCAGATGAAATATTGAAGAAAGTGTATTATAAAAACGCCATTAAAATTATTCCGGGAATAGATAAAACAAAGTTTCCTGATTAAATTTTTTCAATCGTTTTATTAAAGCAATCAAAAAAATTAGCCTATTTTTATTACAACAAAAATCAATTTATTATGCCGTTGCCCAATATTTTTACCAAAGAAATTGCGGATAACATTATTGAAAGAATTAATCATTTAACTGCTGACACAAAGCCTCAATGGGGCACAATGAATGTGGCTCAAATGCTGGCCCACTGAAATGTTTCGTACGAAATGATTTATGAAAATATTCATCCTAAACCAAACCCCTTTTTTAAATTCATTTTAAAAAAACTTGTAAAAAACAAAGTTGTTGGAGAAGCACCATACCCACATAATGGTAGAACAGCGCCACAATTTATTATTAAAGAGACTAAGAATTTTGTAACAGAAAAACAACGCCTTATTGGTTATATCAACAAAACACAACAGTTGGGCGAAAATTATTTTGATAATAAAGAATCGAATTCATTTGGCAAACTCAACAAAACAGAATGGAACAATATGCTGTATAAACATTTGCTGCATCACCTTTTGCAATTTGAAGTGTAAGCATAGTCAAAATAAATCTAACGCACAATTGCATTTACAAATTGGGCGTTTTGGGTTTATAAGGTGTTTCAAAAGGATTGGCTCCTCTAACTTTCAATTTTCTCCGATAAATTTTGTCTATGCTCGAAACATATAAAATATTAAAATCGGCACCGCCAAAACAACAGTTAGAAGCTTGCCCTCCCGGAATTGGTATAATAGCATTTACACGCCCTAACTGATCAAGCACCTGAATACCCAGTCGTGATGCAACATACACTCTCCCTGCGGTGTCGCATTTAATACCATCTGACCATGCGTTTCCTGCATCATCAGGAACATGTAACCAGCCATAGCGTTGCTTATTTACCAATGTTCCATCTGCGTTAATTGAATAGATCCAAACCCATTTTGATGCAGACTCTGTAACATACAACTGTGTTTGATCTGGCGTAAGCGCAAGGCCATTGGCAAATTTTATTCCTTCATCAACCACCACTTTTTTTCCGTTGGGTCTAATTAAAAATAACTTACTCGGCTTTTCTGTACCATCAGGCGAAGTAACATATACATTGCCATTATTTGCAACCACCAGATCGTTACCGGAAATTGAATCTGCTACAATGGTTTCTTTTTCATTTGCATCATAACTGATAATTTGCTTTGTTCCTCCTGCTGCCACATAGCGTTTTCCATCCGTACTAAAAGCTGTACCACTTGCATTTTTGGCATTTATTGGCAAGGTCACTAATTTTCCATCGGGTGTTATTTTATATGTTTTTGAATGGGGAATATCCTGAAAAAAAACGGTGCCGCTTGCATTTGCTGCAGTGCCTTCAGTAAAAGTATAGCCCTCCCCTGCCAACTCCCAATCCTGCCCTGGTATCAGTATATCATTCAGGTACTGGTTTTTTGTTAAACCAGTTGTTACCGGCCTGGGCCAATCTTTCCAAAGCCACCGCATGGCCGCAGGAAAGATGGATGTACCCTGATTGCCGTTGTGCCCATCGGCTCCCCAAATATGATTTAATTCATATCCTGAAAAGCTTAGTGCACGTTCCATTGTTTCATTTGCCTTCCACCAATCACCGGCATAAATATTCAGGTCGTTTGTACCATCCTGTAAAAAAATACGCAGCGGTTTAGGTTCGTATTTTCTTATTAATGTTGAATAGCGATCTGCCCCACGAAGGCCAACATAAGTACCAATAGCACTAAACACACGGGCGAAATCTTTTGGCCTTTCCCATGCAGCAGTAAAAGCACAAACTGCGCCACTGCTCGATCCGCCAATGGCACGGTCATTCCCATTCTTTGATAAACGTATTATGCGGCCATCGGTTGTTTTTTTCTTCTCCACTTCCGGTAAAATTTCTTCCAGTATAAAACGTGCATAAGCATCTCCCAAACCATCATATTCAAAACTGCGGTTAAAACGATCATTCGCTGTTGCAGCGTTGGTGGCCAATGCACGGCCTGGCATAACAAATACACCAATGGTTACAGGCATCTCATTTTTATAAATCAGGTTATCAAATACTATTGGAGCTTTCCATTGAATACCATCCTGGTTTACATATACACAGGCTGGTTTTTCAGGGCGGTACTGCGCAGGCACATATACCCAGTATTCCCTCCAGGTGCCCGGAAAAATAGTTGAATGCTCAAAAGTAAATTTTAAAATTTCGCCCTTGGGTACAGCGGCTTGTTCAACAGAAGCTGAATCCACTTGATATTTTTCTACAGGTGCCTGGCTAAAAACCATGCTGTGCAAAAGGGAGATGGATATAAAGAGCAATAATTTTTTCATGGAAATTTATTTTAAAGTTCTGCTTTCTTTCTCTAACTATTATTATTTGAGAGGCTAAGATTTTAAATTATACCCAAGGCAAGCATTAACCATATAAAATTGTCAGAAGTCTTTACAAATAGTAACGATAAAAAGCTATTTAATTTATAGTATAAAATCATACCTTCAAAGCCACAATAAAATGTATGAAACAAAAAATATTATTTCTGTGTTTGTTAATTCCCGTTATAACAATAGCTCAGAAAACAGATAAAAAATTACAGCAGCAAATTGAAAATCTTGTAAAAGGATTTAAGGGTGATATTGGAATTTATGTGCATGATCTGAAACACAATAAAATAGTTGCTATCAATGCGGATACTATTTTTCCTACGGCCAGCATTGTTAAAATTTCAATTCTTGCCGGAATTATGGACAAGTTACAGAAAGGCGATTTACAATATCACCAACAACTTATTTATAAAGATTCTTTGTTGTATGAAGGAGAAGATATTTTAGGTTCTTATAAAGACAATGAAAAAATTGAGCTAAGCAAAGTAATGATGTTGATGTTAACCACCAGTGACAATACAGCAAGCCTTTGGCTACAGTCGTTTGCCGGAGGAGGAATACGTATTAATGAAATAATGGACAGCCTTGGCTTTGCAAGCACAAGAGTAAATAGCAGAACACCGGGCAGAGAAGAAAACAGGAATACCTATGGCTGGGGACAAACAACTCCCCGTGAAATGGAAACCTTAATGGAAAGAATTGTGAATGGCACTATTTTAAGTGTGGGTGCCAGTGAAAAAATGTTGCGCCTGTTAGGTCGTCAATATTGGGACGAAGAAGCTATCAGCCAGGTGCCTCCAGGAATTTTTATTGCCGATAAAAATGGAGCAGTGGATGCAAGTCGCAGTGAAGTAATGTATGTAAACAGCAAAAAAAATCCCTACATCTTAAGTGTATTTACAAAGAACAATCAAGATGTAACCTGGGATCATACCAATGAAGCATGGATACTTACCCGCAAACTATCAGCGTTGTTATGGAAATATTTTAATCCAGATTCAAAATGGGTTGGTGCATCAAATTAACGAGTAGCAGATTTTAAAAATTGAATACTTGCCTGCACTACCGAATTCATCGCCGGCGGAAGCTGTTCGGAAATCCATGGATGTTTTCGGCCAAATACATGATCGCTATCAACTGTAAATAATTGGGCTGAGGGCTGCCAGTTTTTTAAATCGTATGCTTTTTCCACGGGTACTGAGGTATCATTAGTGCCATGGCAAATTAAAATTGGAATTTGAAGACTCCTGATAGCTTTCTGAATGTTTAACTTTTCAGCGTTTTGAATAAAATCTTCATGCAACTGGTAATACATTGGCATCTCTTGTTTGGTGCGACCGTTAGTATAATATTGAACACCCGTATTTTTCCATTCTTGTATTTTTTCGAAAGACCAGTTGCCCCATGGAGTTTTGCATTCGCTGATGGCTGCCCAGGTTATTAATTTATTTACTCTTGTATCATTTGCCGCCTCCAGTATCGCTATGCCTCCACCCATGCTATGACCAATCACACAAATTTGATTGCGATCTATTACGTCACTAAATTGGTTTAACGGATCGCAAACCCAGTCAATAATCAGCCGGAGATCTTTCAATTCTGTTGAATAATTATTATTACCAAATGCCTCCAGGTTATTAAAATCGGCCGGATGTTGCGCTGTGGTGCCATTGTGTGAAAAATTAAATTTAACCAGCACAAATCCTTCACCTGCAAATTCACTGGCTATCAAATCAAAATTACCCCAGTCTTTAAAACCACTGAACCCATGTGCATAGATCACTACCGGTTTGCAAAGGTGATCTTCCTTAAAAAATATATCCAATACAATGGGCAATTTATTAGCTCCGGCAATTACAATATTTTTTGTGCGTTGCATATTTTAAAATTAGTTTATTTTCTTTCCCTTATTAAGGAAATATAGATTAAAACTAAGAATGGTTTAAAGCGTACTTTTATAATCAAATCAACTCCAATTAAAATTTAACCGATTCTTTGTAAAGTATACTGTAATCATCTTATGAAAAAAAACTTCGCGGCACTTATTTTAATTTTATTGATGATTACAAATTTTGCACATGCCCAAGACAACAGTAAAACTTGCAAAGTTTTTACAGTAAACCTTAGTGGCAGCTATAAAGGAGATTGCAAAAATGGTGTTGCAGAGGGCCAGGGAGAAGCGACAGGATTACAGCGTTATAATGGCAGTTTTAAAGATGGAAAACCCAATGGTGCAGGCGTTTATTATTATGATGACAGTACCTATCATGCCGGCTTTTTTCTTGATGGACAAAAAGAAGGAAAAGGTGAAACACATTATATACGTAATGGAAAACAGGATAGTATTTTAAAAGGATATTGGAGTGGTAATGTGTTTAGGGGTAAAAAATATACTACTTATGCATTTAATGGCGGTACTTTTTTTGACCGGTATGAAATCACGGCAACACCCCAAAGTGGCCGTACCATTAGTTTTGAGATATCAACTACTTCTGGTTCACCAACTGGCGTCCCATCCGATTTTCAGGGTAAACCCGGCTACGTGTTGAACCTGGAAGATCTTAATGCTGGTAACACTTCCATTGTAAGATTGCTTTCAACACTAGAAACTCCAACAAAGTTTCACGTAACTTATGACATTGAAACTTTTCCTGTGGTTTTATATGGCACTATGTCTAATGGAGATGTATTTAAACTGGAGCTTTTTAAGCCAGCCAGTTGGAATGTACGTCTTTATACAAATAAATAAAAAAATCTTTCAAACACACTGCAATTAATTGATTGTAAAATTACAGGCAGCTGTTTAAAAAAGCATTTGCTAATTATCCGATTATTCTTATTTTCTATTATCTAACTCCGATTTATTTTTGGATAAAAAATAGTAGTTGATATTCACTTTATTATAAAACTATTTAATTTTCTTGTAAAAGTAGTGTAGATATGTACCAAAAGAATTTTGATGCCTCGGTAAGCTTTTCAGCCAATTTAGATAGCGCTAAAAAATTTAATTTAAATAGCAATTCACTCAAATTTTCAGCAGCTGCGGTTGTTGATTTATAATAAGCCATACTCCAGTTTTTAAAACTTCTGCCCGCTATGTTATCTTGTATCACAACTATTAAATTGCTATGCCTTTTATCGCTCTCTATTTTAGCATACAATTTTTTTACTGCCTCCTCTTCTCCTTCTATCAATTGTACAAATTCATTATTGTGGTACAAGAGACATCCGGTAATTTCATTTTTAGAATTAAAATCCTTGGAGTTTTCCAGGATATTTAAAATATCATTTATACTTAAATCGGGGCTGGCAGTAGAATAATATATCAATTAAAATATCATTTTTCGTATGTATTTTATTAGGATAAGAATTTTTAAGTAAGGGTGTACGCCTCTTTAGTCATCTAAAATTAAAGAGACTTACCAAGTTGTTATTTTTTCGCCATTTGAATTTATGAGTGTACCCGGCTTTTCCTGAAAAACAAACTCTTCTGGGTTTTTAAGAATTTTATTATCAATTGAAATAAAATCATCTAAAGCATACACCTTAGATGCGGTTGAGCCATTTGTTAAAAAATCATTTAATAAAATTAACTGATCGGGCGATTTTTTTAACTGAGCTTTAAAGCTTGTACCCGCAGAAATTACTTTGGCTTTTTTTGCTACCATCCATGCAACCTGTCTGCGGAATATTTTGGGCATAATAGTTTTGCATTTATCTTCTCCTACCATAAAATTTTGTATAGTAACAGGCTTGCGGTAAACTAAATCCCAGTTAAATGTTGAAGCTATTTTTGATATTGATTTACTCGTTCTTCCTTTTATTTTCTTTCCCTTTACCCATGCCTTTAAAAAAATATCGATTTCCTCATTCGACATACTGGTATAAAATGCCGGGCTACACCACCCATTTTCTACCAGCCAGGTATTGATATCCCTATCTCCATTTACCACAATATTTCCTATAAACCTGCCATAAGTATCTACCACTTCAAAAGGTTTATCAACTTCTGATTCAAAAACTACCACTACCACTCCGGTATCGGTAAACTGTTTAAGGTGGTTAAACAAACTAACTGTTGCGCTCTCTGCAAAACACTGCCGTCTTTCTACATTAAGTGTATTAAAAGCTGCTCTTTGCGCAGGAGTTATATCTGGCTTGTTTTTTAAAGGTGCTGCTTTATAATGTAATTCTGGTGCATCCACACCTTGTAATCTTACAGTAATGGTTTGCATGCCATCTCTTTTACTTGTTTTTACAACCGGTGTGGATATGGACCCTCTTGAAACAGCATCTTTAAAAACAACAGTTTTATTAAATACTGTTGCTCCGGTTTCTCTGTATTCAAAAGAATTATCGCCTACTGTTAACTTAATTTTTGTAGTATCAGCATCTGAGTCGTTGATTGGCCAAAACTGCTCCAGTTCTATAACGCCTGTTATTCTTAAAGTTCCCATAAATATATTTTTACGTTTTTAAAAAACCTATTTGTAAAAGAATTTTTAAAACTGGTAGCACAGGAATTTCTAAAAGGATTTTTTTATATGTTCGACATAACACCAACAAAAACGTTGTATAAAAGATAATACATTTTTCAAAAAAAAGGTAATTATTTGCAATTAAGTTTTCAGTTAATTTTATTTGTAATAAACAACTTTATGAAAGCAGTTGTTTGTTTGCCTAATAACAAATTAATTGTAATAGAAGTGCTGCCATTCTTTTATAAAAAGAACATTTTTTCCAGAGTAGGTGCTTCCGGAATATAAAACACTTTATTAAAAAAATTTCTCAGGTAGAGATGCTGCATAAATTTTTGATCCCTAATAATTTATATACGATGGAGATCTTGCAGGTAATTTTGAATGTAAATCTTGCGGTTATGTTTAAAATTATGGGGAACAAGTTTGCTGCCGCCAGCGGAAGCAGTTTCAAATTATTTATCAGCACAGACAAGATTTTTATTAACCCGTACATCACATTTTTTTATTAAAACAAAATAAACCTGCTGAAAACACTTAATTTAATAAATTGAAAAACCCTCCATCATAATTTTACCAACCCCACCGCGGCCTCCTTCCTCTTGCTAAATAAATTTTATTATTGAACACTGTTGCGGCTGTTCCATTTCTTGCTTAATTTAAATCGGCTGCTGCTACACATCCATCACTTATGGCAGTATCAGCATAATAGAACAGCAGACCCTGCCATATTACGCTTTGGACTTACAGCAAAAGAGAAAAAATTATTGTCTGATTGCAGTGCAACTTTAGATTCGGTGGAAGAAATGTTATTAAAAGGATTGTCACCTCAGCGAAACGCAAACACTCAGAAATTTGATTGGGGAAATATTGGAGGCTTTTAGGCAAAATACTTTGCCGGAAAATTAAGACCTACTGGTGTACACCAGCTTCATCGCTTTTACCGGAAACAAAAATTTATCGTTGCTTCGTTTGGCGGCTGTCCACCTCCCATTTTTTATGCCCCCGCCACTGACGATACAGTGTACATGCGGATGAAAGCTGAGGTTTTGCCCTCAGGTGTGCAGCACCATGGTAATGCCTGCTGTAGCGCCCAGGTATTTTTGATCTTTACTAAATTGTAACAGCGTGGCGGAGGCTGCCTCAAACAATAAAGTAAACATCAATTTTCTATTGGCTAACA
>Ga0209724_1002885_pt1 | contig 14389 bp, 12 predicted proteins | sample grotaG_FD_184143 | JGI IMG/M metagenome (GOLD analysis project Ga0209724, IMG submission 184143) | Glacier valley bacterial and archeal communities from Borup Fiord, Nunavut, Canada, to study Microbial Dark Matter (Phase II) -... | ecosystem: Environmental > Aquatic > Freshwater > Ice > Glacier ...
CCGCTACACCCTTGGCAGCTGGACTACCAATCGTACCATAGTGGAATTGAAACATCATACCTCCACAAATTCCCCGGCTTCAACTGGCTACCAATCGTACCATAGTGGAATTGAAACACATAAAGACAGTCAGTGTAATAGCTGACTGTCTCTACCAATCGTACCATAGTGGAATTGAAACTAGGTCCAATCATTGCCCCAAACTCCATCTTAGTTACTACCAATCGTACCATAGTGGAATTGAAACTCGAACAGTAACCTGACACCGATGGTTAAGACGGTGACCTACCAATCGTACCATAGTGGAATTGAAACTGAAGGCGCGCTGGTCGTCTTTGTTGATAGCATTGCTACCAATCGTACCATAGTGGAATTGAAACCGATGAAGTAGAAAGACCTTTAACTAAGTGTAAACCTACCAATCGTACCATAGTGGAATTGAAACTTTTAAATGCTGATAATTCAATAATATCAGCTTCACTACCAATCGTACCATAGTGGAATTGAAACACATTCTGCCATTGTGGAATAATTACTCACCTGACAGCTACCAATCGTACCATAGTGGAATTGAAACCCAGTTCCGATACTTCTATAAGGGTCGCCACTGTTGGCTACCAATCGTACCATAGTGGAATTGAAACGCGTGATACAGTTTCTAATACTCCTTGCCTGAAAACTACCAATCGTACCATAGTGGAATTGAAACCCAAGATACGGCGGTGGGGGGTGAATATAAATTCGCTACCAATCGTACCATAGTGGAATTGAAACTGGACATAACTCCATATTTCACTTTAGCCATCATCCCTTGCTAATTTCATCTTTTTTAAACCCCCACCCTTTTATTTTGCCGGGTATACCATATAAAACCCGATACATTTTCGTAGCCACAATTCCTTAATTCACGCATATAAGAGCGCAGTTGGTATTTGTAATTTTCAGATTCTATTTTGCCCGACTTGTAGTCGATTATCACCACATCTTCCTTCCCGATCATGATACGGTCAGGTCGTTTGACACCATTCACACCCGTTAAAATATTTCGTTCGTTCACCACACGGTAAGTTCCATCAAACCATGATTTAATCTCCGGATCGGTAAGCAGTTTGTTCATTTCAGCTTTCATAGCTCCGGCCTTGTCGGCACCAATTTTACCTTCCAATTCTATTCGTTTAACCGCCTTCTCAATATCGGCGGTTGTTTCAATCAGTGAAAGAATTTCATGAATCAGCTTTCCATTGTTAATACCACTTTTCTTTTTGTCATCCCAACTAAAAAAGTCTTCACCCCGCTTTTTTATACTGAGGAATTTGCGAAAATCGGCAAATTCGAATTCCGATAGCCTGACATTTTTTACCTTTTTATCCTTCTCCTTTTTCTCTTCTTTGGAAACAGTGATTTCACCCATGTCAAAGAGTTGTTTTTCCGGATCATAAAATGTACCCAACTGAACAGATTCCACTTCCTTCAAGCCACAAGAGCCCATAAACTCCTGCTTTTCCACTGCCTGTTTCAGCAAATCGCCCACCGTGCTCAGCTTATTCGAAAAGGAAGCCCATACCCATAAACCAGCCTTTGCCCGTGTGAAAACCACATACATCAGGTTCAGGTTGTCGATGTAGGTATTAAATTTTTCAGTAAAGTATTCACGATAAAAGATGGAATTTCCAACATCCGCTTTGTATCTTACGGGCACTAGCTCCATATCATTGAAAGGTCCTATTTCAGGTTTGCACCACAACAAGGGCGCTCTGTCGGGAGTGGCAGGGGGATGGATCGTCCAGTTGAAAAATGGTACAAATACATGGGTAAATTCCAGCCCTTTCGACTTATGAATGGTCAGTACCGTGATGGCATCAATGCTGTCGGAAACCGGAATGGTAAACCGTTCGCCATTTTCAACCCACCAATGTAAGAAGCTGGTTAATTCTGATGCCTGTGTACGTTCAAATACTGAAATCTGGTCTACAAAAGCCTGTAAATAAGCCAATTCATTGGCCAGGCTAAAAAGATTAAATTTTTCACAAAGACTGTATATAATCTCCTGAATTGGTTTCCCGGCAATCAATTCATGAAAACTCTTCCCGGTCAGGAAATTTATTAATTCGTTTTCCGGATGGTCTATCTCTTCAAATTGCTGAAAAGTATCAGGTTCATAGGCCTCTCCTTTCCCATCACCTGACTCGGGAAATAGATTCAATTTAAAATTCAGATCCCTGCCCTTAGGCTTTAAACTCTGGTCATCTTCCAATAATGCAGGCGCTTTTCCCAATCTCTTCAGTTGCGGATATATTTTTCTGTAATACAGGTAATTGGCCTCCGCTTTTACCACCTGATCATCCGGGTTCAGAAAGCTGGTCAGGATAGAAATGATAAAAGCAATTACTTCTGAATTAACAATATAAAGGGATTCACTTGAAAGAACTTCAAAATTATAGGTCCCATTTTCAGGCAGGCCTTTCTGGTACAGAAACAAATCGGCAATCTGGCGGGCTTCACTCTTTGCGCGAACCAGAATAGCCATTTCACCAGCCTTAACGCCTTTATCCTGAAGCAATTTCACAGCAGTAACCAATTCAGAAAGAATCAATTCCTGATTGGTAACTTTCAGTTCTGTTTTGGTTTCCAGAAACTTTACACGCACGTAACCCAAATCATTCACCTCTTTATTGGAAACCTCCTGCACACTGTCGGCATATACTTCTGGAATGGTGATCTCTACCGGGTTCTCATCAATGTCAGCAGCCGAAAGTTCAGATTCGATATGGCTTTGAAGCAACTGAGGGATCAGCCGGAAAAGTGTATTGTTGAATCGAATGACCTTTCCATGACTTCGCCAGTTGCTGTTCAATACCTCGTTCTGAAGGCCAAAACCAGGGAAGCTTTCACCCAACTTGCCGGCAAGTAATCGCCAGTCGCCACTGCGCCAGCGGTAAATTGCCTGTTTGACATCACCAACAACCATCCCGAGATTATCCTCCGAAAGCGAATTTCCAATCAAAGGTTTGAAATTGTTCCATTGCAACCCGGAGGTATCCTGGAACTCATCGATCATGAAATGCGAATAAATTGAACCTGTTTTTTCGTAAACGAATGGAGTTTCAGATTCAGCAATGACTGTCTTTAGCAGATGACCGGAATCGGAGATCAGTACCACCCCTTTCTCGCGACATATTTCCTTGACAGCCTTTCGCAGATCGACCAAAATACCAAGCGTATAAAGCTGGCTAATTATAAGACGGGCAGTATTATAAATGCGCTGCTGCGATTCTACATGGTGGACAGCCTCCACCATTTTGGGCATCAGCTTTTGTTCGGCAAATCCTTGCAGAAGCGATTTTTGTGGCTCTTTGGTAGTGGCAGTTACCCACGCCGAAATCTCGGTAGTAGATCTGATGGTCGTTATATTCAAAGTAAAGGTCAACTCCTTCATCTTTCTGAAACCTGCTGCGGGTCCGCTGCCCTTTGATTTAAAATCGTCATGCGAAAGATTTTCCATGGCCATCAGATTCAAACCCTCCTGCCCCAGCGTTTTCAGCTTATTTTCGTACTGCGCAATGATCTTATAAAGTTTTGCACGGTACTCTTTTAAGAAAGCACGGTCGTTGAGTTTGGCGTACAACTCCTCAGTCAACGATTTAAATGTTTCATTATAAATCTCATTTCCTAGCCTGATCATATCTTTCTTCAGGTTCCATCCTTTCCCCTCCCTTATTTTTTCTGAAGCAAAAGCATCGAGCCACGCGAGCAGATTGGGATCGTCTTCCACCGATTGAATGAGCCGGTCAACGGCCTCTTCAAGGATACTCATTTCGTCCAGCTCCACATTGTAGGCAGCATTGATGCCCAGTTCGCGGTTGAAAGCTTTTATCACTCGCTGGAAAAAACTATCAATGGTACTGATTGAAAAGCGGGAATAATCATGCAGAATGCGTTTCAAAACCAACTGTGCCTGATTTTGCACCCGCAAGGCTGGCCAATTGAGTTCTTTGGTCAGTACATCCATGTAAACAGAATTACTGCCTTTTGCCAGTCGGTACAACTCCCCAATGATACGTGATTTCATCTCGGCAGTAGCCTTGTTGGTAAAGGTAACAGCCAGAATATGCCGGTAGTTTAAATCATTGGTTAAAGCCAGTTTCATGTATTCAACGGCCAGGCGAAATGTTTTCCCCGAACCAGCAGATGCTTTATATACTTTAAGTTGCGACATAGAGATATGATTACCTGTACACTAAGACACAAAGGAACAAAGGAATATTTTAAATCCTTTTGGCTACCTTATTCTTACCTTTTGGTGTCTTGGTGTTTATATTTTGTTTAAAATTAAAAAACTAAAAGTAAGCATATCTGTGATACTATTGGCAAGATTGACTTTGAATATTATGACCATTGTTAAAAAGTAATTGGGAAAGAATTAATAGAATATGATTTATAGTTAGAAAATGTTAGTATATTTATACCCATAAATTCAGAGGTTGATCTGAGCTATTTAAACTTATTCTTAAAACTATTCACTAATAAAACTACTATCATGGGCCTTTTCCCTTTCTTTCCGTTTGTAATTATTATTGTATATCTGGCAATACTAGCAGGTATTTTTTATTTAATCTATACCTGGGTAAATAAATTTATTGTTTTAAAGCAAGAACACAATGACCTGTTGCGCGAAATCATTAAAAAGATGGATAATAAAGTAATATGAAAATAAGAGAAAAACTCATTTCAAAAATTGTACTGATCACTGCAATTTTGTTTACCGTACTTATGAATGTTGTAGCAGCACAGTCAGTATTTGTAGGTAAAGCGGGGTCTGAGGGTAGAGTGTTAAGAAAATACATAGCACCATCGGAATTAAAAAAGATCGTTGATAACCCGGTAGATTCGATATGGATCATCGATGTGAGATCTGAAAAAGCCTATTTGAATGGTCATATCCCTACCGCCCAATCTTTTCCGTATGGAACAATCACCAACAGATTGAATGAAATTCCCAAAGACAAATATTTGATTTTATATTGCAACGTGGGAGCCACAGCGAAAATAGCATCAAAAGATCTAAAGAAAGCGGGATATAAAAAATATATCAATTGGGGTGGTATTTCACGATGGGAATGGGAAAAGGCAACTGAATAAAGTCTTCAAACGGGTAAATAAGTTTAATTATTGAACGAAGAGTTCGATTAAAACGTAAATCTATGAACCAAAACTTCTGTATTTAGGCTAAGAGGTCATTCTGCCAATTGGCAGAATGACCTCTATATGTTACTAAGGGAAAGTTTTTTTTAATCATAAAGCATTGTCATCCTTCATGTCGCTCTATCTGCAAAGATGGGCTCCTGGGTATAACCGAACTGCTGATTACGTCAATTACGTAATTGACGTAATCAAGACTTGGATCGAATTCACTTTACTTAATTCTTCGTTTTGCAGTCTATTTCTTTACAATGTTGCCTTCACCTGTATTTATTATCACCAAATAGATTCCCTGTAGAAGTGCATCTGTAAACAAATAATCATCATTGGCAACCTCTTTTGTAAACAAACCCTTTCCATTCATATCAGACAAAATAATTGTTGATCATCTTTTATTCAAAATTAAAAAACTAAAAGTAAGCATAGCTACGATACTTTTAGCAAGATTGGCTTTGAATATTATACCCATTGTTTAAAAGTAATTGGGAAAGAATTAATAGAATATGATTTATAATTATAGCAAATAGACAATTCGTCAATTGGCATTTTAATACTTATTATAGGCCTCAAAAAGCCAAATAGCGAAAGTGACAAAAGGCCAATAACCTTAATTCACAGAATTGTCTATTTGTCTATTTGTCTTGTTGCATAACGTGAGTTAATAAGTAAAATAGTCGGGTTAAGGGTAAAAAAGAACCTGCAAAAAACTGAATTAAAGAAAGCCATGAAAGACTCAGGCAAAGTATAATAATATATTTTCATCAATATCTGTGAATCTGTTTTCATACTGAATAAGATGATTATTATTGTAGGAATTAATTTTTTAAAAGCCGACCACGCAGATATTATTTTTTAATAACCTTAAGTTTCAACTCTTTCACCTCAATAAGTTCATTTGATCCTTCAGAATCCACATATAATTCAAAGTAAATTTAAAAAGGTCGCCCTCACTACTGAGAACGACCTTTGTATGAGATCATCATCTCTTGTTTATTTTCCGCTTCTAACCTTTTTTACTAATTCTGCATTTACCGGGTCAAAGCTATTGCCGAAACTTGAACGGATATAAGACAATACATCGGCCATTTCCTGATCCGTTAAATGTCCCTGAGAAGGCATAAAACCATTGTATATTTTACCATTGACTTCCACTTTCCCATTGAGTCCTTTTATCATCATGGCCACCAATTCTTTGGGGTCTTTACCTACCCAACTTCCAGGGCCCAATGGTGGGTGCATCCCAGGAACCCCTAAGCCATCGGATTGATGACAAGCAAGGCAATATTGATTGTAAACAGCTTTGCCCGGATGCACTTTGTCTGCCGTCTGTGCAGGCAAGTTACTGGTTATTTCTTCCGATAATTGTTCTGGACTTACGGTTTCTACTTTCTTTTTTTCAGTATTACTTTGGCATGAAAAAATTATTCCCACCAACAATACAATAAAGATTAATAGATTAATGATTCTTTTCATGAATTCCAATTAAATTTGAAAGCTCAATATACAACTATATTTTTAAACCAATTATTTCTACTGGTATAAAATAATATATCATTGGGAGCGGTGTGGGCCGGAAATGCCATAATCGGATCGGTATTTGCCGAACATCTGCCAACTTTTAATCCGTCGCCACCATACTCCGGAGCCAATACTTTTTTACTCTGCGCACCATCGTAATAACAATAGGGCCAACCAAAATTAGATCCATCTTCGACCAGTAAAAACTCTTCAGCCGGAAGTTGTGCGCTCTGTTCATCGGTATATAATTTAGGATAAAGCTGTGACAACTGATCACGTCCATGTTGAATAGCATAGAGCTTATTTTCAACATCGTTCCAGTTAAGTGCAACGGCATTTCTGATACCTGTTGCATAACGATAGCCGTCTTTGGCCTGATCCTGATTCAGCACATCTGCTTTAAACCGCCAGATTCCACCATGCAATTCAAGTATCGGACAGGGATCCATTCCTGTTGAACCTTGGGTGCGGTCTTGTTCCTGACAGGCATTTGAAGGAGCCCCCACGGTTACATACATGTTACCTGCCTTGTCAAAAGTAAAAGGTTTTGTGGCATGTTGATCTTGGGCCTCAAAACCCCTGGCAATCACCTCTGGCTGATCATTGGGAACCAATTCGCCTTCCGTAAGTTTATACCTTACAACAACAGTATCGGCACCAAAATATAAATAACCATTGTGTATTTTTATACCTGTCCCCTCAAATTTTCCATAATATTTAACGACATCAGCCTTTCCATCCTTATCTTCATCACGAAGACAAACGATTCCACCACCATTTTTAACTTGGCTTAGGGATACATACACATCACCATTGGTATTCACATCCATGTGCCTGGCATTGCCTAAATTATCAGCAAATACAACTGCTGAAAAACCGGCAGGAAGTTTCAAGCCCGTAGTGTCTTTGCCAGACTCACTATTCGTTCCACTCTTTTTTGAATTTAAATTGCAAGCTACCAAAAAAGCCAATACAAAAGTCAAAAGTGTTAATCGTTTCATTGATGGTTGATTATAAGTATATACCATTAAATAATTTACTATTTACCTCGGGCACTCGGGGTCAGTTCATAGATAATCAGCCTATTGCAAGCAAATGAATGCGATAATACATATATCCAATTATTTATTTATTTTTGAAGATATCCATTTCATAGGCTGAAACATATTTTATAATACTAAAATGAACATAAAACTTTACAATTTGTTTAGAACTATCCTACTTTTAAATACTGAGCCCACTTTCTACTTCCCCGGCTTCCCCAATCCTGTCTCCTTGTTGTCCAAAACCAACACCCAATCATTGCCGCGGCCACCATTTTCAGGCTTGAACTGCTGAATTCCTTTATTGGTAAGTTCTTTCAGTTTTTTTGACTCTCCCGTGCGTGGATTGTACCACCATGCCACAGATTGCGACCAGCCTAATTTGTCAAGATTGATGCTTGCTTCCAAGCCTGTCGGAATATATACAAAGGCATAGTTTTTCCCTTTGGTAGCTACAATGTAATCGGTTTCAAACATATAATCATTGGCAACCAATTCCTGGGCAGGAACTCTTTCTGTCATGGGCCGGCTTTCCATCAGGCGGCGCACGTTGATCATATCGGCAGCGCCAGGCAAGTCAAGATCTGCCTGCCATGAGTGGCGGGCGTATCCGACAGGTTCGCGTCCGGGAGCAAGCATTTGCCAAATGGCATGGCATCCGTAGGTGTGTCCGAAGGCTCCTGTAAACAAGCTCCAGTAGGCCGCCTGACGAACATCTGCTTCATCAAACCAACCCAGGACTTCAGGGTTCCAGTTGTGTGGATGATCCTCATAGCGTGGTTCTCCGTCGAAAGTTGGCTTAACAGGTTTTAGGTTATAATCATGAATCATTAGTTTTTTATAAACAGCATAAGAGCGTTCTCCATGGCCGGTTTGCATCATGTTAAAGTCTAGCCAGTCTTCCTTATGGAATGTTTGCGATGAACTTGAACCTCCCGAAGGATGAAAAGTCATCAAATGATTTTTGTCAACTGATTTGATCCCGTTAGCAAGCGCATTCCAAATGACAAAATTGTCGCCTCCGTCTGGTCTGTCACCCCCGTTGATCCATATAATATTGGGGTAATCCTTGTAACGGTTTGCGATCCATTTTCCATAAACAGAAGCATTGTCTTTATTGAAAATCACGGGACCAACGCCCCATTGCTTGTCAATTTTATCACCCCATGTAGGAAGTAACCCGATAAAGATACCTTTTTCAGCGGCCTTTTTGATTACCCAATCAACATGGGCAAAGTATTTCTCGTTAGGCTTTGTCGGATCATTGTTAATCAAAGGTTTTTCACCTTCCATATTGGGTGTGTTTAACCCATCCAATTCAGCCAAAGCAACGGCCTGAATAACGGTGAACCCTTTCTCTCGTCGGTTTTCAAGATACCTTTCGGCATCCGCTTTTGTCAACCGATGAAACATCTCCCATCCGGTGTCAGCCAGGTAAAAGAATTTAGCACCATTCTCAAATTCGAGAAAACGTTTATTGGCAGAAACTTTTAGCTTGCCATTTTTAAAGTCAACCGATGGTCCCTGCCATTTATTTTCCTGGGCCTGTAGTGTGCAGATTCCAAAATATGCAAGAATAAATAGTAATCGTTTCATGAATAATATTGATGTTGATTAAATTTCTTGTTTTTATAACTCACCTTACGCAAAAAAAAGTACACAGTGTTTCACAGAGGATGCACTGAGTACTCAGTTTTTTTTACACCGTGTGGCAATTTTTATCTATCTTTATTTACATACAGTTTTACACAGACAGTCATAATGTTACACAGTTTTTTATACCGTGTGACCCTGTGTATCTTTTCTTATTTCTTATTCCTTAAATATGTTCTTTTTTATCCAAGTACTTTGAATCCGTCTTCATGCGTATGGTGAGTTTATAATTGTTTTGCATACCCTATTAGTCTCAGCGGTCCCATTAATCCCGAAGGTTTTAAAGGCATGTCCTTTTTTAGAATCGTTTCAATGGGTGAAGTTGTCCAAAGGCTTTTCACACTTCCGAACTGTACCAGATCCCCAATAAACCGGTTGCGGCATACTGTTGCTACGGTTATTTCCAGTTTGTTTTCTGCTTTCAACATACCTGAAATAACCAGGGAGGTATTTGGCATCCAGGAATAGGAGAGCAATTTTCCATTTAATAGTACTTCCGCCGTCGCATCCATCTTACCCAAATTAAGTACGATTGAATCGCTTGCTGAAAATAAGTTGCCGGGAGCATTAAAAACAATGGTGTATTTAACCTTTCCGGCAAAGTACTTAATGGCCGGATCATCAAATTCAGTAAGGGATTTCAATTGAGTAATCTTTAAAGGCTGAATCACTTCATTGGATATTGGAAAAAATTCAAGCGATCCTTTAAAATTCTTGATTTCAATAGTTTCAGGCTCAGATAAATTGGTTTTAACGATCTGATTGTCGTTGCTTGTGAAGGAATATTCGCCAGTTAAAGAGGTTGTAAATCCGAATTTTCCTTGTTTAAAAACTGCCTGAGGAATCGCAAATGTAGTATCAACCAATTGTTGTTGGGGAAATATTTCTTTTCCTGCCAGAGAAACTTTTTGAATGAAATGAGTGGGTACACCCTTTTTAAATACAAACATCTTGGATTCCTGAGGTTTGAAAGTAACTGGTATACGGATTTGATTTTTCTCCACAGAATAAACGGCAGGTTTTAAAACTGAACCATTTTCAGGATTCCAGATTTCAGGTGTTTTACCATTAATCCTGAATGTAATCTCGCGGTTCAAACTTTTGTTTTGCTGGTTGAATACGTAATAAACATCTGTATCTGCCATTCTTTTATGGATATACATGATTTCTTTGGGATCGTTACTGTTGGTACTCAAATCTGGAATAACATTGAGCTGTTTTAAAACTTCACCGATTGGCTTTCCTGTAATTATTTGCCCTTTTCCATATTTATTGTCGCCTGAATTACCCCAAAGTTGATCGGCCAGCTTACTAAAGTCAGCTGTCTTGGTTTTGATTTCCATGACAGAAAGCATTTCTGTTGGTTTTGGTCCATAAACTACCGCACCATCATTCACCAATTCTGCAATTCTTTGTAAGGTAGTGAATTCCATTGTTGTACTGTTAGGTAATGTCAGAATAGGAAAGCTTTGTGAACCGCCAAAAGATATTTTCCCATCAACAACTTTGGCCTCATTTTTCAACATGTCGAGGTTACATGCATTGGCTTGATAGCCGTAAGGCAGATCGTTAATTATACTTTTACCAAAATACTGTGGCAGTTGATCTCCAACGTAAAATATCACATCAACAACAGGTTCGCCTTTTTGAAGCACATATTGTATGCGCGCCTGGTAATTCATCCAATCCTGGGCATATTCCCACCAGGGATTATTACGGTTAAAATGGGCGGCAAACCCACCCAGTGTTATACCTGGTTTTTTATCGGTTGGCTGATGCACATAGCTATGCAGAATCATCTGATTGATGCCTGAACAATAGGCAGCATCGCCAAATGGTTTTAAATCAACTGGCGATTCGCTGTAATGTGCATATCCCGTATAGGCTTCCGAACCAATCACCGGTTTGTTACATGCAAGGGCAGCATAGGTCGGAAATGCTGCCGTTGGCCGGTCTGCAGGTGTGTAGTGAGGGAATTGATCTGAATTGGTATTGGACCAAAATTCAGTCATGGGTAGATCCACGTACTTATTTGATTTTAATGCATCCAAAGGAGGGTACATACCCGTATCTCCGTAAATCACCTCTGCATGCATTTCAAGTTGATTTTTATGGCATAACTCACTAAAATGCTTGTAGTATTTTTGATCAATCAAATCTGAAATCGTTTTACGGAAATCGAATAGAAATGCCTCCGAAAGTTGCGTATTCTCTACCTTTTCGCCACATAAAACCGGAATCCAGTTAATAATAGGGTAGCCTCTGCGATTTTTAAACTCTTCAGGAAATGCTTTCGTCCAGGTCTGATATTGACATTCCCAGCTATCGATCAGTAAAAACTTGAATGTATTGCCTTTATAGGAGCCTGCCGACTTAATTATCTGATTGGCAAAACTATTGAAATGAAAATTTAATGCGGCAGTATCCATTTTATCAACTTCCAATCCTGTTCCTTCCGGGGTAGCCGGCCCATTGGTCATACCAGTCGTGGTGTATCCAAACCGAATGATCTGCCAATGTCCTTTTGGCGCTTTCCATTTCAGGATTCCTTCGGTTGACATTAAGCCTGATAGATCAATAATTGATTTTTCAGCAATACCCTTTTCATTATTTTTAGGCGTGAAATCAAAGGCATTTTCATTGATAGCACAAACGGAGGCTGCTTTTTCGAGTAAATAGCTTACCTGGGGTGAATATGCAGGCATTTCATCCTCATTCAGAAATTCCAATTCAGCAACCGCAGTAGAGCTATTGATACATTCGAGCTGAAAATATTTTGCTTTGGTAGCAGGGAACGATGCGGAAATTGATCGGTTGATTCCCTTAAATTCCAGATCGGCTATTTTGTTGAACATCTTTCCATCGGTTGATGAGGAAAGCATAAACTGACTTTTGATTTGTGTCATATCACCCCATAACTGTGTCAGATGCGGAAACAGGACCAGCTTGTTGGCTGTAAAATCAGCAACCATTGTTACATTGATCACGTCTCCCTTCTTGATTTGGATTTCACTTTTCGGATTTCCATCAGCAAATATTGTTCCTGCGGAAACTTTATTGATCTCAATTTGAGGTTGTGCTTGCTGAAATGAGTTTTGTTTTTCTTGCATTGGATAAGCTATCACAGCCACATCGCGGTAAAAGTTATTTAAGCTTGAAGGCTCTGAAAGCCTGGCGCTTATTTCCTGACCACCTTCAATGAATGTTTTGCTCCACACATATTGTTTCATCGACATTTCAGGAGTAATCCACGGGCCACCACTTGTACTCCATCCATCACAGTTATGAATGCCAATTTTAATATCCAAACGGTTTGCTTCTTTTAATGCCCATTTAAACATTTCAACCCATTCAGGCGAATTAAATTTGATGTTGGGAACATCGGCATTGATGGAGTTTAATCCACCCACATTCAAAATCGTTGCCTGAACAATGCCTTGTTGCCTCATCGATTCCAAATCTTTGGTTATTCCTTCTTTGGTAATGTTCCCGCTGATCCAATGCCACCAGGTATTCACTTGCGTTGATTGTGGAGGAGTCTTAAAATCGGTTACACTTAAAGTGGTTTGAGCTTCTAGGACTGTTGAAATGTTGAATAGAAAGATAATCAATAAACCAATTAGTAAGGTTTTCATTCTTTATTTTGATTTAGTTGTTCGGTTCATTTAAATATTGCCTTTATGACTAATTTCTTATAAAAGGTCTATAACTGCCTTGTTGTATAGACGTTTAGTCAAGTTTTTAAACTTTATCTTACGCATTCAGTCAAAAGTAAAGTTTTCAATTATCTTTTCATAATTTCATTGAATATATTTATATATATATTTGTTTAAGAATTGATGTTTAAAAATCGATCAGCGATCAAAGTTTATAGTCATAAATTATCTATCTAATATACAGCGAACTATAACTCATTGGTTTGATTAAAGAACTGGAAATGCGAAATTGGAAACCGGGAACGGATGTAGGAATTATTTCATTCGATGAAACTCCGATGAAAGAAATCCTGAAAGGTGGAATCTCGGTTTTAAGTACCGATTTCATTCGAATGGGATCGACAGCTGCTTCTTTTATCAATGGGGAATCTTTCAGCCAGGAAGCGAATCCTTTCAGGTTTATTTTAAGAAGTTAATTGTGATAATTTTATGAAAAATTTAGTATATTAGAGGTTTCGTTATCACAATGAAAAATGAAGTTTTTAATCGTGACTGAAACCTTATAAAAACCTGAAATGAAACGTATTGCCAATGTGATAGGGGGAAGCGGATTGGTAGGTCAAAAGTTGATCTTACAATTACTTGATCATCCTGAATTTGTAAAAGTACGATCCTTTGTCCGCCGTCCTTCGGGAGTGGCTCATCCCAAACTGGAGGAAATAAAGATCGACTTTGACAATTTTCAGTCATGGAAACCGATGGTACAGGACGATGTGCTTTTCTCCACTTTGGGAACTACGATCAAAACAGCCAAAACAAAGGAAAACCAATACAAAGTTGATTTTGGCTACCAGTTAAAATTTGCCTTGGCCGCATTTGGAAATAATGTACCTACCTATGTGCTTGTTTCTTCATTGGGAGCTAATTCGTATTCCAGAGTTTTTTATTCCAGGATGAAAGGTGAACTTGAAGAGGCTGTTTCCAAACTTTCATTCAAAAAATTAATTATTTTTCAGCCTTCTATTTTAGATGGAAAGCGAACTGAGAACCGAACGGGTGAGAAGATAATGTTGGCAATCACCCATTTCGTAACTCAATTTATGCTGAAAAAATACCAGCCTACCCGTGTCGATCTGCTGGCTGCAAAAATGATAGCTGCCTCACTGGACCAATCCCAGGGAATTCGGGTCATCACCTCAGTTCAATAGCTTACCGCCATTCTTATCATTAAAATTATATAAGTGTCAAAATGTAAATGCTTTGAGTTGAATGGCTTGTTGTACGAATAGTCGCATTGAAGGGATAAACCATGGATTAACC
>Ga0209724_1002887_pt1 | contig 14384 bp, 14 predicted proteins | sample grotaG_FD_184143 | JGI IMG/M metagenome (GOLD analysis project Ga0209724, IMG submission 184143) | Glacier valley bacterial and archeal communities from Borup Fiord, Nunavut, Canada, to study Microbial Dark Matter (Phase II) -... | ecosystem: Environmental > Aquatic > Freshwater > Ice > Glacier ...
TATCAAACGCCGGAGATAAACGCCAGCCTTTATTAGTGAGTATAAAGCCATGATTTCTCAGATGATCATCAGTATTGGAGATTAGAATATTGAAAACCATTCGTCTCCATAACTGGTGTAAATCCTCCTCTATCTGTATTCCGGAAAACTGGATGAATTCTACGATATCGAGATAAGAAGGGGTCTCGTCCCGAATGAGTTCTTCATTTTTGCCGGTCATTGTCATTGCTGAGGCAAAATGAATCCGGTCTTGCCGTTCTCTGTCAAATCGTTTGGTGAAAAAAGTATGATAAGGGCCGGCAATATGTTCTATCCGGGATTCTGTCATATCGATGCCGGCACCAACGGCAAGACGATAAGCCAGGTATTCCCAGGCTCCTTTATCTATGGTATCGTTTTTCGATGGGAATTTGGCAATCCAGGGATGACCATGTTCGTCCAGGATATTAGCTTTAGGTCTGGCTCCTCCGAGAGAAGAACCCGGAGCCATCAGCATGGCAAGCCATTTTCTTACTTCAACTGTGTCTTCATTGGATTCAATCAGTTTTGCTCCATACTGGAGTTCCCTGATACTTGCCCAGGGTGGAGTGGGGGAAACAGGGTCGTTATCCAGAAAATCTCCATCGGGTTCTCTTTTAAACCGCAAAGCACCCATCCGGCTTAAATCATGTACTCCTAAAAGAAAATCAATATCATACAATATAGGTGCTGGTTTGCCTTGCTCTTGTGCATTGAATGCTGCCCGCCGTTTCATTAGTGTTCTGCCCCACGTGTCGGGCATAGAATCCAGAAAGACGCCGAAATTTTCCTTCCCGTTGGGATATTGTTGCCCACTATACCAGGCAATATCCATGTCAAGCAGCAATTGTTCATGAGAGCTGATCCAGCCTGCATCATAAGAAAAACTAAATGCTTTCCTTCCTTTAGCTTGTTGAGCTGACAGTATTCCTATACATTTGGACGAGAGCATACCTTTCCAATCTGCATACACCCATATATCTGTTTTGTCCGCCATAATTTATTTCCCAATCAATTTTAAATCCTGCAATCTTCTTCCAAATTCATCATCGGCTGCCAGTTTCAAAAAGTCATCCTGTAGCCCTAATACTCTAAGCACATTAAAATAAGCACCCATAGAAACGCTTGGATTTCCTTTTTCAATGTGATAAAGTGTAGAACGGTCAATACCAGCTCGCTCAGCCACTTGTATGGTCGTCAAGTTCCGCCGTTTTCTGGCCAGCTTAATATTTTCACCCATCTGTTCGAATATCTTTTGAAACTTTGGGAGCAAGGTTTGCTTCTTTGATTGCATGATTTGTTGTTTATTATCAACAAAAATAAACAAAATGTATTAAATAAACAACACTTAAAGAATTTGTCATGCTGCGAATACTTCACTTAAGAGTTTTAAATCTTCCAGAAGATGGTTCGAGTTTTGTACAATAAGGGTCACAAATGCAAATGTCAAATAGATACAAAAGCACTCAAAATCAATGATTTGGGTGCTTTGTTTTTGGTAAATACTCAAAGGTACATTGCTTTTGTGATTTATGTGTTTCTTTTTACATCGTGTTCCTGATAAGATACTATATTCACCTTCGTCTTTTAAATGAGCTTTGGGATTTCAGTGAACCAAAATCACTGAAGCTATAACTTACACTAAAATAGGTATAACTGTAGACCTCAAAAGTCTTCGTAAATTCCACCATTTCCCCCTTCCTGCCGCTGGAAACTACATGTAGTCCATCAAGATTGTCCGTTTTTACGGCTCTCAATATACTTCCAACCTGTAATTTTATATTCTCGTTTAGAGAATAAGAATAACCACCACCAAAAGCAAAGGACATTGCAGCAGAGTTAATTTCCGGATAAAATTTCTTATTGTCTTTTATTTTCGAAATGCCAATACCTGTTTTTATAAAGAAGTGTCCCCTGTCTTCCTCATCACCAGGAAGCATGATTTGATCTATATTAAATACAATCATCAAATCGAATTGATTTACTTGACTGTTAAAAGTTAACGGAATTTCTTTACTTTCTAAAGGCGGAAGTATATTCCACGAATTATTCCATCTTCCTTTAAGGCGGGTATTGAGCCAATTAAATTCAAATCCAATGGAAGGCGAAATATTTCTCACCACAAATAAACCGAAACCAGGAGTTACATCGCGACGCCAATAACTGTGACGCGAATAACTTGCATTTGCATCCTGATTGAAGGAAGTCCCATATATGGATGCGCCCGTCGATAGGCCAATTTCCCAAGGAGTGATGACTGGCATTCCACTAGTTACAGGTCTTTTTGCTGAAGCACTGTGGAAGAATAGGATGACAAGGATTTGCGTAAGATAAAAGATGATTTTCATAATATTTTCGATTCTGGAAAAGACGATATTTACTATTGCATTTACATAGCAAATAATTTTGTATTCAACCAAAATTTAAATTTGGTCATCATAAATCTATTTTGATTTATTTGACTGATATTACGGAATCAAATCACTTATGTTTCAAATCATCAATTCATTTTTGGTTATTACGTTCCAACTCACGCAAAGTGTCCATCTTTTTCTTTTGCAGGAAGCTGTTGATATCGCCCAGGTGTTCTTTTACCTGCTTGTTACCGAACTCGAAAACTTTTGTTACCAATCCCGAAAGGAAATCGCGGTCATGCGAAACAAGGATCAAGGTTCCGTCGAAATCGAGCAACGCGCTTTTCAGGATATCTTTGGTTTTCATATCCAAATGGTTCGTAGGCTCATCGAGAATTAAGAGATTGACCGGCTCTAAGAGCAGTTTAATCATCGCAAGCCTTGTCCGTTCACCGCCCGAAAGTACTTTCACCTTCTTTGTAAGGTTGTCGCCTCCAAACATAAACGCCCCCAGGATATCCCTGATCTTTGTCCGGATATCACCTTTTGCAACATCATCGATGGTCTGGAAAACAGTCACTTCCTCGTCAAGCAACGAAGCCTGGTTCTGCGCGAAATATCCGATCATCGTGTTGTGTCCGAGCGTAAGCGTTCCTTCGTATTCGATTTCACCCATCAAACCTTTTACGAGCGTCGATTTTCCTTCACCGTTTTTCCCGACAAAGGCAACCCTTTCGCCACGTTGAATCGTCAGCGATGCATTCGCAAATACAAGGTGATCGTCATAGCTTTTGGTCATATCTTCCAATACTACTGGATAATTCCCCGATCGGGGAGAAGGTGGAAATTTGAGCCGGAGTGCGGAGTTATCCTCTTCGTCAATCTCAACCAGCGTCAACTTTTCCAGCATCTTAACACGCGACTGAACTTGGTTGGTTTTGGAGTAAGTTCCTTTAAACCGGTCGATAAAATCCTGGTTATCGGCAATCATCCGGCGCTGCTCTTCAAACTGTTTCATCTGCTGCTCACGACGTTCGAGTCGTAGGGTGAGGTATTGCGAATAATTGACCTTGTAATCGTAGATACGGCCCATTGTAACTTCAATGGTACGTGTGGTGATATTGTCGACAAAGGCCCTGTCGTGCGAGATGATGATGACCGCTTTGGCGCTGTTGATCAGAAATTCTTCGAGCCATTGAATCGACTCAATATCCATATGGTTAGTGGGCTCATCAAGTAGGATCAGATCGGGTTTCTGTAGTAAAATTTTGGCAAGCTCAATCCGCATGCGCCACCCGCCGCTGAATTCATTCGTAGGGCGTGTGAAATCTTCTCTTTTAAAACCCAGTCCGATCAGGATTTTCTCAACTTCTGCATCGTAATTGATCTCTTCGACCGAATAAAACTTCTCGCTTAATGCCGAAACCTGTTCAATCAGGGCGTAATAACTATCAGACTCGTAATCGGTACGAGTTGACATTTCAAGATTCAATGTCTCGATTTCGTGCTCCATTTCTTTGATTTTTGCAAAAGCCTGGGCGGCCTCTTCGAACACGGTACGATTATCTTCCGTCATTAAGTGTTGAGGCAGATAAGCAATCACGGCATCCTTTGGCGCCGATATCTTTCCGGACGAAGTGTTCCGTTTTCCTGCAATAATTTTAAGTAAGGTCGACTTACCGGCGCCATTTTTACCCATCAGTGCAATGCGGTCTTTGTCGTTAATTACGAACGAGATATCTTTAAAAAGAGTGGTTCCGCCAAACTCTACGGTAAGTCCGTCAACTGAGATCATAAACGATTTTTATTAAGCCGCAAATATAGTACTTTACAAGATAGGTTTTTAGACGATGATCTTCATTATGCCTGGCCGTTTATCTCATGTGTAATAGCTTCTGGTTGCTTGCAACTGGCAACTTGGAGTGCGACTTATGGCGAAAGTGATACGTTACAAGCGGGGCATTTCCAAAATTATGACACACTTTTATGGAGTACAATCTTTTTTGCACGTTTTGCCATTCGCTAACCGCCAGTTGCAAGTTTTTTAAGAAGAATAGGGCAGAAAACACCGGATATTAATTACATTGTCAGCATTATAAATAAATAATCACGTATTTTTTTAAATCTTTAATATGAATCGGTTAACAGTTAATTCTTCATTTCGTTTATTAATTTCTTCAATTTTATTGGTTGGATTTCTGGCTTCGTGCAACGTCAGCCGGAAATATACTGCCGAGGCAACAAAAAACTGGGAAAAGGATATTCTCAAATTTGAACAGCAGGATAAAAGCGAAAAGGATCCCGATAACGCAATCTTTTTTACAGGGAGTTCGAGTATCAGAATGTGGTCGACACTTAAAGAGGACGTAGCACCATATCCTGTGATCCAGCGCGGATTCGGCGGCTCGAAATTTTCTGATCTTGCTGTATATGCCAAACGAATCGTTTACCCACATCAATTCAGGGCGCTTGTAATTTTCGAAGCAAACGATATTACCGGAAGTAAAACTGACAAATCGCCTGAAGAGGTTGTTAAACTGTTTCGTAACATTGTAAAGACAGTAAGGCAAAAATATGCTGATCAACCAATTCTTGTTTTTGAAATAACACCTACAAAAAGCAGATGGGCTGTTTGGCCAACTGTAAAAAAGACAAACCAAATGCTCAAGGAAACGTGCAGCAAACTGCACAATACCTATTTTATTGAAACAGCAGCGGCCTATCTGAACCACGATGGTGAACCCCGGAAGGAGCTTTTTATCAAGGATATGCTGCACCAGAATCATGAAGGATATATCATTTGGGGCGATCTTGCCCGTAAAAAACTGGATGAAGTGTTGAGGCACCAAACTCAAAAATAGCGGTTTCCCGAATTGTCTGAATTACTTTTAATGGGCCGCTGGCGATTGGCAACTGGCAGTTGGTAAAACGTCGGTTTGATTTGCCGGCCGCCAGTTGCCAATTGCCAGGTGCAATAAATATTGACCTTAATTCGGTTAGCTATCCCTATATTCAAAGAGGAAAAAGCTACATTTGCGTAGGAATAATAAATTTAATAACTAAAATATTTTTTGATGAATACCTGGTTCGAATGCACTGCAAAATACATCAAGATGGACGAAAATGGCCACGAGAAAAAGGCCAGCGAAACCTACATGCTTGATGCCATCTCGTTTACCGAAGCTGAAAGTCGGATTTATAAAGAACTTCAGACAATGGTAAGTGGAGAGTTTATGGTTAGCAAAATTTCAAAAACGCGCATCTCTGAAATTATTCCTTCGGAAACCGGTGACCGTTGGTACAAGGCAAAAGTGGCTTTTATAACTATCGATGAAGAAAGTGGCAAGGAAAAAAGGACTTCGCAGTTAGTTTTAGTTTTTTCGGATAACGTTAAAGATGCTTACGATCAGATTATTGAAGCGATGCAAGGGATGATGGCAGATTTTGAAATCAGTGGAATCAATGAGAGCACCATTCTTGATGTTTTTCCATACTCGGCAGCTGAAAAAACAGATTTGCCCCCGCATCTGAAACCGATCGAATCATTTTTAGCATCACCTGAACTTCAGGATAAAGCTGATTTTGCAGTGAATGCTGATGAAGAAGATTTGAATGATGATGATCTTGATCCGATTGAGGAAGATTAATTTCTTTCTTCCTTTTATATCTGTTCAGGAATTCTTTGCACATGGCAAATGGAGCAAATACCTTTAATCGAAAACTGGTAATCTTCAAGTACGAAGTTTTTAAGACGAAGATCTTGAATAAGTTCTTGATTAAAAGAGAAATCGAAAACTTCTCCGCATTCTTTACATTTAAAATGTCCGTGTTGCGAGATGTCGGCTTCATAACGCAGTTCGTTACATTCGATTTGTAATGCGCGTACAATTCCTTCCTGAACAAACAGATTAAGTGTATTGTAAACAGTCGTTTTTGATAAGCCTTCAATCTCTTTTACCAATTCAAGGTAGATCATTTCTGCGGTGGGATGGTTTCGCTTTGAAACAAGGTAATTCATTATTTTGACCCTTTTTTTCACAGGGCGTATACCGTTCTCTAATAGGTAGTCTTTGATCTTGATCTCTTGCATTGTCAGGGTTTGATTTGCAAATATAAAACATAAATTTCGAATGAACAATATTGGGCTGATATATGTTATTTAAGTGTTTTATTTTTTTAAAAATCTAATAATATTTTTATGAGCACATTAGTTGGAAAAAAAGCTCCGGCATTTAAAGCAAATGCGGTAATTAACGGAAAAGAAATTGTTGAGAACTACTCACTGGAACAGTTCATAGGTGAGAAATATGTTGTGTTCTTCTTTTATCCTCTTGATTTTACATTTGTTTGCCCCACTGAGCTGCTGGCTTTCCAGGAGAAATTGGCTGAGTTTGAGAAACGGAATACTGCAGTTGTTGGATGTTCGGTCGACTCTGAGTTTTCTCATTGGGCATGGTTAAACACCGAAAAGAAACATGGCGGAATTAAGAGTGTTACATATCCAATTGTTGCTGATCTTTCGAAAACAATAGCAGAAAATTATGGCGTTCTTGCTGGAGAATATGATATTGATGAAGATGGAAAGTCAATATTCGTTGGAGCTCCGGTTGCTTACCGTGGTTTATTACTGATTGATAAAAAGGGCGTAGTACGTCATCAACTTGTTAATGATTTGCCGCTTGGCCGTAATGTTGATGAGGCATTACGCATGGTTGATGCGCTTACCCATTTTGAAGAGTATGGCGAAGTATGTCCTGCAAACTGGTCTGAAGGAAAAGAGGCGATGAAAGCTTCATCCGACGGCGTCGCAGATTATCTTTCGAAACATTAAAACCTGTACATCTCAGGTAATCAGATTAAAAACTCATTAAATACTCAAAGAAAATGAAAATCAACCGCTACGAGGACATTTCACAGATTGAACGCGAAGCAAAACGCGATTTTATTGATCGTCATTCTGCATTTATTCATGCAGACGATCAGGCTCCAAAGGGTGAAAAATTCAAAGTCAATATTAAGATTGGCGATGAGTACAAACATCCCGATGATTTCGATCATTACATCAGCTCGGTTAAATTATGGGATAGTGAACGAATGCTTGCTGAAGCTACATTTATTGCTGGTGCCCAGGGTGGTGCACCCAGTCAGGTTGAGGTCGACTTTTATATTGTTCCCACTAAAACGATGAAACTTACAGCTCTTGCCTATTGTACCAAACACGGTCTTTGGCAGAGTGACGAGAAAATTGTTGAGGTTGTAGGTTAACGTTAATTAAGTCGATCAAAAGGGAAATTGCTGTTTTCGTCAATTTTTCGAATATTTTGTTCGCAAAATAGGGTGATTCGAACAACGTTTGCTGTTATTTGTAATAAGTGCAAAAAGTTTAACGTTAATTAACCAAGTTTTAATTGCATTGAAGGTTTTTGTGATGTATATTTGTGCTGTTGCTTAAGAGCAGGTTTTTTCATAGGATTTAGGTTAGTTAGGTTAGGTTAGAAGAGGGCGTCACTCGATGCCCTCTTTTTACGTTTATAAAATAATTTTATATGTGACTGAAATATAGTGAATTAGTCTTTATTGTTGCTTTTTTCATTCACCTTTCACTCAAACAATCCTTCTTCTCTTACAATCATTACAATGGCTGAATGGGAGAGAATGATGAATTTTTCTCCTTTAAATTCCACATCAAATCCCGCTTTATTGAGGTAAACTGCAAGATCTCCTGTTTTTACCTGCAGTGGAATGTATTTTACTGCTTCTTTATTTTCTTTCCACGATTCATCATCATCGTTCGTTGCCGGAATTGGGAATCCAGGCCCCACTTTAATCACATAACCAGCTTGAATACTCTCTTTTTCAATGGCAGCCGGAGGCAAGAATAAACCTGAAGAGGTCTGTGTATTCGGATTCTTGGGTTTAATCAGTACTTTGTCTCCTACCATGACAATCTTTGCAAGGTCTTTTTCATCCAGATTCAATGCCATATTTATTTTTTTACAAATATATTACCTTAATCTTACTTTCTTTGTCAAATAATCTAACGACATGGAATCAATCAGAGAAATTTATAAAATTGGGTATGGTCCTTCTTCGAGTCATACAATGGGTCCAAAGAAAGCTGCGGAATTATTTTTGAAGAAAAATCCCAATGCAGGTTCATTTCGGGTTACCCTATTTGGCAGCCTGGCGGCTACAGGAAAAGGACATCTTACTGACTTGGCAATTGCAAATACCTTCGCACCAATTCCTGTTGAGTTTATTTGGAATCCAACTGTTTTTCTACCCTTTCATCCCAATGCGCTCACTTTTGAAGCAATAGGATCGGATGCTGCTGTAAAGGACCTTTGGACCGCTTATTCTGTGGGAGGTGGAACCATCGTAGATGATCATCATATCGCGGAGACTAAACTTATTTATCCGGATACAGGAATGGATAATATTCTGAAATGGTGTTACCAAAGCGGAAAAAGTATTTGGGAATATGCTGTCGAATACGAATCATCTGATTTATTGGATTATCTGAATGAAGTCTGGAAGGTAATGCAAGATGCAATTTTACGCGGACTGGATACCGAAGGACCATTGCCAGGCGAACTTCATTATCCACGAAAGGCTTCTGCATACTATGTTAAAGCCAGAAACTTCAAATCTTCGATGAAAAAACGTGGAATGGTTTATGCCTACGCGCTTGCTGTTTCGGAGGAGAATGCTTCCGGAGGCATGATTGTTACGGCACCTACCTGTGGAGCGTGTGGCATCATGCCCTCGGTATTGTATTTTATGAAGAAATTCCAGAAAGTATCCGATAAAAAGATTTTGAAAGCGCTTGCTACCGCTGGTATCATTGGAAATGTAGTGAAACAGAATGCTTCGATTTCAGGAGCAGATGTTGGTTGTCAGGGTGAAGTTGGAACGGCTTGTGCAATGGCCTCTGCGGCAGCTACTCAATTAAGTGGTGGAAGTATCTTCCAGGTAGAATATGCTGCGGAAATGGGACTTGAACACCATCTGGGGCTTACCTGTGATCCGGTAGCGGGATTAGTACAAGTTCCGTGTATTGAACGAAATGCATTTGCAGCTGCAAGGGCATTAAATCATACAAACTACGCAATGCTTTCCGATGGTCGACATCTTATAAGCTTCGACAAAGTCGTTCAGACAATGGCTCAAACCGGGCATGATCTTCCAAATCTTTACAAAGAAACTTCAAAAGGAGGATTGGCGCACTTCCATGGATTGAAAAAAAGCAAGCATTGAAAAGACCTGAAAAAGCCCGAAACATGTTTTATAACATGTTTCTTTGGAATTCTACTATCTTTGCAGTCCCAATTGAAACAGGTTTTTTTTATGGCTTACGTTAACAATACGATGATTATCAGGCGAGATCTCCTCGCGAAAGTTGCAAGTTTATTAAAAACCGGTAAATTAGTTGATAAAATTGACCAGATTCCGCTTGAAATATCCCCGCGCAGGCGAAAATCACAGTTAAGATGTTGCATCTACAAGGAGCGAGCCGTAACAAAGTATAAATTGATGCCGATATTGGGCCTTTTAACGGAAGAAGAGACCAACGAACTAACCCCGCTTTCGGAATATGCAAAAATAGCCTTGGATCGTGAAAATCCAAGATCAGAGATTCTTACAGTTGTTGATGAGGCTTGCACTGCATGTGTTGATACAAGCTATATCGTCACAAATCTATGTCGCGGGTGTGTGGCAAGTCCGTGTCAGATGAACTGCCCACGAAACGCAATATCGTTTGGAAACAATGGACAGGCGAATATTGATTCTGAAAAATGTGTGAATTGCGGGATATGTAAAGATGTTTGTCCGTACCATTCAATCGTTTATGTTCCGGTTCCATGCGAGGAAGCTTGTCCTGTCGGGGCAATTCATAAAGATGAACATGGCGTAGAACATATTGATGATGCGAGATGCATCTACTGTGGAAAATGTGTAAATGCCTGTCCGTTTGGCTCAATTTTCGAAGTTTCACACATCATTGATGTTTTTAAGGCGATTTCAAAGGGGGAGCAGGTTATCGCACTTCCGGCACCTTCAATTATGGGTCAATTCAATTGTGAAACTTCAAAGTTAGTATCCGCATTGAAAATGCTTGGATTTCATGATGTTGTTGAAGTAGCTTTGGGAGCGATGGAAACTACTACAAATGAAGCAGCAGAACTTAAGGTACGACTTGAATCTGGTCAGCCTTTTATGACCACTTCATGTTGCTCAGCATTTGTGCAAACAGTAGATAAGCATCTGAACCAACTTAAACCGTATGTTTCGCATACCAGATCACCGATGCATTATGCTGCAAAAATTGCACGTTTGCGATTTCCTGAAGCTAAAATAGTTTTTATTGGGCCTTGTATCGCCAAGCGCAAAGAGGCAATCGATGATCAGAATGTCGATTTTGTAATGACATTTGAAGAGCTTGGTGCTTTTTTTAAGGGCTTTGATATCGTAGTTGATGAATGTGAAAATTCAGTATTGGATACCATTACAAAAGAGAGCAGGGCATTTGGCAGGGCAGGAGGAGTTATTGCCGCAGTACAAGCTGAAGGATTAACGGTTGATATAAAAGCAGTTCAGATTGAAGGCTTGAATAAGAAATCAATGAGCTTGCTAAAAGCTTTTTGCAAAGGAAAAGGAACCGGGAATTTTATCGAAGTAATGGCTTGCGAAGGCGGTTGCATCGCGGGACCAAGTTCTTATGTAGATCCTACAAAGGGAAAAAGTTTATACAAAAGCGCAATCGATGCTTTGGTGTAGATTGATAATATAGGCTCTATGACGGATCGTGCGAATGAAATTTGCAAACAGTTTTCAAATGGTTTCTGCAATGAGCAGCTGGCTATTGGCAACTTGCAGCTGGTATGACAGTGCTAACTATTTGGCCATAACCCTTTAATATTTAATATTACTCCAAATTTTATTATTTCAACTGAACCTCAACAAGAACCGGGAGGTGATCTGACGGATAATGATTGTCTTTCGAATCAGTTAATACAGTATACTTCTTAACGTCAACCAGTTTATTCACAAATATATAGTCAATCCTGTTTTCAAGTTTACTTGTGAAATCGAAATCGTTAAATGTTCCTACAGGACCTTGTGGTACGGTTTTGCTTATTTGTCTTGCGTCTTTCAATTTTTGACGAATCAATACAAGTGGTTTTTCTTCAGGTGTCAGATTGAAATCACCGGTAAGGATAACAGGATCTTTTCTTACTGAAATTTCGTCAATTTTCTTCAAAATTAATAGCGCAGATTCTTTACGGGCTTTTACTCCTTTATGGTCGAAGTGTGTATTGAAGATATAAAATGTTTTTCTGGTCTCTTTTTCTTTCAATCTTGCCCAAGTGCATATTCGATTCAAGGCAGCATCCCAACTTTTTGAAGGGATTTTAGGCGTTTCAGACAACCAAAACGTTCCATTTTCGATCAGTGCATAACGATTTGAATTATAGTATATCGCCGAAAATTCGCCATTTATGTTTCCATCATCACGGCCAACTCCGACATAATCGAAACCTGACATCCCGTCTTTTAAGTCCATGATTTGATCGTAGAGCGCTTCCTGAACTGAAAAAATATCCGCTTTGTGGAGTTTTAAAAGATTCATGACCTCTGCGCGACGATTTGGCCAGGCATTCTCTTTGTCCGAAGGCGTGTTATACCTTATATTGTAAGTGATGATATTCATGGGCTTTTGAGCAAAACCAGCAAGTATAAATGCTGAAAGCAGAATGAACGTCAGTATTGGTCTTTTCATTTTTTTAATTTTCCTAAAAGTACTTATTTTATGCCGTAGATTTAACAAACATTTTGGAATGGTGCATAAAAAAAGCCTGCTTCCGGATAAAGGAAGCAGGCTTTAAAATTATATCAGATTGAATTATTTAATTAATTCAACGCTACGTTTTACAAAATTACTAAGTGCTTCGCCACGTAGCATATTATTGGCCAATAGTGCCAAATCGACGAGTTGCTTTGCCATTTTATTCCCGGCACCAAATGCTTCAAGCTTTTTACGCTTGCTTTCTTCGAGTTCCGATATCTTTGTTTCAGTCTCTTTCAAAAGATCTTTTTCTTCCTGAGGAATTTCTTCTTCCTTCTTACCTGCTTTTAGTTTTTGAAGCGCATCTTTTTCAGATTTGTATTTCAAAATCTCGGTAACGGTTGGTGTCAATTCTGTAGACAATGATTCCTGTTTTTCAGCAATTATCTTTTTTACAAGTGGATGGGAAACATTCACAACCAGGTTATAGCTGTCAGGAAGATCTCCGTAGAAACTCATTCCGTTTTGCATCTTCGACATATCTTTCATACGGCGCATAAACTCATTCTGAGTCACGACCATTGGTGAACCATCTTCTCCCAGATCCTGAAAATCGACGATGAACTGTCCACGTTCTTTAGGCACAATTGCCTGAAATACGGGGCTTAAATCGTTCTTTTCATCCAATGTTAACAGACTTTCTTTGCTGTTTTCTTTTGAAATCAATTTATCAGCTACATCTGCATCCACACGTACAAAATGTTTGTCAGGGAATTTTTGTTCCAAATGGTTCAACAGTGGTGTGGCAAGAACATCGTTCATCAACAGCACGTCATAACCTTTATCTTTCGCCGCCTCGATAAAGCTGAACTGCTCATCTTTGTTGGTTGCATAAAGGTAAACCAGCTTCTTGTCCTTGTCGGTCTGGTTGGCGCTTATGATTTTCTCGTATTCTTCCCAGGTAAATGACTTCCCATCTGTATTTTGGAATACATAAAATTTCAAAGCCTTTTCGTAGAATTTTTCATCAGTCAGCATTCCGTATTCAATGAAGAGTTTCAGATCGTTCCATTTCTCTTCAAACTCGGTACGTTTTTCCTTGAAAATTTCGGATAACCGGTCGGCGACTTTTTTCGTGATATGTCCGCTGATCTTCTTTACGTTCGAATCGCTTTGCAGATAAGACCGCGAAACATTTAACGGAATATCGGGTGAATCAATCACACCGTGAAGAAGAGTCAGAAATTCAGGAACAATTCCTTCAACTGAATCAGTTACAAATACCTGATTGCAATATAGCTGGATCTTATTTTTTTGAACTTCGAAGTTGTTTTTCAGTTTTGGGAAATACAGAATACCTGTAAGGTTGAACGGATAATCGACATTCAAATGAATATGGAACAAAGGTTCGTCTCCATAAGGATAGAGCTTGTGATAAAAATTGTTGTAATCTTCTTCTGTCAGATCAACCGGTTTCTTCGTCCATGCAGGGACTGTGTCGTTGATTTGGTTATCATCGGCTGTATCTTCGTATTTGTCGTCTTTCCACTCTTTCTTCTTGCCGAAAACAACGGGAATCGGTAAGAATTTACAGTATTTATTCAACAATTCAGTAATCCTGTTCTCTTCGAGGAATTCAACCGAGTCAGCATTGATATGCATTACAATATCGGTACCGACTTCTGCCTTTTCAGCGTCTTCGATTACATATTCAGGCGAGCCGTCGCATATCCAGCGTACTGGTTTGGCATCTTCCTGATAGGAGCGGGAGATGATTTCAACTTCTTCTGAAACCATGAATGAAGAATAGAACCCAAGTCCGAAATGTCCAATGATGGCATTGGCATCGTCTTTATATTTTTCAAGGAATTCATTTGCACCCGAGAAGGCAATCTGGTTGATGAATTTTTCGACCTCTTCAGCGGTCATTCCAATCCCGTTGTCGGAAACTGTAATTGTTTTTGCTTCTTTATTTACACTGACTTTTACTTTTAAATCATCAACACTACCTTTATATTTACCGGCCGTTGCTACCGTTTTCAGCTTTTGAGTGGCATCAACAGCATTCGAAACAATCTCACGAAGGAATATATCGTGATCGGAATAGAGAAATTTTTTGATAATCGGAAAGAGGTTATCACTTGTAACACCAATTTTACCTTTCATACCTATGTTTTATATTTAAGTTTTACAATGTTGTTTCAATGATGAGTCAAAGCTTATGC
>Ga0209724_1002888_pt1 | contig 14375 bp, 10 predicted proteins | sample grotaG_FD_184143 | JGI IMG/M metagenome (GOLD analysis project Ga0209724, IMG submission 184143) | Glacier valley bacterial and archeal communities from Borup Fiord, Nunavut, Canada, to study Microbial Dark Matter (Phase II) -... | ecosystem: Environmental > Aquatic > Freshwater > Ice > Glacier ...
GGTAGTACCCTCTTTTTCTAAATTGACTCTCAATCACCTAATCATCACTCTATCGCTATTTCTCAGATTCAACCTTTCACCCTTTTGAAACTTATTTCTTAACCGGAGTTGTGTCAATTTCCCAACTATCTGTGCGAAATAAATTTGCGGGTAAACTTTCTTTGCTGAAAAGATTTGGAATTGCTGTATTGCTAAATCCGAACCTCACAGCGACTGGCGCTTTGATCGTTTTGTTCCAAACGATTACACTATTTCCATCTATTTTGGCCATCGCAGGCAGAAACTGATGGTCCTCGCCGGCAATGAAAAACTCAGAAATGACTTTATCCTTTGAAATCAGACCATTAATGGCATTTTCAAATTCAATTCTGATTTTTTCTTTTTCATTTTTCATTGACTTGTACATCGGATATTTGTAAGCCAGTCCGGTTTTACCATAATTCTCTGATAAGGCAAGATTTGCCAACCTTGCTGCAACATCAATCTTATTAACAGGATGAATATTCGAAAGATCATCAACCAGGTCGGTGACAACTACCATTCCGGTTTTTGGAATCGAAAGGCAATTAGTCTGAGTTTCGCGCAGCAGAGCGCTAACAGTATTATTTCCGTAGCCGGAGAAGGGGGCTATCTGAACAAAATAGAATGGGAAATCTTTCGTCCACGCTTTGCGCCAGGAGCCAATCATTGTATTCATTAGCTGTTTGTAAGTTGAATAGGTTCCGACATTGCTTTCTCCCTGGTACCAGATTACTCCTGATATCTCGAAATTCGTAATAGGATTGATCATTGCATTGAAAGTAAGTCCGGGAAGAACCGGCCACCATGCAGCAGGAGTCAGCTTTTGGGAAGCGGCTTTTAATTCCGGATCATTCTCTACAAGATTTTTTGGTGTCCAAACTTCAGCAGGAGTACCACCCCAATTACTATTAATCAGACCTACTGGTATATTCAAGGCTTGTTGTAGGTTCTTGCCAAAGAAATAACCAATGGCACTGAAATGCTTCATCTCTTCAGGCGTACAAACTTTCCAGCTTCCTTCGCAATTCTCCTGTGGAGTTTCGGATGTTGATTTTGAAATGTAGAAAAACCGGATATTCTGATTATTGGCATTCGGGGCCTCATTTAGTGTTTGTTTTAGCCCTTGGTCACCACTCCACTCCATATTGCTTTGTCCACTGCAAAGCCAAATTTCTCCAATCATTACATCATTAAGAATAGTTGTTTCGTTTATAGTGATAGTATATGGCCCACCGGCAGCTGGAGTTTTTATTTTTTGGAGCCATTTTGCTGAAGATTCGCCTGTTGTCCGATAAGTGATTGTATCCCAGTTTGTTTTGATTGTTATTTTTTCGGCGGGACTGCACCATCCCCATAGTTTGACTTCACTGTTCTGTTGCATTACCATATGGCTTCCAAGGATTGAAGGCAAACGAATTGTCGCTGAAACGAGTATTGCGTTGAAATTCAACAGTAAACAGACGATGATCGTATAAAATGTTTTTTTCATGATTTAATAGATTTTATAAATTCCTGTAAAATAAATGAATATAAAGCTTCAAAAATTTAATGGACTAATAAATATTGTATTGTGAAGGTATGAAATAGTTAAGGTAAAAATTTTGCTCAAATAATAATCTGAAAATCAATTTAATAATTTTTTATTTACGTCATCTCATTTTCCGGTTTAATCTTTTCCCACAGCTTTCAAGACTTCCATAATACAAAACCTAATCCCCATTCTACAAAGTCAACTTTAAACTCATGTGCTTTTAAGGTAATAGATTGTATGATTCTTTTCGTAATTGCGTAGCGTACTCCAAGTCGTTCGTAAACAAATGGATCGTTTGGATTTGGATTCCGTAGGTAAATTCCAATCTGTGTGACAATTGAAAATTGATTAAATGTGAGTTCATGGCCTCCGAAAAGTCCCGCTGCGACCTTATTCTTTAGTAGATTTTCTTCATGCGTATAATAAAGAGTGCCTTCATCAAGGAATAGGTCTACGCCGGTGCTCCATCTGCTTTTATGACTTAAGGTCCTGTAATAGCCTAGACTTAAAGATCCTATTGGGAAGCCGTCGGAATAGGTCACCTCTTTTTTCCATCCATAAGCTCCAAATAACAATATCGACGAATTTTTTTGGATAGGAGTGACTGGTTCTGTATTCAATTCTGAGTCAGATTTTGGCAGGGTGTAACGCAATCCGGTTTCAGCTCCCAACATGTTAATTCCTTTATTTGGTTTCGCCATATTCCCGTTTGAATAATGATACCCACCAGCGGAAAGCAAAAAATCAAAGTTTTGACCTATTCGAAATTTTGTATTCAAATTAAAGGAGGCATAAGCAGTACAACGAGAGCCGATTGCTAAATTTACTTGATTTTTTGGACTGGAAGGATTGAATCCCCATGCTAATCCAAGATGGACGCCCAGATCAAGTTTAAGCTTTGAAGCGGGTGATAATGGCAGATTCAGAAATGCATAAGAAGCAGTGGGGTTTCCAAGTGAACTGCTTGTTAGATAATTGCGAGATAGACCTATGCCTATTTCGGGATAGTTGTAAACACGCTGCCACTCTTTTTGGCCAAGCGTTTTTAATCCAAATCTTGCATTAAAAAAGGAAACTGGTCCTGCGAGGTTCTTTATTTCGGGGTGATGAGGAGTCAATCTGCCGCCTCCGCCGGTGATATCGAAAAATAGATTGTTGCGTTGCGCTTTGGAGTTGATATGGGTTAGTAATATGAATATCAATAAAAAGCAATACCGTTTAGTCATTGAATTAGTTTGAAAAGCCAGTTCTTCGATCGGATAAAATCCCCAACTTCAGTTTAAGGTTTCAAATATAAGTCTGTTTTACCTATTTTTGGCCTTTAGAAATCACAAAGATGTTAATGATGATCAGAAAAACTATTATTCTATTATTTATTATCACTTCGATGGCGATTTGCCCCGGAGAATTGTTGGCTATAAACATAAATAACCTGGTTCCCGCACGAGAGCAGATTACTCAAAATCAAATTGGAGACTCGCTGAAATGGAGTGTCGATTATCTTAATAAACTGCTCTATACCGGCGGAGAATGGTATCTCACCGATCGCCTGTATAAGAAGCCAATTCAAGGAGTATTAAACTATGCCGAAAACGATCCTTTGGATACCGTAGTAATTGATGTCAAAAGGTTATTGCGTGATGACAAATTGGGCTATCTGCTGGACAGACGTCCGCAGGATATTCGTAATGCGAAGGAAATAAGAGGATATATAACTAATGATGAGATAGCAAAAGGGATTGATGCGATTCGAAAAAAAGTACTTGATAGTCTGAATGTTTCCAAAATCATCGTCCCGGTAGTGATTCTGGAAAATGAACTTTCGAAGGCGCCTTACGTTCCGGAAGGAAATCCTGAAATTTTGTGGGGAACGAAACAAAAAGAGTTGCCACCGGAATTTGTGTCAACTTTGAATAGCCGGATTAATGCGATGCAGTTTCCATCGGATATGACAGGTGCTGCAATGGATTCAGCCCGCATTCAGCTTTTTGGCACTTACCGAACAGCATACAACGATTCTGTAACGAATTGCTGGCGCGAAAGAGCGATTTTTTCCTATCGAAGCAATTACATTTCGGAGCAATCTGATTTGAGAATCATGGCTTATAAAAAGTCAGTAGAGGCACACAACTATCGTATTCTAGCCGACTATAACGACAAAGCCGTTGGCATCGTTAATGATTCGGTGAAGATTGCATTGCGTTATCTTACTGCCCATGCTGAATTAGATTCGTCTTTGGTACGTCTTGTCAATCTGAAGGACGAAAAAACGGAATTCTGGACCGCTAACCGGCGTATGAAACCGATCCGGATGTTCCTTAAAAATGCCCAGAATGATTCACTTAGTGTGGTGCTGATCAGTAATGGCAAAGGTGAATTAAAATTGGTGATCGATGATGGAATAAAACTAACCCGGTTTGCTGAAACACAAAGCCGTACAATTACGTTCCAAACTGAAGCTCCTGATAGGAAATTACGCAAGGTCAAAATGAATAAAATCGTTTATCCGGCGTGGACACTTAGGGGGAACGGATCTTTTGGATTCACTCAAACATCGTTAACGAACTGGGCTAAAGGTGGTGAAAGCGCAATGACTCTGCTGATGATGAGTAAATACAATGCAAATTACTCAAAGGATAAAGTAAAATGGGAAAACAGCGGTGAGTTTAGGTATGGGATTAGCAAGTCCAAAACGAGGGGTCTGGAAAAGAATGATGATAAAATAGAGTTCCAAAGCCGTTTTGGCTATTCAGCTTTTAAAAAATGGTTTTATTCTGCGGAGGGTAACTTTAGAACCCAGGTTGCAAGGGGATATACTTATCCGGAAATGTCGAAACCTATTTCGGCTTTTATGGCACCCGGATACCTTACAATGTCTATTGGACTTGATTACAAGCCTAATAAAAACTTCTCTCTCTTCCTCGCTCCTTTCACCTCTAAAACAACCTATGTTAATGATACCGCTTTGATTGATCCTTTGACATACGGATTGGAACCTGGGACCAAAAAACTTTGGGAACCAGGTATTATTATTAAAGCAAACTGGCGCCAGGAGTTGAGTGAGGATATTATCTACGAAACTAAAGGTGAGTTCTTCAATAACTACAGGTACACTTTCAAAAAATTTGCGTTTGAGTGGGAGCAGGTGCTCACAATGCGGGTAAACCGTTTGATTAATGCCCGGGTTATGACTCAGTTGATTTACGACTACAATACCAAATTTCCGATTCTTGATAGTTTTGGAACTGAGATTGGCAGAAAACCAAAATGGCAATTTAAAGAACTGTTAACGGTCGGATTATCTTATCGATTCTGAAAAGCATTGGAGAGGAGATATTCGCTAATGTGCTGATGAGGTGTCTCCCTAATTTAATAGAATGAGGAGATTACCTGGATGGCGAAAATAGCAAATATTTTATCTATTTTTGAGTAGAAAAATTTAGAACATAAGATGAAATAGCCATGAGAGTAAACTTCTCGCAGACCAAAATGATTTTATGGCTATTCCATGCGACCATTAAAAAACAAATTATAAACGCATGAAAGATTTTAAAAAATATTTTAGGTTAGACGCTTCACCTGCTGATTTATACAATGCGCTTACCAATCCAACAATGATTGAAATCTGGACGGGTGAACCTGCAGTGATGAGTACTGAGCCAGGTAGCGATTTTTCACTTTGGGACGGTGAGATTGTTGGCCGCAACGTGGAGTTTATTCCTAATCAGAAAATTGTTCAGCAGTGGTTTTTTGGCGAAGAATCTGACTCTATTGTCACCATAAAATTACATCCGGATAAGAGTGGAACCAATATTGAAGTTCTCCAGACCAATATACCTGATGATGCTTACGATAATATGGTGGAGGGATGGGAATCAGATTACTTTGGCAGCCTAAGTGAGTTATTTGATTAAATCACCTACCATTCGAGCGGTCTTTACCTGACCCTCGAATGGTGAGTGATTACAATAGCCGCATCGAAGGTTTTCAACTGCTCGAAGGGTTATTCATTTATATCCAGTCTCATCGTATAGTCATCCATCACAAAGCCTGCGCCAATTTCAGCGACAATGGAGCCCGTATTTTTAAACCCCATTTTATTGTAAGCCTTAATACTGTCGGTATTGTTCTTGTTCACGGTGAGTGTAATCGCATTGGCACCAAGTTCTTTTGCCCTGCTTTTTATAAAATTCAATCCTGTTTTCCCCAATCCGGTTCCTCTTTTCTCCTTGATAACATAGAATTTACTAAGGAATAAGTCGTTTCCCGATAGTTTGATACAAATATATCCTACGGGCTCAGCAAGATGATATATTAAGTAATACTCCTGGTTTTCGCGCTTGATTTGTTTTTCAATTGCTTCAGCAGATTGAAAAGCGTTTACCATATAATTTACCTGTTCCTGTCCGATAATCGGGACATAGTATTCATTCCAGATGGTTGATGCAAGATTCGCAACTACATGGATGTCTGTTGGCGATTGAACGCTTTTAAAGATCGTTTTATTGCAGGTCAGATTGTTGTAAATGGTGAAGTTTTCTTCATCGAAGCAGCAAAAAAGCACCTTTTCTATTTCAGGATGATCTGTCAGAAAAAATAAAACTGTTTCGAATGCAATAGATGCAGCTTCTTGCTTTGGAAATCCGTAAACACCGGTGCTAATATTGGGAAAAGCGATCGATCTGATGCTGCAATCGGATGCGATTTGGAGACTTTGCCGGTAACAAGAGGCAAGAAGTTCTTTTTCGTGGTTCTTCCCGCCATTCCAGACTGGTCCAACAGTGTGAATGACATATTGCGCAGGTAATTTAAATCCCAGGGTGATTTTAGCATCTCCCGTATTACATCCATTGAGTAATTCGCACGCTTTTAGCAGTTCTGGTCCCGCAACCCGGTGAATAGCTCCATCGACACCTCCTCCTCCCAAAAGTGAGCGGTTGGCAGCATTCACGATTGCATCGACACACAGCCGGGTGATATCGTCCCTGACGACTTCAATCTTGTTCATAGTCAAAACTATTTTTATTGTTATCTCAATATTAGTGTTTTTTCTTTGAATATTGATTGCTGCAGGAAATATTATAGGTGATTACAGATAGTGGTTCCTTTGATGTAATCAGTTTAACAAGTATATCGCTTAAAGATGCCTATTTCTAGCCTTACTAAAGTATGATTCACTATGTTAATGTAGAGATCCTAAAAAAGAACTCATTGTTGTTGAGCAGAAATACCTTTTTTTTCAAAAATCTTATTGAGAATTAATTTTGGCATATTTTGAAATGCGCTATCCATTCTTCTTTTTCACGAAACGACATTGCTTCATCTTCAGAAAAGTGTACTGTGTTTATGTGTTGACTTTTGCTGTTTTTGTTGTCACAATTCGTATTCCTGAATTCTATTTTGCGACTAAAAATGAGATTCTGTAACTCAGCTTTCATTTCAACTTTGTTTTTGGGTTTTTTGGAGGGTGACATATGTGATTTATTTGTGGATTTCTGAATTTTATTCTGGTACGGGATAACCTTTTCCCATCCATATCCTTCAATAACAATAGACTCAATAAGTGGATCGTTTATTTTGCTCCATTTATCTAATCGGTAAATAAGATAAAAAAGTACCGAGTTCATTAAGATCCCAACCAATATAACTATTATCATTTTTGCTTCTTATTAAGTAAAAAAAATAAAGCTGAGCTTCAACAGCTCTTTAAAATTTAGCTTACTGCTACGGGTGGAGATTTATATTTAGATTAATTTGTCCTGTAATAATGGTGGATTTTGATTCGTTAATTTAGAAAATCTGTAATATGGTCTGACTGAAATGGTTTTGCTTATAATATATGGACAGAAAGATCGCTGTATGTGTAAAGAATAATTATACAAATATATTAAAAATTTACTAATTCATGAGATTATTAGAAAAAATAATTTAAAATTTTATTGTGTTTTTGAAATGGGTTTAGATTTAGTAGGATTTATTCTCCTAATATTAATTAAAAGAGCGTTATAAGTCGTGTTAAAGTCTTTATGGTGAAAATAACGATAGTGACAAATGAATTTCGATACATGTAAAAAAAAGAATGTATGCATTTTAGATTACAGTAAAATAATGCACATTTGTTTAAGGTGGATAAAAAATCAGTATCCATATTCTAAATCTTTTTAACAGAAAAATGCCGTTAAACTATAAGTTTACGGAATGTTTGTCAATGGATAAGAATTTTTTGAATTCTGAATCTAATATATAATTCTATATATTAGATTTTCTAACGTATTTTATCAATATTCAGTTATACAAGGATTATTAATAATCGTCTGAAATTTTATAGCCAACTTCTTCTTTAATACTTTCTATTGTTAGGGTAATATGGGTATTGCATAATTAGACATTTTCAAAAAAGTTATATCAGCAGGTCATTCATCTATTCAGTTCTTTATTTTGATAGTTGATGAATTCGTTAAACAAGATTGAAATCCCAAAGAAATGGGATTAGTTACAGGTTGAAAAGTTAAATATGACGCGTATTTGTTGATGCCAACAGAAGATTGGACACATTGTATTTCAGACTTAAATTTAAACTCCGTAACAGTATTTATCACTTGCTTTTGACAGGATATTGCTGAAGACTGGAAATATCCTGTCAATAAACCAAAGGGGTGAGTATTCATTTTCTGAATACCCACCCCTTTGGTTGTAACTCAATAATAGCTTATCTGATTTGTGCCCCAACTTCACGTTCGTAAACACTTATCAGGCGGTTCATCGTTTTTTCGATCTGTTTGTCGTTCAAGGTTTTTTCTTCATCCTGAAGGATAAAGCTAACCGCATACGATTTTTTTCCTTCCGGAAGATTCGCTCCTTCGTATACGTCGAAAATATTTACACTGCGCAGAATTTGTTTTTCTGCTTTGAATGCCAGTGCTTTAATTGTGCTGAACAGTACTTCCTTATCAATTAACAGGGCCAGGTCACGTTTCACTTCAGGATACTTCTGCAATGGGGTATAACTCGCTTTGTGGTTTTTAATGGCTTTTAAAATAGCGGTCCAGCGAAGGTCTCCGTAGAAAACGTCTGCGCTGATATTCAGATTCTTCAGAATTTTATTGTTTAAATAGCCTATCTGACCAATTACCACATTGTTGAAGCGGTATTCAAGACCTTCCGAAAAGATATCGTTCGATAGAGTTTCAATCGTACAATTTTCAATTGAAATGCCAAGTCTTGAGAGAATGTTTTCAGCGTTTGCTTTTAAGGTGAAGAAGGAAGTTTGTTCCTCTTTAACCTTCCAGTTTTCGGTTTCTTTTTTGCCGGTAATCCAAATCCCGATGTGCTCTTCCTCGCTGTAATTCTTTACAGGATGGTTGTGTGTTTTAGTTCCGTCGAAATGATAAACATTCCCGAATTCGTAAAACCGAAGGTCTGCATTCCGGAAGTTAGTATTGCGGTTAATGGCTTCGAGACCGCCGAAAAGGAGCGTCTGGCGCATTCCGTTAAGGTCCGAACTCAATGGATTGAAGAGTAGAACTGTATTTTCCGATTTAAACGACCCAAGCTGATCGTAATAAGCCGCTTTTGTCAATGAATTGGACATGATTTCGTTAAAGCCCCTTGCGGTGAACATTTCGGAAATCAGGTTCTGCAATTTCATTTTATCGGGATGGGGTGCAAGTTGTATGGTCGATTTTGTTGATTTGTTAGGCTCAACGTTGTTGTACCCATAAACACGCAAAATCTCCTCAATAATATCTGCTTCTCTTTTGACGTCTACCCTGAACGGTGGAACAGCAAGACTTAGCCCTTCGGCAGTCTCTTCATTGATAACAATTTCGAGGGATTGAAGAATGTTTTTAATTGTCTCCTTCGGAATCTCTTTCCCGATAAGTCGATTAATATTCGACCAGGAAACCTCCACAGGGAAGAATTCCTGTATCGAAGGTTCGGCAATGATGTCAACAATATCCGAAGATATGGTTCCGCCGGCGATCTCTTTTATCAGCAATGCTGCCCGTTTCAATGCAAATAGAAGGCCATTTGGATCGACTCCGCGCTCGAAACGGAACGAAGCATCGGTATTTAAACCATGACGGCGTGCTGTTTTTCGGATATATACCGGGTTGAAATAGGCGCTTTCGAGAAAAATACTGGTGGTACTCTCCTTAACGCCCGACTGAAGGCCGCCAAAAACACCTCCGATGCACATCGCTTCTTCGCCATTGCAAATCATCAGATCTTTGTCCGATAATTCCCTTTCGACACCATCGAGTGTGACAAATTTGGTTCCGGCAGCGAGTGTTTTTGCAATCACCTTACCACCTTTTACTTCCGCGGCATCGAAAGCATGAAGCGGTTGACCGGTTTCGTACAGAACGTAGTTGGTAATATCAACAATGTTATTGATCGAACTCTGACCGATCGCCTTGAGCCTGTTTTTCAACCACTCGGGAGATTCCTTAACTGTTACATCCGAAATGGTCAATCCACTATACCTGGCACAAGCTTCGGTATTTTCAATTTCTACCGAAATTGGAAGATTACGATTGTCAATTTTAAAAGCCTCAATACTGGGTCGGGTATAGTTAATCGTACCTTTCTGACTAAGAAATGCTGCAAGATCGCGTGCAACACCGATATGCGATGCACTGTCGATGCGGTTAGGTGTTAAATCTACCTCAAGAACAAAATCGCTTTGAATATTGAAAAAATCGCTGGCTGGTGTTCCCGGTTTTGCATCCTGATTTAAAACCATGATGCCGTTATGGTCATTTCCGATACCGATTTCGTCTTCAGCGCAGATCATGCCCATCGAAACTTCACCCCTGATTTTTGATTTGGTGATAGTAAATTGCTCATCACCTTTATACAGCACAGTTCCAACCGTGGCAACAACAACTTTTTGGCCAACTGCAACATTGGGTGCACCGCAAACGATCGGTAGGTTTTCGTCACCGCCAATATTAACGGTGGTAACACTTAAATGGTCAGAATTAGGATGCTTTTCGCATGTAACTACTTCACCCACAATTATTCCTTTTAATCCGCCTTTGATGGATTCTACTTCGTCGATGCTTCCTGTTTCGAGTCCGAGTTGGGTTAGAGTAGCCCCGACTTCGGCAGGTGAGAGTTCAAGATTGATGTAATCTTTCAGCCAGCTGTATGAAATATTCATTTTTTATTCTTCTGCATGAAATTATAAGAGGTGCAAAGGTAGGTAATTTAGGATCAATGCCCAAATTCACTGGTATGCGCTATTATTATAAGCCAGATATTTGGACTTTTTGTCATATTTTATGATGTGATTTTTCTGTCGTGAAATTCAGAAAGAATACAAATTGAGTTTTTTTTTCACAATTTTCGAAAAACTATTTTTTTGAATTATTGAATTATTATTTTGCACCTCGAAATTGAAAAGCAATTTAGGTGCTCTTAAAAGAGTTAATTTATTAATTTATAATTTATTAGGCAAAACCTTAATCTATATATACTATGGCAACAATCAACAAACCACGAGTTGTTAAGGACTATGACAAGCTCCCACTCGAAGTTCAAGGTCAAATAAAGCTGACCTATCCCCAGGGTTTTGCAGGAAGTCTGATCACTTACATCAATGCAAAAGGGAAAGTAGTATCTGCTTTACCATACGAAACCGATGATCATTATTATCTGGTTCGGATGACACTTGAAGAGGCAAACAACATTGTTGAGAACGACGACGATTTTAACGATGATGGGATTTTGCGTGATGATTTTGCATTACAGGAATTCGAAGGTCATGATGATGTTGATGAAGATATCAACGATATTCCGGATGACATGCCAGAGGAAGAGGAAGAAGATGATGAGATCTAATTGATGATATCTTTTTCAGTATAAAATATTTAGCCGGTAATTTACCGGCTATTTTTTTATTCCTGATTTTCTGCCTTCAGTTTTTGGTCACCAAAGGCGATGATTTCATTCTTCATATCGGGTGTGAACCATACGATTTCGGAATCACGTCTGAACCAGGTTAGTTGTTTTCGGGCATACTTCCTGGAGTTCGCCTTGATTTTCTCCTTGGCTTCTTCGATCGTCATCTTTCCGTCGAAATAATCGAATAATTCGCGGTATCCCACAGTATTCAAAGAGTTGAGGTGACGGAACGGATATAAACTTAGTGCCTCTTTTTCTAGACCTTCATCGAACATGACATCTACCCGCTGATTGATCCGGTTGTATAAAACTTCACGGTAGAGATTGAGACCAAGCTTCACAATGTTAAAAGGTCGTTTTTTTGGCTGGTTGGTCCTAAAAGAGGAATAGGGTTTGCCTGTCATCAGGCAGATTTCAAGGGCATGAAGAATCCGCTTTGGATTTCGAAGATCAACTTCGTTATAATATACCGGATCGTGGTAACGAAGTTCGTTTCGCAAACTCTCAATTCCTTCAGTTTCCATGCGCTCCATCAGCGATTTGCGCAATTCATCATCCACCTCGGGAAGATCATCGATCCCTTTGCAGAGGGCATCGATGTACATCATCGATCCTCCGGTCATCAGTACTACATCCTTTGTCTGAAACAATATTTCAAGTCTTTCAAGTACTTCTTCTTCAAATTTACTGGCATTGTAATAGTCGTGAATTGAGTGCGACCGGATGAAGTGGTGCGGAACAGTATCAAGCGTTTGTTGATCAGGAACAGCGGTTCCGATACGCATTTCCTTGTAAATCTGTCGTGAATCGCACGAGATAATTTCAGTATTGTAGTATTTGGCTATTTCAATGCTCAGATCGGTTTTACCTACACCTGTTGGTCCAAGAAGAATAAGAAGCGTTTTAGGCATTAAGAAGCAAGGTTAAAGGTTAAAGTAGAATGGCTAAAGTCCCAAATGTAAAACGCTGACAATTTAATTCGATCGCAGAAATAAAATGTGAATAATAAAAAACTTAGTCTGATGAATACTTTAACCTTTGAATTTTTGACTTTAACCTTAGTCATATTAAAGGACTTCACCCATCTCTCCATAAATCATGTTCAGATCTTCAAGTTCACCAAAGTCCGTAAACGCATTCTGAAGTTCAAAATCCTCAATGGCTAATAAATCTGTGTCATATCGATTTGATGAGCTCTGCAAAGGAGCCAATCCTCTGTTGTAGGTCACAACCGGAGCGTTTAATTTATTTTCCATAATTATCTCATTTAGTTCAATATACAATGATTTTTGATCGGTAACATCAAAAATATAGATTAATTTGTCCTCTTTTTCTTTCAGATAATCGCCAAGAGTTGCATTTTTCATTGTTGGTGCAGCGCCATTCTTCGACGATTTGGTTCTGAACATTGGAATTTCCATTCCTTTGTCCCATTCTTCATCTGCCAAAAAAAACGTGGCAAGTTCAGATGGATCATACTTACATTTATCCTGAATTGCTTCATGTAGTTCAAAAAAAGTATTCTTTGCATCTGCATTAATGTGCAACGCAAAATTTTCGACCTTATCTGATATGATTTTAAATTTAAATACCATGATTTTTAATCTTCAAGGACAATTCCTTTATAATTGAAACTAAAGGTATATCCATACTCTGAGGATAGGTTAAAAATAGTATTAAAAATTGTTAACTAATGATTATTCCAGGATTTTGTTTCAAAACTTATGCGTACAAATCTACAACATGATTAATGGTATTTCCAAATTTCTGAAAAATGAGATGTTTTGGTCGAATAATAAAAGAAAAGGCCGGTTTTGAAACCGGCCTTTCTGCACTATTAAAAATGAGATTTATTGATTGTCTTTGATGAAATTGAGACATGAACCTGCATTAAACCAATCGATTTGAGCTTCGTTGTAGGTGTGTTTCGCAAGTATGTCTTCTACCGATCCGTCTGCATGATGTAATATCAGCTGCAAAAGTGTATCAGGCATGAATGCTTCAAGTCCTATTACATCGATTGAATCGTCCTCTCTGATCCGGTTATAATCATCCGGATTCGCAAAAGTCAGCGCCAACATCCCTTGTTTTTTAAGATTTGTTTCGTGAATACGCGCAAACGATCGTGTCAATACGACTCTTACTCCCAGATGACGTGGTTCCATTGCTGCATGTTCCCGCGATGAACCTTCACCGTAGTTTTCATCACCAACAATTACAGATCCGAGTCCTGCTTTTTTATAAGTTCTGGCGGTCGCCGGAACGGCATCATATTCACCTGTTATCTGACTTTTTACAGAATTAGATTTCCCGTTAAAGTCATTGATGGCTCCAATCAAGAGGTTATTGGAGATATTATCCAGGTGACCGCGATAGGTTAGCCATGGACCCGCCATCGAAATATGGTCGGTAGTACATTTGCCACGTGCCTTTATCAGTAGTTTGAGGTTGAATAAATCTTTCCCTTCCCATGGAGCAAACGGGGTCAGCAGTTGTAATCTGTCAGATTCCGGATTTACAGTAATATCAATTCCTTGAAAATCTGTGGATGGCGGTATCAATCCCTGATCTTCGACTGCGAAACCGCGTTCCGGAAGATCGTTTCCGGTTGGTGGATCGAGTTTTACCTTTTCTCCGTTTTCATTTGTCAGAAAGTCGGTCTCAGGATTAAAATCAAGTGTTCCGGCAATTGCGAATGCGGTAACGATTTCGGGTGATGCAACAAAACCATGGGTCTTGGGATTTCCGTCTGTTCGCTTCGCAAAGTTCCGGTTGAAAGAGGTCATGATCGAATTCTCCGGAAGATTTGCTGCATTGTGCCGTGCCCATTGTCCGATGCACGGGCCACAGGCATTTGCCAATACGACGCCGCCCATCTCTTCGAATGCAGTCAGAAAACCGTCGCGTGCAACGG
>Ga0209724_1002891_pt1 | contig 14372 bp, 13 predicted proteins | sample grotaG_FD_184143 | JGI IMG/M metagenome (GOLD analysis project Ga0209724, IMG submission 184143) | Glacier valley bacterial and archeal communities from Borup Fiord, Nunavut, Canada, to study Microbial Dark Matter (Phase II) -... | ecosystem: Environmental > Aquatic > Freshwater > Ice > Glacier ...
TCTGTTGGCATGGCAGGTCGTGGTGAGGCACTTGCATTGGCCAGTAACTACTGCGAAATTGATCCTTCTGTAGTTGATAAATTTGGTATACCGGTGTTGAGGTTTAATACAAAATACTCCGAACAGGAAGTTAATCAGGCAAAGCATATGAAGGAATCTTTTAGAGAGATTATGCATAAAATGGGTGCGGTAATTACCTGGGGCGATGATGGTGCTGATAAACAATATGGATTGGAATCGCCGGGGAAAATTATTCATGAGGCAGGTACGGTACGTATGGGTGATGATAAAAAAACATCGGCCCTTAACAAATGGAGCCAGGCACATGATTGTAAAAATTTATTTAATGTTGATGGCGGTCAGTTTGTATCGCAGGGCGATAAAAATATTACCTGGACCATTTTAGCCTTATCTATGAGAGCATCTGAATACATTGTGGATCAGCTAAAAAAACAGAATATTTAATTTCCAATAACCAATTACATCATCGCATAATTTGTAAAAGTATTTTTATGGACAGACGTAAATCGATCAAGGCTTTATTAATCGGCACTGCAGCAGGCAGTGTTATTATGGACAGTTGCAATCCTGCTGACAAAAAAGAAACTGCCATTGTAAAAGATGCAGCAACTCCAGATCAGGCAGACCGCACACGTGAAGAAATAACACACAATAAAAAACTAAATGAGGAAACATTTTTCACAAAAGAAGAAATGGCGACGATAGTTATTCTTGCAGATATCATTATTCCAAAAGATGAAGTAAGTGGCAGTGCTACCGATGCTAAAGTTCCAGATTTTATTGAGTTTATTGTAAAGGATATGCCCGATCATCAAACGCCTATGCGTGGCGGATTGCGCTGGCTGCAGATTGAATCGCTGAAACGTTTTGAAAAATCTTTTAATGAGATTTCAGAAAAACAGCGGATTGAAATCGTTGACGACATTGCCTATCCTAACAAAGTAAAGCCTGGTATGAAACAGGGTGTAGCCTTTTTTACTTTGATGAGAAATTTAACTTCCACAGGGTTTTATACTTCTGAAATAGGTGTAAAAGATATCGGTTATAAAGGCAATGTTCCCAATCAATGGAATGGTGTACCAGACGATGTGCTGAAGCAATACAATGTTGCTTATACAGAAAAAGAATTGAAAGAATGTGTCAGTTTTGATAAGGCATAAGCCTTCATATAAATAGAACTATTGATTGGCCGGTGGAGAATGACTGAAGTGGAATTCATCTTTTTTAATAGCTTTAAAATGGGGAATAATCAATTATAAAATGTTGATCATTCCCCATTAATTATTTTAGATCTAATCATTTAATGCCTGGTACGCAAGTACTTTAAATTTATCAGCCAGTTCACCATGGCTTGTATTTAATAATTGGCGGTAAAAAACAATTACCATTTTTTCTTTAGGATCTACCCAGTAAGAAGTTTTAAAAGCACCACCCCAACTATAAGTACCTGCCTGCGATGGATTATTGCCACTACTTTTTTCTGAAACGATGGCAAACCCTAAACCAAATTTGTCATCTCCCAAACCAAGGTCGCCAATCTGGTTCATCGTCATCATTCTAACTGTATTACGGCTTAATATTCTTTTGCCATTATAAGTACCCCCATTTAACATCATTTGAAGAAAAACAGCATAATCGTAGGCTGTGGAAGAAAGACCTGCCCCGCCGGAAAAATAGTCCTTTTTACGAAGCGGATAATTAATATTTCCACCAAGCGCTGCACCCGAAACTTTTTGCAAAACACCCAGCGAATCTTCGCTGTACATATTTACAAGACGATTAGCTTTCGTGGCAGGCACATTAAAATATGTATCACCCATTCCAAGTGGTTCAAAAATTCGGGTTCTAAAAAATTCGTCCAAAGACATGCCTGACCATATTTCTACAAGATCTCCCAACACATCCACATTTAAACCATAAGTCCATTTTTCACCCGGCTGGTGCATTAAAGGTAATTTCCCTAAACGGCTCATGGCTTCTGATAATTTATCATTGTGTACATCAACACCTGCGGTAATATTATTTTTTGCATAAATAGCATTGGCTTCTTTACTACCAATTTGTGCATAGCCTAAGCCTGAAGTATGCGTTAATAAATCACGAATGGTCGCCTGTCTTTTGGCAGCAATTGTAGTGTAAGTAGAATCTTTTTCGTTGAATTTATCCAATACTGTTTCATTGGCAAATGAAGGGATGTAAGCAGCAATAGGATCATCCAATAAAAACTTTCCTTCTTCATATAACATCATAACAGCCACGCTGGTAATGGCTTTTGTTTGTGAAGCAATTCTAAAAATATCATCTTTTGCCAGGGCTTTTTTAGAAGCAAGATCATTATATCCAGCCGGTTTATAATACACTACTTTCCCATTGCGCACAATTAATCCCACAGCTCCATTTAGCCATCCCTTTTTAACCCAATCATTCATTTGGTCATCTATTCTTTTTAATCGTTCTGCCGAAAAACCAGTAGCAGACACATTGGTTGCAGGCTCCATTTTTTGTGCCTTTATATCAAATGCATTAAATAGAAGCAACAGTAAAACCAATACATGTACTTTCATAAAATTTAATTTTTATTGAGATGGTTATTAAAATAATTTAAGCAAAATTCTGTTGAGTTAAAATTAAACGAATGGCTGAGCTAAAGTAAATACGATAGCTAAAACTACAGTAATTTTTGAATTCAGATTATTTTTTTTACAATAAATTCAAATATTAAAAAAATAATACCACTGTATTAAACTTAAATTGTTATAAAGTAAATTCGTTAAATTTATACCTGATTAGCGATTGCTGTAAAGTAAATACCAAAAGGCTTAACATTTTCAAACACAAGTCTGCCAACGTCCTTACAGCTTCACATACCACAACTATTTTAATAAAATTAAAAACTTAAAAAAAACTACAATGTCATCACGTAGAAAATTTTTGCAGCAGTCTTCAGCAGTAATAGGAGCAGGTGCTTTGGCCTCTGTATTTGATAACAAGGCTTATGCTTTTTTTAAAAACCGCATTGCACCAAGCGATCAGTTAAACATTGGTGCTATTGGCATTAATGGTATGGGCTGGTCTGATGTAAAGGCTGCCCTAAAAGTGCCCGGAGTAAACCTGGTAGCAGTTTGCGATGTTGATAAAAATGCAATAGATAACCGCTTGGGTGAACTGAGCAAGTTAAACATAGACGCAACTAAAATAAAAAGATATGATGACTATCGCAAGTTGCTGGAACAAAAAGATATTGATGCGGTAATTATTGGTACACCAGACCACTGGCATGCATTGATAATGATACATGCCTGCGAAGCTGGTAAAGATGTGTATGTAGAAAAGCCCGTGGGCAATTCAATTGTTGAATGCAATACAATGGTAGCAGCACAGCAACGTTACAATAAAATTGTACAGGCGGGCCAGTGGCAGCGCAGCCAAAAACACTTTCAGGATGCGGTTGATTTTGTACACAGTGGCCAATTGGGCAATATACGCACTGTAAAAGTTTGGTGCTACCAGGGCTGGATGAAACCAGGTCCTGTTGTGCCGGATAGTGCACCGCCAGCAGGTGTTGATTACAAACAATGGTTAGGGCCAGCCTCCATACGGCCTTTTAACAGCAGTCGTTTTCATTTTAATTTCAGATGGTTTTGGGATTATGCCGGTGGTTTAATGACAGACTGGGGGGTGCATTTATTAGATTACGGATTGCTTGGTATGAAAGCAGATTTGCCTATCAGCGTAGTTGGTCTTGGAGGTAGATTTGCTTATCCTGATTTGTATGAAGAAACACCGGATACATTAACCACCCTGTATGAATTTGACAAATTTAATTTGGTATGGGACTCCGCAATGGGCATTGATAACGGCTCATACAACAGGGATCATGGTATAGCATTTATTGGCAATAACGGCACCCTGATTGTAAACCGTGGTGGCTGGGAAGTAATTGAAGAAAGACAAAGTAAAAGTAAAGTGATCATGCCATTTCAAAAGCCATCAGACAATGGACTTGACATGCACATGATTAATTGGGTAAGTGCTATAAAAAGCCGTAAGGCGGCAGACCTTCACTGCCCCATACAGGCAGGAGCGCATGTTGCAACTGTAGCACAAATGGGAAATATTTCTTTCCGCAGCGGCAAAAAATTATTGTGGGACAGAGCAAAAGGAGCTTTTACAGATGAAGCAATTAACAAAGAATATTTAATGAAGGAATATCATAACGGCTACCTTCTTCCAAAAGTATAGTAAGTAACAACGGAGTATTTTAAACTTCCGGAAAGCATATATAAGCGATAAAATGTAATTAATTTTATCGCTTATTTTTTTATAAAGCATCCAGTTCATTTACTTTTTTAATGAACCTTTTAAATTGTTTTTAATTTTTATTATTTAGATATTGTAGCTATGCAAAACAGTAACGTAAAAATTCTTTCCACAGAAATCTTATCTAAAAATTGGTATACGCTTAGAAAAGTAACTTACGAATACTTAAGGAAAGATGGCAACTGGCAAACCCAAAGCAGGGAAGCTTACGACAGGGGAAATGGCGCTGCTATTTTGCTTTATAATACAACTTTAAAAACAGTAATCCTTATCAGACAATTTCGCATGCCTACTTTTATTAATGGCAATGACAGCGGCATGCTGATAGAAGCCTGTGCCGGTCTTTTAGACAAAGACAATCCGGAAGATTGTATAAAAAGAGAAACTGAAGAAGAAACCGGTTATAAAATTACTGATGTTAAAAAAGTATTTGAAGCTTACATGTCACCGGGCTCTGTAACGGAGATACTTTATTTTTTTATAGCTGAATATTCACACGACATGAAAGTAAATGATGGCGGTGGTATTGAACATGAACAGGAAGAAATGGATGTGTTGGAATTACCAATTGGCAAAGCATTGCAAATGATTGAAACAGGTGAGATACAAGATGGCAAAACTATTATGCTGTTACAATATATCAGGCTTAAAAATGTTTTATAAAAGACGAAACTTGCGAAGATTATCCATTAGGTTGGGACAGCTATTTGAATTTTGAAATTTTTTCATCCCCCGTAATATCTCCATTAGCCCTGATTTGTATTTGAGCATTTAATATCCATTCTGCACAACCTTTTTGTTGCAAATATTCATTGATATTATTGATCACAGAAAGCACCTCTGCATAGGTACCTTCCACAACTGTAGCAAAGGGGCCTACTTCATACTTAACGGATGATTGCTGAATAACGGCTATTGCTTCATCTACCCATTCATAAGGATGTTTATCCTGCACGACAGGCAAAATCTGTAAAGACGCATTGATGATATGTTGATGCATTAGTAACTAGTTTTGGGTTTGAGATTTATATTTGTTGTTGACAATTTGTATAATCTCAATTGTCTTTTTGCCTTCAGCCTTTTGCCTTCCACTCTCTCCCCTTAAATCACCCTGCCAATTTTTTGTTCCAGCAGCATAAGGTCTGCCAATACAAAAGCTGTAACCGCTTCCAATACTACCGGCACTCTTAAAGCAATGCACAAATCATGTCTTCCCTTAACTGAAAAATCTTCAGTGTCGCCAGTCTCAACATTTAGTGTGTGCTGAATTTTTGGTGTAGAAGAAGTTGGTTTTATAGCTATGCGAAAAACAAGTTCATTGCTGTTGGTAATTCCCCCAACAACGCCGCCTGCATGATTTGTTTTTGTTTTTCCTGTGCTATCTTCAATGGCATCGTTGTGATCGCTGCCAAACATTTTTGCAGCTGCAAAGCCGGTACCAAATTCGATTCCTCTAACAGCTGGAATAGCAAAAACTGCATGGCCAATCAATGATTCTGCTGAATCAAAAAAGGGTTCTCCCAAACCAATGGGCAAACCATTTACTTTACACTCCACAATACCACCGATGGTATCTTTTGCGTCAATGGCTTTTTGCAAACCAATTTCTGTGTCAGCTTCACCTCCAATTTCAAGTATGGTTGCTGCAACACTTATTTCCTTTAATAATTTTTTTGCCACTACACCTGCTGCTACCAAACATACCGTCAACCTTCCGCTAAAATGGCCTCCACCTCTAAAGTCTTCAAAGCCTCCATATTTTTTTGTAGCTACAAAGTCGGCATGCCCGGGTCTTGGCACAGCTCTTTGTTTTTCATAATCTCCACTGCGTGTATTGGTATTATCAAATAAAATAGTAATGGGTGCTCCCGTTGTTTTGCCATTGTAAACACCATTCATTATTCTTGGCAGATCTGCTTCTTTTCTTGGTGTCGTTCCCTTCGCTCCTGCTTTTCTTCTATCGATATCAATAGTAAAATCATCTACACTTAGTGGCAAACCTGCTGGGCAGCCATCAATATTAATTCCCACACATTCTCCATGCGATTCACCAAAAATACTTACCCGGAATATTCGTCCAAAACTATTCATAATTATTTTTTCAACCCGAAATGGGTTTTTTGTTTATAATAAAAACTACGTTCCATTTATTGAATAACATTTGCTTTCAATTGTTTTAAATGTTCATAAAAATCAGGATAAGATTTATTGATGGCTTCTGCCTCTTCAATAATCGTTTCCCCGTCTGCTATTAATCCGGCAACAGCACAAGCCATGGCAATACGATGATCGTGGTGAGAATGAACCGTAGCACCGTTTACACCGGTACCTCCTTCTACCAGCATCAGGTCATCCTGTAATTTTATAACAATACCCATTTTACCAAACTCTTCCTGCAAGGTTAACCCCCGGTTGCTTTCTTTATGTGCCAGTCTGTTTACACCTTCAATAACTGTGATACCATTACAATAAGCTGCCAACGCAACCAATGGTGGAAATAAATCCGGACAATCCGTGGCATCAAAGTGAAAAGCTTTTAAACCACTTTTTCCTGTAGCGGGGCTGCCGATATCAATTTGTTTTTCCTGGATAGAAATAGTACTGCCGCAATCTATTAATGCCTGCAAAATGGCCTTGTCTGCCTGTGTAGAAAAGGTATCCAATCCATTTACGGTGATTTTTCCAGCAATAGCACCTGCTACCAGTAAAAATGCTCCTCCACTCCAATCTCCTTCAACAGTGTATTCAATTATCTTGTCTGTAGATTTACTAACTGGTTTAATTAAGAATGATTCAAAATTATTATTTATTACCTCGTAGCCAAAAATGTGCATTACCTGTAAAGTAAGATCAATATAAGGCTTGCTCTTTAAGTTGGTTACCGAGATGGTAACCCGTTCTGTTGCAGCTTTACCAAAAGCCATTAACAATCCGGTTAAAAACTGCGAACTTAGTGAGCCATCAATGGTTATGTTTTTTGGTTGTAACGGACCTTTAATTTTAATGGGTAATTTTCCATTATTAGATTCAATAGCAGTATCCAGTTTGGGAAAAATTTCATCAAAAAAATTCATAGGTCTCGTCAACAGACTCCCTGTTCCGCTGATAACGATTGGCTTATTACTTAATGCAGCAATCGGTGCAAACATCCTTATTCCCAAACCACTTTCTCCACAATTCATTTCATCACTAATTGGCTGAATACCTTTACTGGTAATGATTATCTGATTTTCATCAACTTCTGTTACTGTTGCACCCAATATTTTTATCACCTCCAGTGCAGCAAGGTCATCATTACTTTTTCCAGGGTTAGCAATAGTCGTTTTTCCTTCGTTCAACAGTGCAGCAGCACAAGCCCTTTGCATAGAGCTTTTAGATGTAGGTGCATTAATAATTCCTGAAATAGCCGAAGGCTGTATTGTTACGATCATATCTTTTTACTGTCTTTCAAAACCAGCATATTAATTAAAAAAATACTGCTGGTTCGTACAAATTTTTAATGGATCAAATTTTCCAACTCATGTAAATCTATAGGTTGTATCATTGCTTCGCCGATGGAATTAAGCAGAATAAAATTCATGCTGTTATTTACTCTTTTTTTATCCATCTTTAATACTGTCCAGATTTTTTCTTTATCAAAAGTATATTTTGTAGGCAGATGATATTTTTCCAATAACAACTTGATTCTTTCTGTATCCGACGATGAAAAATTGTTACTGGATTGGGATATGGCACAAGCCGCCATCATGCCGATGCTTACTGCATGTCCATGTGGCAACAGGTAAAGATTTTCAATTGCATGTCCTAAAGTGTGCCCAAAGTTTAATAATTTCCTATCCCCGTTTTCAAACTCATCATTTACTACTACTGTTGTTTTTATTTGCACATTCTTCTCAATTAAATCTGCCAGCTTACTTTTATCTTTCTGAAAATTTTCAATAGATTCATTTTCCAGCGATGCAAACAATTCTGCATCTTTTATACAGGCATGTTTTATAACTTCTGCAAAACCATTGATCCATTGTTCGTGCGGCAACGTATTTAAAAATGTATAATCAAACAATAAAAATTCAGGCTGCTTTATAAGACCGACCAGATTTTTATAGATGCCAACATCTACTCCATTTTTTCCACCAATAGAAGCATCCACCATGGCAAGAATTGTTGTTGGTACAAAACCAAACTTTACTCCACGCATATAAATACTTGCAGCGTAACCGGTAATATCTGTTACCACTCCGCCACCAACGCCAACAATAAAACTTGTGCGATCTGCATTTCTTGTTATCAGTTCGCCAATAATAAAATCAACAGTTGCCTGTTGCTTATGTTCTTCGCCTGCAGGCAACACGATAGTTTGCCAGCCTTCAAATAATTGTTGATTGCTTTCAAATACATGGGTATCGGTGATTACAAAAGTTTTGTCTTTGGTAACAATTTGTTCCAGGTAACTGAAATTTGCACCAAAATAATACGAGCCACCAAAATTACTAACTGTGGGCAATGCTTCAGAGGCACCTGCAAACGATGAAACTTTTATAATTTTCATAACCCTATTGATCCGTTAAATAACAACACACCTATAAATATGTACTTATATATCTTTGAGCGTAATCAAGATTTTCGAAAGTAGTTTCTACGAATTCATGACTTTATTCTGATGGTTAATACTTTCCAAATGCACTGCATCAAAATACTTGGTTATAAAATCTTCACTCAATCCCAGCGCATCACCTTTCTTAATTGCTTTTTGCAAAATATCATTCCAGCGGTTGGTTTGTAAAATGGTAATATTATTGGTTCTTTTGTATTCGCCTATTTTATCAGCAATCCTCATCCGTTGTCCAATCAGGCTAAGCAACTCATCATCTACATGATTGATCTGTTCCCTTAAGGTTGCCAGTGCTGTTATGAATTCCTGTTTATCAGTTGCTTCCGAACGCCAGATTAATGCATCTAACATTTCTGCCAAACGCTCGGGGGTAATTTGTTGCTTTGCATCGCTCCATGCATTATCAGGATCGATATGACTTTCAATCATCACGCCATCAAAATCAAGATCAATACTTTTTTGTGATACAGATTGTAAATTGGTTCTATTACCACAAATATGAGAAGGATCACAAATTAAAATCATTTCAGGAAAACGACGTTTCATTTCAATTGGCAAATGCCACATTGGTGCGTTACGGTATTCTGTGTTACCATAATTTGAAAATCCACGGTGAATCATACCTACCTGCGTAATACCAGCTTTCTGTATACGCTCAATTGCACCCGTCCATAATTCAAGATCTGGGTTAATGGGGTTTTTTATCAAAACCGGAACATCAACACCACGCAATGCGTCTGCTACTTCCTGTACACTAAAAGGGTTAACGGTAGTTCTTGCACCAATCCAAAGCATATCTGTATCAAAATGCAATGCATCTTCTACATGTTTTGCAGTTGCAACTTCTACTGTTGTTGGCAAACCGGTAATCTTTTTTGCAGTAGCCATCCAGGATAATCCTTTGGCACCAATTCCTTCAAATAAGCCTGGCTTGGTACGGGGTTTCCAGATACCGGCACGTAAAACATCCACCTTGCCTGTTTTGGCAAGCCGGGTTGCTGTTTCTATTACCTGTTCTTCGGTTTCGGCACTACATGGGCCACTAATAATTAAAGGACGTTTTGTCCATTTTGCCTGCATTAACTCTTTCATTGTTTTGTTTTCTGTTTGCATTGTAAAATTAGTTTTTGTTACCAACATTTATAATTCTATTTAACATCCTTGTGCCACTTACCACCCTTGCCTAGATCCGGATACTATACTTGAATCGGGACTTATATTTTTTTAGCTATTCGAAGCTTTTATTAAAGCGTAGCTGATTTGTTAAGTTTTTTCTTTTAACTGATCTATCGCTAATTTTTCATTTTATCATCTCAGCTTCTTTAAAGATCATTTTAAAATTCGCTTTATCTTATTCGCATTTTCCATCAACTCTATCAGGTATTCTAAATTTTCCTTTTCTAAACTCACTTTAAATTTTCTTAACTGCGAAATATGTTCATTTAAAACATCCAGCACATTCTCCCTGTTTTGCATAAAAATAGGTGCCCACATGGCAGGATTACTTTTTGCCAACCTTACCGTACTTTCAAACCCGCCACCTGCCAATTCAAAAATGGCATCTTCTTCTTTCTCTTTTTCTAATACCGTATTTGCCAATGCAAAAGAAGTAATGTGCGATATATGACTAATGTAAGCCGCATGAATATCATGACTATGTGCATCCATATAAACCATATGCATACCCAATGTCTTGTACATATTTTCAACTGTTGCTACCACATCTGCATCCGTCTTTTCTTTTTCACAAATTACACAGGCTCTTCCATCAAAAGCTCCTCTCACGGCAGCTTCCGGCCCGCTGTATTCAGTTCCCCACAAAGGGTGTGTTGCAATAAAACGGTGTCGCATCGGATGATCTTTTAATGCATCGCATAAAACAAATTTAGTAGATCCGGCATCTGCCACCATTTGCTTGTCCGTTATCAGGTCCATTATTTGTTTCATCACCGGCACGGTTACATCAACAGGAATGGCCACATAAATAAAATCACTTTTTTTTACTGCCTCTTCCAATGGCAGCGCTTCATCAATAATGCCAAGTTCCTTTGCCTTTTGTAAACTTGCTTCCGTTCTGCTAACACCAATTATTTTTTTAGCAAAACCCTTTTCTTTCATCGCCAGAGCAAATGAACCACTTATTAATCCGACTCCTACAATCGTAATAACTCCAGTCGACAAGGGCTGCTGCATTGCTGAAATATTTTCTTTATTGATTGATTCTACACCTTCCATTTTAAATACAATCTTTTTTATTTTCTATTGCCTTTAGTTTTCAACAAAACCGTTTTATAAAACCGTTTTAATTCGTTCAATTGCCTCCTCTATTTTTTCCAAACTGCAGCACAAGCTAACCCTTACATATTTATCACCGGCATTTCCAAATATTCCGCCGGGTGTAATAAATACATTTGATTCATACAATACTTTATCGCACAATTCATATCCATCTTTATAACCCGCAGGAATTGCTGCCCATATAAATAATCCTGCCTGCTTTTCATCAAATGTGCAATGCAGTAATTGTAATAAATCAATTATCTTCTCTCTTCTTTGTCTGTAAACTTTATTTACCTCAGCATGAAAATTTTCTTCTAATTCCAATGCTTTAGCGGCCGCCAATTGAAGGGGTAAAAACATGCCGCTATCCATATTACTTTTAAAACGCAATACTTCATTAATCCTTTCTTTGGCACCAACCAGTAAGCCGATGCGCCAGCCAGCCATATTATGCGATTTACTTAGTGAGTTCAGTTCAACCGCCACCTCTTTTGCCCCTTCTACACTTAATAAACTCAACGGCTTATCATTTAAAATAAAACTGTAAGGATTATCATGAACCAATAAAATAGTATGTTTTTTTGCAAAGGCTACAAGTTGCTCAAACAGTTCCTTTGTAGGTAACTGACCCGTAGGCATTTGTGGATAGTTTACAAACATCAGCTTTACTTTTTGCAGATCCGTTTTTTCCAATGCTGCAAAATCAGGGAACCAATTATTTTCTTTGGTAAGTGTATAGTCTATTACATTACCTCCGGCAATTTTTGCAGCACTTTTATACGTAGGATATCCGGGATTGGGAATTAATACGGAGTCTCCTTCGTTTATATAAGTCATGCAGATGTGCATGATACCTTCTTTACTACCAATCAACGGCAATATTTCTGTTTCGGGATTTAGTATAACATCGTACCATTTTTTGTACCAGGCACTCACTGTATTGCGAAGAACAGGGCTGCCTTTATAATTCTGATAACCATGTTGGTTAGGCTTTACAGCTTCTTGATGCAAAGCCCTTATTACATCAGGATGGGGTGGTAAATCAGGACTTCCAATACCTAAATTAATAACCTGTTTACCGGCCTTATTCATATCATCAATCTCTCTTAGTTTTTGAGAAAAATAATATTCTCCAATCCCTTCTAATCGTTTTGCCACATGCATTTCTAAAACGTTGTTATCTATGGATTGCGCTTGCTTAGAAGATATTGATTCCTTTAAAATTGTTTCGCTGTTCATGTTGCTATTCAAACTTATTTTAAAATAATACTTTTCTTTTTTGTTATTGCTGATTGAATCATTCCTGCTGTACCTGAAGAATTTTTGCCATTTTTATATATACCGTAAATTTTAACTTCTTCTGTAATTGATTCAATTTTTTTTATCACACTATAAAACTGATCGACAGTATCAAACTCTACATCCGCATGAAAAGAATATTTAAAGTCGCTGCCCGGAATTGGAAAAGACTGTAACTTACTAAGGTTGATACCTGCGTCTGCAATTTTTGTAAGTACTTTAGCTAAACTACCTTTTGAATGATCTGTATGAAAATTTATAGATGCTTTGTCGGCTCCGATAATTTCTTTTACTTCCCCGGCTCTCTGTAATATCAAAAAGCGGGTATAATTATTTTTCAACGTGTGAATATTTGGAGCAATAATATTAAGGTCATAAATTTCAGCAGCCAGTTTGCTTGCTATTGCAGCTACATGTTTGCTTCTGTGCTGTTGCACATTTTTGGCGCTAAGGGCTGTGTCTTCTTTTTCTACCAATTTCCAATTATGCTTATCTAAAAAACCAAAACACTGTTGTATCGCCATTGGATGAGAGTGAACTTCCTTAATATCTGCCAATTGTACCCCTTTATTTACCATTAAGTGCTGGTTTATTTGTAAATAAACTTCACCCACAACGGTTAGGTTACTTTTTTGTAATAAATTATAATTGGGCAATATACTGCCGGCGATAGAATTCTCAATCGCCATTACACCGCCATCACTTTCCTTTTTCTCAGCTATGTCAATCACCTCACGAAAAGTAGCGCAACAAATTACCCCTATTTCTTTACCATAAAAAATTCTAGCTGCTTCCTGGTGAAAGCATCCCTCAAATCCCTGGATAGACACTTTTTTGTCTGCTCCATTTTGAAATGGATTTACTTTATTAACAATAGTGGCATTATCTGTATAGTTCATTTTCAACTTAATTTAAAACCAACGAACAAATTTTCGTGATTAGGTATAAACAAAAATCCCGACCTTTTTAGCCGGGATTCTTTTTATGTTAATCAGTTCATTTTTCAACGCTTAACCAAAGACTCCCGCTCCATTTATAAAATAGAAACTAAAATAAAATCGGGTATAAGTGATAGCTTTTGTCATTTGGAAATTGAAATTAGGGTAATAAATTGAATTAGCCAATATTTTTTAAACAGTTTTAATAATTATTTGAAAAAAAATCATCAAAACACCTGTTTTGATGATTTTCATTAATGGTACAAATGTAGACGCCCCTAAGAATAGGGGCGACTTTAACGATTGCTTGCCATATGAAAATTTTTATATAAAACCGGTGTTTAAATTCAAGCAATCAATTACCGGCCTGATAATTACTATTTTTTGATTATTGAATCAATCTTCTTTGCAGCAGAATCAATTTTCTTTGCAGCAGAATCAATTTTCTTTGCAGCAGAATCAATGACAGCAGGCATTGCAGCTTTAATTGAATCAGCAGTTTTAGCAGAATCAATTGCAGTAGTAGCGCTAGTGTCAGCTGCATTGTTACAAGCAACTAATGAAGTAACGATAGCGAATACAAAAAGTACTTTTTTCATTTTTTGAGTTTTAATTTGTTATTTATATCGTTAATACAATTGCTTTAAAAAGGTAACCCAACTTTTTTAAAATATTTTTTTTTCGTTGCTTTGGGTTACTATTACACCCTATTACGTATTAATATAAGACTGGTGAGTACTATAGAACAAGATCAAGAGTTATTAAAAGGATTAGCGCAAAACGATAAAAATTCAATTGAAGCAATTTATCGGTTAAACTATTCAATGATTCAAACCTTTGTATTAAATAACAATGGTTCTGTAGATGATGCCCGTGACATTTTTCAGGAAGCGATGGTTGTA
>Ga0209724_1002893_pt1 | contig 14369 bp, 10 predicted proteins | sample grotaG_FD_184143 | JGI IMG/M metagenome (GOLD analysis project Ga0209724, IMG submission 184143) | Glacier valley bacterial and archeal communities from Borup Fiord, Nunavut, Canada, to study Microbial Dark Matter (Phase II) -... | ecosystem: Environmental > Aquatic > Freshwater > Ice > Glacier ...
GAAGAGAACCGCGACTGGGGTGGCGCATTTGCGGTTTACCGCGGACTTACCGAAGCCCTTCCCTATCACCGGTTATTCAATTCACCAATATCAGAAGCTTCAATTGTTGGTACTGCAATTGGTTACGCAATGTGTGGCGGACGGGTAATCCCCGAAATCATGTACTGCGACTTCCTTGGAAGGTGTGGTGATGAAGTCTTTAACCAACTTCCAAAATGGCAGGCAATGAGCGGAAACGTTCTTAAAATGCCGGTTGTATTAAGAGTTTCGGTTGGATCAAAATATGGCGCACAACACTCCCAGGACTGGACTTCGCTTGTTGCTCACATCCCAGGTTTGAAAGTCGTTTTCCCTGTTACCCCTTATGATGCCAAAGGGCTTATGAATAGCGCTTTACAAGGCACCGACCCTGTCATCTTCTTTGAAAGTCAGCGCGTTTACGATATTGGCGAACAATTTCACAAAGGCGGCGTTCCCGAAGGTTATTACGAAATTTCTTTCGGTGAGCCAGATGTAAAAAGAGAAGGGAAAGATGTAACGATCCTTACGATCGGCGCTACACTGTACCGGGCACTTGATGCAGCAAAAATTCTTGAAGAAAAATATAACATGTCTGCCGAAGTAATTGATGCCCGTTCACTCGTACCATTTAATTACGAGAAAGTGATTACCTCGGTTAAAAAGACCGGACGCATTCTCATATCGGGTGACGCCAATTCACGCGGATCGTTTCTGAACGAACTAGCTCGCAATATCACAGAACTTGCATTTGATTACCTCGATGCACCGCCTGTTGTTGTTGGCTCAAGAAACTGGATCACTCCTGCTTACGAACTCGAAGAAGCGTTCTTCCCTCAACCTGAATGGTTTATTGATGCCATTCACGAAAAGATCGTACCATTAAAAGGACATGTATCAAGTCAGAATTTTAGTGATCTGGAACAAATCCGCAGGGCAAAACTTGGGGTTTAATCAAGGATTACAAAAAAAGATAAAGCAAAGCTGATCAATAATTTTAAAAAATGCCACAAAGTCACAAGGACACAAAGATTCACAAAGCGTTGATATTCTGCAGAATATTCTTAGTGAGACTTTGAGACTTAGTGCCTTTGTGGCGATTGATGATTTTACGAAGAAGTCTTAATAACAGATTTCACAAACAATTTTTGATCGATAAATAATAACGATATGGATTTCTGGAAAACCTTCCCCGGAAAGGAAGAATTGTTAAAATGGTATGAGAAGAATGGTGATGGCAAAGTGCGGCTGGTGAACGCCCATATGCATACACCCTATTCATTCAGTGCATTTACAGACATTTCGCAGGCACTGAATATGGCTGTAAATGAGAATGTAAAGGTGGCAGGGATTAACGATTTTTATACCACTGATGGTTATTCCGAATGGGCTGTAGCCTGTGCCGAAAGGAAAATATTCCCGCTTTTCAATATTGAATATATCAGTTTGAACCGCGATGATCAGTCTGCCGGTATTAAAGTGAACGACCCGAACAATCCGGGTCGCACCTATTTGAGCGGCAAAGGACTCGCATTCCCTGCAAAACTTGAAGAGCCATATGCTTCAAAACTCGAATCGGTTCGTTTTGAATCGAATCTGCAGGTTCAGAAAATGTGTGCTAAACTCAATGAAGTTCTCGCAAATAGCAATGCTGGTTTTAATCTTGATTACGAAGATATTAAATCAAATATGACCAAGGGAATGGTGCGCGAACGCCACTTGGCCAAAGCTTTAAGAGAAAAAATCAGCGCCCGGTTTACTGCGTCCGAAGATCATCTCCTTTTTTATAAAACCATTTTTGGCGGAAAAGCACTCAAATCCGACATTGGAAATTTTGCTGCGATCGAAAACGAGATTCGTGGTAACCTACTCAAGGCGGGTGGTGCAGCCTTTATTCCCGAAAGTCCGGAGGCATTTCTTGATATGGAAGACGTTTGCCAGATCATTCTCAAATCAGGAGGTATTCCAACCTATCCATTTCTCGCCGATGACAATAATGGTAATTTCACGGAGTTTGAAGCCCCAAAAGAAACTGTAATTGAGATTCTTAAAGGCAGAAATATCTGCTCTGTTGAGTTTATTACCACGAGAAATAGTATTCCGGTACTTGAAGAATACGCAGCTTACTTCACTAAAAATGGGTTTGTTGTCACCTTTGGAACGGAACACAATACACCGGCAATGGAACCTGTGGAACTGTTCGCAAGGAACAATACCCCATTGACTGAAATGCTCCTTAAAATTAACTATGAAGGTGCATGTATAACTGCTGCACACCAGTATCTTGTCGCAAAAGAAGGAGTTGGATACCTTGATAAAGAAGGAAAACCAGATCAGACAAAAAGGGAATATTTCACAACTTTGGGTAAAGCCATCATTGAATACCTAATAAAAAACTAAACATGAATACCTTGATAATTAACCGTGTCGTCCCCGCAATCAGGATGCTTGCATCGCGAGAGAAGATCATGACCGTACGGTTCGACAATCGAAAAGAAATATTATCCATTGATGATGAGGAAGATTTATACGACCTGAATTTCATCAAAAAATCTGCCGGCATTCTCGTTGTTGACGAAACAACAGATCCCGACGAAATTATTGATGATTTAAAGGTGAAGCTCACAACATGGTTCGAAACCAGGATAGTTCATCCCGATTATATCTTTTTGAAAGGGATCGGATTGGTTGCTGTTGCCGAAAATGCAGCTTTGCTTGATGTATTGTTTGGCGCCAGGGAGGAACTTGTTGCAACGGTTTCGGGCAGGGTTCAGGATAAAATTGTCATAGTTACCGGTGGAGCTCAGGGATTCGGTGGAGGTATTGCCGAATTATTGTATGCTCAAGGCGCAAATGTAGTGGTCGCTGACCTCAACGAAGAAGTTGGCAGAAAGATGGTTGAAAAGCTGAATTCCAAAAAACAGACCAATCAGGCCTTTTTTGTCAAAGCGAATGTTGTTAGTCCTGAATCGGTTGAAGATATGATTGCCGCAACTGTAAAACAGTTTGGCGGACTTGATGTGATTATCAGCAATGCCGGAATTCTTCGTGCGGGTGGTCTCGATGAAATGACACCCGAAATATTCTCCTTAATGACTGATGTCAATTATAAAGGATATTTCCTTTGCGCAAAATATGCGTCAGCTGTTATGAAAATTCAGTCACAGTTTAAGGATGATTATTTTACAGATATTATACAGATCAATTCCAAATCTGGACTGAAAGGAAGCAACCGCAATTTTGCTTATGCTGGCGGAAAATTTGGGGGAATCGGTCTTACCCAATCATTTGCAATGGAGCTGATGCCTCATAAAATTAAGGTGAACTCTATTTGTCCGGGTAATTTCTTCGAAGGTCCGCTTTGGAGCGACCCCGAAAAAGGGCTATTCGTCCAATACCTCAAAGCAGGTAAAGTTCCCGGAGCTGAAGATGTGGAAGATGTAAAAGCATTTTACGAGAAACAGGTCCCAGCAGGCAGAGGTTGTCGCGTGATTGATGTCGTAAGAGCTATTTTCTACGTGATGGAACAGGAATACGAAACCGGCCAGGCTGTCCCGGTAACTGGCGGACAGAATATGCTGAACTAGCAGCTGGCTGTTGGCAACTGGCTACTGGCAGATGGTGCTAAAAATGGAGTAAGTACTTTTATTAAAATATGTAATACAAGAATTTGGAGATATGGCAGTTGGCAAGAGAGGTGGCTATTGAGATTCACAAAATGAGTCTCGAACAGTTGCCAAAATTTGAGCAGTTTGAAAAGCGCAATAACTTTATAAAACACTTTGAACGATAATTTTTTTTTATTGGAAGCGGATCCCATTACTTGGCACAATTTAGCCAGTTGCAAGTCGCCAATAACCAGTAGCTGCTGAAGGTTACTCACAGCTAAAACCCGGAAATTAAATTATAAAAAAATTAGTCACCATGAAAACTCACGCAGTACGATTATACGGAAAGAAGGATTTGAGGCTCGAAGAGTTCGAGCTACCACAAATAAATGAGAATGAAATATTAGCCAAAGTAATATGCGATAGTCTTTGTATGTCATCTTACAAAGCGGCAAGTCAGGGAGCTGACCACAAGCGGATTCCCAATGATTGCGACATCAATCCAGTCATTATTGGCCATGAGTTTGCAGGTGAATTGATAGAGATTGGATCGAAATGGAAAGGCAAATTTAAGATTGGGGATAAATTCTCGATACAACCGGCCATTACTTATTCTGGAAGTCGCGTAGGCGTATTAGGAGCGCCCGGTTATTCTTACAGTTTTATCGGAGGTGATGCCACCTATGTCATTATTCCAAATGAAGTGATGGAAGCTGATTGTTTGCTCCCTTATACAGGCGAAGGGTTTTACCCGGGCTCGCTGGCCGAACCACTTTCATGCGTAATCGGAGCAATTCATGCCAATTATCACACCACGCCCGGATCGTACATTCATAAAATGGAGATTGTTGAGGACGGTAAAATGGCGCTGCTGGCAGGTGTCGGACCAATGGGACTTGCCGCAATCAACTATGTACTTCACCGCGACGATCGTAAACCATCATTGCTGATTGTCACCGATATCGATCAAACACGGCTGGATCGGGCCGCGGGTTTGTATACCGTAGCTTTTGCAGCATCAAGAGGGATTGATCTCAGGTATGTAAACACATCTAAATTTGCCAATGCAATTGAGTCACTGAAGGAAATCAGCGGTGGTGAAGGTTATAACGACATTTTCGTATTTGCGCCAGTCGCCCCAGTTGTTGAACAAGCCGATGCTTTGTTAGCCTTCGACGGATGTTTGAATTTCTTTGCAGGTCCCTCTGATCCTAATTTCAAGGCATCCCTCAACTTCTACAATGTTCATTATGCATATACCCATATCGTGGGAACCAGCGGTGGAAACACCGCTGATATGAAAGAAGCCCTTGCTTTGATGTCAGCCGGTCTGGATCCTGCAGGATTGGTCACTCACATCGGCGGCATCAATGCCGTAATTGATGCGACACTTCATCTTCCTGAAATTCCAGGTGGCAAAAAACTGATTTACAATCATATTGAAATGCCATTAACACCAATCGCTGAATTTGCACAAAAGGGAAAAGCGAATCCGGTTTATGCCCAATTAGCAGAAATCTGCGATCAATACAATGGACTTTGGAGCACGGAAGCAGAAGCTTTTTTGCTGGAAAACGCAGAAAGTTTGCTTAAATAAACTGAATAAATTCAGAAATCAAACCGCTGTTCTATATCACTATAAAACTGGAAGGCACCCATTTAAAGGTGCCTTCTTTTAATTGTACAAATTTTGATCTTATCGTTATTTGCTAGCTAATTGTCCTTTCTTAAACCACATAAATGAACCTACATTATAATAGGAATTCTTCAGTTCAGGATTGGCTTTCAACTCTTTCTCTGTATAAGGGAATTGAGGGACCAGAACATCATCGCCTAATTGCCAGTTGGCTGGAGTCAGTACACGATCTTGTCCCTTGCCTGCCGTTTGAAGCGCGATAACAGTCCTTTTAATCTCTTCCATATTTCTCCCTATATTCATTGGATAGAAATATATTGCTTCGATCTTATTTTGCGGATTGATAATAAAAACACCACGAACATCTTTTGTCGTACTGGCCGGAAGATGTAACATCCCGTATTCCTTCGAAACGATCAACTGATTATCATCGACAAGCGGAAAATTGATCTTAACAGGATCTTTACCCTTATAAGCAGTCTCTTCCAATGCTTTTTTCCACATAAAATGTTTAGCTAAAGTGTCGGTCGAAACAATCACCAACTTTACATTGAGATTGTCAAACTCATCTTGCATATGCGCCAACGTCAAAATTTCGGAGGAGCAAACAGGTGTAAAATCACGGGGATGACTAAAAATAATTTTCCATTTTCGGCCATAATCATCAGGGAAATTTAAAGTGCCGGAAGTTGTTTCGGCAGTAAATGAAGGAGCTTCATCTCCAATCATAGGAATATTGGCACTACTCTTATTCTGAGACATAAGATTGCCGGAACATAGCAATAGCAATGCAATAAAAGTTAATTTATTTTTCATAAAAACACAGATTTTTAAACGCGATAAACAATTAAATTGAATAAAATTTATAGCGTATTTGGGGCTGGATTTAAAGCCCAATACCGGGTAGTATATTTTCCTAAGAATATTTGATTATTTTTTTCTGTCTTTATTTAGATTAAATAAAAACAAATATAGTTTTGGAAAGAGTGAAATGCAAGCAGAATTCTAAATATTTTTGTTATAAATAGCCGAATCACCTATTCGTATCTATATCTGCAAGTTAAATTTTAAATATATATCCCTATTTAGAATTTATCTCCTATCTAAAATAATATATCATAAATAAAAAATCACATACACACCTGATATACAGCTATATTGAATAAAAGATTTGCTGTTTAGAATATCAATTTGGATATAGATCAGAATAGCAGAGACGTCGAATATTAGAACATGTCCGTTGTAGTTTTATATTCGTTCAGGCAATTACACCCGAACCTATCAATTCGTCATCGATATACCAAGCAGCGAACTGTCCGGAGGTGATTCCACGTTGTTCCTCATCAAACAAAACATAGGCTCCGTCACTCTTCATATAAAACCGTCCTTTCTCAAGTGGTTGCCGATAACGAATCCGGAATAGAAAATCCCGTTCATCACCCTCATTCATTGCCATATCGGGGCGTATCCAATGGATATCGTCTTTCGGCATAAACAGACCTTGACGATAGAGTCCTGGGTGTTCTTTACCCTCTCCCACGTAGATAATATTGCGGACAACATCGGTTGCCAGCACAAAAAGTGGCTTTTCAAATCCGCCTATATTTAGTCCCTTCCGCTGGCCGATCGTGTAAAAGTGCGCGCCATTGTGTTCGCCAATCACTTTTCCATTCCATGGTTTAAAAGGGAAAGCAGAACACAGCTTATTGAAAAACTCAGGTTCTTTCGGAAATATCTTCTTTTTGGACATGAAATCTGCTGAAATCTCAATCACATTTCCCTTTTTCGCAGCAAGCTTTTGCTGAAGAAATACCGGAAGATCGACCTTGCCAACAAAACAAATTCCTTGCGAATCCTTACGTTCGGCAGTAATCAATCCCTGCTGACGGGCAATCTCGCGAACGTCAGGTTTGAGCAGGTGCCCGACCGGGAATAAGGATTTTGAAAGTTGGTATTGATTCAGCTGGCATAAAAAATAGCTCTGATCCTTATTCGGATCGGTACCAGCTAATAGACGGTAATAATTCGTTCCATCTACTTCAACGATCTCCCGCCTGCAATAATGACCCGTTGCCACATACTTAGCCCCCAGCTCCATCGCTTTATCCATAAAGAGATCGAATTTAATCTCGCGGTTGCACAGTACATCAGGATTTGGAGTACGCCCCTTTTCATATTCCGAGAACATATAGTCAACTACGCGTTTGCGATAGAAATCGGAGAGATCGATCACATGAAATGGAATATCCAGTTTTTTGGCGATCATTTCGGCAAATGTTACATCGTCTTCCCATGAACAACCTGCGGTGAGTGTCCCAGTGTTTTCTTTCCAGTTAATCATAAACACTCCGATCACATCATACCCCTCTTCCTTAAGAAGATAGGCAGCCACACTGGAGTCAACGCCGCCTGAAAGGCCAATAACAACTTTCTCTTTTATCATGCGGGGGCAAATTTACCGCTTTTGAATGACATTGGCCAATAACAAAATGAAAAGTAAACTGTTTGTTTAATAAAAGCAAAAATTCAAAATAAATTAACTTTGTACAATGTTCAAACGATTATCTCACCTTATCAATAATATAGACCGGAAAGATTACCGGCCCAAATTCGGGGGGCTTGAAATTCTGAAGTTTCTGGGACCGGGATTACTTGTCACTGTTGGGTTTATCGATCCGGGCAACTGGGCCTCAAATTTGGGAGCCGGTGCTCAATTTGGGTATACACTTCTATGGATGGTCACTTTATCGACCATCATGCTGATCATGCTTCAGCACAATGTGGCGCATCTTGGAATTGCAACCGGACTTTGCCTCTCGGAGGCGACCACCAAATATATGAAGCCCCGTTATTCTATTTCAGTGCTGGTTACAGCAATCCTGGCTTCAATTTCAACTTCACTTGCTGAAATACTGGGCGGTGCAATTGCACTGCAAATGCTGTTTAATATTCCAATACGTGCTGGTGCCGTCCTTGTTGTTGTTTTCGTTCTTATCATGCTATTTACCAATGGTTATCAGATGATTGAAAAATGGATCATCGCCTTTGTTTCCGTCATCGGACTTTCTTTCTTGTATGAACTTTCACTCGTAAATATCGACTGGGACACAGCCATCAAATCGTGGGTAACGCCAAGTTTTCCAAAAGGATCGATGGTTATAATAATGAGCGTACTGGGAGCAGTTGTAATGCCCCACAATCTTTTCCTCCACTCGGAAATTATTCAAAGCCGTCAGTGGAACCTTCAGGATGAAAAAACGATTAAGAAACGACTCAATTACGAGTTCCTCGACACGATCATTTCAATGCTTATTGGCTGGGCCATTAACAGTGCGATGATCTTACTCGCTGCGGCAACATTTTATAAAGTAGGAACAATTGTCACTGAATTGCAACAAGCAAAGAGCCTGCTTGACCCGTTATTAGGAATTCACGCGGGTATCGTTTTTGCAGTAGCACTGCTTTTCTCGGGGATTGCATCGACGATCACTTCCGGTATGGCAGCAGGATCGATCTTTTCTGGGATTTTTAGCGAACCTTACGATATAAAGGATAATCACTCCAGACTTGGGATCACTATCTCATTTATTGTTGCCCTGTTGATTATCTTTTTTATTTCGAATCCTTTCAGCGGACTGATTTACTCTCAAATGATTTTGAGCATTCAACTTCCGATTACTATCTTTGTGCAGGTATGGCTTACCTCATCCGAAAAGGTGATGGGTAAATACAAAAATACCAAATTGGATAAGGTGCTGCTCTATTTGATTGGTGGAATTGTAACGGCTTTAAACATCGCTCTTTTCATCAGCTTTCTTTACTAATCATTCAACCAAAAATATAAAATGTCAGTTCTAAAGAAACATCATGATCCGATTGGCCAGGCCGTATGGGACTACCAGAACGGAATCATTGGCGAATCAATTGTTGTAAAAACCGATATTGCCGAAGATGAAGTGCTTTCTCCATCCTACTTTTTCAGGACGTACGAAGAAATGCCGATCCAGGAACAGGAAGCCTTAAAGCGATGTTCGGGTAAAATTCTCGATATTGGAGCAGGTGCTGGTGTTCATTCGCTGTGGCTTCAAAACCAAGGATTTGATGTCGATTCACTTGATATTTCTCCGCTTTCGTGCGATACAATGCGCAAACGTGGGATAAAAAATGTCATCCTTAAAGATGTTTATGCGCTCAAAGACCAGAAATACGACACCATCCTGTTATTAATGAATGGCGCAGGCGTTGCCCAGACATTGCCTGGCCTCGAAATACTGTTGCTCCACCTGAAGACACTTCTCAATCCCGGAGGTAAGATCCTGGCTGATTCATCCGATTTGCTCTATCTTTTCACCGACGAAAATGGCGAAATGTGGGTTGACATCGCTTCCGACGCCTATTACGGTGAAATGGAATATCAGCTAAGTTATAAAACGATCAAAGGGAAACCGTTTCCATGGCTGTTTGTCGATCCGGAAAGCTTCTCCGATATTGCCAAATTGTGCGGTTTCACCGTTAAAGACAAAATTGCGGGTGCCCATTTCGATTACATGGTGGAGATTGTTCTTGAATAATTTGATTTCAAAAATATCACAACCCGGAGCAGGTTCGGTAAAGGAGCAGCTATTCAATGTCCCTTTCGCGGAAACCCATTAAATAAAGGATAACATCAAGTCCTGTAGTGGAAATTGCGTGCTGCGCGTTCTTCTTCACCAACGGCTTTGCATGGAAAGCAATTCCAAGACCAGCTATATTGAGCATGGGTAAATCATTTGAACCATCGCCAACTGCCACAGTTTGTTCCAAATGGATATCTTCTTTAAATGCGATATTACGCAGTAATTCCGCTTTTTTGGCTCCGTCTATAATATCACCCAGGTAATTCCCGGTAAGTTTACCATCTACGATTTCCAGTTGGTTCGCAAATACATAATCAATATCCAACTTATTCTGAAGATATTTTCCGAAATAGGTAAAACCTCCCGAAAGAATAGCCGTTTTAAACCCATACTTTTTAAGGGTACGGAAAAGACGTTCTGCCCCTTCTGTGAGCGGAAGATTCTCGGCAATTTGAATCATTACCTTTTCATCGAGGCCTTTTAGCAGCGCAATACGCTGTTTGAAGCTTTCGGTAAAATCTATTTCGCCACGCATCGCCGACTCAGTTATCTTACTCACAGCATCACCAACCCCCAACTTATAAGCTAATTCGTCGATAACTTCAGTTTGTACCAGGGTCGAGTCCATATCGAAACATACCAGTCTTCGGGTACGGCGATAAATATTGTCCTCCTGAAATGCAATATCGACACCCAAATCATGAGCAATAGTCAGGAAGTTGCTTTTCATTTCAACAATATTTAGTGGCGTACCTCGTACCAGTAATTCCACACAAGCCTTTGTACCTTGTGTCCGTTCTGAAAGCTTAATCCGTCCTGACACACGGGTAATTTTATCGATATTGAGTTGCTGTTTAAATACAATACTGGTAACTTCGGCAATGTGTTTTGCAGAAATAATACGGCCAACAAGAGTGACAATGTAACGTCCCTTGCCTTGCTTGGTTACCCAAAGATTATATTCCTTTTCGCTAATGGGGGTAAATTTCACCCTGATCCCTAACTCGTATCCTTTAAACAATAGATCTTTCAATATTGGTGACGATTCGGATTCGGTCGGAACTTCAAATAAAATTCCAAGATCCAGATTGTTATGGATTACTGCCTGTCCAATATCGAGAATATTAACCTTGTAATTCGCAAGAATTTGGGTAAGCGATGAGGTTAACCCTGGCTTATCGGTACCGTATATATTCAGCAGAATAATTTCGTGTTGTTTGTTCATATTGAGAATATTGTTTTTCATATTGTTATTACTTCCCCGACTTACTTTCAATGATTTTGAATTCGGTTCGCCGGTTTAATGCCCGGCCCTCTTCTGTGGAATTATCAGCAACCGGTATTGCGAATCCATAGCCTTTACTTTTAAGCCTTGCTGATGGTACGCCCATTTCAACTAAAGATTGGACGACAGCGTTTGCCCGCTTGCCTGAAAGAACAAGGTTGTAATTTTCGGTTCCCTGGTGGTCGGTGTGCCCGCCAATCTCGATGACCAATCCCGGATTAGTCTTCATGAAATCGACAATTTCCTTCAGTTGACCCTTTGATTCAGGTTTTAAGCTAAATGAATCTGTCTCGAAGAAAATATTTTTCAGAATGGTTGTCTTACCCGTTTCGATCGGATCGAGCGCAATTGTAAGTGTCAACGGCTGATGCCGGTTGTTGGTCGCCAACAGATTAAAGTTTTCAGAATGAAACAGATAACCAGGTTTTGAAATGTTTAAACCATAATTATGCCCAGAAGGAAGGCAAAAGAGAAATTCTCCTTCATTCTCAAACGGATATAAATGCTGTATCAATTTATTACCGACCAAATCATTTAATACGATTTCGGAAAGAATCAACTGGCCTGTTTTTCGGTTGATCACCTTCCCCTTCACCCATGACACTGGTTGCGGCTTTAATGCATCCGGCAGCTGAAAGGTGAAGATATCGCGACCTCCGAATCCGGTATTATTTGCTGTATACCAAGCACGATCGCCCGAAACCTCAACCACAAGCCCCTCTTCGTTGGCAGAAGTGTTCACCGGATAACCCAGGTTTTGGGGCAGTGAAGTTTTAGTACTGTCCAACTTTACAAAGAAGAGATCTTTTCCACCCATCCCCGGCCAAAAATCTGAAGCAAAGTACAACGTTTTGCCATCCGCATGGATAAAAGGCGAAAGTTCGTTTCCTGAAGTATTCACACTTTCCATATTGATGACTTTTCCGTAAACGGGAAATCCTTCGGGTGAAACCCCCAGTTCCTCGGCCCGCCAGATGTCCATCTTTCCTTTGCCGCCTTTGCGGTTGCTCGTAAAATAGAGCAGCCGTCCATCAGCCGAAACAGAAGGTTGCGATTCCCATGAGTTAGTATTAACCGGATTTCCAAGATTGACAGGAGCTGACCATTTACCTTTTTGCCTCACAGACATATAGATATCACAACTTCCCAATCCGTCGGGGCGACCGCAACCTGTAAAAAACAACAGGCGGCCATCTGCCGAAATGCATTGTGCACCTTCGTTTTCGCCCGTATTAACCGGTGGCCCCAATGGAAGGGCATTTTGCCAACCTGCAGAATCCTTCTGCGAAACATAGAAATCTTCCTGTGGATAAGCAATCTTCTTCCCTCCCGAATCTTTTGTGATCAATCGTGTAAATACAAGGGCATTTGATTCGCCATTTAAACTTGGCCAATATTCATCTTCTGTTGTGTTGATCGCTTCGCCAGCATTCTCCGGATGAAAAGCGACAGGAGATTCAATTGCCTTCGCAGCGAAACGGTACGATTCGAGCAGGCGGTTTTCCTCCATCGTCAGTGATTTTTTCAGACGATTGTATTGTTCCATATTTTTTAATGCTTCAGCATAGGCAGCCTCTCCATATAAAAGTTCCGCCAGAAACTTATACCCGCCAGGGAACCGATCAAGACTGACGCGCAAACCGTTTACAAGCGCATCCTTCTCAAGTTGGCGTTCCTTCGTTTCATGGTAAATATCGGCAAGTCCGAAGAACGCCATGTAATACTGAGGATCATTTTTTAAAACCTGGTTGAGTAAAGCAATCGCTTTGACTTTGTCTCCGGCCTGTGCATTCGTTTTAGCTTCATTGTAAAGCGATTCAACCTTTTTATCCGATACCTTATTGGTCTGCGATATGCAATTAAATGCAACGAAAAAAAGAATGATCGTGAAAAATAACCTCCTCATAATATAAGTTTTAACACTTTCAACAAAGCTATATTGTACCCTTCAAAGTTAATTGTATTAACTACTGAAACAAAAAAACCGCTCCGGAATTAACCGAAGCGGCAGCAATTGCTTTATATTATTGTATTAAATGCTGTTAATGGCATTCAAATCTTCGAATGCAACTTTTAGCCTGGCAATAAGTGTTTCTTCGCCCTTGCGTAACCAAACGCGTGGATCGTAGAATTTCTTATTGGGTTTGTCTGCACCTTCAGGATTTCCGATCTGGCTCTGTAAGTAGCCATGATTAGCAGCCTCGAAAATGCGGATACCATCCCAGAAAGCCCATTGTGTATCTGTGTCGATGTTCATTTTGATCACACCATAACTGATTGCTTCCCTGATTTCGGCATGTGTTGAGCCTGAACCACCGTGGAATACAAAGTTAACAGGATGTGCATCAGAACTACCCAGTTTTTCTTTGATGTAATCCTGAGAATTTTTCAGAATGATTGGCATCAATTTCACATTTCCTGGTTTGTAAACACCATGAACGTTTCCAAAAGAAGCGGCAATGGTGAAGTTAGGAGAAATCTTGCTCAATTCCTGGTAAGCGTAAAAAACATGAGCAGGTTGAGTATAAAGAAGACTGTTATCCAATCCACTGTTATCAACGCCATCTTCTTCACCGCCTGTGATTCCAAGTTCGATTTCGAGCGTCATTCCAATTTTGCTCATCCGTTCGAGGTAACGACTGCTGATTGCAATATTTTCTTCGATTGGCTCTTCCGATAGATCAAGCATATGAGAGCTGAAAAGGGGTTTGCCTGTTTCAGCAAAGTGCTTTTCGCCAGCATCCAAAAGTCCGTCAATCCAGGGAAGTAATTTTTTTGCAGCATGGTCGGTATGAAGAATAACTCGTACGCCATAAGCTTCAGCAAGTGTGTGAATGTGCTTTGCCCCGGCAATAGCGCCAAGAACAGCAGCCTGCTGACCATCCATTTTTAATCCTTTGCCTGCGTTAAAAGCAGCTCCTCCATTGGAAAACTGAATCATTACAGGAGCATTTGCATTTTTTGCAGCTTCCATAACAGCATTCACTGTCGAAGATCCAACCACATTGACAGCTGGAATTGCAAATCCGTTGGCTTTTGCCACTTTAAAGATATACTGTAAGTCGTTTCCGGTTACTACACCAGGTTTTACTACATCTGAAATTTTACCCATAATTCAATTATTAAATTTTGATCCACAAATTTAAATCATTTTTACAACAATTTATCTTCAAAAAGGTTAAGATTTAGTTAACAACGAGATGTTT
>Ga0209724_1002894_pt1 | contig 14369 bp, 12 predicted proteins | sample grotaG_FD_184143 | JGI IMG/M metagenome (GOLD analysis project Ga0209724, IMG submission 184143) | Glacier valley bacterial and archeal communities from Borup Fiord, Nunavut, Canada, to study Microbial Dark Matter (Phase II) -... | ecosystem: Environmental > Aquatic > Freshwater > Ice > Glacier ...
AAAAGTCTAGAAAAAAAATCATGAATTTATGCAAAGTGGTACTGTAAAGTAAAAGGATTAAAAATCTGATTGCAAGCATGTCTTATAAAGCCACTTTGCATAATCATTTCCTTTCCATAAATCATCTTATGCAAAGCTTTCCATAAACAAATCAACCTTTAAAAATTGGGAGCGTTGCTCCCTTTTTTTGGTCGTGATGGAGAAGGGATTATCAAATGCATATTCAATCTATACATTTAAAGAAGGGCATTTATAATACACATTCTGAGTCTTGAATTTTCTGATATTATTGTGCGAATTGGATCATATAAATCAATATATCAATAAATTAACGATTATTAATATAAGGTTTGTATTAAAAACTCTTAATGTTAAAAATCCACAACTTTCAAAGAGATGAAAGGTTGTAATCCTGAAAAATATTCTTCATTTAAATTCTATAAAATTCACTTTTGTCCTTTTTAAAAAAATCTAATCTGAAAAATTGGGACATTCATAAAATTTGATTATAATTGTATTGTAATGTGTTTGTTACGCTTTCGTTCTTCCATTAGTGAACTAATAGGTGACCTCTACTGAAACGGTCTCTACAAACGACTGATTCATTGATGTTTGTGACTTATAAATGGCATCCGGCTACCCCGACTAAATGGGGTTTCACCTCATATCAAAAAGCTCTTAAATTATTGAATTTAAGGGCTTTTTTATTTTTCCCATATCAATTTATTTCATCTGATATCGAATGATTGAGGATGGCAAAAGAACTGATCTGGCGGTGAAAACCCAATTATTGCTTTTTATTGACTGATTCTTTTAAATGAATTTATGGAATGAAATGCTTATGTCTTTTCTATTAAAAATTACTTTTTCTTTTGCCACATTCGTTCAATGTCTTCGAGCGATTTGCCGGTTGTCTCAGGAACAAATTTCCAGGTGATATACATATAAGGAAGACACATTATACCAAACAGCCAGAAAACGCCTGCCGGTGAAAGTGTTGTCATTAACCATGGTGTTAATTGTCCGATAAGGAAAGTTCCGATCCATAATGAAAAGCCAGCCGCCGACATGGCTAAACCACGCACACGGGCAGGGTACATTTCGGATAGCAGCACCCATATTACCACACAGATAGAGATCGCACAACTGAAAATATAAAACAAAATCAGGATTAACAAAGTGATGGGAGGAACTACATTTGATACTTTGTTCAGCGTAAAATAGAACCCGATCAGGATAAGCGATACAATCATTCCCGAAACACCATAATACACGAGCTTTTTGCGGCCTATCTTATCGATTACAATCATTGCAATGACTGTTGATCCGAAATTCACCAAACCAACCAGCACCTGGTATAACAATGAATCGCCTTCGGAAAGACCGGTTTGCTGAAAAATTGATGGTCCGTAATACAATACGGCATTTACACCCATAAACTGACCCAGAATTGCAAGACTGACCCCAATAAACAGAGCCACACGGAACCCCGGCTGGAAAAGAATCTTCCAATCCGACTTCTCTTCCGAATGAACGACATTATTCAGATCGGCAACCTGCTGATTGGCCATTTCGGTACCATAAATACGTTTAAGCGTTTTAAGGGCCAGCGTTTCTTTCGATTTAAGTACCAGCCAACGCGGACTTTCAGGGATGAAAAACAGAATAATAAAGAACAATAAGGCAGGAATGGCCTCGGCGCCAAGCATTCCGCGCCATGTTTCATTCACAATGTATTTACCCCAGAAACCGGTTACGGTTCCTAATGCCTTCATATGAACAGCATATTCACTAATGGCATAGTTAACAAGATAAGCGCCTACAAAACCAATTGTAATTGCTAACTGGTACAACGAAACCAATGTTCCGCGGTAGCGTGATACCGAAATTTCGGAAATATAGAGTGGCGATATCACCGAAGCAACACCAATACCTACACCACCAATGATGCGGTAGATAACTAAATCGGAAATACTTCCAGAGAACATACAGCCTATTCCGGAGCTTGTAAACAGAATTGCGGAGAATATGAGCACACCTTTGCGTCCGAAATGGTCACTCAGTTTTCCGGCTATAGCAACCCCTATTATTGAACCAACTAATGCGCAACCAACATACCAGCCTGTGCTTACATCATTTAAACCGAACTGGGTGGAAACGCTGCCAATCGTTCCAGAAATTACGGCAGTGTCGTAGCCAAACAGAAATCCTCCCAGTGCAGCAACCGCTGCCAGAAAAATTACATACAACAGGTTTTCCTTCCCTTTTTGAATAGTCATAAAATGAACTGTTTAATATACTATTGGTAACTGTTTAAAGATTAAACTTCTGTAATTACATCCCAAAGTACTCTCTGTACCTGTTGTATAAATGGCCTGCCTGAAGATAGGATGATTGCGGACTCATGAAGTGTGAAAATTCGAAAGTTATTCCCTTATCATATCCGGCTCTGGAGGCAGCCTCCAGCTTCATCCGTAGTTTATCGAATTTAATCGGGAAAAATTTGATAGGCATATCACGGTCGAAAGTTTCTGCGTTTGTCCAGCATTTCATTCCGTATTTATCGGCCAACTTTTTATTTACCGAAAAGAAGGCATCCAGCTCGTCATAATCGATATGGCCATCCTGGAAAGCACATGCATCCACCACATCATGAATACCATCGAATATTTCGCCCCACTCCTTTTCATGTTCCTGGACTGAAACTGCATTCGCCTTCGTAATATCACTTCCTGCTGCCTCAACCGCTTTTTTGCCATCAATCCAGGGTGATATAAATGTTGGCAATCCACCCGATACTTCTTTACATTGTTTGCCCATCGCATGAAAAGCGCCAATTGCCCCTTTTGTTTTACGACTTATCTCGCCGCTGATGTACCAACCCTGGAAACTCTTGTATTTACTTCCATATTTTTTCCAGATCTCGTCAATCACATATTTGTTGTCTTCGACTTCCCAGCTTAAATCACCTGTATCCCAGTATTTTCCAGAGTCGTACAATCCGAAATAGAATTTCATTTTATACTTATCAGACAAGCGCAGGTACAGGTCAACCATATCGATGGAAGGCATATAACAACCGTGTTTTTTAATCAGGTACTCCGACGGATAGGTGATGAACTTCCGGTAGCCCGAACGAATCATGATCACAGTGTCGATACCGATTGCTTTCATATGGGCAAAATCTTTGTCCCATTCTTTCTCCCCCCAGTTCTGATGAGGGATATCGTGCGAGATTTCGTCCAGAAAAGTGCCGGTGATTCTTAATCCCTGGACTTTGGGAACAATCAGTTCCGACGGTTCGTTCATTAGCAACCCGGGAACAGGTGCCGAAAGACTATCAGCAATTCCGCTGAAAGGAATTGTCATTGCTGCAATTCCCGAAAGGGATGCTTTCTTAAAGAAATCGCGTCGTGTGTTTTGCTCGTTTGACATGATTTTATATTTTTAAGTTTGATATAAACTAACCAATTAAGCCAGTAAATCCTTATTTATCAGCAACTGTACTTATTAAATAGTCAGCAGTAAAAGAAAGGGTTTTGCGCCTTGCCTACGAAAGGATTTTCCAGATTTCATACATACCCCGCGGAACATGAAAACATCCCTTCCATTTTCCACCTTTAAGGTCGAGTAACGGATTGCCCTCGCGGTTAAGATAACCATACCATTCGGGGTATTCCTTATCTTTAAAGTGTTCCCATGTATATTCGTGAATGGTTTCAAACCATTTTTTACACGCTTCATTCCCTGTAAGGCGATAAGCTTTGGCCATCGAAATCAATGTTTCGATATGAACCCACCAGAGTTTCTGATCCCATTCGAGTTGTTGGGTAGGGTGACCTTGTATATCAAGGAAATAAAAGATTCCTCCATTCTTTTTGTCCCACCCTGCTTCGGTTGACCGAAGCAGAATTTTAATCGCCTTGTCTATTAATGCCTTGTCGTTATTACGGACAGCCAGATCCATCATAAACCACATCGACTCGTTGGTATGACCCGGGTTTGTGAGGCGTCCTTCGAATGAGTCACTAAATCCTCCTTCAGGGGTAACACTTTCAAGAATCAATCCCGATTCTTCGTTATAAAAAACCTCCATGACCTCTTTGATAAGTGGCTGAATGGTTTTATTCACTTGTTCGGTTCCCAGAATATCTTCCATTATCAATGAAAGATTGCACAAAATCATTGGTAATGCAAAGGTTTTCAGTCGCCGCGTACCGGGGAAGGCCTTATTATATAACCCTTTCGAATTATCCTGTCGTTTCTGGATATTGTAAAAAGTATCAAGGGCTATTTTTTTGTATTCTTCTACACCCGTAGCTTTGAATAATTCGCTGAAAGCCATGGCCGCAAAACAATCGGAAAAAATATTGTATGGCTGAACAAGCGGTTTCCCTTCGCGGGTCAATGAAAAATACCAATTACCCTGGGTGTCCATTCCAAAATTCTTCATGAATTTTGCACCATGCAAAGCCATGTCGAGCCATTCCTTTTTTTTCTCAACTTTGTTGTAGAGCATCGAGAAAAGCCAAACTTCGCGTCCCTGGAGCCACATAAACTTATCGGTGTCGTAAACATCTCCTTTACGATCGAGACAGGTAAAATAACCACCGCAATCAGCATCTTTGGAATTGTTCATCCAAAAAGGAATTACAGATTGAAGCAATTCATTTTTGTATTGTTCTGCGTACTTTCCTAACTCATTCATCATATTGCAATTAATATTTTTGGTTTATGCATATTATTCTTATTCCTGTATCCGGCCTTAACGGTAATTCCCGTCAAATCCAATTGATTTTGTTTCGAACGGGCGAACCAGTTCGTCTGTCAGAATGCTTAGCTCTCTTTTGGTGATCGCCAGTTGATTATCAAATTTTCGATCCATCCTGCTTTCCCACAGTTTTTCGATTTCGGTCAATGTGTCTCTGTTTAAAAGCACTGACAATAATCCGGAAGCTTTTTGCACCGTTAGCACCGATTGATCGTTAACAACCGCAACCTTCTGATCAAAGGCGTTTAGTCCTTCCGAAAACTCGTTCACAGTCAGAGTTGTATCCGGATAAAACCAGCTTCGGTTCGCCCATTGATATGATTCTCCTTTTATTTTTAAAATTCCCGAAACCGTAATTCGCTGAATCGCCTGAAACGCTTTATCGGAGGGATTAACATCGACCAAAGGTAACAGATAGGCTCCAGCATTTAGAAGTACCTGCTGCACCTTACGTATATTGATGTCCCTTATATTTTGATTGTTCTGAACACTCAGCGCCGCAAGTGCACCTGCGGCTTGCCCGGTAAGTAAAACAATCGGCTGAAGACGGGTAGCGCCATTGATAATATTGGAGACAGAAATCGCTTTATCGGATACAATCAGACCATCCACTTTCTCCGGAATAAGTGCTCCAAGCGGAATATTAAAAGAAGGTACACGGGGGAAATGAATTTTGGGTGCATCCGGATTACAATCATGATGATGGTCAACCGGATAGTCGCCAACGGAAATGCCGGTACGATACAAGGGTTTTCCTTTATAAATATCAAGAACATGATTGATTGTCAATCGCTGGATTCCGCGCAAACGACGACCTTCGCGGTGATATGGAACAATGGCAAGTTTGTCGGAAGTAGGAAATTCGTCATCTGCCAGACCTATGTTCTTAAAGCCGAGTTCGGTTTGGATATAGTAAACGAAAGAAAGTGTGCGTTCTTTTGCTTTTTTTAGTTCTTCCCGGCGTTGAGACCTGTCCATCCCGACAACATTCAGATAGATATCATTCCCATGCCTTGGCCAGTTAATCATGAATTTGTTATTCGGTAAGCGACCGTAATCGAGCATTTTTTGGCAGTCAATCAGAACCGAATCGACTGTCATTGCGCAGGATCCTCTGAACAATTCAGGATTGTAGTTTTTTGGCTTTTCGATTGTTTTGTCGGCTCCTGTTCCATAATCTTTTAGAACTGCGACCCAGGTAAGATCCTGCACAATATTATTTGCCTTTTCGGGGGCGTTTACTTCACCGGTTATCGACCGCGACTCCATCCCTAAATCAAAGGCTGCACCAGCCATTGCAAGACCGTCACCCAAATCAGAGGCGTCAATCACAACCTTGGCCTTCACGGTTAATCGTTCCATCTTTTCATTTTCGAAGACAGCCCCGGTCACTCTATTTCCTTCCTTAATTACTTTTGTGAGATGATAACCATAAACGACTGAAAGTTGCTTTTCGGCACCAGCCATCGATTTGAATATCTGATCTCCAACATGAGGCTCAAACTGTGTATTACTTACCCATCCGGTTTCAAGCGCAGCGATGCCGCCATAATGAGTTCTTAGTTTTTCACGAAATTCGTTCCATATACCTGAAGGGAGAAGATGATTTCCATCGATAGCACTCACGCCGGCAGAAGTTATCATACCACCCAGCCAAGGCGTTTCTTCAACAATAAGGGTTGAGACATTCATCCTTGCAGATTGTAGTCCAGCTGAAATACCACTTGTAGTTCCGCCAATTACCAGAACTTCCATTTTCCTGAATTGTGTCGTTGTTCCATAAATATTTAAACTCATGAAGGTTAAGCAAACAAAAACAGTTACACTGATTCCCTTTATCATTAGTTATTTAAATGAAGTTGAAACTATTTGGACTTAACTAACATACAAATCGCAAGTCCTATCAAGTTACACTAATTAAATTCAGTATTCAATGCAGCTAAAGTAATAACATTTTAATTTCAAAGCGCACTTATTAAATACTTTTAATATTGACGATTAAAGATAAAACAATCAACTAAAATTTTGATTCTTAATACAGCGAAAAACGAGGAGGTACCGATCCCTTCCTGAAATATAAAAAAAGAAAGGCAATAAAGCCTGTCGGGTAGGCAAAGGCTTTAAATTAAGAATAAAATAGAACTGAAAGATTATTATTGAACGACTAAGCGCTGTAAAAGAGCTTGTCGCGAAGTATATAGCAGGCACCGATTACACCGGCTTTTGATCCCAAAGTCGACATTTTTAATTCCATATCGAGACTGACAAGGCTAAGTGAGTATTTATGGATGGCGGTTCTGATGGGCAAACGTAGATACATATCTGTTTCGGCAAGTGCGCCGCCAAGAACAACGAGTTCAGGGTTAAAAACATTGATCAACATGGATAGATACCGGCCCATATTACTTCCTATCTCTTCAATAATTTCAATAGCCAAGGTATCCTCATTTTTTGTAATGGCTGTCAGAATATCATCCACGGTGATATCTTCAATAGCCTTTATCCCTGACAATATGGAAGTTGAGCCATTTTCAAGCGCTTTTTTAAATTTTCGTTCCAGTGCGACACCTGAAATTTCTGTTTCAAGGCACCCTTTTTTTCCGCAATGACAAATAATTTCATTGTCGAAAACGGGACTATGTCCAAACTCACCTGAATAGCCCGATTTGCCATAATAAAGTTTCCCGTTACAAATAATACCGATTCCAATTCCCCAGCCAATATTTACAAATATGACATCCTTCTCATTTTTAACAACGCCACAGTTGTATTCGCCATATGCCATAGCGCGTGTATCATTTTCAAGAAAAGTTTTAATGTGGATGCGCGATTCGATGATTTCGCTCAGAGGTTTCTCTTCGAAGAAGAAATAACTGTAGCTAAATCCCTTACGTGAGTTAATACGTCCGCTAAGGTTAATACAGGCTCCGACAATTTTGTCACGCGGAACATCAGAGTCGTCAACAACCTGATTAATAATTGAACACATTGAAAAGAGCGACTCTCGTGTATTATCAAGCGTATATGAAACGTTTTCAGAAAGTTTTACAAAATTGTTATTAAAGTCTTGAATTCCAATACTAATAGAGTTTCTCTTCACCTCAACGCCAAGAAAATAGCATGCTTTTGGATTTATTCCATATTGGAAAGGCCGTCTGCCACCTGCTGTTCCAACCTTACCATCCTCGAAAACGATTCCTTCGTCGATTAATTCCAGAATAATTTTAGTAACCGTTGGGATACTAAAGTCAGTTTCCTTGCAAAGTTCGGCAATGGTGGCCACACCTTCCAAGGTCAATCGTTTAATAATGCTTTTTTTAAGCTTAATCAACTTAAGTGCCGAAAGCGAAATATCTTCAGGATTATCCAACAAAAAAGAAAGACTCATATTTTATATTAAAAGAATTTAATAATACAACTAAAATAATTGAAAAATTAAAACAAAACCTCTTAAATTCCTAAATACAAATGTACTATTTTTAGTATAAAACAAACATTAAAGAAATATTGTCTTAAAAAAAGTAAGCACCGATTCATTGAATAATTTAGGATGCTGCTGACAAACACCGTGATTTGAATCGGGAAAAATACACAGTGAAGCTCCAGGTATCAACTGAAATATTTTAAGCGTATGTTCAGGTTTTATCATATCATCATAACTCATTGCTGTTGAATCGGGAACTGTATTCTCACCCGAAACCGCCAATCTTTTCACTTTTTGAGGACAGTTCATCGCCATAACGATTCCATCAATGCACCGTCGCTCCATCCCAGAACATTCGCTGATTTGATATGCAGAAATCTAATAATGCACAAAAATCAGATGCCATCAGATCATGCGAAATACAATTGAATACAATTAATAGTGGCATAATTTCCAGCCAGTGGATTGCTTCCATAAACAATTTCATTTGTTTGTGCGAGCGCGGTTGTGGCAAAGAAAAACAGAACAAAAAAGAGATGGGTAATTTTCATATCAATAATTGAAATAAGGTCTGTTTTATTTCCAGGTAAGTAAAGTTGTTGTTTTGGAAACAGACTTTCCAAGGATGGCTTCCAATTTTACCAGGAATTGTTCAATATCCTCACTAACCTTAATGCTAAGTCCGTTTTGAATCTCAGATTGCTTAAACCTCCCAATATTTTTATTTTCACCATTTTGAACATCAATGCGTTTGAATCCGCCTCCCTTATCAGGTTCATAATCAAACAGCTTTGTACCTTTAATTTGAATATTAATTGATATGATGCCGGCCTCGAGCTCGTAAACAAGTACATTCAGGAAATATTCGCCGCCAATCCATTTATGCTGCCAAATAGGTGGATAGAAATTAGCTGCCTTCGTTACGATTAGACCGCTTTCTTTGCTTGTCATAAGTGGTTCAAGTTCGTAACCCTGAAGATGAAGTGCTGTAAGACAACTATTGTAAACCATATCCTTAGATGTCTTTTCCCAGATGGCGTTATTAATTATTGCTTTAGGTGAAGTAATCGTATTCTTATATGTTTTATAGTCCTGGGAACTTGCAGTATTGCTAACAAACATCATTACTGATAAAAGCGCAATAAATGAAACTGAAAATTTACGTTCCATAAGACGGGTATTAACTTTGGTTGATGGATCACAAGTCAATCACTAAACCAAAGTTAGTCATTTTTAGAATGGCTAAACAAACTTTGTATTTGATTTTCGAGTATTTACCCTTCGAGGGTCATCGACCACTCGAAGGGTAAATACTCGAAGGGTTACTTTACCAACTTCGAAATAGCTTTAAACTCGTCGGCTTTGGCTGAACGGGTCAGCTCAAAAAGGATCGATTCGCTGGTGGCTGTCATGATATTTTCGAATCGGAACCGGTCAATGGCACTCTCCTTGCTATAGGCAGAGCGGGAAGAAATACTGTCAGTGACAACAATGGGATGAAATCCTGCTTCTTTCAGATCAACAGCGGTCTGCAACACACAAACATGTGCTTCAATTCCGCACAGAATGATCGTTTTACTTTGATGATGCTGAAGAAATTCGGTATACTCTTCGACACCAACGCAACTGAAATCGGTCTTTTCGATTGCAGCGAAACCAGGAACAAGCGACTTGAGTTCATCAATTGTTTCGCCTAATCCTTTGGTATATTGCTGCGTAAATGCCGTTGGGATTCCGAGTATTGTTAATCCCTCAACCAATATCTTCGTGTTTTTCAGTAAAGTCTCTTTTTCATTCATCGCCGGGAAAAGCCGTTCCTGAAAATCGATAAAAAGTGCTGTGGTGTTCTCTTTGGTAATGCGCATAATTAAATTATGAATTATGAATTATGAATTTCCGGAGACAGTAGTCGGAAGACAGAAGAATCGCTACCAGCTGCCAGTTGATTGCTGCTAGCTGCTAGCTAATCTCATTTGCCGGAAAATTTAAAGATGAAAACTCTCTTTTTTTGGAAATAAAGAAATCAAAGATAATACTGCCTTTATAGATTTCCGGATGATTGAAAGTTACAGAATTCGACAGCAGTTCTTTTCTTTTCTGTCTAAGTCTTCCGAGGCTATTATAGAAATCGCGGTGCGCCCCCAGTACTTTAGTGAAAGCACTAAATTGCCCAGTGACGAGAAACTGAACTGCAGCAACCCCATCGAGTAACATTCTAATAAATAGTGTTGTCATTAATTTCCCTTTGGGGAGATTCTTATAAAGCAAAAACAGGTTGTTCCGAAAGTTGAGATAGATCTTTTGCGGACTTCCATACGAGAGACTACCACCACCCAGATGGAAAACTTTCGATTGTGGACAAACGGCAATTTTAAAACCCCTGTTTTTCATCCGCCAGCAAAGGTCAATCTCTTCCATATGTGCCCAGAAATCCGAATCGAATCCACCGAATTCATGCCAAAGCGTTCCCCGAACAAGGATTGCTGCTCCGCTTGCCCAGAATACCGAAATCGGAGCATCGTATTGGCCAAGGTCATGCTCCTGAAAATTAACGATTCGACCTCTGCAAAAGGGATAACCATAATGGTCGATAAAGCCACCAGAAGCACCAGCATATTCGAATTTTTCGAGTTGTTCAAGCTGCATGATTTTTGGCTGACAAGCTGCTATTAAAGGATTTGAATCCATCAATTGAATCATTGGTTCCAGCCAGTTTTCGGTTACTTCCACATCGGAATTAAGCAATAAAATATACTCAGCCTCATTATTCTTCAACGCCCGGTTGTACCCTTCTGCGAAACCATAATTCCGGTCGAGTTGAAGGAGCTTCACCTCCGGAAACTCCTGCTCAACACATTCACGGCTATCATCGCTGGAGTAATTGTCTGCCACAACAATCTCCACCCAATCGTAATTGGAATACTTCAATACCGAAGGGAGGAACCGTCTCAGATGATGACTACCGTTCCAGTTTAATATTACGATAGAGAGCTTCATTGATTTAAACAGCTTTAAAATTTTGTATGAAATTAATTTCGTTTTACAGAGAATGTCTTATTCAATCGTATTAAGGTGCTTATCCTTCTCAATTTCCGATCGGTCGAATTTCCATTTTCTGTGCGACCACAACCAGTATTCCGGATTTTCTACAATTAGCTTTTCAAGTAAGCGTGTACTCTTTTCGGTAATTTCGAATTTCGGGCACTGCTTAGCATGATCAGTAATCAACACATATTCAACCTCATAAAATCCCCGTTTGGTTTTTCGCGTATTACCAAACAAGACTGCCGCATTTACTTTACGCGCAACCTTTTCGGGTCCAACGATTATTGCTGTCTCCTGGTTTAAAAAAGTGGTCCAGTACTGAATATCGAATACACGCGGAGACTGGTCGATCAGAAAAAGCGATAAACCAGGAATCCCTGCATTTGTGTCGTCCATTAACTGCCGGAAAGTAAGTGCCCGTTCGAGCGGGATAGAGCCAAATCGACTCCGCAGATGGATATAAAACTTTTCGAAGGCTGTATTTCTTAGTTTTTTGTAGATGGCATACGACCGGTGATTTGTATGTAAACCCCAGTTGTTGAAGCACTCCCAGTTATTGTAGTGCCCCATCAGGATGATCACTGACTTTCCCTGGTCCATATAATCATTGGCCAGTTCGGGATTTATAAACTTCACCCTTTCTTTTACCTTTTCATTCGAAATCCGATCGAAATATAATGTTTCGAGAAAACAATCGCAAAGATGGTGATAGAATTTCGCGGCAATCTGATAACGTTCCTTTTTCGTTTTTTCAGGAAATGAATTGGCAAGATTTTGATCTACAACACTTCGACGGTATCGGATAAGGTGAAAAAAGAGGATGAAAATAAGATCTGAAAAAAAATAGAGAACGCTCAATGGCATCGCATAAATCAGCCAGGTAAGCGTTCGAAGCAAGTAATATCCAAACATTAATATTTTTTATTAGTATTCAAGTTAAAACAGTTTTATCCTTTTCGACGACCTTTTCTCGTTTATGTTTCCATCGTTTATGCGACCAAAGCCAAAATTCCGGATGTTCGATAATTTGCTGTTCCAGCAGATGGGTGCATTTATCGGTGATCTCAAATTTTGGACATTCTCCGGCATGATCGGTTACTAATTGAAATTCTGCTTCATAATACCCACGTTTAATTTTTCTTGAATGAAGGAAAAGAACAACTGTATCAAGCTTTTGAGCAATCTTCTCTGCGCCAAGTACTGCGGGTGTATCCTGATTCAGAAAAGTCACCCAATGTTGAATTTCGAACGATTTGGGAGTTTGATCAAACAAAAAAGCCGACATGGATGGAATTCCTTTTTGATGATCACTTACGAGTTGCCGGAATGTAGCCGATCGTTCAAGCGGAATAGCTCCAAACCTGCTTCGGAGATTAATATAGAATTGCTCAAAACTATTGCTTTTCAACTTTTTATAGACTGCATAGGTTCTGTGTGTTGTATATAAAGGTAAATTGCAAAACCATTCCCAATTATTGTAATGTCCGAAAAAGGCAAGGACCTGCCTTCCCTGGTTAAGATAACCATTCAGTAATTCGGGATTCAGAAATTTCACACAATTTTTTCCTTCTGCTACCGAGATTCGGTCAAAATACAATGTTTCGACAAAACTGTCGCTGAAGTGCTTATAGAATTTTTTTGCAATGAGTTCACGTTCTTTCTTTGTCTTTCCGGGAAAAGAGTTGGCCAGATTTTTGGCTACAACACCTCGGCGATACCGAATAACGTAATAACCAAGAATGTAAAAGAAATCGGAGAATATATAATTAACCCGAAGCGGAAATATTTGAAAAATCCAGGTAATTGACCTAAGGAGAAAGTAACCGATTTTTTCCATAGTACGCAATTAAATTTAAGGGGAACTTTGCAAAAAGCGATCGATTCGTTAATGATTTATTAACTATTCAAAAGTAAATCGATCAATACCGACCTAAGCATTTTTTTATCTCTTTCGTTCAGGAATGACTTCAACGCCTGACGCTTATCGGTTTCATTTAAGAGAAGAATCTTCTCCAGATCCTGCATCTCTTTTCCGGTTAGTTCCTTACGAAATGATTCCAGAATACCTGAATCCGTGCTGACAACAGGTGGAGCACCTAAATTTTGAAGTTCTGAAATAGCAGCCTCAAGAATCTCTTTGGCCCTTACACGAACAGGGTCAGTTAGTTGTCCTCCGCCAGAAGTATCCCTGAGCGTCCAACTCGAATAATCGTATTTAAGCTCCCTGATCTGCCTTACATGTTCACTTGTGGCTCCAAAGATCCTTGAAACAAACATCAAAGTAGGGGCTTTCCAGGCTTCAAGATCGAATTTTTTCGTGTCGATTGAAGCAATTTGTTGCCTTAACAGTTCAATTTCATTTCCCGACATGGCTATCTACAAAATATTTGTGCACAATATCGTAAAATTCCTCGAAATATGCACCATTTGAAGCGACCATCTCGCCATTAAACAAAAATTTATCACCGCCATTGAAGTCTGCAACTTTCCCGCCTGCCTGTTGCAGAATAATCGTTCCCGCAGCAACATCCCAAGGCTTAAGTCCATGTTCATAAAAAGCTTCGAACCTTCCGGCAGCAACATAACACATATCAGTAGCTGCAGAACCTAATCTGCGTAAGCCATGTGAGTGAACCATGAAGTATCGCATCGATTCGACATAATTCTCCAGTTTTTCGAATGCCGAATACGGGAAACCTGTTGCAATCAATGCCTCGCTTGTTGTAGTGGCAGATGAAACTTTAATCTCTTCGCCGTTTAAATAAGCTTTACTCCCCTTCCAGGCATAAAAGCATTCATCCTGTGTGACTTCATAAACAACGCCTAAAATCAATTCCTTATCTTCCATCAGCCCAATACTAACAGCAAAAGGAGGAAGCCCATGAATGAAATTGGTTGTTCCATCGAGTGGATCGATGATCCATTTATATTTTTCGTCAGTACTGGTCGCAGTTCCCTCTTCGGCGATAAAACCGGAACCAGGTAACAACTCGCGAAGTCCATCAACAATCAACTTCTCAGCTTGCTTGTCAACATATGAAACAAAATCGGCCTTTCCCTTAACGATAACATCTTCAATGTTGAACTTTTCGCGTTCTTCGGAAATAAAAAGACCGGCGATTTTAGCAA
>Ga0209724_1002895_pt1 | contig 14368 bp, 14 predicted proteins | sample grotaG_FD_184143 | JGI IMG/M metagenome (GOLD analysis project Ga0209724, IMG submission 184143) | Glacier valley bacterial and archeal communities from Borup Fiord, Nunavut, Canada, to study Microbial Dark Matter (Phase II) -... | ecosystem: Environmental > Aquatic > Freshwater > Ice > Glacier ...
AAGTATTGATCTTGGGATTAATATATTTTTTCATGGTTCTTACCTCACTTTTAATTTTATTGAGATAAGAATACTACACTACTTGGTCATGCTATGGCATTTCTGAGGATTGTATATAATCATTTATCTTTATTATAATTATCAATTAGGGCAATCACTTACCCCGGTACATTTCAACATAATATTTTTGATATTCGCCCTTCGTAATATGCTCCATCCATTCAAAATGATTCAAATACCAGGCAATTGTTAATTTGATGCCTTCACAAAATGGAGTCTCCGGCTCCCATCCAAGGTCTGCTTTAATCTTGTCCGGCGCAATCGCATATCGGAAGTCATGTCCTTTTCGATCCTCCACATAAGTAATCAGATTATGAGATATATTCTCTCTTCTTTCATCATTTTCAGGTAAGATATCTAATAAGGTATCAATAATCATGGTTACAATCTCAATATTCTTCTTTTCATTATGTCCGCCGACATTATATACCTCTCCGATTTTACCCTGCTCGGCAACCAAATCAATCGCCTTCGCATGATCTTCAACGTATAACCAGTCTCTAACATTCTTTCCCGTACCGTAGACGGGCAGGTTCTTTCCGGCTAAGGCATTGTTAATCATTAAAGGAATCAGCTTTTCCGGGAATTGATACGGTCCATAATTATTGCTGCATCTAGTGATATTCGCCGGAAATTGATAGGTATCGATATAGGACTTAACCAAAAAATCCGCGGATGCCTTACTTGCAGAATAAGGACTGTGGGGGTCTAGTGGAGTTGTTTCATAAAAATATCCGTCGTCTCCCTCCAGAGAACCATATACCTCATCGGTAGATACCTGTAAATATTTTTTGTCTGGTAAATATCCACTCTTTGTTTCCCACGCATGCTTAGCAGCATTTAATAGATTCAGCGTTCCTAAGACATTGGTATTAACAAATACTTCAGGATCACGGATACTGCGGTCCACATGACTTTCTGCCGCAAAATGAATCACCCTGTCAATATCGTAGTCTTCAAATATCTTGGTTACAGCTTCTTTATCACAGATATCTACTTTAAGAAATTTATAATTATCCAATGGCTCTACTGTCTTTAAATTTTCAAGATTGCCCGCATAAGTGAGGCAGTCCGCATTAATGATATTAATTTTCTCTTTATACTTTTCCATTAGATATAGTATAAAATTTGAACCAATAAAACCGGCACCACCGGTAACAAGATATGTTCTCATATAAAATCCTCGCTATTCCCCTGATTTACTCATTGTAATATATCCATTATCTCTCATATATTCGCCAAAGGCAGCCTTCCAATCCTTCATAAAATATCCATGTTTTTCGCGAAGTGCCTTATTATCTAGTATAGAATACATCGGTCTTTTCGCAGGTGTCGGATACTCCGAGGTAGGAATAGGCTCTACGCAGACTTTTCTTCCTGCTTCCCTAAAAATCGTTAAAGCAAACTCATACCAAGTTGTGCTACCCTCACAGGTAGCATTATATGTTCCATAACTTGCCGTTTTTATTAAGAAAAGAATTGCCCTTGCCAGCTCCAAAGCACTAGTTGGCGTCCCATACTGATCAGAAACCACTTTTATACTATTTCCACTCTCCGAAAGTCGCAACATTGTTTTCACAAAGTTTTTTCCTTCCCCGTATACCCATGCAGTTCGTAGAAGCATTGATTTTTTACAATATTTCTGAACATATTCATCTCCTGCCAGCTTTGTCTTTCCATAAACACTGACGGGATTGGTTTTGGCATTGTCTATATACGGTTCGGTTGCTCGTCCATCAAAAACATAATCTGTAGAAATGTGAACTAGCATTGCATTAATTCCTTCAGCCGCTGTTGCTAGATATTTGGGTCCTAATGCATTGATACGGTATGCCTTATCCTGTTCCTTCTCACATAAATCCACAGCTGTCATAGCTGCGCAATTAATGATAACGTCCGGCTTTATGTCGCTTATTAAGCTTATTACTGCTGACTCATCGGTAATATCCAAGGCTTTTACGCAACCATCGTCAAACCCTTGGGTATCGGTTCGATAAACTTCATAATCGTTTTGCTCTTTCAGCAGTCTGTCTAAAGCTAGTCCAAGCTGTCCCAAGGCTCCTGTGATCAGAATCCGTTCCATCTGTATTCTCCTTCTGTTTCTTACTTAAACAAAAACTTCTTAATTCAATAAATGAATTTATCTACTCTCAAATGTAAACCTGTTTTGCTGAAAGGTCGGATGCTTTTTATCCTTTTCTGATAATGTCAGCTGCATATTATCATCAATTGGCCATTCTATTCCAATCTCAGCATCATTCCATAAAATACCGCCCTCATCCTCGGGATGGTAAAAATCAGTACACTTATAAGCAAATACCGCTTCCTCAGATAATACTAGAAAGCCATGAGCAAAACCCTCAGGAACATAAAACATTTTCTTATTCTCATCGGAAAGTACTACACCGTGCCATTTTCCATAGGTTTTCGAATCTTTTCGAAGATCAACTGCCACATCAAAAACATCTCCCTTTAGAACACGGACCAGCTTTCCCTGGGGATGCTCTTTCTGGAAATGCATCCCACGCAGGACTCCTTTTTTAGATAAAGATTGATTATCCTGAACAAATACCATATCTAATCCTGCTGCCTTAAAATCCTTGCTATGATAAGTCTCCATATTATATCCGCGTTCATCTCCAAATACCTTCGCATCTATTATATATAACCCATCTATGTCACATTTATTAAAAACAAAATTACTCATATCCTATTCTCCTTACAGTCCATTTGCAATTTCGTAAAGATATTTCCCGTATTCCGTCATTTTCATTGGTTGGGCTAACGAAATCAATTGATCTCTATTAATAAAGCCTTGCTTAAATGCGATTTCTTCGATGCAGGAAACATAGAGTCCCTGTCGTTTTTGGATGGAAGCAACATAATTCGATGCATCTAGCAAGGAATCATGATTCCCGGTATCTAGCCATGCCATTCCACGGCCCAGAATTTCGACTTTTAAGGCACCTTTTTTAAGGTATTGATTATTTACCTCTGTGATCTCAAGTTCGCCTCGTAAGGAGGGCTGAATGCTCTTAGCAATTTGGATAACTTCATTATCATAAAAATACAGGCCTGGAACAGCATAATTAGATTTCGGCTCCTTCGGTTTTTCTTCAATTGCGGTAGCATTACCGTTTTCGTCAAAGGAAACCACGCCATAAGCAGTTGGATCCTTTACATAATATCCAAATATGGTGGCTCCTATTTCTCTGTCTGTTGCCTTTTTAAGTACCTCAGAAAAACCACTCCCATAAAAAATATTATCCCCAAGGACTAAAGCAACCCTGTCTTTTCCGATGAATTTCTCTCCGATGATAAATGCCTCTGCTAATCCTTTCGGTTCCCTTTGAATCATATACTCTATCTTAAGTCCCAACTGACTTCCGTCTCCAAACAACTCTTGGAATACAACAATGTCCCTTGGTGTTGAGATAATTAATATTTCACTAATACCGGCTAACATTAATACTGACATCGGATAGTAAATCATTGGTTTATCATAAACAGGCAAAATCTGCTTCGAAAGGGCTTTGGTTATAGGATATAACCTTGTCCCAAGTCCGCCTGCCAATATAATTCCTTTCATCAAACCGTACTCCCTTCCATATCATAATAATTTATCTATAGTATAATCAATTCGAAATCAAATTACAATCCCATTTAGAACACAAAACAGGAAAATGAGATTGTCTGCATTGGTAGACAACTCATTAATACAAATAGGATTATGGATACATGCCTACCTGACATGTATTCCACAATCCTAATGATTTTATCTTAATTCCACTTATATAACGTTCTATATTTGATTACTAGCTGATCATGCCGCCTAGCATTCCGCTTAGGCTGCTAATGATAAAAACAGTAAATAAGCTTCCAAACGAAATAGGAGTAACCCGATTCATAAGTAATGAAATCAGCATAACAACAATAAAATAAAACACTCCCATTACAAGTCCCCAAAGAAATTTTCTTTGTTCTACCTTTTTCCCGACAAAAAATCCTCCTGAAAATGCAGAAATAATATATACAAAGTTTATCCCTCCGCTGATTACCATACTTGATAAATCCAGCTTTAACATAAGAAAAGAAAGAATTAATAAAATAAATGCAGTAATAATATAAGAAAGTAAAAGTCCTTTCAGTAAAGATAACATCCTGGTATTTTGATGGATTAACTTATCCATACTACACCTCCAAGTCATTTATACTAGATGTATATTATCCTTACTCCTAATATATTCTTAGATGTTTAAGACATGTTTGCACCAACGTGGGCACTACTATTTTAGCTGGCGTTTGATTTTATTAAAAACAGCTACGATATCGGGGTCAAATTTTTTTCCTGCGTTATCGTTAATCATTTTCATGCTATCATCAAGGGAAAAAGCCGTCTTATAATTTCTTTCACTGATGCAGATATCATACTCATTTACTATTGATACAATTCTGGCACTTAGTGGAATTTCTGTTCCTTTTAATCCCTTTGGATAACCCGTACCATCCCAATTTTCATGATGAAACCATGCTATATTAATTGCCATTCTTATTAATTCATTGTGTTCATTATAGGAATAGATTTCACCAAGTGTGTTGGCACCAATTTCACAATGAGCTCTCAATATTTTCTCTTCTTCGGGATTTAAGTCAATGGGTCGTAGCCGAATATGGTCACTGATTGCAATCATTCCTATGTCATGCAAAGGTGCTGCTAGTTCAATTGTTTCGATAAAATTGTCAGTGATATCTTTCTCATATAGTGGACTTAATTGCATGCAAATTGCCAGTAGTCGACTGTTTTTGCTAACACGTTCCAGATGTCCTACTTCATCTTCATCTCTTTGAGCAGAAAGTTTGGTTAACGCATATAAAATATTCTTGCGCTCCTCATAGATTTTATGGATTTGATCATTAATAATCTGATAAAGCTTTTTATTATAAATCTCCAGTTCCTGTTGCATTCTATAATATTTTAAATGTATATTGATTCGATATATTACTTCCTCCACTTCAAATGGCTTAGCTATGTAGTCCACGGCGCCGAGCTGGAAGGCCTTTCTCTTATCCTGCGTTGAATTTAATACTGAGATAAATATAATGGGAATATCCCTGGTGCTTGCATTTTTTTTCAAAATAGTACCGAATTCTAGCCCGTCAATTTCAGGCATGGAGATATCCAGTAGAATAAGATGAGGTGTGAGTACTTCGATTGCACTCATAGCCTGGCGTACGCTTGTAACAGGTCTGGCAATATAACCTGCATTTCGGATCATCTCTGCTAAAACCACCAGATTGGCATTTACATCATCTAGTACTAGAATATTAGGTGTACTGTATGTTATATTTTCCATCCTATTACCTCATCCACTCGCACTCTAAGTTCATCTAAATTTAACAAAGAATTATCATGATCCTCTTTTCGCACTGTCAAAACCAAACGTAGCGCCATATTCATTAACTCTTTGTTATCCTTGGGTAACAATGCCTTTATTCCTATTGCAAAATTTTCTGCCTTTAACCAGCTTCCCATTTCAATACATATCATCAGCCTATCCATCATATCAAGCATACCTTTTGAATCTAGTTTTGTATCAGTCGCTTTCCTTGAAGTTGCTTGAAAGTTTAAATTTTGTAATGTAAGTGGCGGAATATTTGCTTTTTCTAATAACTCTCCAATATAATCTATCTCTTTAAAATTTGACGTCTCTTCGGCTTTGTTACTAAAAGTCTTTTCTTTTGCGTGTAAATCATCTGCCAAGTAATTACTTTCATTAACCTCTCCTGCTTGCTCTGTTTCTTTCGGAATTCCCAACCGAATGGAAAAAGAAAAATTACTTCCTTTGTTCTTCTCACTTTCTGCAGTAATGGTTCCATGCATTGCTTCAATAAGTCGTTTACTAATGGAAAGTCCTAAACCTGTTCCACCAAATCTTCTTGTAATGGAGCCATCTATCTGTGAAAAGCTTTGGAACAGCTTATCCTTGTCCTCCAAACTAATCCCAATCCCGGTATCTATAATCATAAAGAATAGCTCTACCTCATGTTCCGTTTGCTCTGTCTTTACAATCTCAAATGCAATATGTCCCACTGAAGTAAATTTAATTGCATTGGAAAATAAATTATTTAAGATTTGAGTAAGTCGGTACTCGTCTCCAATTACCCGGTATGGTATGCCATCAGCTACATTTACCAATAGTTTTAATCCCTTTTGTGTAATTCTGTTAATATTAAAGTTTACTATATGATCAATAAGCTTACGAATGCAGAATACTCTTTGCTCTAGAATCAGCTTATTGCTAGCTATTTTCGTATAATCCAATAAATCATTAATGGTAGTATTCATATTAATGCAGCACCGGTGTATGATATTGACTGTTTCAACCTGTTTTGGTGAAAGCTCTGTTTCCATCAGATTTTCGATTAAGCCCATTACCCCATTTAAAGGGGTCCTTAATTCATGGGATATATTCGCAACAAATTCATTTTTCGTCTGTCTCAATAGCTTTAGCTCATTTTTTGTTCGCTTCAATTCGTGTATTAGGTTTTTCTTACTTGTTAAATCTATTGCAATGCAAGCTCCAATGAGATTTCTCTTACTCTGATTTACAGTAACTCTCAAATAAACGTTAAAGCAAGTTTGATTTTTTCGATATGCCACGGTTTCTGCTAACTTATCCCGGTATTTCTCATGTATAACCAACTGGTTATTTACATTTTTTACAGCTTTCCTAAAAATTTCGGTAATTGGAGTTTGATAGATATCCTCTTTATAATCTAATAAATCAATTGCCACTTGATTACATTCAATAATATTTCCGTATTGATTAAAGAAAATAATAATTTCTTGACTATGTTCTGTTAACAGTCGATGCTTTAGACTGGTTTGCAGTGTTCTTTGTTTTATCATTGGAAGTGCCCTCTTTCAAAATCTCTCGTATCTATTTTCCTACATTTTTCTTATAACAGCTTAAGCATTATATAAAATGTCAATTATATAATATTTTGATTTCTATTATTTGTCAATTAATATTTTGTAAAACCAACATTTATCAATTAATGACAATTATAATGTATTGACACTGTCATTTTATTCGTTATATAATACATTTTGTAAATATACACGAAACGTATAGTTTTGTTATTCTCATATGGAGGCACTTATGAATTTTAATGTTCGGCTGAAGCAGACCAGACAAAAAAACAATTTAACGCAAAGTGATCTAGCTAAAGTTTTAGGTCTGAAGCCAACCGCTATTTCTAATTATGAATCTGAAAGAAATGAGCCCTCCTTTGATAAATTAATAGCTTTATCAAAGCACTTCGATGTTTCCTGTGATTATCTTCTGGGTGTTACTGATTCGTACCTGCCCATCGGTGGAGAAGTTTTGGATAAGGATATCGTAGATTTTTTTGATCTATACCAACAATTAGCTCCGGAAAGTACAGTAGAACTCAGAGATTATATAAAATATCTAATCTTTAAACAAAAGAATCTGTAAAGTTTCATATTATTAGAATCACAAATCATCTTCATCTATGTTATGAATTAGTATTAAAAAAATGGCTTCCGGATTTACTACCGAAGGCCATTTTCTTTACTCTCAAAATAAGTGAACTTGCTTTCTCATTCATTTTGATTGGAATCTGAATTTGTCTTTAACACATCGCTATAAGTGGATTGCTATATATTAATTTGCTCCACAACACTTCTTATACTTCTTTCCACTGCCACAAGGACATAAATCATTTCTTCCAATCTTCTTGTCCTTTACTATGGTACTCGAATTCTTCTGTTTACGATAAAGCTCTGTTCTTAGCTCTACACTAAGAAGTGGTTCCCACTCCTCTAGCTCGTAGAGCCAATCTGCTCTTGCAGCTACCATATTATAATACAACTTTTCTTTATCATAGGCTAAGCTTATCTTGGTATCTTGATCCATATCTTCAATAGGATTAGGCGTAACTAAACTATCATTCACACCATCTAAGAAACCTACAAAGAATTTAAGCTCAGTGTCAAACTCCTTTGCAAGAGCTACCACGCTACCCTCCCAAACTTTATCGGCACCTGCCAGAAGCTTTTTATAGATTTCCTTTTCAATGTTAAAATAATTAGCCCAGAATAACTGGCCGGAGCGGTCCTGCTTATCGTATGCATAGGCATAGTCTCTCCAATCCTCCAATAAACTCATAATATCTTCATCCTTTCTTGCACTGTTTTCTTTAAAACGATGAACTTTCTCAAGAACTTCGCTTATTGCGAACAGTATAACATTCTTTTAGTTATATTTCCATTCAGAATTTTTATTTTATTATGTATAAACTTAGAAATAATGCATCATAATACTAATATCCAAATATGGAGCAAAGGCGTTCCATAAAAGGATGTAAATGCGTATGCTCTTTCATAATTGGATTCCCCCTCCAATTATGATCACCAAAGAAAAGTTAAATACTTATCCTCCCCTTTTTAGTAAAACCCCTGCCAGTGATGGTAGGGGTTTTGCTTTGTGTGGGGTGGGATGGGCTGTATTCAAGGGTTCCAAGGATATATAAGAATTATTTTTCAGTTTAACAAATCAGTCAAATGTGTGGTTTGCCCCAACTTTGCCCCAAAGTAGTAAGATTTCAAAAGATTTCTAGCTCATCTTAAGGATGATGTGAAAAAAATGATTACATATGCAAAAGATTAAGAACGAGCTTAAATTCAGCTTTACTTCGTAATTGTAAATACCAAAAACAAAATGCTGTTATGCTCTCTTCAAAATTTTCATTAAGCTAATGCAGCATCACAAATATTAAGTGCAACAACATCTCAATTCAATTATCATCTAACATAATTAATTCACCTAATTAATGTATATCTTAAAGCAAATCCTCCAAAAGTTCCTTTAATTCAGTGTGATTATCTAAACTCTCTCTTAAACAGTTTATCACGTTATCTATCTCTTTAATTATTTCTTCATAATAGTATTCCACATCATCTTCCAATTCATCAGCCACACCTCCATCTTCATCATAATTTATATAGCCAACAGTTAATTTTATTTTTCCTTTATAAGAATCATTGTCTAAATCATTTGACAATTGGATATCTATATATTCAGATTCACCTTCTGATGGATTGATATGTATTTCATCTAACGACAACGTATATTTCCTATTATCCGCATCATAAAAAATAATCTGATCTCCAAATTCAATGCTATCTGGAAGTCTATCCGCATCTGCAAATTTTACCACCTCTAGGTATCTTTCTTCTACCCATGCATGAACATCAGACATATCCCCATCCATTATTTCTGATATATCTGAATCAAGAGGAAAATCTTCAATGCTATCCATATTTTTTGCTATTTTTAATAATAATTTTTTAGCCTCGTCTGGTGATTCTTTTATTTGTTCCATAATTTCATAATACACTATACTTACATCTTCAAAATCTGATAATAAAGCATTTATTGCTTCAAATCTACTTACCAAGTCTTGATTCATTTTACTATTGGCAAATGCCTCTTCCAAGAAACTATCATATTCCCCCATTGCTTTAAGTCCAACACTTTTCCTATCCATATCCATAATATCTTGCTCATAATCACAATCTTCATCATCAGTAATCTCAAATCTTTCTTTTCTAGAATCTTCCCCGAGCGTTACCGTGAATTTTGATAGTCTGAATCCCCCAGATTTTACGTCTACCTCCACCCTTACTCCAAACCTTGCTCTATGAATCTCCTTTATTCTCCTGGTTTCTACATAAACATAGGATTTACTATCCGAGTCCCAAGCTGCATTATCATAATCCTCATAATAGCAGTCCATATCAAAATCCGCCATACATACTAGGGTTGCAGAAACTTGATCTTCAGAAATTTCATCTATTGTATGAATTTTACTCGATACATTAGATACCTTTTCTACTATTGTTTCACTATAGTCATAACCATCTTGAATTCCATCTTTATCATATGTAACACCATTAACATCCACACAATCATTATCTGAAATAACATCCTTGATTCTCTCACATATAATAGTACTCATCTTTTTAATATATTCTACAGACTCATTATAAGCCTTTTCCTCTTTAGTTAATGTGTTATATAATTCACCTAAAGAACAAAAAAACATATGATTTGTTGAGCTTCCACAAGCCTGTTTAAATCCTTTATCTGCACTAACTATGGCTACTTTCTCTCCATTCTTAAATCTTTCACTTATTTGTGAAGCTATAAATGCATCTGGAAATTCTTTTCTCTTTTTATCATTATTTTCAAATGGCGGATTAAAAATAAAATAATCATTAAAAATTGTTTCTACATTTACTGCACTACTATCCATAATTTCTATATCTAATTTCTCCAAAAATCCCGTCAAGCTTTCTTTTGCTTTTTGAGCCATTTCATTACGATTAGCGCTAGTCAAAACATATTCCATTCCGACATTTATTATTAGATTATCAGAAAACTTTTTCTTTGCTTCTTTACGCAAGTTATTTACCATTGTTGCAATTTCATATGCATTATCTTGTATATGTTTCGAAATTTCATTAACAACAATATTACTCATAATCACTTTAATTTTCTGTTTCTCAACATAGCTTATAAGATGAGAAAGTGTACTATCCTCTGCGAAATCATACTTATTAGCATCAAATACATTACTATCAATTGTTACGTTAAGCGGATATTTTATCATTTGCTTTTTCTCCTTTCGAGTTTGTTTCTTGTGTATATATACCGCGGGTACCTTCTTCGTCAGATCTCATTCCAAATAATTATATAATTTCATCCATATTCTCGAGAAAATCAGCAATTCCATCCTCATCATTTGTTCCAATAACTATATCTGCTCTATTCTTCACTTTCTCTATAGCATTTCCCATAGCCACTCCCAGACCACAAAGATCTAACATTCCGATGTCAGCATAATCGTCACCAAATGCTATAATCTCCTCTGTAGAAAATCCATACGCATTGCATACTTTAAGAATTGCATTTTCTTTTGTCACATCTTTTTTTGTAAATTTATACCAATCTCCATCAGAAAATCGAATACTATCACATTCCGGAAGTTTCTTCATTAATCGTTTTGCCTTATCTGGTTCAAATATTTCGACACACATTTTCAATACTGGCATATTAAAATCAAAATAATCCGTGTAAATGCTGTCTCCCCAGCTTTGATCCAACTTCTTTGGATCTACTTTATAATTCCAATAATGATTTGTGATTGTATCCATTGTTATTTCACAATCATCCCCACAAACTTCTCTAGTCAACTCAATCATCCGTCTTGTTTCCAATACTGAAAACTCTGCTGTATAAATATATTCCAGACCTATCTTTACCAGCGCACCGCCACTCGATATCAAAACATCTGGTTCCAATTCCAATAAAAATATCTTTGAATTTGTTTCGCTTCTAGAAGTGGATATACCTATTTTAAAGCCGTATTCTTTATAGTTTTTAAGAACTTGTAATGTACGTTCTGAAAGATTCTTTTCACTTGTTAATAAAGTTCCATCCAAATCAAACAACAACATTTTGTATCGGCTCATAAACAATCCTCCTGCTAGAACTTTATTTATATAAAACATCTTCTGGTGGCTTCTTTAATCAACAATGATTGAATCAATGGGTATGTCCAATTATCAACCAATTCTTCCGTAATAAGAATTCTTTCTATTTCGCTGTGAAGATCATCAAAAGAAGTAATATTATGTAACAAATGTAAAGCTAACTCTCAATCGTTATAAAATATCAGCGTACAATCCTTCTTTTGTCTTAGTAAACGCAACTTTAGACGGAAATAAGTTCTCACCCATATTGGCGAAACCAACTAAAGTCATTGCCCATTCTGATAACTCGATTGGAAGACGATAGCATTTCACACTACCTGCTTCCGTTATTGTAATTAATGGAATCATCTCTTTACTACAACCTACTGCTAAAACATCGCAGACGATTCGGTCTTTTGTTATTTCGAGCAAAGGTTGCTTGTTGATGTCAAAATAAACTTTTGCCCCTCGTCGATTAAAAAAGTAATCCTTTGAAGTTCTATCTACCGGGTCAATCGGCAGTTTATTTTGCATCCGTTTATAGTAATCGGATAAACTCTCACAAACATATGCGTTAAAATATTCACTTTGCATTGCAATATCTCTTTTTAAGGCATCTACCGATTCAAAATGACTCATAAAATTCAGGAAAGCAATAAGCACTATTAAGTCATCTGAATATATTCCAGAAAATGCCTTGTACCAAGATTTATTTAAATCGACCACCACATTGTGTAACCTCTTGTAAAGGGAAAGTTGTTGTTCGCTAATGACAAACCAACTACTATTAAGTATTTTTTTGCTTACTTGTTCTCCCTCTGACGTATAACTCAATGCATTATGTAGGGCTTTCAGTAATTTTGAAATCAAACCTGCAAGCATATCAGCCATACGGATTCCACAGGAAGTCAATGAGTCCGCTTCTGAAACCGTAGTTAAGCACTCGCGTTCAGCTGCTTTTACCGTATTACTGTTTTCACCTTCCTTGTCTATGGTTAATGAATAGTTATCTATTGATCTTTCAGTAAGGTATTTTTTGAAACCATCGAATGAAATATCGTAATTCCAGTTCATAGTCTTAATTGTCGAGACATCATCCAGAAGCATAAGTATTTGGTTGTATTGTTCAATTTCCTTTTCTTTCAATGCTTGATTTGCTTTATCCTTTTCGATTTGAACAGTAAAAAATTTTTTCAAGAGTGTAACGAGCTCACCGGTATTCTCGTAGAAACCATTGATTATGTCTGCTGGCTGATATAAAACCACAGCTTTTGTAATTGAGTATTTCATGGCATCCATATCAACCCAAAAGCTATTTCTATAATCTTCAAATAATTGTCTGATTATATACTCGATTTTACTTATGACTGCATAGTAGATAAAGGTTTTCTCATCAAACAGAGCCAAGAAATCTTCCAACAGACTAACATTATCATTGTTTAACGAGGCAAATCCTTGCTCCAGTTGACTTTGACGGATAGTGGTGCTTTTCAGTTCACCTTTTGATTGACGATATTTGTATTTTTCTTCGAAAGCAGTATATCTGCTAAACAAGTCAGTTTCGTATTCAGAGCGCCAGCCAACGACCACAACAATAAAGTTGTCGTAGTAATTATCCGCCGTTATTGTCTTGTGGTTTATCTTCCTGCTATGTTCTGATTCATCATAATAGAAATTATATTCAATCATAAATTTGTCTCCTCTAGTTAAGAATTCAACTAATTTGGAATATGTATTGCCAAATGGTAAAGTTTTGTTATTTGATCTTTACTTTTATTCTACCACATCCCATTTTATTTCCGATTGAGGTACTGAAATTTGGTTTAGTTCAAAAAGATAGTAATAAGATTTTTTATCCATATATATCAAATGGTTTTTCTATAATTGTACAAAGTTTAACATTCACATAAGAAATAATAAAGTCACAAGAATTTCCCAAAGTATTGTATTTATAAACCCTATGCTGCATTATTCATGATAAGGTTTCTTTAATCAGAAAGTAATTATTTTTCAAAATCAATGTTGCGAGATATTAATAAATTTCTATTTGCTTTATCATTAATAGCCAAATCATATAACTCATTATTGTATTGATTTATATCATCTAAATGTATTTCCAAATCATTAAAAAGGTGAATGATAGTATCCTGATCAGGAATCAAAGTATCAAAATACAACTTCATAATTCCTAAAGCATGTTACCAGCTCTTTGTGTTTCAAAACTACTATGTCATTTTTCAACTATTTCTGGAACTTCAAAAATCATTGGAATACTTGACCTAAAGGCTTTACCTGCAGCTACCGCTTGTCTGAATTTAAGTTTTGTTAAGGATGATGAGATATCTTGTCCAAAATAATTTGCTAAAAAATCTATACTGGTTTTATCATACTCTTGAAAAGAAATAATTGAGTTGCATTGGGTCAAGATAGTTTTTGACACATTGGCTGTCCTTTGAGCAATAACAAGCAATCCAATATTATATTTTCTTCCCTGAAGAGCAATCTGTGCAATACTATTTATAAGTGGCTGGGATACCTTTTCTGATATTCCTGCAGAATTCCATTCGGGTATTATTGTATGAGCTTCTTCAAGAACTAAACATACTCTTTTGCCGTAGTTATTATTTGTCTTTGCTAGTTTAAATAATGCCCTAAAAAATACTTGTGTGTACATCATAACTCCCGATGTGTTCTCCACTTCAGGTAATTCAAATAATGACAATTTATTATTTTCATCTTTTAAAA
>Ga0209724_1002897_pt1 | contig 14368 bp, 17 predicted proteins | sample grotaG_FD_184143 | JGI IMG/M metagenome (GOLD analysis project Ga0209724, IMG submission 184143) | Glacier valley bacterial and archeal communities from Borup Fiord, Nunavut, Canada, to study Microbial Dark Matter (Phase II) -... | ecosystem: Environmental > Aquatic > Freshwater > Ice > Glacier ...
CCTGAATACCGCCATCAATGTTATTTACAAGTGGTATAACTCCGGCCTTCATAGCTTCTATAATTATTACCGGCATTCCTTCAGCTACTGACGGCAGTATTAAAATTTGCATACTTTTTAGCAATTCAAGCACCGCATCATTCAACATATCCCCGTAGTGCCTTACCGTGACATGTTCATCCCAGGTTATATTTTCGTTTGCAGGTTCTGCAACGGAACCTACTACATGCCAATGAACATTACTATTGCTTTCGTTTACCTTTTTTGCGATAACAGGTAATAACAAATAGCCCTTGGCAGCCTCCAATCTTCCAATAAAAATTATATTGATGTTATCACCAACCTCTTTTTCTTCATGGTTTACACAAGGAACCGGGAACCTTAAATAACCAATATCATTTCGTCTGTGAGGAATTGTCTCTATAAGTCTACTTTCAATATTTTGTGCCACTGCTATAAACAAATCAATAGAGGCGTCATGCAATTTGGCCAATTGATAATAGTAATCATAAGCTCCATGTACAAATTGTACTACGGCATTTTGCAATCCAAGGTTACTCATCATCCCCAATTCAAGCCAGTCATGTGCTACAACCAACGCTTTTTCATCCGGTAATAATTTAGACAGCTGCCTGCAGGTATAATAAAAATTCCATGTGGGTGAATAATAAAATATTTGCGTGGTAACTGCACCTTCAATTTGTTCGGGAATAAAAACAGGTATTTGCTCTTTATTAACCGTATAAATGATATGATTTTCAATCAATGGATTATTTGAAAATCGAAGCAAATTCCTGATAACCGACAGTACACCACCGCCTTTACCATTATTGAAATGATATATTTTTAATTTATTCAAAAGATCAACTGACAATGCTTTTGTAATATCGTTCAAATTGAGTTGCCGCTATATCACTATTAAAGTTTTGCAATATCCTTTGCCTTGCATTTATTGCAAGCTTATATCTTAATTCCTTATCCATTATCAATTTTTTTATTGCGCTATAAGTTTCACTTTCGCTTTCAGGATCCACCAGCATACCGCTTATTTCATTTTGAAGTAACAATGCCATGCCTCCATTTTTACTTCCAACTATAGCTTTTCCTGCAGCCATTGCTTCGGCACAGCAATAAGAAAAACTTTCAAATAAGCTGGGCAATAAAACAATAGATGCATCTGCGATTTGTTCGGATAATGCCTCGTACCGAATCCCATCCAAAAATTGTACTTTGCTGATCACTGGTTTTAATTGCTTCTGCATCCAGGTACGCATGGAAATACCTGCATAAGGGCCATTGCCGTCATCTCCAATTACTTTAAATTGCCATTCCGGAAACTCCGCTATAATCTTCTTCATTACAATGGAGGCAACTACCAGTCCTTTCAGAACGTTTAAACGACCAAAAAAAACAATTTGCTTTTGATTGTAATCTTTATAGACCGGAATATTTAACAGGTTTGCAGAGGGCAAAAAAATATTTGCTATCACCGTTATTTTCTCTGGCAGAATTTGCCAGTTCTTTTCTGCCCAATGCTGCATAGCACTAGAAGGAGCTGTTATGCGATCTGCTAATAAAACAAACTGGTAGTCGGGGTCTGATTCTTTTATATATTTTCTCCAATAACCCAAATCCCACTTTAACCTCCGCAACGCACCTGCAACGAACCGAAGTTTAGAAGCAAACGGGATGTATTTTTTTTTTAAGTGTTCTACTAAATAATCAGGCGCATGCAGTCTTATAATCAAAGGCAAGCCAGGATATTTTTTTTTTATTTCCCAGGCGTTACCGCCTATTTCCGGGCTTTCAATAATATCAAAACATGCTGCCGCATGTTCATGATCAAATACAGTTACGACCTTTTCCCTGAACTCAAAACCATTATTGCATTGTACCCTATGTACCTTGTATCCATTCATTAATTTTGTTGAGGTTCGTTCGTTGCTTCCCGCAAATACGTGTACATCCATACCACAGGCGGCCATAGCAGCAGCAATTTGGGATACATACGTACCGATTCCCCCTTTGCCGGTATCTGGTGGAAATTCATGAGAGATAAAACCTATTTTCATTAATTGTCTTCTGCTGCCTACACTGGCTGGTGTATCGATTTTGCAAGTGACCTGATAGTTGCTCCTTCTAACAGCAAGGTTTTTCTCATAGAAAGAATTTGCACAAATCCTGCACAAGATGCACTTTTAAATAACAGGGGAAATAAAAAAAAGTGAATCCGCCTGCCCAAAAAAATAGAATAAGAAACATATCTCTTTATGTAGCCGGCAAAATTATTATTTGCAAGTAAAGCATCACTGTGTTGATAAGCCAGCAGATATGCATTTGCCACGCCAAATGCTTTACGCAGTTGCAAATAATAGTTCCACCGAAGTCGGTTAGCAGCTATAAAATGTTTAAAGCAGAGGGCGGTATCGAAATATATTTTATACCCGGCCTTATTAAAGATGATACACATTTCAACATCTCCACCGGAAGACAACGCATTTCCTTTCCTGTCTGATAAAATAAATGACATGCCTTTAGTCAATAATTTTTCATATACGCTTTTTCGGATACCCATTCCTGCTCCATATAATGAATCTACATATCCTGCTGAACGACCTTCGCTTCCAACTGCGTAGCCAAAGCCCCCTATTTGATGAAACCATTCCGGGGGATTGCATTCAAAAACTGCCTCCCCTACACCTCCTATTAATGCCACGTCGGGTAAAGCTTCAAAAATGTTGATGGTTTTTTGCAGGTAATCACTACATAACCAATTATCATCATCACATAAAATAACAATATCGAAGTTTGCCGCAGCTATTCCTTTCTGCCTCGCATACGTGAGTCCTGCTATAGGTTGATGCACAACAGTAAAAGGGTAAGGTGTGCCCAATTGATGCCAGTATTGATTGGCTGTTTGTATAGTGTCGTCACTACAATTATTATCAACTAAGATAATTTCATAGCTCATTCCGGAATCTTGTACCTGAGCGGCCAGGCTGTTGAGAGTAGCTATTATTCTTTTAGCACTGTTATGACAGCAAATAATTACAGAGACTCCTTTATTATTATTCATTTTTGTTATTAAGTGATATCCACGCTGAAGGGTAATGAGATTCATACATCAGTCCTTTTTCTTTAAATGGTGTGGCTGGCCTGATAACAATTTTTTGAGGATTTGTATTTAACCATGCACCCCACCACGAAAAAGAACTATTGGCTATTACCTGGTGGGCACATTTCGATATTAAATGTAGCTGTATATAATCTTCACGCCATTGCTCTCCTTCACAAAAAATAACCCTGTTGTTTCTAAAGTTTGCCTGGCACCAGGCAATGTCGTCAGAAAAAAAAATAAAAAAGGGATCGGCTAATTTTTCTTTCAGCACACACATTGCTGCATCATAATAATCAGTACCTAAAACCCCGTACCGGTTTTCTGTTAAATAATCCGTTCTTCTTACATGCACGGCTACTGTATTATTTTCGGCTATCCACACCGGCAACACCGGCAGGTGTAGCGGGGTAAATTCTTTTAACAGTATTTGCCTTATATTATTAAAGTAAAAATCCGACTGCCAATAACCGCTAACGGAAGTTAAAAACCCTGTTTTTTTTTTAAGTTGTTGTATAGAAAAATTTTCTTCCCCTATATCTTTATGCAATCCAAATGCCGTGAAAATTTTATTCAGCTTTGTATGCTGCCTGAATATTTTTTTTACCCGGTTGCTGGTTATTATTGTTCCTTTTATCTGCAGATTAGCAAGGGCAAAAGTTCTGTTTAAAGATTCACCACTATAACTCTCGGTATTCAATAACAAGTTGGCAATTTTATTTTCTACACATAAACTACGCCCCATGGCATATTGAAATAACTGGTTGCCTAGACCTCCTTTAAACTTGATTTCAAGAAACATTTACTTTTCAAAATTTTATTTACCTGCAAACCACCAGTCTTTGTTTACAAAAATTGAATTGATATTGGTGTTAGCATATTCAAAATAGCCAGCCTGTTCAATAAACTGGCACAAGTCAATTCTTTTTGTTCCGGTACCATTTGGTGTATAATTGATAGACTCTATGCAAATGACTTTAGGTGCAAATTTGCTAAAGTTGAATGATTTTATAATATCAAAATCAACCCCTTCAGCATCAATCGAAATAAAATCAGGAGCTATATCGTCAAAATATTCTTTCAACACCTTATTAACCGGTACCATTTTTATTTTCTTTACCTCCTTCAAAAAGTGCCCCATTTTTTCCATGCTTATTTTCTCTTCCAACGAAAAGGTATTTAATGCAGCATCTTCCATAATATAAAAATCAAATTCACCCTCTTCTGCACCAATACCAATATTCAGGTTAATATCTGCTGGCCTGGTTGTAGAAAAATTTTCAATAGCTGCGGAATTAGCATCAATATTCACGCACTTTGAACCTTTAAGAAAAAACTTGTAGGTATTGTTAGCTACTATGGGGTGATAAGCGCCAATATCCAAACAAACTGGCTTGTCAATTTTCCTTAATTGAAAAAGATATTCTGTTATGATATCCTCACCTGATTGCGAATAGGATAATTTAACATGTGGGCTTCCACCATTAGCTTGGTCAGTAGCCAATTTGAATATTTTTTTAGCAAGATTTTGAACGTTCATTTTTATTAAATCAAAATGCAGAAATAGTTTTGACAAGATTATCCCCGAAGGGTTCTAAGGTACAATCTGCCCAATGAAGAAGAAAAATTATTAAGGATTAACCAGGTTTTGATGCTATTAGGAATTCTACCATGATAACCACAATTTCTGATGTTCCGCACTGATCCAATTTTAAATTTATCCAAAATTTCAATTGTCCTTATAATTATCTTTTTTAAGGCTTTACTGCCATAGATCTCTTTTTGTGAATAAAAAGTTTGAAGCACATATAAGTGTTCATATACCAGCACCACTCTATCATCTATGCATTCATCGGTAACCTGATGTGATTCCCCAGAGCAAGTAGTTATTAGTATATCTGAAGAATAAATAAATGAAAAATTATTTCTTTTCAAATACCTTAAATAAAATTCTGTATCAACAAGCCATTTTAAATTTTGATCAAAAAAAATATTCGATAAATTTCGAAAAATTGTGGTACTGGGAGCTCCAATTAAATTGTTAACAATTAAATGCAAAGGATTTTTTTTTAAAAATTCCATTTCTTCGGAAGAGATTGTATGAACATGCTCGTCAGAATTAACAAACGTAGCTGAAAAAGCAAAATCTATTTGAGGATTATTTTCTAATAAGCAGACAAATTTATACAAACTATCCTTGCCTGAAAATGCATCATCATGATGCAATATCTTTATAAACGCCCCCGATGACCGGCGAACTGCTTCGTTCCAGTTTTCGGGTGTACCAAGCCTGATGGGATTTTTAGAATACTTAAGTTTATCACCGAAAAAAGAGGAATAATTTGAAATAAGATCCTTAACGCTATTGTCAACCGTATCATCTGTTATTACCACTTCATAATCCGAATAGTTCTGGATAACAATAGAATCAAGATTCTTCTTTAGGAAATCTAATTGGTTATAAGCAGGAATACATATAGAAACTTTTGGCATTAATTTAATTTCAAATAATTTCTTTTAAAGCAAAGTGAATATCCTATTAATTTGATTAAAGGAAAAGTTTGCTTTTGTAAGTATCACTGATAAAAATTGCATCTAATTGCCTCAATGATCCAAAGGAATCATAACTTAAATTATATACATTATATAAACTAAAATCATAGGACCTTAACAAATTCAACACCTCATCTAAATGTTTCTGATTTTTATATGTTGGTTGAATAATGATCTCCAAGTAAATTACCTTTACTCCATTTTTTAGAATAAGTCTATGGGCCCCTTGAATGACATTAAATTCATAACCCTGAACATCAATTTTTAAAATGTCTATTTCATTAATTTCTTGTTGCTCTACAAAATCATCAATCGTTGTAACATTAATATCTATTGTTTCAATCGTTTCTAACAAATTAGTACCCCAAGTAGAAATTCCTTCTTCATGAGTTTCTAAAATAGAGTTAGTTGCCGAAAAAGAATTACAATTAAATTTATTTGTACCAATGCTATCACCAAATCCAAAATTAAATATTTGAATATCAGGTATCTCCCGAATGTTGTCCATTAAAATATTAAACGATTCCCTAAACGGTTCAAATGAATAAATTTTACTATTGTTAAAACGCTTGCTATACTCAAATGCAGTTTGTCCATATTGTGCACCAACATCAAAAATAACCAATTCTTTTTTGGCAAAAAAAAAGCCCTGTTGAACATCAAAAGGATCTTGTAAAATTGGTTTTCTAAAAATTTCATTGTCACTTGACATTATTACAATCCCAATTTTATTGAATAAAGTTTTTATTAATTTCTTCATTTATTTATCCATTTGTGACAAGCAATTCTAAATGTTTGGTAAAATTATTTTTTTTAACTTGTTTTTAATTTTTCTTTTAATAGCTCTCCCAAAAACAATTGAACGTAACCATTTATTTTGGGCGACCGGTAATTTTACCTGATCCTTCATAATTGTATTTAAAAAACTTTCAACCTTTTCCATTACAATCAGATGGTCATTTGCATATTCCGAAACTTTGTTTTGTGCTATCATAGCTATTGCGATATCATCCTGCTCATCTATTTCTATTAACTTTTTTATAAGGCAATCATAACTGTCAAAACTATTGGCATTTACAAAGCAGGCAGAATTAAACTCATTAACAATCAAATGATTTCCCCAATAAATGGGGATACAATTGGCAATAAGTGGTTCTAATATTTTTTCAGTAGTATAACCAGGATAACTTCCGTTTTCAAATGCAAATACAAATTTATAGTCTTTAATAAATGCCTGTTTGTCTTCTACAGCATAACCAATATTATTGAGGTATCTACCGCCCGAATCTACCTTTTTTACTTTTGATAAAGCATTAAAAAAATCAATTCGTTCTTTACAATTTGGATTGGATACCAACATACAACAGAACTTTGTTTTTTGCTTCCATATTTCCGCGGCCTCTTCATTCGTCATTTTTTTTACTAATTTTTCGTAATACCCATGTCCATCAATATAGAGGTGATAAAGTGGCAGCCTAAAGTGGTTAGTTTTTTTTATGTAATCAAAACTTAATGCATAATCGCATCTTAAAAAATCAGGGTGCATATTTTCACTCGTATAAAAAATACGGATACAATTGTATTTTAAATATTCCTGTCCATAGCAGGAGTAAAAAAGAAAGTCGGGATTTTCTGAAAGTTCAACAGAATATTTTTTTGATAAAAGATTGTAAAAAAAATTATCCGTTTTATTAAAAGCTTCCCAAAAATCTGCAAAATTTATTCTTACTACTGGCTTCATCATACTTCTACAAAAAGTCATTATTTTTTTAACCTGATATTTAAATTTTGAATTTTTAAATAAGTCTGTTAATTATTTTTAATAGCAACTCCTACAATAAATTCCTTTTTTTGGAGTACTCTTTCTATACTATGGGTATCATAATTTTGGTACTGTAAAGATTCAATAGTAAAACCCGCTTCATTCATCCAATTATTAATTTTTTCTTCATTAATATAAAAAGTAAGGTGAAACCCCGCATTTACTGCAGCTTCACTAGCTTCCTGCAGATAAGGCGTTGAAAATATTAATTTGCCATTTTTTACTAACGCTTTATTGAATAACAATAATAATTTTTTAAAATCAGGTTCATTAAAATGCTCCAGTGTTTCAAAAGAAACGATTTTATCAAAGTAATTTTCAAAATTCAAATTCAGCAAATTCTCATTCAAAAAATTTACCTTATTATAATATTTATACCTCTCTTTAATGGCGTCGATAACTTCTGCATTAAGGTCTGCGCCCGTTACAGCAATCGCTTTGTCTGATAGCATTATTGAACCATACCCTGTACCACAAGCAAAATCGCCACAAACATCATTTGGTTCAATTAATTCCCGGGCAAATTCATATCTTCTCCAATGATTTTTTTGATAGATATCCAACTTATCAAAACCAATATTTTTATTTAATTGGATATCTACTCTTTCACCATTACCACCCAAGGGGTTTGAAATATTAAAATCATACGAAACTGCCTGAGAATTTTTTGAAAATATTTTATTAATCCTTCGATTAACTCTTTTTATGAAAGTTATCATCTGCAATTCAATTATGTTACTTGAACTTAATTAGTATTGATAATGTTTCCAAACAAGCATTAAGGTTTAATCAATAAGCCCTGGCAGGTTGGCAATGTCAATATTTCAACACTTTTTGACTTAGCAAATTTATCGTGAGCCAACTTTTGATCATTGGTATTATTCGCATAACCATAATCATCAAAAATAATAATGCCACCACTAACCATCTTATCCCAGAAAAAATGCAGGGCTTGGATTTCTGGTTCCACGCAATTCATATCGATAGACAAATAACAAATTTTATCAGAATCGACATAGGCAAGAGTTTCAGGTACAGTTCCCCGTATAATGTTGACATTATAATCCTGAAAAGCCTTTTTTACTCCATTGTATAACTCTTGAGGATCTTCTTTATCATAGCCCATCGCAGTATTTCTTTTAAATTCCTCTTCTGTACTGTATTTTTCATCCAAACCATTAAAAGTATCAAGCAGATAATATTTTTTAGAATATTTATTAAAATCCACATAATTCACTACGGCTCGAGCAAATATTCCGGTGTGCACTCCACAGTCAACAAAATCCCCTTCCAAATGGATAGCATGTTTTGCAGCCCAACATAAAACATGTATCCTCCACTCGATATCATAATTCTTTAACAAAGTACCACCATCAGTGTTTTTCCCTAGCTTATAGGATTCTACAAAAAGTGGCTCTTTTAAAAAATCTGCATTGTGATAGGTGTACATCAAATCATTTGAATAAGTGATTTTGTCCTTAGGCAGGACATAGTTTTTTTCAAACAGTTTTACTTTATTAATATAACCAAGTCTTTTAAATATCCTTTCAAACATTATTCAACTATTTTATTTGCATCCCATTGTAATAAAGGCCTTACATATCCCGGAAAACCGTGTGTGTAATGGCCTCTGGCAGAATCTCCTTTCATTTCATCTACTACATTAAATGAAATTATTTTTTCTGTATAAACAAAAATTTCAAAAGGGGTAGGAATGAACAAAGCAATACTCATGGAAAAAAAGCCTTCACTCATTAAGTTCCCTGGTATCCACATAGTAGCTTCATAAAGTCCTACATTTCTTTTCTCGGTCCGGATTGATGAAGTAACATCATGGGAATTAAAAATATTTACATCTTCGTTATTATAAATATTTGCCCCATGAATAAAACTATAGCCCTCCTTTAGAACCTTATACTTTATTGAAACCCCGAGGTTCTTTGTAATTACAAAATTACCGTCTTCAGGGAAAGTAACATCTTCATAATGAATATAAACTTCCAATAATTTAACAATATCATTTCCTGGTGCATCTCCCAGATGCCATGATTTTCTCAAATTTATTTGGGTATCGACAGCCAAATAATTATTGATTGTGGAGGTTAGTTCACCAAACTTTACAAGCCTTCCATTACGAAAAATAATACAATTTTTGCATAGTTGTTTCACCGCCTGCATGTTATGGCTAACAAATAAAACCGTTCGTCCTTCTCCGTGGCTAACCTCTTCCATCTTGCCCAAACACTTTTTTTGAAACTCTGCATCGCCAACCGCCAGCACCTCATCAACTATCAATATTTCTGAATCTAAGTGCGCTGCAACGCCAAAAGCTAAACGCACGTACATACCACTGCTGTAGCGCTTTACAGGTGTGTCAATATAACGCTCTACTCCGGCAAAATCTACAATTTCATCAAACTTTCTTTTTATCTCTTGCCTTGTCATGCCCAGTATGGCACCGTTTAAAAATATATTTTCCCGCCCGCTTAGTTCAGGATGAAAGCCGGTGCCAACCTCCAGCAAACTGGCCACACGGCCTTTTATTTTTACGCTGCCTGTTGTTGGGCTCGTTGTACGACTTAGTATTTTTAACAAGGTACTTTTACCGGCACCATTGCGCCCAATAATACCCAGCACTTCACCCTGTTTCACATCAAAATTAATATCCTTTAACGCCCACACATATTCGCTGCTGCCCTTTTGTGTGCGGTCGTTTTCTTCACCAATTTTTAAATAGGGGTCTTCATTGCCAAGCAGCCTATGCCATGCCCGGTTTACATCATGCGCTAATGAGCCCGTGCCTGCATTACCTAGCCGGTATTGCTTGGAAAGATTTTCTACTTTTATTACAATACTCATTTATTGAAAATTAGAAAAGGGTAAATGAAAAAAACAGGTCTACTATATGGATATATTAAGCAGCTAAACTTAAAAATATCCAAATATTTTATCATTCTACTTCTTTTATATACGAAGTCCGGTCAGAATCAGTGGATTCCTTCTTAAGAATTGGTTTCATTTTAATGTCCGAGGCGTAATCCTAATCATATCTCTTTTAACTTTTACAAATAAATCTTTTCCCGATTTTCTTATTATTTTTTTTAACTCCTTAATTGTTGGGTAATCATCCTTTCCAGTAAAGCATCTTGCATCGTCAATTAATATAACATGTCCAACTACCTTGTGCGACAAAATCGCTCTTAACTCTTCTACAATAGGTGTGGCCTTATCTCCCTTAGCTGTGACAATGTATTCCTCTCCAACAAAAAATTCAGAAGAATAATGACCATCCAGCCAGAACAAACACGGCTCGCTTATTTCGGTGAGATAGCCCTGCAATAATTTCCCGCTATCTCCATTCACTATAATCACATTTTGCTGATCTGTGAACTTTTTAGTTGCTCTTTCCGCAAGTTCTGCACTCAATTCAAAGGATATCAATTGCTTAAAATCATGCTTAAACTGCTCAATAGTCTCTCCAAAAAAAGTCCCTGTCTCAATAAATATTTTCAATCCGAATTGCTTTTTGTATGCCAAAATTATTTCTCTTTTTTCTTCATAAGGGGGGATTACGATTTTATCTCTTATTTTTTTATAAATAAATTGAATTCTCCAAATAACTTTTTGGGCAAATGTCATTTTGTGTATTTTAAGTGGCAAACTTATTTTTTATAATAACTCTTGCTATAACTAATTTACCATACTAACTTTCTGCAATCAGCCCGTATTGGCTTTTACTTTCAAAGGACTACTCTGTGAAAACGCACGAATTACACGAATTAATTCACTAAAATTTTAAAAGTAAAACTGGTATTAGCTAGTGTAGCATTCTTCTTTTTGATCAATATTGTTTGGGTTGCATACTGGCATGCCGTATTCTGACAATGCTAACGGTGTCAACACCGGTAAAATAGGATATCCTGAAACTGATGCCCAATTGAAAATATAAAGTTGAAGTTAACAACAAAAGCCAAATAGATATTCATGTGCCGGAACTAAAGTACAGTGATGTTTGTGTAGTGCATTTTAGTCAGGCCGATAATTTTCCCAATATTCTTTTGGTGTTACGATTTTAGGCTGGTTGTAAGTTGGAAAAGTAAAGTCTGTTGTGTTACCTGTAATCACAAAGTCTGCTAAACATTCGTGAGCAAGCTCTAAAACCATATTATCATCATCGTCTGAAATGAGGTTAAGTGTTATGGTAGGCACAAACTTTGTCGCTTTACTTTCTATCTCAACAAGTAATGCTTCGGCACGAATAAAGAAGGCCGGGAACTTTGAAAATTTTGGTCTTGCCAGGACTTCATACTATTCAGCCAATAACTCTTCCGAAACACAAAGTTGAAATTTCTGCTCAATGAAAAGATCGTTAATAATGAGATTCGGATGTCCACGTTGAATGAGAGATGAAACAATTACGTTCGTGTCAATTACGATTCTTTGCATTTTTTCTAACAGCTTTTACTTCATTTGTTATTTCGTCTATTGTCATTTTTGAAATGCCATACTTATCTGCAAGTTCTAAGCACTTACTTAGATTTTGGCGTGTCAATTCTTTGCTAACAATATCAATAAAATCAGTAAAAGTCAACTTGTCTTCCTTCAAGCCAAACTTGTTATATTCAATATCCGATATAGAAACATTTAGTGTCCGCATAATTTTACTATTTAACCAAATTTACGAAAAATGTTCAGATGTTCAAGGTTTGGAATTCAAGGTTGATGGTTGATGGTTGTGGCACTTCAACCAATACGGCACTTCTTTTTTTATCAACCTTTTAAATATTTATTTATGAAATTATTTTTACTCCTTACTTCATTCTAAGAAACGAAAACAATAACCTTCAACCTTGAACTTCGAACATTCAACTTTGCACTTTGCACTTTGAACTTTGAACCTTCAGTTCCAGGCTCGAGATGATAAAGTTTAAATAATGAGGAAGTGTCCAGGTATAATTTCATAAAGATTTTCTTCTTTCATTTATAACTGTATCACTAAAAGACCCCTTTACATCTTTCAGCAACTCCCTGCTTTTTGCAAACGAAAAATCAGACAGCTTTAATGCTTGTGATTGAGGTTTGATATCTTCGTCAAACATCACGATTACCTTTATTGGATGATCAGTAGGTATTACTTTTTCCAGGTGAACCTTTCCCTTATAATATGTTCCGGTTAGTTTCAGCATACACTATGATGTTATCAAATTTACTTCTTTTTGCCAATTACCCGCTGCTATTTTATCAAATTTTGCTTCGAGGTTAAACCTGCCTTTCATGTAAAAAATGGCAATGTCAGTGTCAATGAGATATTTTTTCAAAACGATTCGATTTGCCTGTTAAAGACCCTGCTATTATGGATTTCGTTAATAATTTCTTCGGCAGTTTTTTTTGAGTCAAAAGCACCAAAAGCCTTTTTAAATGATGATTTTTTATTGATCAAGTCAGTTTTGACCGAAGCTGTTAACTTAGAAATAAGGTCGAGCTTGTTGTTTGTACTTAAATTATCTAAAAGTCCAACATAACCGTCAACAATTGTAATATTTATTTCGGCTGCTTTCATAGTATCAAATTTAAGAAAAAATGTCGAAAAAATTTAGTCGGTATCATAGTGTATAAGGCCGGTAGCAGCATGAAGCACAACTGTAAGCAATAACCTTTTTTAAATAAACTTTGGCTTCGTTATCCCATACGACTGTACTTTTTTGCTTACCATTTTGCGGTTTCTTTTTCAAGCGATTCTTGTGTAGTAAATTCTCCCGCATCTATCCTGGCCATAGCCTCATCAATCTCTTTGTTGTATTGCTGAAAATTAATTGGCTGAACCGGCTCCTGCTTACCCTGCAGAAAGGTCTTAATCAACTGTAATAAAGATTTTTTTTTCTTTTCGCTTAACCGCAGAAAATATTGTAACATTTCGTAATGAATATTGATAGATTGTTCGGAGTTCATGGTTGAAGGTTGATGGTTTGGGTACTTCACTTATTCAGCAAGTACTTTCAACTTTTAACTTTCATTTTTTTATTGTATTGAAGAAAACTAACCCGTTGGCGGAGTTAAATTTCTTAGCTCCATTGGAGCGATTTTTTAGCAGAAACGATCAATTGAAATTATACCAAGCCTCAAAGAGTTGACATTCTATATTTTTGGGTAAAAAAATGTCGCACCTACGGTGCTTATGGCTGTTATCAATTTAATTTTCTACCAAAATATCGCCTCCAGGAGGCTTAAATAAAAGAAAATTGCCTCCTGTAACTCATTAATCAAATTATTTAATTAACTCCGCAAACGGGTTAAACTCTTTTAAAGAAATAAGCATTCTAAGAAACGAAATCAATAACCTTCAACCTTCAACTTTTAACCATCAACTTACTTATTGAAACGAACACGATAAGAAACGAAATCACCAACCTTCAACTATGAACTTTCAACCATCAACTTTCTTCAACCTTCAACTTTCAACTTTGAGCTTTCAACTTTCAACTTCGAACTTTCAACCTTCAACTAACTTATTGAAACGAACACGATAAGAAACGAAATCACCAACCTTCAACTATGAACTTTCAACCATCAACTTTCTTCAACCTTGAACTTTCAACTTCGAACTTTCAACTTTCAACTTCGAACTTTCAACCCTCCTATATTATTCCAGGAAAACACTTCAAAATCATCCGATCTTTTTTGCGGTTGATTGCCCCCGTAAATTACCGCTCCTTCTTTTTGGCCACTTATTTTATACCAGAAATCAAGCCCCTTAAAATAGTCGTTGGTAATTGTTTTCCCCGATTTAATTTCTATTGGAAAAAGATGGCCATTACGTTCTTCAATTACATCAATTTCATGACCGGTATTATCCCGCCAGAAATATAAATTATTGGGTA
>Ga0209724_1002900_pt1 | contig 14356 bp, 17 predicted proteins | sample grotaG_FD_184143 | JGI IMG/M metagenome (GOLD analysis project Ga0209724, IMG submission 184143) | Glacier valley bacterial and archeal communities from Borup Fiord, Nunavut, Canada, to study Microbial Dark Matter (Phase II) -... | ecosystem: Environmental > Aquatic > Freshwater > Ice > Glacier ...
GCAGCGGTCGGAAGTCAGAGGTGGGGGACGTCGTTTGTCCACCCCGCCTGCTCTGCCTCTAGCGGCAAAGGTTCGGCGCTCCAAGCATTATTTGGTAACGATCAGGCAGCGTGGCAACCCCGCGAGGTCGTGGCGCATGTCGACACGCATGCCGGGGCCGGTAAACAACGCGGTGACGGCCTCGCCCTGCGTCGCACCGATCTCGACACAGGCCACGCCGCCGTCGCCGAGCTGCGCCCCGAGCGATGGCGCAATCGCGCGATAGTCATCGAGCCCGTCCGCCCCGGCAAACAGCGCCGCGTGCGGTTCCCAGTCGAGGACGCCACGCGGCAGCGTCTCGCCGGTGGCAACATAGGGCGGGTTGCACAGGATGAGGTCGTGCGTTCCGCCATCGCCGTGCCAATCGCCGATGCCGAAGGCGGCGCGCTCGCCCGAGTTCAGCCGCTGCGCATTCCGCCGAGCAACGGCGAGCGCGGCCTCCGAAGCATCGATCCCGACACCTGTCGCCTGCGGCCATTGGCTCAGCGCGGCAAGCAACAGCGCGCCCGACCCGGTGCCGAGGTCGAGAATTTTTCGCGGCGGCGCTCGTTCGAGGAAATATTCGACCGCCGCCTCGATCAGCGTCTCCGAATCGGGGCGCGGGATCAGCACATCGGGTGTGACCACCAAATCCAGCGACCAGAATTCGCGGTGCCCGGTGATGTAAGCGACGGGCTCGCCCCGCATCCGCCGCGCGAGCAACGTCGGCAGGCCGCGACCATTCACCCGACGGGCCGGGTCGAGCAGCATCTCCATCCGGCTGCAGCCGAGGTGATGCGCGAGCAACACCTCGGCATCGAGCCGGTCGATGTGTTGCGACGCGGTCAGCAGGACCGACCACACCGGCTCGAGCAGGTCGTCGTCAACCATCGAGCGCCGCCAGCCGCGCCGCCTCGTCCTCGGCGATCAGCGCGCCGACGAGTTCATCGAGCCCCGGCCCTTCGAGCACTTCGGGCAACCGGTGCAGCGTCAGGCCGATACGGTGATCGGTGATCCGCCCCTGCGGAAAGTTGTAGGTGCGAATGCGCTCCGAGCGGTCGCCCGACCCGACCATCGACTTCCTGTCGGCGGCGCGTGCGTCGTGCAGCTTCGACCGTTCGAGCTCGTACAGGCGGGTGCGCAGCACCTTCATCGCCTTCGCCTTGTTCTTGTGCTGCGATTTCTCATCCTGCTGGATGACCACGAGGCCCGATGGGATATGCGTGATCCGCACCGCCGAATCGGTGGTGTTGACCGACTGCCCGCCCGGTCCCGACGAGCGGAACACGTCGATGCGCAGGTCCTTGTCCTCGACCTTGACGTCGACTTCCTCGGCCTCGGGCAGCACCGCGACGGTGGCGGCCGACGTATGGATGCGCCCCTGCGTCTCGGTCGCGGGCACGCGCTGGACGCGGTGGACGCCGCTTTCGAACTTCAGCCGGGCGAACACCTGTGCGCCGGTGATCGAGGCGATGGCTTCCTTGAAGCCGCCCATTTCGCCGGCGCTGAGCGAGATCGGCTCGAACCGCCAGCCCTGGCTCGCGGCATAGCGTTCGTACATCCGCCACAGGTCGCCCGCGAACAGCGCCGCCTCGTCGCCGCCGGTCCCGGCGCGAATTTCGAGCATCGCCGGCCGGTCGTCGGCGGTGTCGCGCGGCAGCAGCTTGAGCGCGAGCGTTCGCTCCGCCTTGGGCAACGCCTCGGCGAGTTCGGCGGCTTCCGCCTCCGCCATCTCGCGCAGCTCGGGGTCGGCGAGCATCTCGGCGAGGCCCGCCTGCTCATCCCGCAACCGCCGCACCTCCTGCGCCGCCTCGACCACCGGCGTCAGCTCGGCATAGTCCTTCGACAGCGCGACGAACTTGTCCGAGGCGAGGTCGGGATTGCCCATCTGCGCGGCGAGATCGGCATGACGGCGCTCGATTTGGGCGATGCGTTCGGGGGGGATGGAGATCATTGTGCCGGTGCCAAGCCAATCTCTCGACCAGCGAGCAAATCAATTGCCTCGACCGGCTTAAATCGCGGCTCGAAGGCTTCAGCGGCAAGCGAGTAGACAGACCTGTCAAGGCCAGACCCGACCTTGATCTCCTTGCATCGGAGGTTCGCTACGCGACCAGGTGCCAAGAAGTTGCTATCGAGAATAAACGCGGCGACCGCTCCGGATTTCAGTGCAGCCGGATATTGCTTTTTCAGTGACGCTTGGAGCGCAAACTCTACACTAAGCCCACGGCGACGGAGCGCAGCCGCCAGCCACGCGCCAAGCTCGCGAACCTCTTCGTTCTCCACAACAATTGCAAAAGTCGGTGTCTCCGCCTCTGGCTCCTCAACTAACATTGCCAGCCGCTCGATCCCCGCTGCCCAGCCAACTGCGGGGGTGCGAAGGCCGCCCATTGCCTCTATCAGACCGTCATAGCGTCCGCCGCCAAGCACAGTCCCCTGACTACCAAGGTCACCCGTAATGAACTCGAAGGCCGTATGCCGGTAATAGTCCAAGCCGCGAACTAGGCGATTCTCTCGCTCCCATCGGACGCCCATTTCATCAAGGCCCGAAGTAACCTTGGCAAAATAGTCCGCTGACTCTCGCGTGAGGAATTGATCAATAGTCGGTGCGCCCGCGACTATCGGAATGTCCTGCTCCGCCTTACTATCCAGAATGCGCAACGGATTTTTGACCATCCGTTGCATGCTTTCGAATGAGAGTTCATGAAAATAATCATGGAAGTAGGAAACGAGACCCGTTCGCCAAGCTTCGCGCGACTCCGCATCGCCCAATGTGTTTAGCTTTAAGACGCAACTTTGCGCGACCCCAAGTTCGTCCAGCAGTTGCGCGCCGAACGCGATCAATTCGACATCGGCTGCTGGTTCGCCCGCGCCGATGATCTCGGCATCCAGCTGGTGGAACTGGCGGAACCGCCCCTTTTGCGGCCGCTCGTAGCGGAATGCCGGGCCGTGCGTCGCCAGCTTCATCGGCGCATGCTGCTGCCAGCCGTTCGAGATGTAGGCGCGCGCGATGCCCGCGGTGAACTCGGGGCGCAGCGTGACCGACTCGTTGCCCTTGTCGATGAAGGTGTACATTTCCTTGGTCACCACGTCGGTCGTCTCGCCGAGCGAGCGCGCGAACACGCCGGTCGCCTCGAACACCGGCACCTCGACGCGGCGGAACCCGTACAGCCTACGCACACGGTTGAACGTCTCGACGACATGGTCGAAGCGCGCGAGCTCCGGCCCGTAAAGGTCCTGCGTGCCGCGCACGCGTTGCAATTTGGGATCGGCCATAGCGGGCGACTGATAGGGGGTGCCCCGGCGCGGGGCAAGCTGGCCGAGTCGCGCGTGGAAGTTGATGAAGTTGATGACACGTCACCGGGGCATCCATCCCCGCCGCCGCGCCGATCGTCGAAGCAGCATGAAGCGCGGGCGGAGTGCGGGACATCGGCCGTTGCTAACCTATCCGGCACTATTTGTCAAGGCTTCAGCTGATCGCGCGCAACCCCGCGATGCACGCGATCAACCCGCCGAGCAGCAGGAGCCGCGCCGTCCCCGCCGGCTCGCCGAACCAGCCGATGCCGATCGCTGCGGTGCCGAGCGCACCGATCCCGACCCAGACCGCATAGGCGGTGCCCATCGGAATGGTGCGCGCGGCGCGTTCGAGCAGCCCCATGCTGAGCGTTACCGACAGCAGGAACCCCGCCACCCACGGCCAGTTGCGAAACCCGTCGACGTGGCGCAGGCACAGCGTGAAGCCGACTTCGAACAGCCCGCCGACGATGAGCAAAACCCATGCCATCAGAACGCGGCGAGCTTCGCCAGCGCGTCGCCGTGCAGCCGGTGGACGGTCCAGCTGTCCATCCGCTCGGCGCCGAGTGACTGGTAAAAGCCGATCGCAGGCGCGTTCCAGTCGAGCACCGACCATTCGACCCGCGCATAGCCGCGCGCCACCGCCAGCGCCGCCAGATGCGCGAGCAGCGCCTTGCCAGTGCCGCTGCCACGCGCGGCGGGTGTGACGTATAGGTCTTCGAGGTACAGCCCCGGCTTGCCGCTCCATGTGGAGAAGTTGGTGAAAAACAGCGCCATGCCGATGACCGTGCCGTCAGCCTCCGCGACGACGCATTCGGCATGCGGCGTCGGCCCGAACAGCGTGTCGGTCAGCGAGGCTTCGGTCGCCTGCACCGCATCGGGCTCACGCTCATAGACGGCGAGTTCGATGATCAGCGCGAGGATGGTGGCGACGTCGGCGGGAGTGGCTGGGCGGATGGTCATCGGTTGCTGCTGAGCCTTTCTGCCCCTCTCCCTTCAGGGGAGAGGGAGGGGCCCATCGCTCTTCTGCGATGGGAGGGTGAGGGTAGTTCGCGGCGAGAAATCACCCTCACCCTCCCACGCCTGCAGAAGGCGCGGGCCCCTCCCTCTCCCCAGATGGGAGAGGGAAAGCTATTGTGTCGCCGCCAGCACCGCCAATGCGTCCGTCGCCGCCTCCCAGCGCGCAGCAAACCCCATCTCGGCGTGCGATTTGCAGTCCTCCACCTTCCAGTGCCGGACGCGCGCGGTGTAGCGGGTCTGCCCGGCGTCATCCTCGAAGGTCAGCACGACCGTCATGAACGGGTTGTCCGAAGGCTCCCAGCCGGATGTGTAGGCGTCGGTCAGCACGAGGCGCTCGTTCGGGACGACTTCGAGATAGGTGTCGCGGTTTTCCCATTCGGCGCCGTCAGGAGCACGCATGGTCAACCGGCTGGCGCCGCCCGGCCGCACGTCGAGGTCGGCACGGATGGTTTCGAATGGGGCAAGCGTGAACCAGCGGACGATCAGCGCGGGGTCGGTCCAGCAGCGATAGACAGCAGCGCGCGGCGCAGCGATCAGGCGCGAAATCACAAGGTCGCGGTCGTCGCTCATCCCCAACGTCTCCGCCGCTTTATCCGCTACGCCGCCGCCACCAGCAACGCCGCCTTCGCCGCCTCGATCTCGGCCGCCTTCTTTTCGACCAATCCGACGATGTGATCGACCATCGCGGGCTCGTCGATGTGATGCGAGGTGACGCCGCTCAGGAACACCATGTGCTTGCCGTTGCCGCCGCCGGTGATGCCGATGTCGGTCTCGCGCGCCTCGCCGGGTCCGTTGACGACGCAGCCGAGCACGCTCAGCGACAATTCGGTGGTGACATGCGCGAGCGCGGCTTCGAGGCGCTCGACCGTCTTGACGACGTCGAACCCCTGCCGCGCGCAGCTCGGGCAGCTGACGACGCGAACGCCGCGCGCCCGGATGCCGAGCGACTTCAGGATGTGATAGCCGACCTTGACCTCCTCGACCGGGTCCGCCGACAGCGAGACGCGGATGGTGTCGCCGATGCCGGCCCATAGCAGCATGCCGAGCCCGATCGACGACTTGACCGTGCCGCCGATCAGCCCGCCCGCCTCGGTGATGCCGAGGTGCAGCGGATAATCGCAGCGTTCGGCGAGGCCCTGATAGGCTGCAACCGCCATGAACACGTCCGACGCCTTCACCGAAATCTTGAAGTTGGTGAAGTCTGCATCCTCGAGGATCTTCGCATGTTCGAGCGCGCTTTCGACCAGCGCATCGGGGCACGGTTCGCCGTATTTCTCGAGCAAATGCCGATCGAGGCTACCGCCGTTGACGCCGATCCGCATCGAGCAGCCATTGGCCTTCGCGGCACGCACGACCTCGCGGACGCGCTCCGCCGAACCGATGTTGCCGGGATTGATGCGAAGGCAGGCCGCGCCCGCGTCGGCGGCTTCGAGCGCGCGCTTGTAGTGGAAGTGGATGTCGGCGACGATCGGCACGTTCGAGGCGCGGCAGATCGCGGGCATCGCGGCGGTCGATTCGACGTCGGGGCACGACACCCGGATGATGTCGACACCGACTTCCTCGCACTGCCGGATCTGGTTGATCGTCGCGTTGGCGTCCTCGGTCGGCGTGTTGGTCATCGTCTGCACCGGGATCACCGCGCCGCCGCCGACGGGCACCTTGCCGACCATGATCTGCCGCGATTGACGGCGGACAATGTCACGCCAGGGACGAACACTCATTGGGAAAGCTCCGCTTGCATGGCCGCGATATAGCCGGTCGGCGCGCAAGCCGCTATAGCGCCCAGCATGCAGCGCGCTTTCCTCAAGATGCACGGTCTCGGCAATGATTTCGTCGTGTTCGATGCGCGTGTCGAACCGCTGGCACTCAGCGCCGCGCAGGTCGTGGCGCTCGCCGACCGTCACAGCGGGATCGGCTGCGACCAGCTGATCGTCATCGAGCCGTCGGCGCGCGCCACTGCGTTCATGCGTATCTATAATGCCGATGGCGGCGAAGTTGGTGCGTGCGGCAATGCGGCGCGCTGCGTCGCGACACTGCTCGGGCCGAGCGCGACGATCGAAACCAGCGGCGGCGTGCTCGATGCGGCAGCGTCTGCGGACGCGGCGACGATCACCTACCCTGCCCCCGATTTCGGCTGGGACGCGGTGCCGCTCGCCTATCCGCTCGACACGCTCGATGTGCCGGTGGCGTGGGACATGCTCGAACACGGCGTCGCGGTCAGCGTCGGCAACCCGCACATCGTGTTCTTCGTGCCCGACTGCGATGCGGTCGCGCTCGACGAACTGGGCCCGCTGATCGAGCATGACGCGCTGTTTCCCGAACGCGTCAACGTCAACGTCGCACAGATCGTCGACCGCACGCATATCCGCCTGCGCGTCTGGGAGCGCGGCGCGGGGCTGACGCGCGCGTGCGGCACCGGCGCGGTCGCCACCGCCGTCGCCGCGATGCGCCGCGGGCTGACCGGACGATGCGTGACGGTCACGCTGCCCGGCGGCGAGCTTGCGGTCGAATGGCTGGCCGATGGCCGCGTCACGCTGGGCGGTCCGGCCGCGACGGCGTTTTCGGGGCTGGTCGAGCTGTGAGCGTCCGCAATTTCGGCTGCCGGCTGAACCTGTCCGAAGGCGATGCGGTCGCCGCGCTCGGGCTCGGCAGCGACGTGATCGTCATCAACACCTGCGCGGTGACCAACGAGGCGGTGCGGCAGGCCGCGCAAGCCGTCCGCCGCGCCGCGCGCGAGGTACCCGGCGCGCGGATCGTCGTCACCGGCTGCGCTGCGACGCTCGACCCGGCGCGCTTTGCCGCGATGCCGGGCGTGGACCGCGTGGTGGCGAACGCCGACAAGCTGGATCGGGGCGCCTACCCTCTCCCCCTGAGGGAGAGGGCAACCCAGCCGCAGGCTGAGCGGGGAGAGGGGTACGCTGCCGTCGGGAAACTTCCCCTCTCCCCGATCGCGCCAGAACGCGAGTCGCCCTCTCCCTCAAGGGGAGAAGGAAGCCACACTCGCGCGTTCGTCGAGGTGCAGACCGGCTGCGACCACCGCTGCACCTTTTGCATCATCCCCTTTGCGCGAGGGCCGGCGCGCTCGGTCGACGCGGCCACGGTCGTCGACCGCATCGCGCGGCTGGTGGGCAGCGGCACGCGCGAAGTTATCCTGACCGGTGTCGACCTGACATCGTATCGGCCCAGTCTTGGCATGCTGGTCCAGCGCATCCTGCGCGACGTGCCCGAACTGCCCCGGCTGCGGCTGAGCTCACTCGATAGTATCGAGGTCGATAGCGCGCTGGTCGATGCGCTTGCCGACCGGCGCGTCATGCCGCAGCTGCATTTGTCGCTGCAATCGGGTGACGACATGATCCTTAAGCGCATGGCGCGGCGGCATGGCAGCGCCGATGCCATCGAGTTTTGCGCGCGCGTTCGCACCATGCGCCCCGATGTGCAGTTCGGTGCCGATTTCATCACCGGCTTCCCGACCGAGACCGACGCGATGTTTGCGAATACGCTCGCGCATGTCGACGATTGCGGGCTGACGCAGCTGCACGTGTTTCCGTTTTCGGCGCGCGCGGGGACACCGGCGGCGCGCATGCCGCAGCTGCCAACGCCTGTTCGCCGCGCGCGCGCGCGGGTGCTCCGCGCGGCGGGCGCGGCCCGGCTGCAGACAGCTCTGACGGCGCAACTCGGGCGCAGGCAACGCATCCTCGTCGAGGCCGACGGCACCTCCGGCCACACCGAACACTATCTGCCCGCACGGCTGACGGCACCCGCACCGCGCGGCAGCATCGCGAGCGTTACCGCAATTACCGTCGCCGACGGCGTTCTGGAGTGCCGATGACCGAGAAATCAGGCTGGCTCGCGCGGCTCACCGGCGGCCTTGCCAAATCCTCCGACAAGCTTGGGAGCAACCTGACCGGGCTGTTCACGCGCGCCAGGCTCGACGAAGCGATGCTGACCGGCATCGAGGAGGCGCTGATCGCCAGCGACCTCGGCGTCGGGCTTGCCGGGCGCGTTACGGCTAAGCTGCGTGCCGAACGGTTCGACAAGGCGATCGATGCGGCGGGTGTCCGCGCCGCCGTCGCCGCCGAAATCGCAGCGGTGCTCGCCCCCGTCGCCCGGCCGCTCGACGTCATCGCGTTTCCGCGCCCGCAGGTCATCCTCGTCGTCGGGGTCAACGGCTCGGGCAAGACGACGACGATCGCCAAGCTCGCGCACCTGTTCGTTGAGCAGGATTATACCGTTATGCTGGCGGCGGGCGACACCTTCCGCGCCGCCGCGATCGAGCAGCTCAAGATCTGGGGCGCGCGGGCGGGCGTGCCGGTGATCAGCGGCGAACAGGGGGCGGACGCAGCCGGGCTGGCGTTCACCGCGTTGGAGGCGGCGCGCGCGGCCGGCACCGATGTGCTCATCATCGACACAGCCGGGCGGTTGCAGAACAAATCCGGGCTGATGGACGAGCTCGCCAAGGTCAAGCGCGTGCTCGCCAAGCAAATGCCGTCGGCGCCGCATGACGTGGTGCTCGTCCTCGACGCGACCACGGGCCAGAACGCGCTCAACCAGATCGAGGTGTTCCGCGACGTCGCGGGCGTCACCGGGCTGGTGATGACCAAGCTCGACGGCACCGCGCGCGGCGGCGTGCTGGTAGCAGCGGCGGAGAAGTTCGGACTGCCGATCCATGCGGTCGGCGTCGGCGAAGGCATGGGCGACCTGCGCCCCTTCGATGCGGAGGTCTTCGCCAAGGCGCTGGCGGGACTTTGATCTGCCCTCGAGAACGACCGCTCCCCACCTTTCCTTGACCCCGCCCCCCCCTTCCCCTACACGCGCCACATATCCCCCGCCCCAACGCGGGTGACATAAGCGTCCACGGATGCACGCCGGCCTGCGAAGACTCGCACGCCGGCGTAAGTTCGTTTGGAGAAGAGGAACGATGTTCGACAGCCTTTCCGATCGCCTTGCAGGCGTGTTCGACAAGCTTCGGGGGCGCGGTGCGCTGACCGAGCTCGACGTGCGCGCGGCGATGCGCGAGGTGCGGATCGCGCTGCTCGAAGCCGATGTGGCGCTGCCCGTCGTCAAGGATTTCATCGACACCGTCACCGAACGCGCGATCGGTGCCGAGGTGATCCGGTCGGTGACGCCGGGGCAGCAGGTCGTCAAGATCGTCAACGATGCGCTGGTCGAGATGCTGGGCAGCGAGGCGGTCGGCCTCAACCTCGACGTCACGCCGCCGGCGGTCATTATGATGGTCGGGCTGCAGGGGTCGGGCAAGACGACGACCAGCGCCAAGATCGCGAAGCGACTGACCGAAAAGGCCGGCAAGAAGGTCCTGATGGCGTCATTGGACGTCCAGCGTCCCGCCGCGCAAGAGCAGCTGCGCGTGCTCGGCGAACAGACCGGCGTCGCGACGCTGCCGATCATCGCCGGGCAACAGCCGGTCGACATCGCCGTGCGGGCGCGGTCGGCGGCGAAGCTGCAGGGTTATGACGTCCTGATCCTCGACACTGCCGGGCGGCTGCATGTCGATGCGGCGCTGATGGCCGAGATGCAGGCCGTCGCAAAGGCCGGCGCGCCGCAGGAAATCCTGCTCGTCGTCGACAGCCTGACCGGGCAGGACGCGGTCAATGTCGCATCGTCGTTCGCCGGTCAGGTCGACCTGACCGGTGTCGTGCTGACGCGGATGGACGGCGATGCGCGGGGCGGTGCGGCACTGTCGATGCGCGCCGTCACCGGTAAGCCGATCAAATTTGCGGGCACCGGCGAAAAGCTCGATGCGCTCGAGGAGTTCGACCCGGCGCGGGTCGCAGGACGCATCCTCGGCATGGGCGATGTCGTCGGGTTGGTCGAGCGTGCGTCGGAAGCGTTCGAGGCGGCCGATGCCGAGAAGATGGCGGCCAAGCTGGCGAAGGGCCAGTTCGACATGGAGGATTTACGCACGCAGCTCGGCCAGATGAAGAAGATGGGCGGGCTGGGCGCGCTCGCGGGAATGCTGCCGGGCATGGCGAAGGCCAAGGCGGCGATGGCGAGCGGCGCGGTCGACGAGAATGTGCTCGGCCGGATGGAAGCGGTGATCTGTTCGATGACTCCCAAGGAGCGTCGCAAGCCCGAGGTGATCAACGCCAAGCGCAAGATCCGCATCGCCAAGGGTGCCGGCACCACCGTGCAGGAAGTCAACAAGCTGATGAAAATGCATCAGGAAATGGAAGGCGCGATGAAGCGCCTGCGCAAGATGGGCGGCATGAAGGGCATGGCCGCAATGATGGCGAAGATGGGCGGGGCCGGTGGCCTTGCCGGATTGATGGGCGGCGGTGGCGGCATGCCACCGGGCTTCGATAAGTTCAACAAGCGTTAACAACAGTTTAAAGGGATATACTATGTCATTGGCAATTCGCCTCGCTCGCGGCGGCATGAAAAAGCGCCCCTATTACCGGATCGTCGTCACGGACAGCCGGAACGCGCGCGACGGCAAGTTCCTCGAGAAGATTGGCACCTACAACCCGCTGCTGCCCAAGGATAATGCCGAGCGCGTCAAGCTCGACACCGAGCGCGCGACGCATTGGCTGTCGGTCGGTGCGCAGCCGTCGGACCGGGTGGCGCGCTTCCTCGATGCCGCCGGTGTGCGCACGCGCGCCGCGCGCTCGAACCCCAACAAGGGCGTTCCCGGCGCAAAGGCGAAGGAGCGTACCGAGGCCAATGCGATGAAGCTCGCCGAAGCCGAGGAAGCCGCAACCAAGGCGACCGCTGCCGCCGCCGAAGCGGCTGAAGCCGCCAAGGCTGCCGCCGCTGAAGCTGCCGCCGCGCCGGCTCCCGAGCCGGTCGCCGAAGTCGAAGCGCCCGCCGAGACCCACGCCGAAGTCCATGCCGAGGCCCCGGCCGAAGGTGCCGTCGAGGCGGTTGCCGAAACCCCGGCAGCCGATCTCGACACCGTGACCGAGACCGACGCGTCGCCAGCCGGTCCGGCGGTCTAAATGCCCGACACCCGCGTCGCGCTCGCCGCGATCGCGGGTGCACACGGCATCCAGGGCGAGGTCCGCCTCAAGCTGTTTGCCGACTCCCCCGCCAGCCTCGACCGCCACAAGGTGTTCGAGGCTGGCGGGCGCGTGCTGACGTTACGCACCATCCGCGCCGCAACCGGCGGAGCGATCGCGCGCTTTGCCGAAATCGCCGACCGCACCGCCGCCGAGGCGCTACGCGGTACGGTGCTGACGATTGCCCGCGCCGACCTGCCGCCGCCGGAACCCGGCGAATATTACCACGCCGACCTGATCGGATTGCCGGTGGTGGATTCCGATGGCGCAAGCATCGGCGTCGTGGTTGCGGTCGAAAACTTCGGCGCGGGCGACATCCTCGAAATCGAAAAGCCCGGCGGTGCACGCTTCATGGTGCCGTTCACCCCTCTCGCAGTGCCCGAAGTGGGCGCGGCGGTGATCGTTGACGCGGCGTTCGTGGATTAGTATATACGCGGCGTATATACGGAGGCGGTGATGGCGACGATTGGCAATGGTGAGGGCGGCTCTGCACCGCAGAGGGTTGACCTGTCCCAAAACTGGGGTTCCGCTCCGGAGTTGAAACCGATTGAAAGACAGCACTACCGTGCCAGGGTTTTCAAATCGGGGAACTCGCTAGCAGTGCGTATTCCTGCAGGGACTAAGCTTTCAGCAGGCATGGAAATGGATTTGACGATTGAGGACGGCGAATATCTGTCGCTACAACCTATCGACCCGCCAAAGCAGAAGTTCAACATCGAAAAAGTTTGGGGATGTGCCGTAGGATCGGGGTTACAGACTATCGACCCTGAAGACCGCTTCTTCGAGGAACGCCCCCTGCTGGGGGATGAACCTCAATCGCGTGAAAAGCACGTGCGCGACGCGTGAAATTTCTTCTCGATAGCAATATCGTCATTATGGTGGCGCTATCGAGCGGCGCGGCCATCCGCAGCCGGCTTGCCGCGTGCCACAAGGGCGACCTCGTAACCTCGGCTATTGCTTATGCTGAGGTCATGCATGGCTCTGTACGCGGCAAGCCACCACCATTCCGGTACCTTGAAGCCTTTATTGAGGAGGTTCCGGTGCTGCCCTTCGACCAACTGGCAGCGCGTGTTTATGCCACACTGCCGTTCAAGCGCGCGAGCTACGATCGGCTCATCGCTGCGCACGCCCTGTCACTTGGACTGACGCTGGTGACGGACAACGAGCGACATTTCGCCGATGTGCCAAGCTTGAGGGTCGAGAATTGGGCCGAACTCGTCTAACGGATCGACCAGACACCAGCGCCTCTACCTTCTGGCATCCTAAATAGGTCGAGGACACCACGAAAATTGTCGGAGTCTGAACAGTGGTCCTCGAGGGTACGCCGCACTGTCGCGTCAATGCTAGGTGGCACTGTACGACCTGCTTCTCGTCGAATTGACGTGACAGTTTCGTAAATACGACCGAGCCGAGCCTTCCCGCCTAATGATTGAAGAGCGGTGACCACATCGTCCCGCCATGTTACCTTTGCCATATCATTCACCTGAATATGCATAGTAGGCGCTGGCTGCTCGTCCCGGTAAGAAATCATCAGAATCCGTAGCAAGATTGTGTTCTCTGTATCCTCGCCACTTTTACGCTCGGCCCAAATTCTGGCAAAAACATCCGTCGATACATCTATTGATCTCATCGACATAACGAGCACCTCCGATAAAGAGGTATTTAGAGGTATTGGAGGTTTGTCAATGCGCAACGAGCATAACAACGTTATTAGATGGGCTGCCACCGTCCTTACCCTCTACCCCGAGATGTTCCCAGGGCCGCTCGGCCAAAGCCTTGCGGGCCGCGCGCTGGCGGACGGGCGCTGGAGCCTGAGCGTGCGCAACATCCGCGACTATGCCACCGACAAGCACAAGTCGGTCGATGACACGCCTGCGGGCGGCGGCCCGGGCATGGTGCTGCGCGCCGATGTGGTGGCGGCCGCGCTCGATAGCGTGACGACGGGTGCGCCGGTACTCGCGATGACGCCACGCGGGCGGCCATTGACGCAGGACCGCATCCGGGCGCTCGCTGCCGGTCCCGGGGTCACCATCCTGTGCGGGCGCTTCGAGGGCTTCGACGAGCGGCTGTTCGAGGGTCGCGCGATCGAGCCTGTCAGCATCGGCGATTATGTCCTGTCCGGCGGCGAGCCGGCGGCGCTGGTGGTGCTCGACGCTTGCGTCCGGCTACTGCCCGGAGTAATGGGCGCAGCCTTGAGCGGTGAGCAGGAAAGCTTTGACGCCGGACTGCTCGAATATCCGCACTATACCCGCCCCATTGAATGGGAAGGGCATCTGATCCCCGAAGTCTTGCGATCGGGGGATCACGCGAAGATCGCCGCATGGCGAAAAGCGCGGTCCGAATCGGACACACGGCTACGGCGGCCGGACCTGTGGGAGCGCCATACCGGCACTCGGGTCCAATCGCCCTCTGGCGCGCGAGTAGAAGAGGACGAATGAGATGAATCTCATCCAGCAGCTCGAGAAAGAGCAGATCGACAAGTTCCTGGCCACCAAGGTCATTCCGCAGTTCCGTGCCGGTGATACCCTGCGCGTCGGCGTTAAGGTCGTCGAAGGCGACCGCAGCCGCGTCCAGAATTACGAGGGCGTCTGCATCGCGCGCTCGAACCGTGCGATGGGCAGCAGCTTCACCGTGCGCAAGATCAGTTTCGGCGAAGGCGTCGAGCGCGTCTTCCCGCTATATTCGCCGAACATCGAGACGATCGAAGTCGTCCGCCGCGGCGTCGTGCGGCGCGCCAAGCTTTATTATCTGCGCGGCCGTTCGGGCAAGTCGGCGCGTATCGTCGAAAAGCGCGATGCCCGCCCCGAAAAGGCCAGCGCCTAACCGGTTTCCGTCACCCCTGCGCAGGTGGGGGTGACGGCATCAGGTGGCGAAAGTGCGCCCAGACGAATCGCTGCCGCCCTTTCCCGCGCGGCGCGGCTCCCCTACAACGGCGGCAATGTCCGACGCCCCCTATCAAGGCAGCTTCGCCCGCGGCATCCACCGCTTTGGGCTGCGCGTCTATTATGAAGACA
>Ga0209724_1002902_pt1 | contig 14347 bp, 14 predicted proteins | sample grotaG_FD_184143 | JGI IMG/M metagenome (GOLD analysis project Ga0209724, IMG submission 184143) | Glacier valley bacterial and archeal communities from Borup Fiord, Nunavut, Canada, to study Microbial Dark Matter (Phase II) -... | ecosystem: Environmental > Aquatic > Freshwater > Ice > Glacier ...
TGTAGACAGACAGCACGTTGTACGTTTTGCTCATGATGTTCTCCAGAAGGTGACGGTCAGCACCCGCAGGCTTGGGCCGGTGGCTCGATGGCGCAGTCAGCGCCTTGGCAACAGTTCTCGGTGAGGTAGCCGAGCAGGGCGTTCATGCGGCCGAACGCTGCCCGATAGATGATGTTTCGGCTAGAACGCTGCTGCGTCACGAGGCCGGCGTTCGCCAGCTCCTTCAAGTGGAAGGAAAGCGTGTTCGCTGGAATGTCGAGCCCTTCGGCCATGGCGCCCGGAGTGAGCCCGGTGCCGCCGCGAACGACGAGTGCGCGAAAGACCCGCAGCCGTACAGGTTGTGCCAGTGCAGCCAGTGAGCGAACGACATCTTGTTCTTCCATGGTTCGAGCGTAGTCGAATCGTGGAAAGGCGGGAAGCGTTGTTGCCGTAGCGTGCGCCTACCTGCGTTCGTACTGCTTCGCCCCGAACAGCACCTCTCGCTCCGCCGCCGTACGCAGATCCTTGCGCAGGCCGGCCAGCACCTCCACGCCGCGCTGCACCGCAGGACGGGCGGCGATGCGATCGAACCAGTCTTTGAGGTGCGGGAACTCGGCCCAGTCGATGCCCTGGTTCTTCCACGAGCGCAGCCACGGGAAGATGGCGATGTCGGCGATGGTGTATTCGTGGGTGGCGATGAAGCGCTGCTTCTCGAGACGCTTGTCCATCACACCGTAAAGGCGCCTGGCTTCGTTGCTGTAGCGGTCGATTGCATAGCCGAGCTTTTCCGGCGCGTATATGCGGAAGTGATGGGCCTGGCCGAGCATCGGGCCGACGCTGGCCATCTGGAACATGAGCCACTCGAGGGTCTCGTATCGGCCGCGCAGGTCGGCCGGGAGATAGCGCCCGGTCTTGGCCGCGAGGTAGAGCAGGATCGCGCCGGATTCGAAGATGGAGATCGGCTCGCCGTCGGGGCCGTCGGGGTCGACGATGGCGGGGATCTTGTTGTTCGGGCTGATCGCCAGGAACTCGGGCTTGAATTGATCGGCGTTGCCGATGTCGACGGATACGGCGCGATATTCGAGCCCGCATTCCTCGAGCATGATGTGGATCTTGTGGCCATTCGGCGTGGCCCACGAATACACTTCGATCATCGCTGCGTCCTGTGGTGATGTGCGCGCGTGGCACCCTGTGAACTGACTCTAGTGGATCGGAGGCTGCCATGCTCGGTGGGCTCAAGGGCTTCTTCGCCAACCAGGGTCTGGGATCCGATTTCCCGGAGGTCGCGGGTTGGGCGAAGCAGCGTGGTCACACGTTCAAGCGCGAGCGTGACGGACATGGCTTCGTGGTCGACGGCGCGCTCGAAGGGCGACCCTGGCGGCTCGAGTGGGGGCCACCGCAACGGCCTTACATCGCGGGCCACGAGTTGCGCATCCGCATGGATCTCGGCCTCCCGCCCGACCTGCAGATGATGCTGATGTCGCTGGCGCTCAAAGAAGCGCTCGAGAAGCAGGCCTTCGAGCAGTTCACGCATACCAACCAGACCCAGATCAACGACGCTACGCCAGAAGAATTGCGCTGGCTGGCAATGTTTCCGAAGATTGCGTTCGGCGGCTCCCGTGTACTGCGCGCGAGCTTCGGTGGCGTGGCGAGCCTGCCGCACGAAGGCGCAGCCTGGATCGAGGGGACGCTCGCGCACATGCTCGAGCGCACCGCCGGCGCGCTGCTGAGCCGCTCGCCTCCGTTCGTGTTGATGACGCTGCGCGGCAAGCTCTACCTGCGCATGCAGCTCACCAGTGCCGACGAGACCGACGTCGCTGCCGCGCTTTCGCTGTTCGAAGTGGCGGCCGCCGAAGCACTGCGCGTGGGCCGCGCGCGCAACGATCAGCCGCCGAGCTTCACCGCTTCGATCACGAGCGCCTGGCAGATGCTGCCCAAGCGCTGAGCACGGCCGCGCGACTCCTCGCGCGGGCCGATCGGCGGGTCAGCCGTTCTTGCCGAGTTCGAGCTTGGCGATGGCGTTGCGGTGCACTTCGTCTGGGCCGTCGGCGAAGCGCAAGGTGCGCGCACTGGCGTAGTAGCCGGCGAGCGGAAAGTCGGCAGAAACGCCGGCGCCGCCATGCACCTGCATCGCCCAGTCGATCACCTGCAGCGCCATGTTCGGCGCCACCACCTTGATCATCGCGATCTCGCTCTTGGCCGCCTTGTTGCCGGCCACATCCATCATCCAGGCGGCCTTCAGCGTGAGCAGGCGCGCCTGGTCGATGCGGCAGCGCGCTTCGGCGATGCGCTCGCGCGTGACGCCCTGTTCGGCGATCGTGCGGCCGAAGGCCACGCGTTGGGTGGCGCGCTTGCACATCAGCTCGAGCGAACGCTCGGCCAGGCCGATCAGGCGCATGCAGTGGTGGATGCGCCCTGGCCCGAGTCGGCCCTGCGCGATCTCGAAGCCGCGGCCTTCGCCGAGCAGAATGTTCGACTGCGGAACGCGCACGTTGTCGAACGCGACTTCCATGTGGCCGTGAGGCGCGTCGTCGTAGCCGAACACCGAGAGCGGGCGAACAATCCTGATGCCCGGCGTGTCGGCGGGCACCAGCACCATCGACTGCTGCGAATGGCGCGGCGCGTCGAAGTCGGTCTTGCCCATGAAGATGTAGATCTTGCAGCGCGGGTCGCCGGCGCCGCTGGTCCACCACTTGAGGCCGTTGATGACGTAGTCGCTGCCGTCCTTGCCGATCTTCGCCTCGATGTTGGTGGCATCGGACGAAGCGACCGCCGGCTCCGTCATCGCGAAAGCGCTGCGGATCTTGCCGTCGAGCAGCGGCTGCAGCCAGCGCTCCTTGTGCTCTTCGTTGCCGTAGCGCTCGATCGTCTCCATGTTGCCGGTGTCGGGCGCCGAGCAGTTGAAGACTTCGGGCGACCACGGCACGCGGCCCATGATCTCGGCCAGCGGCGCGTAGTCGCCGTTGCTGAGGCCGAAGTCGCGGCCGGTGTCCTTGCTGCCCTTGCCGCCGGCGGTGGGCGGCAGAAACAGGTTCCACAGGCCGACGGCGCGCGCCTTGGGTTTGAGTTCCTCGATGGTCTGCAGCGGCGTCCAGCGCTTGCCGGCCTGGGTGTTGGCCTCGATCTCTTCTTCGTAGCGCTTTTCGGCCGGGTAGATGTGCTCGTCCATGAAGCGCAGCAGCTGTTTCTGCAGTTCCTGGGTGCGCGGCGAATAGTCGAAGTCCATGGCGTTCTTTCGTGAGGGTGTAGGGGTTCAGGCCTGCTGCGCGATGCGCCAGCCCATCTCGGCGAGCGGCCGAGCTCCTGCGGCCGACTGCCTGGCCTGCGCGCTCGAAGCGGTGCCGGCCTCGACCCGCTTGGCGATGCCTTGCAGGATGGCGGCCATCCGGAACAGGTTGTAGGCCATGTAGAAATTCCAGTCGGCCAGGATCTGCGGCACGTCGGTGCGGCCGGTGCGTTCGCAGTAGCGGCGGATGTAGTCGCCCTCGGCGGGGATGCCGAGCGCCTCGAGATCGAGCCCGCCGATGCCGCGGAAGGCACCCGGCGCGATGTGCCACGACATGCAGTGATAGCTGAAGTCGGCGAGCGGGTGGCCGAGCGTGGATAGCTCCCAGTCGAGCACGGCCACGATGCGCGGCTCGGTGGGATGGAAGACGAGGTTGTCGAGCCGGTAGTCGCCGTGCACGACGCAGACTCGGGAGTCGTCTCGCGCGCTCGCGGGCAGGTTCGCCGGCAGCCAGTCGATGAGCCGGTCCATCGCGTCGATCGGGTCGGTGATCGACGCTTGATATTGCTTCGACCAGCGTGCGATCTGGCGCTCGATGTAGTGGCTGTGGCGACCGTAGGTGGCGAGCGCATCGGTCACGTCGACGCTGTGCAGCGCGGCGATCACGCGGTTCATCTCGCCGTAGATGGCAGCGCGGCCCGCTGGGTCGAACGCCGGCAGCGACTGGTCCCAGAGCACGCGCCCGGCGATGAACTCCATCACGTAGAAGGCGCGACCGATGACGCTCTCGTCTTCGCACAGGACGAGCATCTCCGGCACCGGCACCGGCGTGCCGGCGAGAGCACGCATCACGGTGAATTCGCGCTCCACGGCATGGGCCGAGGGCAGCAGCTTGGCGGCCGGGCCCGGCTTGGAGCGCAAGACGTACTCGCGTCCCGGCGTGAGCAGCTTGTAGGTCGGGTTCGACTGGCCGCCCTTGAACTGCTCGACGGTCAGCGGCCCGGCGAACCCCGGCAGATGCGCTTCGAGATAGCGCTCGAGCGCTGCGCCATCGAAGGCGTGTCGCTCGGCGACCGGCTGGGTGCCGGTATTGGCTTCGGGAAGACTCATGCGGTGATTGGAAGACGGGCCGAGGGGCGCTGCAATCCCTTGCGACCCCGATGCAGCGGGGCTCGCTTCAGCCCGCCGCGATGGCCAGCAGCTTGTCTTTCGACAGCACGACCAGCCGTGCCGGCTCGATGCGTACGGCCCCTTCGCGCTCGAAGCCTTTCAGCTCCTGGTTGACACGCTGGCGCGAAGCGCCGAGCAACTGCGCGATGTCTTCCTGCGCGAGCTGCAGGCCGACGCGAATCTCGCCCGCATGCTCGACGCCGTAGCTGCGCGCCAGCAGCAGGATCTGCTTGGCGAGCCGCGCCGAGAGCGGCAGCGTGTTGAGGTCTTCGACCGTGTCGAACAACAAGCGCAAACGGCGGCAGTTGAGCCTCAGCAGCGCGTCGTAGAGCTCGACGTGTTGCGCCAGCAGCAGCTTGAAATCGGCCCGACGCACGGCCAGCAACGTCGTCGCACCGTGGGCGTGGGCGTCGTGCGTGCGCGGCATGCCGTCGAAGAGCGCGATGTCGCCGAACCAGGTGCCCGGCTCGACGTAGGTGAGCGTGATCTGCCGCCCCGAAAGCGAGACCGAGCTCACGCGCACTGCACCGTGGGCCACGCCGCACCAGTCTTCGGCGGGTGCGCCGCGCGCCGAAAGAATGGCGCCGTCGGCCACGCGGCGCACGATGGCACGGGACAGGATCGCTTCGCGGAGCGAGGGAGAAAGTCTGGAAAACCACGAGCCCGTTTCGATGGCAGAACGCTCGTCGATTGTAAGAACGGGTGGGTGCATGACCAGTCGCTGACGTGACAAGCTGCCCACGTGGAGCGGGGCGCGCGTCGGGTGCTCGGAGCTTCTTTGCAACACGCGCAAAGACATGTAAGCCGTTGGCGGAATTGTGTCACGCAGGCTCGCTGCAGCCGCACTCGCAACGGCCGATGACAAGGGTGTGACTGCTAGAGTCATTTGCACCTTCAACCCGGCCTTTCGATGCGCAGCGCCCTTTCGATCCTGACTCTGGGCGCCGCAGTCCTGTTCCTGGCAGCACCCGCCGCCGAAGCGATGGGGTTCGGCCGCACGTTCACGGCGACGACGCTCGGTCAGCCGCTCGACTTCTTCGCCACGGTCGCACTCGACACCGACGAGACGATCTCGCGTGAATGCGTCTCCGCCGAGGTGCATGTGGGCGATGCGAGGCTGCCGGCACCGGCGGTCCGAGTCACGCTCGAACCGCAGGGTGATGGCAGCAGCCGGCGCGTTCGCGTCACCACCGCCACGCTGATCGACGAGCCCGTGGTCACCGTCGAGGTGACGCTCGGATGCACTTCGCGCATCTCGCGTCGCTTCGTCACCTTCGTCGATCCGCCTTCGGTGCGACTGGCCGAATCCGGGGCACCGCTGGCGCCGCAGCAGCAGATGCGCGATTCGCAGGCCATGCCGATCCTCGAAGCCGCACGCAATGCTTCGAAAGCCGTTCGCAGCATGGCCGACGTGCGCAACAGCGGCATCGACGAGCGACGCGTGAAGACATCTGCGGGCCGCGCGTCGAAGGCGGTGCGCGTTTCCGTAGCTGCGCCCGCGGGCGCGAGTGCGGCGCCCCCGCCCGCGCGCGAGCGAACTCTGCGGCACGCGCTGCAGCGGCGGGGTGCTGCAGCGCCGGCTTTCGCGGCAGCACCTGCACGTGGAGCGCCGCGGCTGCAGCTCGAAGCGCCGGCACCGGTCGCGGCGGCCTCGGCGCCGCGCACGGTGGTGACTGCGGCCGCGACGATCGCCACGGCCAGTCTCCCCGCGGCTGCGCCGGCCTCGTCGCCGGCATCGTTGGCAGCCGAGAGCGTGGGTGCGGCCTCCGCCGCGCGAGCCGCCGTCGCATCACCCGGCATGGCCGACGATGCGGCCGCATTGGCGCGCGAGCGAGAGCGCATTCGCGTGCTCGAAGCCGGCCTCGCACAGTTGCGCGCCGACTCGGCCGCGACCCAGAGTTCACTGGTTGCGCTGCAGGCGCGGCTGCGCGAGGCCGAGTCGGGCCGCTACGCCAACGGCCTCGTCTACGCGTTGGCGGTTGGGGTGTTGTTCTTCGCCGTGCTGGCTGCGGCCCTGTGGGCGCTGCGGCCACTCCAGCGCCGGCGTGCGCGATGGTTCGACGCGGCCGCCAACCAACAGGCCCGTGTTGCGCGCAATCCGGAGCGCGGTACCGCCATGGCCGCGCGAACTCCCGCGCCGGAGCGCGATTCGGCATCGCTGGCGCTGCAGGACACCCCTTCGTGGTCGGGCGTGCCGAGCGTCTTGAACAACCATCCGGCGACCATCGGCGGGCTGGAAGTCACAACCGTGCTCGGCCCGGAGTTTTCTCGCGCGCTCGCCGTCTCGGCCGCGGCGAATTCAGTCGGGCAGGCGGCACCGGCGGGAGCCTGGCGCTCGTTGGCCGCACCGATCGAAGAACTCATCGACCTCGAGCAGCAGGTGGAATTCTTTGTCGTGCTCGGCCAGGACGAGGCCGCCATCGACTTGCTCGAGTCACACCTCGCGCATGCCGAAGCGGCCAGCCCATGGCCCTACCTCAGGCTGCTCGACATCCACCGCCGGCGCGGCGACGAGGCAGCCGACGAGCAGGTGCGCAGCGGGTTCAGCGCACGCTTCGGCGTGGCCGCTCCGCAGTGGCCCGACGATCTGCATGCAGGCCGGTCGATCGACGCCTACCCCCAGATGCTGGCGCGCCTGCACTCGCTCTGGCACACCCCCCTGCACGCCATGCAGACGCTCGATGACCTGCTGTTTTACCGATCGAGCAACAACGAGATATACGACTTCGCGGCCTATGGCGAGCTGCTTTTTCTCTACGGGGTCGCACGCGAGCTCGCCGGCCATGTCGAGACGGACTCCGGCTCGATCGATCTCTTCCTCCCGCTCGACGACGCCACTGCCACTGCGCCTGGCGGTGATCCCGCTGAACGCGTGTACGCCGTCGACCTCGATGTCTCCGACTGGATGCCCGACGAGGCCGACGCGCCGCTCGTGATTCGCCGATCGCCCGGCCGCCACGGCGCCGGCTGATGCCGGCTCGCCAGCGCCGCTCTCAGAGCTTTGCCAGACGCTCCGCCGCCAGCACCAGCGTCTCGTCCTTCTTGGCGAAGCAGAAGCGTGCGATGCGCTGGTCGAAGCCGTCGAAATAGAAGGCCGAAAGCGGAATCGCGGCGACGCCGACGGTCTCGGTGAGCCAGCGGCAGAACTCGGCCTCGGGCAGATCGCTCGCTGCCGAGTAGTCGACGCACTGGAAGTAAGTGCCCTGGCACGGCAACACGCGCAGCTTGGTGGTGGCGAGCGCCGCTCGGAACAGGTCGCGCTTGCGCCGATAGAAAGCGGACAGCCCGAGGTGATGCGAAGGCTCGGCGAGAAACGCGGCGAGGCCGTGCTGCATCGGCGTGTTGACCGTGAACACGTTGAACTGGTGCACCTTGCGGAATTCGGCCATGAGCGAAGCTGGTGCTGCTGCATAGCCCACCTTCCAGCCGGTGACGTGATAAGTCTTGCCGAAGCTGGAAACCACCACCGTGCGCGCGGCCAGCTCGGGGAATCGAGCGGCGCTCGGGTGCTCGCCGTCGTACACCATGTGCTCGTACACCTCGTCGCTGACGAGCACGATGTCGGTCGGGCGAAGCAGTTCGGCCAGCCGCAGCATGTCGGCCGCCGACCAGACCGTACCGCTCGGGTTGTGCGGCGAATTGACGATCAGCATGCGCGTCTTCGGCGTGATGGCCGCTGCGATGCGGTCGAAGTCGGGCGCGAAGGTGCCGGGCACGAGCGGCACGTGGATCGCGCGTCCACCGGCCAGTGCCACGTTGGGCGCGTAGCTGTCGTAGCACGGATCGAGCACGATGACCTCGTCGCCCGGGCTCACGAGCGCGAGCACGGTGGTGAGGATGGCCTGCGTGGCGCCGGCGGTGACGGTGATCTCTGTCGCCGGGTCGTAGCGGCGGCCGTAGAGCGCCTCGATCTTGGCCGCGATGCGCTCACGCAGCAGCGGCACGCCGGCCATCGGCGGATATTGATTCAGGCCGGCACGCATCGCTGCGTCGACAGCGTCGATCAGCGCCGGATCGCAATCGAAATCGGGGAAGCCCTGGCCGAGGTTGACCGCGCCGTGCTGCGTGGCCAATGCCGACATGACTGTGAAGATGGTGGTGCCGACGTCGGGCAGGCGGCTCATGACGGGTGGCGTGCGTGGCGTCACGGCGAGGCGGTCGTTCATCGTGCGGGTCGGGAGATCACAGTTGATAGTCGTCGGCATCGCCTGACATCGCGCGCTCGATCAACGGTCTGGTCAACCGCTCCGAAGTCATCTCGGCGAAGGCATAGACGAAGTTGCGCAGATAGGCGCCGCGCTTGAAGGCGATGCGGGCCACGTTCTGGCCGAACAGGTGGCCCACCGGCCGCGCCACGAGGTCAGCGGTCTGGCCTTCTTCGCGCATCGCGATCTCGGCCACGATGCCCACGCCGAGGCCCAGTCGCACGTAGGTCTTGATGACGTCGGCATCGATCGCCTCGAGCACGAAGTTGGGCTGCAGCTTCCTCACCGCGAACGCCTGGTCGATGCGTTTCCGGCCGGAGAACGACGGGTGGTACGAGATCAGCGGCAGCGGCGCGAGGTCTTCGAGCGAGACCCGATCCACCTGTGAGAGCGGATGGCCGGCCGGCAGAACCAGCACGTGCTGCCACGCGTAGCAGGGCAGGGTGACGAGATCGGCGATGTCTCCGAGCGATTCGGTCGCCAGGCCGAAATCGGCGACCTCCTCGTAGACCATCTTCGCGACCTGCTCGGGCGTGCCCTGATGCAGACTGATGTTGACCTTGGGGTATCGCTTGCGCATCGCCGCGATCGGCATCGGCAGGAAGTAGCGCGCCTGACTGTGCGTGGTGGCGATCGAGAGCGTGCCGGCGTCCTGCTTCGAGAACTCGTCGCCGATGCGCTTCAGGTTGCCGACCTCGCGCATGATCACTTCGATCGCCTTCAGTACCTCGCGCCCCGGCTCGGTGACCCGACGCAAGCGCTTGCCGTGGCGCGCGAAGATGTCGACGCCGAGTTCGCCCTCGAGTTCGAGGATGGCCTTGGAGACGCCAGGCTGCGACGTGAACAGCGCCTTCGCGGTCTCGGTGAGGTTGAGGTCGCGGCGCACCGCTTCCTGGACGAACCTGAACTGGTGGAGATTCATGGAAGCAGCGGATTATTCACCGCGGGCCGCGAGCGCGAGCGCGGCGCTCGCCATCGCTTCGGTCACGGCCGCCTGCTCGCCGATCGCCGCGTGCAGACAGATCGTAATCTGCGCATGGCGCACGCGCGCCGCCTCGACCAGCGGCGGAAGGTCCTTGCGCAGATGGCCGCCGGTTCCGAGGAACATGGGCACGACGTCGATGCGGGCATGCCCTTCGCTTGCAAGCGCATCGATGGCGTCGCCGAGACTCGGCTGCATCAGCTCGAGGTAGGCGAGCGTCACCCTGCGGCCCGGCTCGGCGGAGCGGACCTTCGCCGCCACGGCTTCGAACGGTTCGGCCCAGCGCGGATCGCGCGCGCCGTGGGCGAACAGTACGAGCGCTGACGAATCGGCAGCCATCAGCGGTAGCGCACGAGCCAGCCGAAGGCGGCCAACGAGAGCAGCAGGTAGAGCGCGCCCGGCGCCGCGGCGACGACCCACGGCGTCCAGTGGCCGAGCAGGCCGAGATGGCGGAACACGTTGTTGAGCAGCACGAAACTCACGCCGATCATGATGCCGGCGAAGACCTTCATGCTCACGCCGCCGGAGCGCGCGTTGAGGTAGGCGAAGGGCAGGGCGAGGCCCATCATCACCAGGCACGCGAAGGGGTAGAGCGCGCGCTTCCAGAACTGGATCCTCTGTTCCTCCGAGGCTTGCTCGTTGTCCGACAGGTGGCCGATGTAGCGCCACAGGTCGACCGTCGACATCGTGCTCACGGGCAGCACGGCCGCGGCCACCACGGCGGGCGAGAGCGAGCTCGGCCACTCGAGGCGCGTCCGCGTCTCCTGCTTCACGGCCGAGTCGGCCCCGGCCTCGACCCAGCGCGTGACCTTCGCGTCGGTAAGCGACCACGTGCCATCGCGCGCAACTGTCGCCTGCTCCGCGGAGGTGCGCGTGAGCAGGCGGCCGTCGGTGTCGAATTCGAAGATGCGCACGTCACGCAGCTGCGTGCCGCCTTCGGCCGAGCCGACATTGATGGAATAGTTGCGCTCACCGTTCGGCGTCGAGGCGTGCTCCTTGATCCACGCGCCGGAGCGGCCGAGCCGGAGCGAGCCGGTGAAGGCGGCGCGCATCTGCGAGGCCATGCGCTCGGCGAACGGCGCCACGTAGTCGCCCACCACGAACGTCGCGGCGCCGAATACCAGCGCGAGCGTGGTGAGCAGCCAGAGCGCGCGGCTGGGGCCGAGGCCGCCGGTACGCAGGATCGTGTACTGCGAAGTTTGCGCGAGCCGGGCCAGCGCGAAGATGGTGCCGATGAGCACTGCGATCGGCATCAGCTCGTAAAGATGGCCAGGCGCGAGCAACAGGCAGTAGGCCGCGGCGTGCAGCGCCGAGTAGCTGCGCTGACCCACGCCGCCCAGCTCGTCGACGAAGTCGATGAAGAAGAACAGTGCCAGGAAAGCGATGCCGACGAACAGGACGGCCGAGGCGATGTCGGCATGAAACAGCTTGCGGACCGTCTTCATGTCTGCGGCACGGCACGCCTGCGCCGCAGACGGCGCCGAGGCGCGGTCGCCGATCGGCCCATGCCGTTCTCGCGCCACCACAGCAGCGCCAGCGCGAATAGCAGCGTGCCGCCATGCGCCACCAGCAAAGCCGCGCCCATGCCCACGCGGCCGGAGGCCACCCAGGACTGCGAGAGGTTGATGACGTTGTAATAGGCGAAGAAGCCGAGCAGCGCGAACAGCAGATTCCAGTTGCTGGCGTGGCGTGGGTTCGAGGCCGACATGCCGATGCCGAGCAGCAGCATGTTGGCGGCTGCCAGCACCAGCCCCATGCGCCACACCAGCTCGCCCTGATGCGGGGCCGTCGGCTCGCGCATCAGATCGATCGTGGCGAGCGCCTTGGCCGGCAGGCCGCCTGCTTCGGCCAGCGCACGGTCACCGGCCATCGCACGGTAAGTCTCGAAGCGCGAGAGCGTCTTCTCGCCGCTCTGCGCGTTCTGTTCGTTGCGCTGACCCTTGACGAGCACCAACTCGCGGCCGTTGGCGTCGTTCTCGATCGAACCCGACTTCGCTGAAGTCACCGACTCCACGCTGTTCTTGGTGGCCACGATGAGCACGTTGCGGCCGGTGGACGCGTCGCTCGCGCTGCCTTCGAAGAAAAAGGTGCGCTGACCGTCGCCCGACGTCTGGAACTGCCCCGGCGCCACGCGCGAGAGATCGGAGCGGCGCTCGAACTGGTCTTTGAGAACCGCGCTGCGCTCGTTCTGCCACGGCCACACAAACAGTGCCAGCAGCGCGATCACGAGCAGCACCGGCCACGCGGTACCGAGCACCGGCCGCACGAAGCGGGTGAGCGGCACGCCGCTGGCGAACCAGATGGTCATCTCGCTGCCGCGGTACATGCGCGAGAGCGTGGCCACCACGGCGACGAACAGCGACAGCGCGAGGATCGTCGACAGGTGGCCGAGGGCGATGTAGGCCAGCAGCAGCATCACGTCTTGCGGCGAGATCCGGCCGAGCGCCGCCTGGCCGAGATTGCGGATGAACATGATGGTCAACACGATGGTCAGGATGACGACCAGCGTGCCGCCGAAGTTCTTGGCCAGCTCTCGGCGCAAAGTGGAATCGAATAACATCGTTGATTGACTTTCTGCTCGGGGAATTATGGACTTTCGTCATCAGATCGCGGCTCCGGCCAGCCTTGCCGGCATCGATGTCGACGCGCTCGTTCTGGTCACCGGCAGCGTGGTCGACCCGGCCCTGGCGCCTGCTCTCGCCAGCCTCATCGGCGAGGCCGTGGCCGAAGGCGAGTTGGTGCTGAAGAAGGGCAAATCGCTCTACGCGTACCGGCCTGCCGGCATCGCGGCGCGGCGCGTCTGCGTGGTGGTCGCGGCCGATGATTCCGCCAAGGCGTTCAAGGCAGCCGTCGCGGGTGCGTTCACGTCGCTGAAGTCGAGCGGTGCCAAGAGCGTCGGCGTGGCGCTCGCCCACGCGGGCGTGCTCGGCGCGGCGCACGCGGAGGCCCTTGTGGCTTGCGGTGCCGATGCGGTCTATCTTTACACCCACACCAAGCCCAGCGCGCCCGCGCCGTGGGCGCCGCGGTCGATCACCTTGTATTGCCAGAAGAGCGAAGCCAAGGACGTGCAGCAGGGCCTCAAGCTCGGCACCGCGATCGCTTCGGGCGTCACGCTCGCTCGCGAGTTCGGCAACCGCCCGGGCAACGAATGCACGCCCACTTGGCTCGGCCAGCAGGCCAAGAAGCTCGGCAAGGAATGGGATCTCGACGTCGAGGTGCTCGACAAGAAGGCGGTCGAGAAGCTCGGCATGGGTTCGTTCATGGCCGTGGCGCAGGGCTCGGAAGAACCGCTGCGCTTCATCGTCGCGAAGTACGGCGGCGCGGCCAAGTCGGAAGCGCCGGTGGTGCTCGTCGGCAAGGGCATCACCTTCGACACCGGCGGCATCTCGCTCAAGCCGGGCGCCGACATGGACGAAATGAAGTTCGACATGTGCGGCGCCGCCAGCGTGCTCGGCACGCTCGCCGCCATCGCCGCGTTGAAGCCCAAGCTCAACCTGGTCGTGCTCGTGCCGTCGTGCGACAACATGCCCAGCGGCCGCGCCGTCAAGCCGGGCGACGTGGTCACCAGCATGTCGGGCCAGACGATCGAGATCCTCAACACCGACGCCGAAGGCCGCCTGATCCTGTGCGACGCGCTCACGTATGCCGAGCGCTTCAAACCGGCCGTGGTGGTCGACGTGGCCACGCTCACCGGTGCTTGCGTGATCGCCCTCGGCCATCACAACTCAGGCCTTTTCACGGCCGACGACGACATCGCGGCGCAGATGCTCACCGCCAGCCGCGCCGCCATCGACCCGTGCTGGCGCATGCCGCTCGACGAGGAATACGACGAAGCGCTGAAGAGCAATTTCGCCGACATGGGCAACATCGGCGGGCGCCCCGGCGGCGCCATCACGGCGGCGATGTTCCTCCGTCGCTACACCTCGAAGTACCCCTGGGCGCACCTCGACATCGCGGGCACCGCGTGGAAGTCGGGCGCGCACAAGGGCGCCACCGGCCGGCCCGTCGGGCTGCTGACCCACTTCGTGCTCGGCTACGCGAAGTAGCCGCGGCGGGCGCGTGCCCATGACCGAAATCAGTTTCTATTTCAACGTGCCGTCGCGCATGGAATACGCCTGCCGAATCGCGCGCAAGGCGCAGCGGCAGGGCTCCGCGCTCGCGGTCGCGGCCGAGGAGGGCGCGCTCGCCGAGTTCGATCGGCAGTTGTGGCGCTTCGCTGCCGTGGAGTTCGTTCCGCACGCCTGGGCCGAGCGCAGCGGCGACGTGCCCGCGCGGCTGCATGCCAGCACGGTCTGGCTGAGCGCCGACGCGCTCGCGTCGCCGGTGCACGAGGCTCTGCTGAATCTGGGCGACGACGTGCCGGCTGGCTTCGAGACCTTTGCCCGGCTGTACGAGATCGTTTCGACGGACGAAGCCGAGCGTGCTGCAGCACGTGGCCGATGGAAGCGCTACGCCGACCGTGGCTACGCGATTCGCCGCCACGAAGCCGGAGGCGCGTCGTGAGCACCGGTCGGCCACCGCCGGGCAGTATCCCGACGCTGACTGAAGTCGTGCCTTGGCCGAACGTCGTGCTGCCGGTGTCGCCATCGGCAGCGCCGCAATTGCAACCGCAGCCGATGGCAATCTCGCCCGCACCGGAGCTTGCTCCCGGCGCGGCGGTTGCGCCCGCGCAAGCCCCCATTGCCGTCGCGCCCGAAACTCCGACCGTTGGCGAAGCCGAGTTCGTTCAGCGCGTCATGCTCGACATGCAACGCCAGATCGAGCAACTCCTCGAGGTGCGCCTGC
>Ga0209724_1002905_pt1 | contig 14338 bp, 13 predicted proteins | sample grotaG_FD_184143 | JGI IMG/M metagenome (GOLD analysis project Ga0209724, IMG submission 184143) | Glacier valley bacterial and archeal communities from Borup Fiord, Nunavut, Canada, to study Microbial Dark Matter (Phase II) -... | ecosystem: Environmental > Aquatic > Freshwater > Ice > Glacier ...
ATGGGCGAGCAGCAGGAAAAAGGCGTGCTGGCCCAGCTTCGCGCTTTGCGAAGCCGGCTCTCGGCCCTGCCCGAACTGCCCGACCTCGAGTTCAGAATCGCGCAGGCTAAGGCCGAGCTTCAGGAGGTGTTGCGGGCCAGCGAAGCGGGCGAGGAGCCGCAGGGTGTCACCGAGCTGCTGATTCAGGCCGCGATGGTGCTCTCCGACGCGTCTCAGGCCGTGTATGGTCGCCTGGACGCGCTCGAGGGCGAGGCCCGTTCCGCCGGGGCCAGAGTGCTGTCCGAGCGCATCGGGGGCTACAAGGGAGCCGAAACTTACCCTGACCTGCTGCTGCTCGAGGCCGAGGTGCGGGCCGCCCGCGAGAACTTGCAGCTCGAGACCCAACGCGAACTCCGCGAACTCGAGACCGACGCGGCTCAGTACCGCAGCAGCGAAGATTACCCCGCCTTCACCACCGCGCTGGCCCAGGTGCGCGCTCAACTGGCCGAGGGTCATATCGTGGACCTCTCCGAGCTGTGGTCTATGCTGGGCGGACTCTCGAGCGCCCAGGAAGACCAGCGGGCGGTACTCGACGCCCGCGCCGAGCACATTTCCCTGGAGTACAACCGCCTGCGTGGACTCGAGGGCGAAACCATCGGGTCGCTGGGTCGCTTATCGAGCCAGCTTCGCAACCTGCGCTCTCTGGGTCAGATGTCGCCGGACGCGCTCAAGACCTACATCGGCACGCTCGAGAAGGCCGAATCACTGCTCAATGAAGCCCAGGCCGAATACGAGGCCGCCAGAGAGGTGGTCTCCGGTTTTGGCGATGGTGGGGCGCTCGAGGGCCTGCTCGGTATCTTCGATTCGTTCACCTTTGGCGAGACTTTGGGGTCGGGCGGTCCGGCTCAGAAGGCCGCTGACGCGCCGCTGGTGCTCATTGACAAGGTGGAGGGGCCGCTCAAGGAGCGCCTGCAAGAGTTGACTGCCGACCCCGGCGTCGAGTCGGTGGCGCTGGTGCAGCGCGGCGAACTCAAGTTCGGACGCTTGGCCACCAAGGGTGCTACGGCTCTGCAAGATTTTGAGCACTACATTCACGAGGCCAGCGGTGAGATGAGTCGCCACACCCCGCGTCTGGTCACGCTCGAGCACGCTTCGGGCGCGGCCATCGTGCTGCTGTTCCCCGCACACGAGGTCCAACTTTTGGTCAACGCCTCGAGCGTGACCCAGAGCACCCGATTGCTGGGTGTGTTGCAGAAAAGTTACGACGATTTAGGCAAGCTTTTTTAGAGCTGCACATGTAAGTAAAGCTGCAAACGTCGAACGCCTGGGACGCACTGGACGTTCGACGTTTGACGTTTGCTCAGCATTTGACGTTTGCTCGGCATTTGACGTTTGCTAAGCTAAAGTCATGAACGTCGGAGAAACCCTCACCCTGCCCTCGAGCGAAGCCCAGCGCCAGTTTGGGCGTGAACTCGTTCCTCAGCTCCAGCCGGGAACCCTTCTCTTTCTCAGCGGTGAACTGGGTGCGGGCAAAACCACGCTGGTCGGGGGGCTGCTCGAGGGCCTGGGTTTCGCAGGCGAAGTCTCGAGTCCGACCTACGCGCTCATTCACGAATATCCCACCCCGCGCGGCTTGGTGCTGCATGTGGATGCCTACCGGGTGCGCCATAAGCAGGAGTTGCTCGAGATGGGACTGGAAGATTACCTCGAGCGCTGCGCTTTAAGCGTGCTCGAGTGGGGTGAAGCTTTTTATGACGACTTTCCGCAGGGTTGGATAATAAGGCTTGAGCATGTACCAGAGGGCAGAAAAATTGCTCGAGTGCGTTGACCCGAATTCGTTGGAAGGTGCTCGAGCAATTTAAGTGTGGGGGAGGTTTAGCCTGCTCGAGCGACGCTGTTCACCAGTACCCTTCTTGCGCCCAGATACTTGGTCGTCCAGTAGCTCGAGTTCAAATCGTCCAGCGCCACTTTTTCCTGGTAGCTGTTGGCGTTGATGAACTGTCCTTCGCCCAGATAGATGCCGACGTGTGACACGCCGCCTGAGCCACTCGTGTCGAAGAACACCAAATCCCCGGCCTGCAAATCTTCACGGGCCACCGCTTCGCCCAGGGCGTACTGGTCGCTCGAGCGGCGCGGCAGGGTGACACCTGCTGAGGCCATCACCTGAATCACAAAGCCGCTGCAATCGGTGCCTCGAGCACTTTTGCCGCCGTAAACGTAGGGCACGCCCAGCAGGCTCATGGCCTTGACCCGCCACGGGCTGTTCTCACCGGGTTGAACCTCGGTGGGGTTGACAGTCACCCCAGAATCGCTTGGGTTGGTTTGTGGCTCCAGTACGGCCTCGAGCGGCGCGGGAACGGTCAGGGTCAGGCCACCAGGGAGGTCGCTCGAAGCCAGCCCATTGGCTTCCTGAAGCGCGCTCACCGTGATGCCATAACGCCTCGAGATAGAAAAAAGCGTGTCGCCCTTTTGCACCCGGTAGGTCTGAACTGCCGAACTAGAGGCGCTCGAGGTCGGCCCACTTGAGGTCAGCCCACTCGAGGTCAGCTCGAGCGGGGCGGGTATTTTGTCTTCCCGCACCCGTAAAACCTGACCCGGATGCACCTGCGCGGAACTGAGAGTATTGAGGCCCAGCAGGCGCTCGAGCCGAAGTCCATAGCGCTTGGCAATCGAGTAGGCGGTGTCGCCTTTTTGCACCATATAGCTCGTATAGCTCGAGGTATTGGCATTCTGAATTGTGGGGGCGCTCGAGTCGGGTTTGGCAGCGTCGGTAGCGGGGGGAACGATGTGGGGCGCACTTTGCGCTACAGGTGCGCCTATTTCGCTCGAGGCACTGAGCACAGCGACCACGGGCAAACGCGGAGCCTGAACCCGAATCAGCGGCATCTTGAGCGTGGTGACGACCACGGCTATTGCGCTCGAGGCTGTATCTACACTGCTTTTGCTCGAGTCCTTGCTCGAATCTCGGGTTGTGTCTCTGACCGTCAAAACCTGTCCCAACTGCACGCTCGAGTCGGTCAAAGCATTGAGAGTCATGAGCTGCTCGAGGCTCAGATTGTAGCGCCTGGAAATCGAGAAGGCGGTATCGCCCTTCTGAACGGTGTATTGCGCGCCTTGTATCGCTTCGGTCTGGCTTGAATTGTTCTGGCTTGAGTTGTTCTGGGCCAGGGCACTCGAGCCAAGCAGCGTGCTTGAGCCGATGAGGCAGGCCGTCAAAACCCAACGAAATGCAATATTCACGCCTTCACCTATGGGGTTGGCACCGAAAGGACGGATGCACAGAAACCTTGAGTTGGGGGCTGCGGCAGGTGGAACAACGACGCTTTAAAAAGACGTCTGAGTATAACCAGTGTCACACTGTGAATGCAAGGTTTAGACCGTGTGAACTTTCTGACAAGATTAAAAATATACCGTTCCAAACGGTGTAAACGAAATCGGGTCTATGCCATTGATTAAGACCAACAGCCAGGATTCAGCGCACTCTCAGGATGGATGGGGACAAAATCTTCGAGAATGGGATGAGTATTGAGGATTTCTGGGACCAGAGGAGGCTCGAGGGTCGCGCCCAGAATGTCACTCGAGCGGGAACACCGTGCTCAAGGTGAGATTCGACAAGCTGAGCTTCAGCTCACGGGCTTACACTCGAGCCATGACCGGGTTTTCACTTTCTTTGCAGAGCTGGCAACAGCGAACGTTTTCTTCACTTAAATATCCGGCTTTCCGGCTTTACTGGACCTCGCAGATTCTGAGTCTGGTGGGCACCTGGATGCAGAACACCGCCCAGTCTTATCTGGTGCTCGAACTCACCGGCTCGAGCACCGCGCTGGGCTGGGTCAATGCAGTTTATTTCTTGCCCAGCCTGCTTTTTTCACTTTTGGCGGGTGCACTGCTCGACGTGCTGCACAAGGGAAAGGTGCTTCAGGCTACCCAGGGCGTGTTGCTGCTCACTGCGCTGCTCACCGGGGTCTTGATACAAACTGGATTTGTGAGCGTGCCCATCATCATGGTTATCGCTCTTGTCTCGGGTACGGCCAACGCCTTCAACATGCCCGCCCGTCAAACCATGGCCGCCACCTTCGTACCGCGTGAAGGTCTCACCAACGCGGTGGCGCTCAACAGCCTGTCGTTCAACCTGTCGCGCACCGTGGGGCAGGCGCTGTTCGGCTTGGTGGTGCCGCTGGGCATCTGGCTGCTGGCACACGGGAATGGCGAGTCGCTCTCGAGGCTGGCACTGCCGTTTTATCTCAATGCCGCCGCCTTCGTGCTGGCCATTTTCTTTCAGATGAAGTTGCCCTTTCCGGCCACCAGGGGCGAGGTTTCCGACCACAACCTACTCAGGGATACGCTCGAGGGGCTGCGTTACGTGCGCTCGCAACCCCGCATTCTGTATGTGATTGTGCTGGTGTGTGGGGTCAGCACCTTTTTACTCAACTTTCAGATTCTGATTCCCACCTACGCCAAACAGCTCTACTTTCTCAAAGAGTCGGGCTTCGGAATGCTCAGCGCAGTTTTTGGACTGGGTAGCACCTTCGGGGCGCTGTATCAGGCGTCTCAGCATGACCCTAGCCGCAGCCTACGCTCGAGCGCACTCATCGTGCCACTGACCCTGCTCGTTCTGCCGTGGATGCCCAATCTGGTCCTCTCGAGCGCCATGCTGATGGTATGCGGATTTTTTATGATGACTTTACTGATTTCGGCCAACAGCACGGTGCAGCTCTCGCTGGAGGAGTCTTTTCGGGGCCGGGTGATGGCGCTTTACAGCATGATGATTGTGGGGGTTGCGCCGATAGGGGCTTTGCTGGCGGGCGTGTTGCTCTCGAGCAGTGAAGGGTTTGGGCCGCGTTGGGGCACGGTGGCTCTGGCGCTGCTGGGCGCGGTGTGCGTGGGGCTGGTGTGGCGCAGGTTGCCGGGGAGATAGGGGAGTGGGGAGTGGGGAGTGGGGAGTGGGGAGTGGGAAAAGACGTTTGATGGGTTAAAGTTCTTTCGCTCGAGCAAATGGTTCAGGTCTTGTGCTGGGAACCTGTGCTCGAGGGTTCAAACCCGCCGCCAACCCTGTGTTACAGGGCATCATGCTCAATTGTTTAACCCTAAGAAAATATTCAACTTTAGATTAAAATTGATTGCTCGAGTCTGTCCTCAAATTAGTCATTTGTCTCGAGCAAGGGGCCTACTATCTTCTTCGGAGGCAAGACCATGAAAAAGATTTTGATTGTTCTGACCGCAATTATTAGCTCGAGCGCGTTCGCCGCAAGCTACGTGACGAGCGACGCCAAGACCAAAACCGCCACCCTGATTGTCAACGCTGCCGAAGGAAATGTGGGCGGTGGGCTGAACTTCAACGGGGTTCAACGTGGAACCAAGAGCTTCACCGTTCCGGCGGGCTGGAACGTGGTGGTCAAGTTCAAAAACCTGGGCATGATGGGCCACAGCGCCATCGTGACCAAGGGTAAAACGCCGCCCAACAGCATCACCGCTGCCGTCGCCGCTTTTCCTAACGCCTACACCCCCAAGCTGGCCGAGGGTCTGGCCATGAACGCCACCGCCGACCTCAAGTTTGCGGTCAAAACTGCGGGCGATTACAACATCGTCTGTGGCGTGCCCGGACACAACCTGGGTGGTCAGTGGATTGGTTTGGTCGTCTCTAGCAGCGCTAAAGCCGCCACTTACAAATAAATCTCTCGAGCACAGGAAAGAAGGGACGCACCGTGCGTCCCTTCTTTTGATTTCACCTGCTCGAGGCCGACTTGTTCATCCGTCTGCTTTCTGCTTTCCGCCTTCTGCTCCGAAATCTACAAATCGAACTCAGTCGGATTGAGGCCCGCCGCAAAGCAGGCTTCCTTGACCATCTGGCGCTCTTTGGCGTCAAAATTTCCGTCGGCCCCCCCGATGATGATGCCGATTTGAATCACCGCTCGAGCCTGGTCCGGTTTGCTTCGCAGCTTGCCGATAACTTGAATGAGTCCCACCTTGCCGAAATCGTAATCGGTGCCCAGTTTGTTGCAGTATTCGTCGAACTTGGTCTTGAGCTGGTCCGCTGGAAAGATTTTGAGGATGTCGTTATTGACAATCAAGGCCGCTGTTTTGGAGCGCTCGCTGGGGTCCACGCTGCCGTCGGCAGCGGCAATTAAGGCGCTCATGGCCATGCAGGCGTCCGAGAAATCCTTGTTCTTGAACTTGCCAACCTGCGTTTGAAGGTTGCTCGAGGTGGTGCTGGCCCAGGTTTTGACGTTATCCCAAATACCCATAGTTTTAGTCTCCTTGTAAATCGGGTTGAGTCGGGTTAATTCTGGTGAGGTGCTCTGAACGGTCCGATGATACCCCCGGCTCGAGCGCCGCGCAAATTCAGGTTAAGAAATCATGCCCCGGCCTCTAGCCTGCGTCACCCATCCGGCGTATTCGCCCAGCATCAGGTCATAGAGTTCCTCGTCGGGAATGCTTTCCGGGTCTTCCACACTAAAAAAGTTGGAGTTGTCCAGCGTTCTGCCGCCCAAATCGTCGAGTTCCTCGAGAAAGGAGAAATCGCTCGAGAACAAACTGGCAAAAAAGCCCTTTTTCTTCTGAGTGCCCTTGTTCGATTTGCCAATGCCCACGAACTGCCAGAAGATGGCCTCGCTCGAGCTTTCCTGCACCATGCGCCGCGCCAAATCCTTGTCGTGCGGCTCGCCGTCGGTGAGGAACAGCACGTAGGTGGGCAGTTCTACCCGGCCACCGCGCCCAAAATAAAAACGCCGAATCATCTGCATGGCGCTGCCGTAAGCGGTTCCGCCCTCGAGCGGGTATTGCCGCAGCAGTCCCGGTACAAAGTTCTTGAAGTTGTCCGGCGACATGCTGCCCGCTTCGTGCGCGTTTTGCCCGAACAAAAAGATGTCGATGGAAAAATCGTCGTCAAAGCGGGTTCCTAGGGCCAGCACCTTCTCGGACAGGCGCTGAATCTTGCCGCTTTGATACAAATTCCCCATCGAACCCGAGATGTCCAGACACAGCGCCACCTTGGCCCGGTGCTCGAGCAGGCCCTTTTTCTCCAGGCTGACCTGGGCCTTTTTGACCAGCGAAACCAGACCGGGCGATTCGCGCTCGAGCTTCTTGTCGAGGTCAATGCGCTTTTGCTTGACCAGGCTCACCTGTGAGGTTGGAGCGGCTGGGGTCGGGGCGCTCGAGGCTTGCAGAGCCGTGGCTGGACGTTGAGCGTTCGACGTTTGCGGAGGCGGAGCCGACTCTTCCATCGCCTCACCGCCAAAGTGCTCGAGCAGGGCCTTGAGACCCCCGTTAAAGCCCTGCCCTACCGCCGAAAAGCGCCAGAAATCCTTAAAGTACACCTCGGCCACCATCACCGCTTTCTCGGCCCCAAAGTCTGCACCCCTGAACTCAAAACGGGCTTTTTCCCCGCTCGAGTCGGACAGACTCAGAAACCCACCCGATAAGCTCGAGAGTGTTCCACTGTCCAGCGCAGCGGTAAAGGTCAGTTTTTTGATGCTCGGCGGCAGTTTGCCCAGGTCAATCTGGAAACTTCCCTTGCCGCTCGAGAGGTCGCCACTGGCCGCAATCGCGCTTTCAGGACTCGAGGGTTGGTTGAAAAACACGAAGTAGCGGTCATCGGAGAGTTTGCCGGACTCGTCCAGCCCAAAGCAGGCCAAATCGGCCTGAAGCCCGCTCAGCTCGAGTGTCACCTTAAATTGCTGCCCCGCCATCAGGTCGCTCAGTTTGCTGCGCTGTCCCCTCGAGAAGCTTTGCATGAAGACAGTTTATGGAGTAAATTCTCAGAAATATGTGGGAGGTGGGTTATGGGTAACAGGTAACAGGTAACAGGGGTTGCGCCTCCGGCGGGTCGTTGGTAGTTGGTTCTTAGTCGGTCTGCTCTCGAGCGCCTAAAAGCAAACCAACCAAGTACCAAGAACCAAAAACCCGCGAGATGGCCCGGAAGGTGCCGCTTATCTCAAGACAGCCGGAGGCGTTTTGCTTTCCTATTTGCTGCCGTCCCTCGAGCCTTCTGATTGCACTCTCATGCTTTGTTCGTATGCTCGAGGGGCAGTCTCAAACTTCGTTCGTGCAACTTTTTACGCTCGAGCACGTAATCCCTACCAGGAGGAAATAATCATGGCCGTCAGCTTATCCAAAGGTGGAAACGTCAGCTTATCCAAAGCCGCTCCGGGCCTCAAGGCCGTCAACGTGGGTCTGGGCTGGAACCCTCGCTCCACAGACGGTGAAGCCTTCGACATCGATGCCAGCGTGTTTCTGGTGGGCGCTACGGGTAAGGTGCGCTCGGATTCGGACTTCATTTTTTACAATAACCTCAAGAGCAGTGACGGTTCGGTGGAGCACACCGGGGACAACCGCACCGGGGCCGGAGACGGCGACGACGAGATGGTCAAAGTCAACCTCGAGACCGTACCTGCCGACCTCGACAAGCTGGTCTTTGGCGTGACCATTCACGAAGCCGACAGCCGCCGTCAAAACTTTGGCATGGTGGCCGGTGCCTATATTCGGGTGCTCAACCAGGCCGACGGCACCGAAATTGCCCGCTTTGATTTGTCCGAGGACAGCAGCACCGAAGCGGCCATGATTTTTGGTGAGCTGTACCGCAACGGCGCAGAGTGGAAATTCCGCGCGGTGGGTCAGGGCTTTGCCGGGGGCCTGGGGCCGATGGCCGCGTCTTACGGCGTCAGCGTCTAGGCGGCGTCAGCGTCTGATTCTCGAGCTTCAAAGTCTGGTAGGGGCGACTGGCAGGTCGCCCTTTTTTGATGCCCACAATTTTCAGGCTCACAACCGCAGCCGATGTTTCAAAAGCCGTTCTCGAGAGCGGGTAGAGTGCCTGAAGAGCTGTGATTGACGGGCTGAATTGGCCCGCTCGAGCTGGAGGATGTTATGAAAAAATGGATTATTCCCCTGACTGTTTTAGCTTTGCCCGTGAGTTTAGGTGTGGCGCAGGCGAAAGACGCTAACTTTACGGTCAATGTAGCCGGAGTCTACGGCGACCCGACGGGTATGGCGCTCTCGAGTACGTTTCTGCACGTTTTTGGTCTGAACGACAGCAACCTCAAGCTCAACCTGCGGGCCGGGGCCGAATTCGATTTTTCCGGGCGCTACGCGTTCAATCTGGACGCGCTGGCTACCCTCGAGCAACTGGATTACAACCTTTACGGCGGCAGCACGCTGGGCTTTTTAAACGGCGGGGTCGCGCCTGGAGTTGTTTTGGGGGGAACCCTGTTCCTTACCGACAGTTTCGACCTCTTTCTCGAGGGTCAGTACGCCTTTAATCGCGGTCTGAACGCGAGGTTAGGGGTTTCTTACCGCTTCTGAGGGGTAAGCAAAAGCGCCTCCGGCTGTCTTGTCCTGAACGGCACCTTCCGGGCCAGGACGCGAGTCGTTGGTTTTTGGTCATTGATTGGTCTGCATTCGAGCGCCCTAAATCAAACCGACCAAAAACCAACTACTAAAGACCCGCCGGAGGCGTAATCCGTTCACTCCCTGCGCCACATCAAAACCGTGGTCTTACCCATCGGCGTGAGGGTCCGCGCTACATCCTGCTCGAGCCGGGTCGCCTCACCGCGTTTGAGATGCAAAAAATCGCCGTGCTTCAAATCGAGCAGCAACTCGCCCTCGAGACAGAGATAGGTGCAGGTTTCGGGCGTGTCCACAAGCGGTTTTTCGAGAAAAATCACCTCGAGATGGTGTCCCAACTGCGGCAGTGCAAAGGGTTTCCCCGCGCTCGAGGCGGCCAGACGAATCAGGTGTAATGGAGCTTGGTTGGGCATGGGTCAGGCTCAGTTTAGACCCTGCTCAGGTTGCAGTGCTCGAGCGCTCGAGGCACTTTCTTATGAGAGAAATTTGAGCAGGCCCAAAAGGCCCCATCTCAGAATTTGCCCATCAGGAGCCAAAAAAACTGGTCAGGCAAGCTTCACCCTACTCACAAAGCTCGAGCTATGATTCTTGCTGATGTTACGGTTTGCCTTGAGTGCTTTGTTGGTATTGCTGCTTTTGGGCGTGGGGGTAGCTTTTTTGCCTGCACCGCGCTCAGGGGGTGAGGGTGGGGTGGAACTCAGCGGGGTCAAGATGCGACTGTATCCGCGCACCGAAGAAAAGGGTGTGGTGTGGTTATTCCAGGCTAAAACCCTCGCCTACGACCCCAGCCAATCGGAGTCTGTTCTAAATGGACTCGGGCAGGGAAGGCGCATGGTCGGTGGCAAGCTAGACATGACCCTCGAGACTAAAGCCCTGACCATTGACCAAAACGATACGCTTTACAGCGATTTCGTAACGCTGACCATCCCTAAGGAATGCACCACATTCACCTTTGGTCAGCCGGGTACCCCTCGAGCGGTGATGATTGACCAGAATTCGGGCTTCTCGGGTCCAAACGTAAAGTACAAATCGGCGGTTGCAGTCCTCACTGCTAGGAGCGTTCAATCGGATTTCGCGCTCACAAATTTGCGAATGCCTGGAGCAAGATTCTCTGGGGATTTAGATGGGGTTATGGAATGTAGGAATGGGAAAACTGTTCCAGCTAAGGGGTAAATTATGAAATTAGGTTCTACTAAAGCTGTTTTACTTGTGGTTTCCTCGGTTCTGGCCTGTGCAGCTTTTGCTCAAAGTGATAGCAGCAAGCGGGTTATCGACATTGCGGGCGATTTTCAGGGCGACCTGAGAGCCGGACCGTACAACTTCACTGGCTCGAGCACCACTCCGGTCAAAGCCAAAGTGTCCAATCTGAACATCCTCAGTCAGAGCGTGGTTTTAAGTGCTCCTAACGGAATATTGATGGCAGAGGCTAAGGGTAAGCGGTCTGCCGACTTCAAGGGAGCTGTGACCGTTACTCGAGGCAAGGTCAACGCTACTGGACCCACGCTCAGCTACTCGGAAGCCAGTGGTCTGGGCACGCTCAAGGGTGGGGCCAAGATGACCTACACCCCCGACGGTAAGGACACCGAACCCGTGCTGGTGGACGCCTCCCAGATGGAGTTCGATGTGGACACCGAAACCAGCATCTCCAAGGGAAATGTCAAGCTGGTCAACGGCAGGCAGTCCACCGTCAGCGAGACCCTTTCGTTCAACGAAAAGAGCGAACTGGCGGTGCTGGGCGGTGGTAAAGTGACCCTGATTCGGCAGCCCAGCAAGGCAGGCGAGAACGTGCTGACCCTCAGCGGCGCGGACGCCAAGATTCAGACTGGCAAGGACAAAAAGCTGCTGCTGATGACCGGAAAAGTGACCCTGATAGACGGCACCATCACCACCACCGGAAACACGCTTTACTACGACGATAAAAAGAATCTGGCCATCGTGAGCGGAAACGCCAAGAGCGTGGACAGCAAGAATAAAATTACCCAGAACGGCAACACGCTCGAGCACCGCACTGACCTGCACCGAGTGCGTTCGCTCTCGAGCGGCTTCACCATTCCGCTGGACAGCTTCAAGTAAGGCGCACTGGGTGAAGGCTCGAGCGATTATTTTCACCCAGACGCCCTGCTCGAGTCCTACACTTTTAGGGGATGAACATGTCTAAAGGCCGAACCCGTTGGATACTCCTCCTGGCTTCGGCCCTTTCTGTTTGGGCGCTGGCCCAGCCTGCGCCCCCACCCTCGAGTACCCCTGAAACGCCTCCCTCGAGCAGCGCCCCGGACGCTCCCGAACCGGACGTGCCCGCTGACCTCGAGCCGATTGCAGAGGGTGGAGCAGCGCCCTCGAGCGCCCCAGCTACGGACCTGACTGCCCCTGTGGACCCGGCTCATCCTCCTGTTTCGCCTCCTGTTTCGACCCCGGCTACGCCTCCAGACGCGCCCCCCGAAGGCGATACCCGCAGCCGGACCACGCTCGAGCGCAAGGATAAAATCATCGAGATTCTCAAGACCACCGCCGACGACAAGATAGGTCTGGTGGTCATCTGTGGCGTGGGAGACACCGAAGATTCGCCCACCCGGCTGATTTACTACGACCCCTCGCCCACCGGGGTGCAGGTGACGATTGAGAAAAACGTCATCACAGCGGCACTCTCGGAGGTGCTCAAAAAGTCGGGTGGAGACGGCAACATCGAGATGAGCGCGGGGCGGGCTAGCATTGGTGAGAATGACGCCTGCGCGACCACTGAAGCCGCGCCCACACCTGGAACTTTGAAAGTGGTGCAGGGTAAGACCAACCTGAGCGGCAGCCGCCTGACCTACAGCGAAACCGATGGACTGGCCAAGATTGACGGTCCCATCGTGTTCAACCGCACCGACGAGAAGAACCCGATTTCCGGCTCGAGCGAGGAAATCGTGGTGGATGTGGACAACAGCGTGACCAAGCTGGTGGGCAAGGTCAGCATCACCTCGGGCAAGCGGGTGAGCAAGGCGCAATCTATGGAATACGACGACGCCAAAAATCTGGCGGTGCTGTACGGCACCTGCGACAAACCTGCGACCTCGGCGGTGGGGAACGAGCCAGGTCTGAAGGCGGTGCGGCTCATCTACCACCTGGACACCAACAATGTTGAATCGGGCGATAAAAAGTCCAAGTGCATCTTGCAGGGCGAAATTGATATTGGGGAGTAGGAAATGGGGAATGGGGAATCGGGAGTGGGGAGCTGAATTCTGGAACTGCTCGAGCCGCGCAAATACGCATAAAACATTCTGAAACAACCCCTCGAGTGAACCGTGCCGAACCCTCTGAAGAATCAGGGCGTTCGGCCCTCGATTTTTCTCACTTGCAAATTCCCGAAACCCTCGAGTGTGGGCTACTTTTTTACAGAAGTTGGTGGACCTTTGCTGACTTTGATACCGCTACCCGGCGCTCAATTGTGCTACATTCTCGAGCATAAGAACTTTTTGAGCCATTTTCATTTCATGCTCGAGCATACGGAACACAAGGAAAGCAAGGATACCCATTATGGCTAACACACTCGTGATTGTGGAATCGCCCTCCAAGGCGAAGACCATCGAAAAATATCTGGGCAAGGGCTACACCGTCGAGAGTTCCATCGGGCACATCCGCGACCTGCCGCGCAGCGCTGCCGAGATTCCGGCGCAGTACAAGGACAAGGCGTGGTCTCGTCTGGGTTTAGACGTCGAGCACGACTTCGCGCCGATTTACGTGGTCTCGAGCGAGAAAAAAAGTCAGGTGGCTAAACTCAAGGCGCTGCTCAAAGGCTCGAGCGAAGTGATTCTGGCCACAGACGATGACCGCGAGGGTGAGAGCATCGCGTGGCACCTCCAACAGGAACTCAACCCCAAAGTTCCGGTGCGCCGCATGGTGTTTCACGAGATTACCGCCGAGGCGATTCGGGCCGCCATTGCTAACCCCAGAGCGATTGATACCCATCTGGTCGAGGCCCAGGAGACGCGGCGGGCACTGGACCGCTTGTACGGCTACGAGGTCAGCCCGGTGCTGTGGAAGAAGATTGCGCCCAAGCTCAGCGCCGGACGGGTGCAGAGCGTGGCGACCCGCATGTTGGTGGAACGCGAACGCGAGCGTATGAACTTCACCCCGGCCCATTACTGGGGACTCGAGGCCCGGATTAAAGCGAATGCAGAAAAGTTTCCGGCGAATGTGCTCGAACTCGAGGGAACGCGCATCGCCACGGGTAAGGACTTCGATGAGTCGGGCAAGCTCAAGGCGACCAGTAAAGTGGTGGTGCTCGAGGAAGGTGCGGCCCGTGAGCTGGCCGAGGGTTTGCGGGGGGCGTCGCTCGAGGTGACTTCGCTCGAGGAGAAACCCTTCACCCAGCGCCCTTACGCGCCTTTTATCACCAGCACGCTGCAACAGGAAGGAGGGCGCAAACTGGGCTTCTCGGCCCAGCGCACCATGCGGAGCGCCCAGCGGCTCTACGAGGGCGGCTATATCACCTACATGCGAACCGACAGCACCACGCTCTCTAAAGAAGCCATGAGCGCGGCCAGGGGTCAGGTTCGCAGCATGTACGGCGACGAGTACCTGCACCCCACCCCGCGCACCTACGACAAGAAGTCCAAGAATGCCCAGGAAGCGCACGAGGCGGTGCGTCCGGCTGGCTCGAGCTTCAGAACCCCCGACAGCCTGCGTGGTGAGCTGGGCGACGACGAATGGCGCTTGTACGACCTCATCTGGAAGCGCACCGTGGCCTCGCAGATGGCCGATGCCAGGGGCAAGCGGACTTCGGTTCGCATGGCGGGGGCCGCTCGAGACGGGCGTGTGGTGCTGCTGGGCGCGTCGGGTCAGGTCATCGAGTTCCCCGGCTTTCTGCGGGCCTACGTGGAGGGTTCGGACGACCCCGACGCCGCGCTCGAGGGCCGCGACATCCTCTTGCCCGCGCTCAAGGTGGGCCAGAAAGTCGAAGCTGAAAAAGTGGAACCCAAGGGGCACAGCACCCAGCCGCCCGCCCGCTTCACCGAGGCCAGTCTGGTTCAGGCGCTCG
>Ga0209724_1002906_pt1 | contig 14331 bp, 10 predicted proteins | sample grotaG_FD_184143 | JGI IMG/M metagenome (GOLD analysis project Ga0209724, IMG submission 184143) | Glacier valley bacterial and archeal communities from Borup Fiord, Nunavut, Canada, to study Microbial Dark Matter (Phase II) -... | ecosystem: Environmental > Aquatic > Freshwater > Ice > Glacier ...
TCGCGATGTCGATGCGGAACATGCTCGCGCCGTCCTGGCGCTGCACGCTCTTCGTGTGGCCGGAAGCGTCGAGCACCACCACCGCCATCGGCTTGTGGCCGGCCTCGGTGGAGCGCTTCAGCGCGACTTCGATGATCTTGTTGGCTTGCTCGAGGGTGATGTCCATGGGTGGGCTCCGGGTTGTGGTCAGTGAGGGGTGGATTCGTCGTCGACGGCCTTCTGCACCGCGCGATAGAACGCTTCTCGCGCTTCGCTCGCGACGCGGTCGGTGGCGCCTGCGCCCCAATCGGCGTTGGAGACGATCACGATCCTGCGCTTCGGGTCGATGAAGATGCCCTGGCCGAAGATGCCGCGCGCGGCGAACGTGCCGTCGGTGTACGTCCACCACTGGTAGCCGTAGCCGCGGCCGGGCCGGTCGATGCCGGTGCGCTGGCTGGTGGCCTCTGCCAGCCAGCCATCGGGCACGATGCTTTGCCCGCCGATGCGCGCCCCGCCGAGGATGAACAGGCCGAAGCGTGCGTAGTCTCGGGGCGAGGCCTGGACGCAGCAGCCGCTGATCTCCTGACCACTGCGGTTGAGAATCCAGGTGGCCTGCTGCTCCATGCCCGCCGGCACCCAGATCTTCTCGGAGAGGTAGGTCGCCAGCGGCTTCTGCACGGCGCGAGCGAGCAGCACGCCGACGAGATTGGTCTCGCCGGTGCTGTAGTGCCAGCGCGTGCCCGCCGGCACCTCGCGCGGCAGCCGCCGCATGTAGCTCACCAGCGAGTCGACGCCGTCTTCGGGCTTGTGGCCGTTGAAGCGCGCCACGTCGGATTTCGGGTCGGCGTAGTCCTCGTTCCACTTCACGCCCGAGGTCATCGTCAGCAGCTGTCGCAGGCTTACCTCGTCGTAGACCGAACCTTTCATCTCGGGGATGTAGTCGCTGACCTTGTCGTCCATGCTCTTGATCGCACCGTCTCGCAATGCCGCGCCCACCAGCGTGGAGGTGAACGACTTGGCGACCGAGAACGAAGTCCAGCGCCCGCTCGCGTCGTAGCCGAGGCCGTAGCGCTCGAGCCGCAGCTTGCCGTCGTGCACGATCAGCACCGCCGCGCTGCGCTGGCCGGCCATGTAGGCATCGACGTCGAGCCCGAGTTTCAGCGGCGGCCCCGGTGGCAGCCGCATCACAGTGCCACCCGCGGTGACGACGTGCGACTTCGCGAGCAGCGGCACGCGGTCGAGCGCGCGGAACGCCGCGTCGCGCTGCGGCTGGCTCCAGAACAGCACGTCGCGGTTGGTCGGCAGCGTCGCCAGCAGGCCACGCGTTTCCTTGTCGAGGCTGTACCAGCCGGTCACGCCAGCCACTGCGAGCGCGGCCAGCATGCCGAGCACGATCTTGGATGCCTTCATCGAGAAACTCCGGATTGAAAGAACCGCATCGCTCAGCTGAAGCCGGTGTCCATGCGGTCGAGCAGATCGTCGACCGCGGCCAGCAGCTCGGTCACGTCGACCGGCTTGGTGAGGTAGCGCACGGCGCCGGCGTCGAGCGCAGCGTCGATCTGCTGCGAGGTGGCATCGGCCGAGACCGCGATCACCGGGATCGAGGCCGTCGCGGGATCGGCCTTCAGGTGCCGCAGCAACTTGAGCCCGCTGATGTCCGGCAGGTGCATGTCGAGCAACACCAGATGCGGCCGCTGCGCGCGCATGGCGGCGAGGCCGTCGAGCCCCGTCACGGAAACCTCGAGCTGCACCTGCGCGCGCTGCGCGAGGATGCCGCGCATGACCTCGACGTTGGTCTCGTTGTCTTCCACGTAATGCACCCGCCGGCGGTGGTAGTCGGTGGGCACGGCGTCGAAGGCGTCGAGCGCGGAGCGCACCGTGTCGGCGTCGACGGCACGGGACAGCCGCAGGATGAACGACGAGCCTTCGCCCGGCATGCTCTTGACGCGGATGGTGCCGCCCATCAGCTCGGCCAGCCGGCGGCTGATGACCAGACCGATGCCGGTGCCGGGCAGCGCCGTGCGCTCGCGCCCGAGGCGGTTGAACGGCCGGAACAGCAGGTCCATCTGCTCGGGCGTCATGCCCAGGCCGGTGTCGGTGACCGAGACCTCGATCTGGTCGGCACCGGCCAGCCGCGCGGCGATGTGGATGCGCCCGCCGTCGACGTTGTACTTGACCGCGTTGCTGAGCAGGTTGGTGAGGATCTGCTTGACGCGCGTGCTGTCGCCCATCACGGCCGAGGTGCCGGGCGAGAGCTGCTCGGTGATGCGGATGTTGCGGCGCTCGGCGTCGCCCGCCACCAGGGCGGTGGTGGCGCGCACGATCTCGCGCAGGTCGAGCGGTGTCGACTGCAGGCGCAGGTTGTCGGACTCGATGCGCGAGAGGTCGAGTACGTCGTTGATCATCTCGAGCAGGTGCCAGCCGGCCTGCTGGATCTGGGCCACCCACGGCCGCTGCGCATCGTCGAGCGGGTGCCGCCGGTCGATCTCGAGCAGCTGGGCGAAGCCGAGCATCGCGTTGAGCGGCGTGCGCAGCTCGTGGCTCATGCGCGAAAGGAATTCGCTCTTGGCGAGGTTGGCCGCCTCGGCCGCCTCGCGCGCGCTCTCGGCTTCCTCGAGCCGCAGGTGCTCGGTGATGTCTTCGACCACGGCGACGATGCGCCACGGCTCGTTGTTGGCATCGCGCAGCAGCGAGACCGTGCTGCGCACCGACACCGTGGCGCCGCTCCGGGTCACGAGCCGGTGCTGGTTGCGGTAGGTCGCGATCTCGCCGGCCACGAGCTGCGCCGAGAGTGCGGCTGTGCCGGCCACGTCGTCGGCATGCGAGAGGCTGCTCGCGGGCAGCTCGGCCAGCTCGGCCTCGGTGTGGCCGGTGAGCTCGCAAAAGCGCGGGTTGGCCTGGATCACCCGGCCCGCGAGGTCGCTGTAGACCACGCCGATCGGCACGTGGTCGAGGATGTTGCGGAAGCGCCGCTCGCTCGCCCGCAGGGCCTGCTCGACGCTCTGGCGCTCGCTCACCTCGGCACGCAGCGCAGCGGTGCGCTCGAGCACCGCGCTCTCGATGCGGCGGGTGCGGCCGGTGGTGATGAGCAGCGAGGCGCCGAGCATGGCCGCAGACAGCAGGCCCACGGCCGAGAAGATCCAGCCGCTGCGATCGAAGGCATCGGGCAGGTCGCGCTCGGCCGCGGCCGCTCGCAGTTCCCAGCGGCGGCCGCCGAAGGTCATCGGCCGGGTGAACGCGAACGGCGTGATCGCGGCCTCGCAGCCCGTCGGCCCCGCCAGCCGCTGGCCGCTGCCCGCCGCGACGGTGGCGACGACATCGACGACATCGACGACGCACAGCTTCAGGTAGTGCGGCAACTTGTCGGCCACGCTGGCGAGCTGCGCGTCGACGGCGAGCGTCACGAAGGCGAGCCCGCGCACCGCGGCGCGGCGGTCGGCCGGCGTGGTGGCTGGTCCGTCGTACAGGGCGCGGTACAGCACGATGGCCTTCCGGTTCTCGCCCGGCGGCTGGCGCTGCGGCACGTAGGCGGCCGTAGCCGCCGGTTCGGCCGATTCGACTGCCGCGACGATGGCCGCACGCGTGTGCGGTGCGGAGAGCGAGTTGCGGCCCAGCACGGCGCTGCGCATGGTCTCGGGCTCGAGGTGGCGTACGACGAACGCATCGCGGCCATCGACCGGGAACGCGATGACGGGCGGGGTCGTCTCGCTGGCGTTGGCTGCGTCGGGCCGGTCGAAGACGTGGAACTCGGGTGTGCCTTCGGCGCGCACGCGTGCCTCGAAGCCGGCGATCTCGTCGCGGCGCACGCGCTCCGTCCAGCCCATGGTGCGGATCGCGCTGTTGCTCAGCCAGCTCTCGGTGGCGGTGTGCATCTCGTCGCGGCTCAAGTGGCGGGCCACACTGAGCACGCCGTGCAGTGCATCGAGTGCGCGCAGTGGCTCCTGCAGCTGCGTGGCGAGCGTGAGAGTGGCGTTCGAGGCGTCGTGCTCGAAGGCGGCACGCAGGCGTTCGCCATTCCAGCGCGCCACTTGCGAGATGCCGAGCGCCAGCAACGCGACCACCAGCGTCATGGTCAGCCCCACCGGCCCGCGGCGCGGCGCCCAGTCGGCCCGAGGCCGGCCGATGAGCGTGAGCGCGATCGGCGTGACGATGAGCAGGCCGGCCAGCGTGCCCGCCGACCACGTCGCCCACGCCGTGAGCATCCCGCCCGCGGGCACCATGCCGAAAGCCGCGAGCGTCAGCGTGCCGAGCGTGGCGGTGATGAGGCAGCTCGCGGCGCACGCCGCCACGAAGCGGCCCACCTGGCCCGGCCGGGTGAGCGTGATCGGGTCGCCGGCATAGCGGCGAACGAGCGTTGCGCCGAGGGCCGCCTGCAACCCCGCTGCGCCGGCCATCACGAGCGGCAGCACGACCAGCAACGCGCCATGTGTGGTGCCGGTGCGGAGCAGCACGCCGACGGTGATCGCGGCCGCGCCGAGCCCGATGCCGAACAGCATGCGCCAGCCGTAGACGAGCACGCCGGCCAGCGCGATGCCGGCCGCGGGGAACAGCGGCGAGGTCTGGCTCGGCGGGATCGCGAGCACCAGCCCGCCGAGCGCGGTGGCCATGTAGGCCAGCGTGAACACCGCCAGCGTGATCAGCCAGGCCGCACCACTGGCGGCGACTGGCCCGGGCAATTCGAAATCGACGGAGGAGGTGGCCGCTGGCTTCATCGATGCGAAGCGAGCGGCTCGTCGGTCAGACGTTGAAGAGGAAGTTGAGCACGTCGCCATCTTTCACGACGTACTCCTTGCCCTCCGCCCGCATCTTCCCGACCTCCTTCGCGCCCTGCTCGCCCTTGAAGGCGATGAAGTCTGCGAAGGCGATGGTCTGCGCGCGGATGAAGCCGCGCTCGAAGTCGGTGTGGATCACGCCGGCCGCCTGCGGCGCGCTGGCGCCCACCGGCACCGTCCAGGCACGTACTTCCTTCGGGCCGGCGGTGAAATAGGTCTGCAGGCCGAGCAGCGAGAAGGCGGCGCGGATCAACCGGCTCAACCCCGCCTCGGTCTGGCCCATCTCGGCCAGGAACATCGCCTTGTCGGCCTCTTCCATTCCGGCCAGCTCGGCTTCGGTCTTGGCGCAGATGGCGACCACCGGAGCGTGCTGCTTTTCGGCGTAGGCGCGCAGGCGATCGAGGTACGGGTTGTTCTCGAAGCCGGTTTCGGACACGTTGGCCACGAACATCGCCGGCTTCGCGGTGATGAGGCAGAGCGGCTTGAGCACCGCCTGCTCTTCCTTCGTGAACGAAATGCTGCGCACGGGCCGCACTTCGTCGAGTGCTGCGTTGCATTTCTCGAGCACCTCGACCAGCCGCTTGGCTTCCTTGTCGCCGCCCGACTTCGCCACCTTCTGCGAGCGCGCGAGTGTTTTCTCGACGGTGGCGAGATCGGCCAGGCAGAGCTCGGTCTGGATGACCTCGATGTCGGCCACCGGGTCGACCTTGCCGGCCACGTGGATCACGTTCTCGTCGTCGAAGCAGCGCACCACGTTGACGATGGCGTCGGTCTCGCGAATGTGGGCGAGGAACTGGTTGCCGAGTCCTTCGCCTTTCGACGCACCCGCCACCAGGCCCGCGATGTCGACGAACTCGACGATCGCCGGCACGATCTTCTCGGGCTTGACGATGGCGGCGAGCTGCTGCAGCCGCGGGTCGGGCAGCTCCACCACGCCGACGTTGGGCTCGATGGTGCAGAACGGATAGTTCTCGGCCGCGATGCCGGCCTGCGTGAGGGCATTGAAGAGGGTCGACTTGCCGACGTTCGGCAGGCCGACGATGCCGCATTGAAGGCTCATGACGAGGGGATACGGGCTGAGTGCAACGGCGGAGTTTAGTCGGCACCTAAACTGGCGCGGATGCATCCGAACCCGCTGCCGTGACCGAGTTGCGAACTCTCGCGCCGCAGGCCCGCGACCTGGGCGGCGGCTTCACCGTTCGCCGCCTTTTGCCGCAGGCCGCGCAACGCGCCGTCGGCCCGTTCGTGTTCTTCGACCACTTCGGCCCGATCGCCGTGCAGCCCGGCGCGAATCACGACGTACGGCCGCATCCGCACATCGGCCTGGCCACGCTCACCTACCTGCTCGAGGGCGCAGTCATGCATCGCGACTCCACCGGCGTGGTGCAGCGCATCGAGCCCGGCGCGGTGAACTGGATGCAGGCCGGCCGCGGCATCGTCCACTCCGAGCGCACGCCCAAAGACTTGCTGAACGCGCCGCACACCAGCCACGGGCTGCAGCTCTGGATCGCGCTGCCCGAGGCGGCCGAGCAGTCGGCGCCTTCGTTCCAGCACGTCGCCGCCGAGGGCATTCCGAAGGTCGTGCTGCCCGGTGCCTCGGCGCACGTGATCGCGGGGGCGGCTTTCGGCGCCGAGTCGCCGGTGGCCGTGGCTTCGCCCACGCTGGCACTGCTGCTCGAGTTCGGCGTCGCCTCGGGCGAGGGCGTGACGCTCCCTGCGACCGACGCAACCGAGCGTGCGCTCTACGCGATCGACCACCCGGTCGAGGTCGACGGCGTGAAGTTCGACGAGTTCCAGCTCGTCTTGCTCGAGCCCGGCAGCTCGCCGGTGGTCACGGCGCCGCGCGGCGGACGCGTGTTCGTGGTCGGCGGCGAGCCGCTCGGCCACCGCTTCCTGTCGTGGAACTTCGTGGCCAGCACGTGCGAGCTGATCCGCCGGGCCGAAGACGACTGGCTGGCCCAGCGCTTTCCGGCGATTCCCGGCGAGACAGAGTTCATCCCTTTGCCGGCACGCTCACCAGCGCCGCCCGCGAGCTCGACGCCCGCCGCAACATGAGCGCGTTGCCGGCCACCGCGAGCGCCACGCCGAGCGCGGTGAGCACGCCCGGCGTGTAGCCTTCGAAGACCAGCGAGACGATCAGCGCGATCAGTGGCGTCATCACGCCCACGGTGCCGGCCGGTCCGGGGCCGATGCGGTCCTGCAGCGTCAGGAAGCAGGCGAAGGTGAGCACCGAGCCGGCGAAGGCGAGGTAGGCCAGCGAGAGCCACCAGCCGAGGGCGGTGGGCACCGCTGCGCTGCGCCCGAACGCGATGGCCAGTACGCACGCCGCCAACGCGCCATAGAGCATGCCGAAACCCATCGCGGGCAAGAGCGGCACGCCGCGCTCGCGGTTGCGGCTCGCGATCAGGCTGCCGACGGTCGAGAGCAGCACCGAGAGGATGGTGAGCACGGCACCGCGGCCGACATCGGCCGGAGCGTCGGGCCGCACGAGTTCGGGCCAGAAGATCAGCGCCACGCCGGCGATCGCGAGCGCGCCGCCGGCCACGAAGCGGCCCCGGAGCGAGGTTCCGAACAGCAGCGCCGCGCCGATGCCGCCGAGCAGCGGCGAAGCCGAGTAGCCGACGGCGACGAGGCCCGAGGGCACGTAGCGCTCGGCGTGATAGACGCAGACGTACGAGACGCCGTAGAGGAACACGCCCTGCACAGCGAGCGCGGCGTGGTGACGGCCCGTGAATCGCAGCGCGATGCCGCGCCAGCGGCAGATGGCGAGCAGCGTGGCGCCGGCGAGCGCGAAGCGCATCGCCACGCCGAGTTCGGGCGGGAAGTCGCTCACCTGGTAGGTGATGGCATGCCACGTCGTGCCCCAGAGGAGCACGCAGACGGCGAACAGCTGCCAGGTGCGCAGGCGATGCATCGAGCGGGTCGCAGCGGTCCGGGTGTTCGCGTCGGCGCGCTCAGGCGAACGCGTAGATGCCGCTGCCGGCGCTGCCCGCGGCAACGCGTCGACCGCCGCCCTCGAGCACGATCGCATTCATGCCGAACGTCACCGCGCCGCCGACGCGCGCGTCGGCCCGGTACTGGCGCAGCACGTCGCCCACTGCATGGCCGGGCACGCCGGTGGCCGGGTCGGCGTCGGGGATCGGGCAGCGCGGGCACGGCTTCACGAGCTTGAGCCGCACCTCGCCGTCGGGGCCGGCGAGCGCGATCTCGTCGAGGTGGTCTTCATCGTGTGCCTCGAGCCCGTCGAGCACGATGTTCGGCCGGAAGCGCGCCATCGTCACCGCTGCTTCACCCGCTTCGACGAGCCGGCGATTGACCTCGCCGAGCGACGCGACCGACGCCACGAGCAGCGGAAATCCGTCCTGGAAGGCCGTCTCGGCTTCGACCGCGCCGGTCCATTCGCGGCTGGCGAGACGGCGCGTTTCGGGATCGAAGCGGGCCAGGCGCAGCGGTCGGCCGAGGAAGTCGCTGAACCACTGTGCGCACAGGGCGCCCATGTCCCAGGCCTCGACGTTGTCGTCCCACACGCTCACGCGGGCGCGCTGCTCCACGCGGTCGGGCGAGACGTGCAGCGCCAGCATCCCCGGCGCGCGCAGCACGAGGTCGCCGTGCCTGAGCTCGGTGCGCACGAGCGCCATACGCGGCAGCTCACGCTGCGAGACGAAGCGGCCTTCGGCGTCCACCACCATCCAGGCGCGGTCGAGATCGAAGCCGGTCTCGGTCACGAGTGCTTCGCTCGGCGCGATGCCGGCGCACGACTTCACCGGATGCACATGCACCGATGTCACGCTGAAACTCACATCGCTCACGGTCTGCTGCCTTCTCCGGGGCCTGGCTCGCCTGGCCTGACCTGGCCTCGCTTGGCCTTCTTCGCCGCGGGGCCGGCCGGCCAGCGGGCCGCGATTGTCTCCGACCCGCTGCGACAATTCCCCGATGCGATCCAGTGACCCGCGTAGTCCTCCTCCGAACGACGCCCGCTTCGACGTGCGCGTGAGCGGCGCCGGCATCGTCGGCAAGAGCCTGGCACTGTCACTGGCGCGGCTCGGGCTGAACGTTGCGCTGCAAGGCGAGACCTCGGCCGCGCAGCGAGCAGACGTGCGCGCCTATGCGCTCAGCGCGGCTTCGGTGGCGTTGCTGCGTGGTCTGAAAGTGTGGGACGCCATCGAACCTGGCGCGGGCGCCGCTGCCGCCACCGCGGTTCACGACATGCTCGTGCACGGCGATGCACCCTCGGCCGCGATCGAGTTCTCGGCCTGGGAGCAGCGTGTCGGCGAACTCGCGTTCATCACCGACGCGGCGGCCCTCGAAGCCGAGCTGGAAGCGGCGCTGCGCTTCGCACCGCACGTCACGCGGGTCGACCACGACGTGCCCGCCACGCTCGTTGCGCATTGCGAAGGCCGTGCGGCCGCGAGCGCTGCGGCCGGCCTCGGCATCACGTTCGAGCGCAGCGACTACGGACAGCGCGCGATCGCCGCGCGGCTCGTGGCGACCGTGCCGCATCGCCACATTGCGCGGCAGTGGTTCGGCGCGCCCGACGTGCTCGCGCTGCTGCCGTTCGATCGGCCCGAGCCCGCGCGTTCGTATGCGCTGGTGTGGTCCCTGCCGACCGAGCGGGCGGAACAACTCGCTGCAGCCGAGCCGGCCGCCTTCGAAGCCGCACTGGCCGAAGCGACGCACGGCGAAGCCGGTTCCCTGGCACTCGCCTCCGAGCGCCACAGCTGGCCGCTCGTGCTGGGTCAAGCCGACCGCTGGGCGGGACCTGGCTGGGTGCTGGTGGGCGACGCGGCGCACCTGGTGCACCCGCTCGCCGGCCAGGGCCTCAATCTCGGCCTGGCCGACGTGGCCGTGCTCGCTTCGGTGATCGCCGGGCGCGAGGCCTGGCGCGGGGTGGGCGACGAACGGCTGCTCCGGCGCTATGTGCGGCAGCGCGCCGCGCCCACCTGGGCCATGCTGCGCATTACCGACGCTTTGCAGCGTTTGTTCGCCGAGCCCGGGGCACCTGCCCGGGAACTTCGCAACAATGGCATGACTCTGGTCAATCGCATCACGCCCCTGAAGCGCTGGCTCACGGCCCGGGCGCTCGATTCCTGAAGGCACCTTATGAACCGATCGACCCGAATCACCCGCGCCCTCGTCGCCTGCCTGGCGGTCCTCGCCATCTCGCCCGCCGCCTTCGCCGACGAAGCCGCCATCCGGAAAAGCTTTGCCGAGCGCCTGCCCGACTTCCCGAAGATCGAGGAGATCACGAAGACGGCGATTCCCGGCATCTACGAGCTGCGCATCGGCACCGACATCCTCTACACCGACGAGCAGGGCAGCTACCTCATCGAAGGTCAGCTGATCGAAACCAAGACGCGCAACAACCTCACCGAAGCGCGCATCTCCAGGCTCACGGCGATCGACTTCAAGACACTGCCGCTGAAAGACGCGGTGGTCTGGAAGCAAGGCAACGGCGACCGCAAGCTGGTGGTCTTCGCCGACCCGAACTGCGGCTACTGCAAGAAGTTCGAGCGAGACCTGCAGTCGGTGAAAGACGTGACCGTCTACACCTTCCTCTACCCGATCCTCGGCGGCGACTCAACGCAGAAGTCGCAAGCCATCTGGTGCGCGAAAGACAGCTCCAAGGCCTGGCGCGACTGGATGCTCAAAGGCACCGCCGCTGCCGACAGCCCGCAATGCGACAGCTCGGCCCTGCAACGAAACGTCGCCCTCGGCCGCAAGTACCGCATCAACGGCACGCCGGGCCTGGTGTTCGAAGACGGCAAGCACACGCCGGGCGCGATCAATACCGAAGCGATCGAGAAGCAGCTCGTCACGAGCCGCGCCGGCAAGCAGGGCTGAAAGCCCGGAAGGGTCGACAGGCCGACGGGCCGAAGGCCTACGAGCGGTAACCCGGATCCTTCCGGTCGACGAGCCGCTGCAAGGCGGCGAACGAGTCTTCGCCGGCGCCGTATTTCGGGTTGAACTGCAGCGAATCGGCGACGCATTTCTCGAGCACGTCGCGCCCGATGGCGATCGCCTCGCCCATCGACTGCGTCGCCAGCTGAATCTCGCAGGCGCGCGTCACCAGCCACATCAGCGAAAGCGCCTGCGGCAGCGTGTGGCCGATGGTCACGGGCCCGTGGTTGCGCAGCAGCAGCACCGTGCGGCCCTCGGCGCTCTTCAGGATGCGCGCGCCTTCGTCGGCATGCACGGTGATGCCTTCGAAGTCGTGATACGCCACCTTGCCGTAGAGCTGAGCGGCGTAGAAGTTGGTGTAGGCCAGGCCGTCTTTGAGGCAGCAGACGGCCTGCGTGGCGGTGGTGTGCAGGTGCATCACGCAGTGCGCGTCGGGCAGCGTCTGGTGGATGGCGCCGTGGAAGGTGATGCCGGCCGGATTGATCGGCCAGTCGGAGTGCCCCACGACGTTGCCGGCGAGATCGACCTTCACCAGGTTCGAGGCGCACACCTCCGAGTAGTGCAGGCCGAACGGGTTGATCAGGTAGTGGCCGGCCTCGCCCGGCACGCGCAGCGAGATGTGGTTGTAGATCAGCTCCGTCCAGCCGAGGTGGTCGAAGATGCGGTAGGTGGCGGCGAGCTGCACGCGTGCTGCCCATTCCTCGGCGCCGAAGCGGGCAGGTCGCACGTCAGGGCCTGAGGCGGAAGCGGTGGTCGGCATGGCGGTTTCCTCGCGAGGCGCTGATTGCATCACAGCGCGTCGAGGTTCTGGAGCATCGCTTGCGCCTGGGTTTCGAGGCTCGCGCGCTCCATCGCGTCCTGGTGGTCGCCGAAATGCGCGAGGCGCGTGGCGACCAAGATCTCGAGCGCCTGCAGCGCCTGCTCGCGCGTCACCGCCCAGGCGAAGCCGTCGAGCGAGCCCGGGGTGTTCGGCGAAGCGCGCCTCGACGAGCGCGATCACTTCTCGCGTGATGGCGTCGGCGCCAAGCGCTCGGCAGGCGCGATGAGGCCGGCGCGCGCGCGAGGCCGGGCTCTTCGGCCAGCCCTGGCGGTTCTCGGCGTCGAAGTTCCAGCGGCCGCCTTCGGGCTCGCTTTCCTTGTCGGCGGTCTCGTCGGGCAGCACGCGGTGCGTGCGCCGCATCTCGCGGTAGAAGAACTCCATGCGCAAGGCCTTCGCGCGCGGCCCGGCCCAGCGTGCAAAGTCGGCCTTCGAGCAGTGGAAGTGCGTGTCGTCGAGCAGCTGCAGCTCGACACCGGTGCGCTCCGCCACCGCTTTCACGGCCTGCTCGACGCGCCACTCGCCCGGCTCGACCAGACGCAGGCGCTGCGGCTTCAGCCTCGCCATCAGGCGCTCCAATCGGCCGGCCAGCGTGGGGTTTTCGGCAACGCCTGCGGCATCGTCGTTGACCTCGGCGTCATCCAGCGCGATGGAGTGAACCGTGACGTCGCGCGCCCGCAGCGCAGCGTGAAAGTGGCGCATGGCCGCGAGTGCGGGGCGAGCCCGAGACGGCCTCGAAGGCGCGGCGACAATCTGCCGATGATCCGTTATCGCATCGACGCCTCCGACCGCCACGCCCATACCTACGCGGTCGAGATGACCATCGACGCGCCAAGCTCCGAGCTGCGCCTGAGCCTGCCGGTGTGGATTCCGGGCAGCTACCTGGTGCGCGAATTCGCGCGTCACCTGCACGCGCTCGTGGCCGAGCAGGGTGGCCGCGCGGTGCCGGTGCGGCAGCTCGACAAGGCGACCTGGCTGGTGCGTGCGCAGGACGCCGGGCCGCTCGTCGTGCGCTGGCGCGTCTATGCCTTCGACACGTCGGTGCGCGCCGCATTCCTCGGTGCCGAGCGCGGCTTCTTCAACGGCACCGGCGTGTGCCTGCGCGTCGAGGGCCGCGAGCACGAGCCGCACGGGCTCGTCGTCACGGGGCTCGCGGAAGACTGGCAGGTCGCGACGGCACTCGATGTCGCGCCCGGCACGCCGGCCAGCGCACACGAGTTCGTCGCACCCGACTACGACGCGCTCGTCGACGCGCCGTTCGAGCTCGGCCGCTTCTGGCGCGGCCGCTTCACCGCCGCCGGTGTGCCGCACGAGTTCGTGGTCGCCGGTGCCTGGCCCGACTTCGACGGCGAGCGGCTGCTGGCCGACACGAAACGCATCTGCGAAGCCGAGATCGCCTTCTGGCACGGCGCCTCGCCGGCGCCGTTCACACGCTACGTGTTCATGCTCAACGCGCTCGAAGATGGCCACGGCGGCCTCGAGCACCGCGCCAGCACGGCGCTCGTGGCCGCGCGCCGCGACCTGCCTGCGCTCGGCGCGAAGGGCGAGACCACCGACGGCTACGCCAACGTGCTCGGCCTCATCGCGCACGAGTACTTCCACACCTGGAACGTGAAGCGGCTGAAGCCGCGCGAGTTCGCCACCTACGACTACACGCGCGAGAACTACACCGCGCTGCTCTGGTTCTTCGAGGGCTTCACCTCGTACTACGACGATCTGTTCGTGCTGCGCTCCGGCCTCGTCGACGCGGCGCGCTACCTCAAGCTCGTGGCCAAGACCATGAGCAACGTGCAGGGCTCGCCCGGCCGCTTCGTGCAGAGCGTGGCCGAGGCCAGCTTCGACGCCTGGGTCAAGTACTACCGCAGCGACGAGAACACGCCCAACGCCACCATCAGCTATTACGCCAAGGGCTCGCTGGTGGCGCTGGCACTGGACCTCACTCTGCGCAGCGAAGGCCGCGGTTCGCTCGACGACGTGATGCGCCGCCTGTGGGCGACTTCGAACGGCGGCCCGATCGGTGAGGCCGACATCGCGGCCGCGCTCCAGGCCGTCGGTGGCCGTTCGTACTCGGCCGAGCTCGCAGCCTGGGTGCACGGCACGGAGGAGCTGCCGTTGGCAGCCTTGCTCGCGACGGCCGGAGTCGTGCACGAGGCGCAGGCGGCCACGCTCGCGCAACGCCTCGGCGTGCGCGTGAGCGAGAGCGCGCTCACCGGCATCAAGGTCACGCACGTGCTGCGTGGCGGCGCCGGCGAGCGGGCCGGGATATCGGTCGGCGACGAGATCGTGGCCGTCGACGGATGGCGTGTGCGCCGCCTCGACGACTCGCTGCGCTGCCTGGCCGCAAAAGGGTCGACGCCGCTGCTCGTGGCGCGTGATCAGCGCGTCGTGACGCTGGCACTCGATGCGGCGCTGGCCAGAGGCGAAGGCGCCGTGCAGCTGCGCGTCGACGACGGCGTCGCGCCCACGGCCAGGCTGCTGCGCGAGGCATGGTTGACCGGCTGACGATGCCGGGGCCGCTGCGCCCGCTGTTCGCGGGCGGGCGGCGCACGGCGTTCGCGGCGCTGATCGTGGCCGTGGCGCTGTTTCACCTCGCCGTCACGCGCGACATCGCCGATCGGCTCGCCGCTGCACAGGCGGCCGACGCGATGCCGAAGCGCATCGCAGTGACCTACGTGCGCACGATGGAGCAGGAGGCACCGCGGGCGATGGCGACCCCGGTCGCGATTCGCAAGCGCGCGCAAGCGCAGCCGCGCGTGGCTGCGAAGCGCGTGGCGACAGCAGCTTCTGCGCCGGAGGTCGAGACTCGGGCCGAACCCCCGAGCGAAGCCGCATCGGCGGTCGCAACGCCAGCCGAGCCCGCGCTCG
>Ga0209724_1002907_pt1 | contig 14328 bp, 8 predicted proteins | sample grotaG_FD_184143 | JGI IMG/M metagenome (GOLD analysis project Ga0209724, IMG submission 184143) | Glacier valley bacterial and archeal communities from Borup Fiord, Nunavut, Canada, to study Microbial Dark Matter (Phase II) -... | ecosystem: Environmental > Aquatic > Freshwater > Ice > Glacier ...
CTGCGCCTGGCAATAATTTACAAAGGAGAGCAAAATAATTACAGTGAATATTTTCTTCATTAGATTTATTTGATACTATTTTAAAATTAAAACATTCAAGCCAGCAGCCGTCGGTTGTATGATCAGTAAATTAGCATGCTACATGTTGTGTTGATCATTTTCAATTTATTAGACATACATAATTTTGTACTATTGATTTGATGCACGGGGTTGCCAACTTTAAATTATTTTACAACTTTCATAATTCCATTCATTATTCTCCAGTGACCGGGAAATGTGCATATATAAGGATAATTACCAGGCTGCGAAGGCGCTGTAAACTGAAGCGCTATCTCCTCCTGCGGCGTAAGCAGTTTGGTAGAAAATAATACTTCGGGCATTTTAGGGATATAGCTTTTTTGCGCGCCATTCGGATCTGCCACCATCAGGTCTGCAGCTGCGCCTACTTTTTCTTTAGAGCCTGGCTTTAAGATCACAAGATTATGCTGCATAAAATCCGGGTTCTCAAAATTGATGGTCACTTTCTGGCCCGCTTTTACAGTAAAAACTTTCTTATCATACTGCATAACATTCTGAACAACCTTGAGCGAGATGGTTATTCCTTTTAGCAATTTGTTACCGGCATCAGCACTTTTTATTGCCGGCTTTGCGGCAGCAGCTTTCGACGGTGGAACCTGCTTGCCTTTGCTGGCCTTTTGCAATTCAAGAGATGCATTCTGTGCATTACCTACAAAAGCAAATATCCCTTCATAGTCTCCTATTTTATCGGCAGAATTTATATCCTGGGACATTCTTACAGCTTCTTTTAAAGGTTCTTTAAATAAGGATGCCGCTTTGGCATGTGCTGTTTCGGCGCCATCTATTTCAATGCTTATGCTGCCATCACTTACCAGTTTAGCCATCACCTCGAATTTCTCAGGCAATTCTTTTTCAGTTATGGCCTTATAAGTAGTTCCTGCCTGCCGTACCACAAAATTCATTTTCCCATCCTGGATAAATAATCCATATCCGTTGTCTTTTCCGCCCTGCGCCATAATCATACCCTGCAATGGCCGCTGACCTTTACTGACCGTTGCTTTAATAATAATTTCTTTACTTGTTACATCGGGCGAATACAGCATAGTACCTCTCCGGGGCAGGTTATATACTTCCTGGCTTAGCGCTTTTTTAATTCGATCCTTCAAACTTAAATCAACAGCAGCAGAAGCGAAAGCGCCACCTTTTGAGTCAGCATCAAGAAAGCCGTCTTCATGCGTTATAGCCGCAGCCAGCAAAGCTTTGGGTATCCATTCATCTTTCGCGTTCTCCGTGTTGCCAGTTGCCTTGTATATTAAGGCGCCCATCTCTGGTGAAGAGGGCAAAGCCGCTATTGCCATTATCACCGATAACCTGACATTAAGATTAGTGTCGTTAATAATATTGCTGGCTTCAATGGCACTTATCCCCTGCTGATCAGCAGGCATCACCTGGACGGCAGCTTTTCTTACAGCCGCAGCCGGATGGGATAATGCGCCGGTTAAAACCTTCAACGCTTCTGCATTCGAACCCTTGAGTGCACCCAGCCCCTGTAGTGTCCAGATAGCATGAACGGCGGGACTATTCAAACCTATCTCATCCACTTTCCTATTACCGATGATATTATAAAGATCAGGCAACGCTGCAAGATTTTTAGATTCGACCAGTAACCGCTGCGCTGTCATACGCCAGAACATATTATCATTCTGCAAGGCTGCGATCAACCCGGGCAGGTCGTCTTTAGATAATCTAATCGGTGTATATGGTTTTGCTTTTTTGTACACTACCCTGTAAACCCTGCCAAAGTTAATATCACGTAAAGGGCTGATAAAAGCATTGCCCTGTCCACGAGGCTGGTCTTTAAAAGGCAACACCATTTCTGATGGAGCCTGCTGCTCACTGAACACATTGTGCTGAATAATAAAATTATACCAATCGGCTACCCACAAGGCTCCGTCTGGGCCAACTTCAGCATGAACAGGACCGAACCATTCATCAGAGCTGGCCATCATATTCCAATTATCCTTTTCAGCAAAGCCCGAACCTTTTGGTTCGATAATAGCATTGTGAAGCAGCCTGACAGTGGGCTCGCAAACAAAAGCCATCCGGTTCCAATATTCCTTTGGAAAATTTCTTGCAGTATACAAGTGATGGCCTGCTGCAGAGGTGAAGCCTCCCACAACATCCACCTGGCGCAAATTCGGTGTCATAGTATGGGAGTCGTAATGACCATCGATTTTTTGCACAGCAAGCACCGCAGACTGAGGATCTGCAATTTCAGTATTGCTCACCGGCAGTGCCCTTTGGGTGTACCTGGCAGGCATTGAGTAATAAGCACTATGAGTGTTGTTTGCTGTAGAAATAAAAACATTGTTTTCTTCTGAAAATCCAAGTCCCCAGGTATTATTACTGGTGTTGGCAAGAAACTCCATGCCCGTGCCATCCGGGTTTAGGTGGTAAACACCGGTGCGGAAATTTAAACTTTTGCCATCTTTTGTTACACCGGTGAATCCTGAACCAACAACTCCCCATATCTTATTATCAAAACCATATTGAAGGTTGGAAGGTCCAAAGTGTGTATCACCCTTATCCCAGCCGGTCATGATATTTTCGCGGACATCAGCCTTGTCATCCCCATCAGTGTCTTTAAGAAAAACAAAATAAGGAGCCATTGCTACCATCACCCCACCGTTAGCGAAAGCGATGCTGGTAGGGATATTTAACTTGTCTGCAAAAATGGTAAATTTATCGGCCTTACCATCTCCATCGGTGTCTTCGCAGATCTTGATACGGTCATTGGCAGCACCGTCTGTTTCCAGAAAAGTATTGGGGTAATCAACCGATTCCACGATCCATAACCGGCCTTTTTCATCCCAGGACATCGCGATGGGGTTGGTGATGTCGGGTTCTGAAGCAAAAAGTTTGGTCTCGAAATCAACAGGCACCTGGATAAGTTTTTGCGATTGCTCAGGACTCAACGCTTCCTGCATTTTCGGTACCAGGTGGCGCTTTGTAAAACCGGCTTCTATATCAGGTGAATAAATATTTACATCAGGTCTGTTCAAGCGTGCTATCTGGTCTTTCACTTCATCCCCGATTGCCCAAAGCACTCCATTATTTACCAGTCGTAAAAAACCGGGCTTAGTCCAGGTACTGTCGTTATGGCCATACGCAGTATAGAACACGCGACCTTTTCCCTGGTTACGCACCCAGGTATAAGGCTCGTGCAGAGCGCCTTCAACGCGCTCCATCAAAACAGTCATATCAGGATTGATGTTCTGATGTATATATGTCTCGTCCCATGTATCGAATTCATAGAGTCCTTTCATAACCGGGTGTGACTTATTAATGATCGTACCGGTGAAGTTTCCTACACCATGAGATTTAAACTGACCTCCGATTGTTTTAAGGTACCAGGATGAATTTTTGAAACAACCGCACGCGGAATGTAACGGAATAAGTCCTTTGCCACCTTCCACAAATGTCTTCAAAGCCTGTTCCTGTGCAGGGCTAAGGCTATCATAGTTGGCGTAGATAATAAGTCCGTCGTATTTTTTTAGATTCTCACTGTTGAGATCATTAAGATCTAAAGTGTAGGTAACGTTGATACCTTCTTTAAAAAGAGAGATGGCCATCCACGGCGCATATTTACCGGAGTCATGGTGCTTGCTAAGGTTGCCAAGAAATAATACTTCCCCGCGACGTGGGGCAGGTAAGCTGGGTATATCTTTAACGTAATCGTTTGCATTACGTTTTATAAGTTCATCACTTTTGGAGTAACCGGTCTGTATGGCACTCAGTTTACCAGAACAACCGTAAAACCACCAGGCGACAGCTATCGATAAAAATATTACTTTTTTCATATTGTACTATCATTAGAGAAGATCAGACAAATGCTATTTAATTATAGAACAATTGGGCCTGATGAATGAATAAAATCAATCCTGTAAGAAGAGATAAATTTAAATAGAAATATTACTTCAACCCTAATAATATTTTTATTGAAATGATGAAGGAATAAAAACAACATTGCAGAACCCATAGAAATAACTATAACAATGTAGAAAAAATGAAAGGATTTAAGCAGCGTAATTTATCATGAGTGAAGTTTACCTTGCTTTTCTGCCTGAACGATTGTACAACGAATAGCTGCATCTTAACAAGCACCTCGACGATGGAAGCTATCAATTTCATCTGAATAAGATTTAATAAATTATTTCATAAGCGGAATTAATTTATTAAAAAATGATTATTATTGAACATCAATAAAGTAACTATTACCCGTTGAAGATTATTGTTAAGCGGTTTGTATGTAACGATTCCCTGAAACACTAATTATAATCATTCGTTATTTATTCCCTCCCTATATTGCGAATCATAAACCCGGCCACATGAATGCAGATATTAACCCGACCATTGTAACCAACGCTGAAGAAGCTTCCCGGAAAAAACTTTTTTATGGTTGCTTTATTGTACTGGTGGCTTCAGCATTTGGCTTTGTGTTCCGTTCTTTTCTGATGGCTGGATGGGGAACGGAGTTTGGCTTAAGTAAAACGCAGCAGGGAGAAATTTTTGGTGTCAGTTTCTGGCCATTTGGTATCAGCATTGTTTTCTTCAGCCTTATCATCGATAAAATAGGTTACAAAAAGTCGATGATTTTTTCATTCGTCTGTCACATCCTGTCCGTTATTTTCACCATCTGCGCTAATGGATACTGGATGTTATACTTTGGTACTCTGTTGTTCGCATTAGGCAACGGTGCCGCAGAAGCAGTGGTAAACCCGGTAGTAGCTACCATGTATGCCAGGGAAAAAACAAAGTGGCTTAATATACTTCATGCCGGCTGGCCGACAGGAATGGTTCTGGCAGGATTGATAGGCATAACCATGCTACACTTTAAATTAAGGTGGGAAATAATTATCGGGGTCATCCTGCTGCCGGTGGTGATTTATGGCTGGCTGATCATTAACCGGAAGTTTCCGGTAAATGAAAGGGTTAAAGCAGGGATAACGTACCTTGAAATGTTGAAGGAAGTAGGGATCATTGGCTTACTCATCATCATATCGTTGTGTGTATTTCAAATAGGAAGTCTCTTCGGCTGGTCATATATTGTAAGCGCTGTTATTACTTTATTAATTGTTGGTGTTTTCGGGTACTTCGTAAGATCCACAGGCAGACCGGTTTTGATTATACTGCTATTAATGATGATACCTTTGGCTACTACGGAGCTGGGAACCGATAGCTGGATCACCAGTCTTATGACACCTGAAATGCAAAAAACAGGCTTACAGGGAGGATGGGTACTTGTATATACCTCCGTGATCATGGCAGTGCTTCGATTTTATTCGGGCCCCATCGTTAAAAGGTTTTCACCCTTAGGCCTGCTTGCCGTGAGTGCACTTATCGCTGCCGTAGGATTGTATTCGCTTTCTTACTCAGCAGGACTGGCCATTATTATAGCAGCTACTATTTATGCTTTGGGAAAAACATTTTTCTGGGGCACTATGCTTGGCGTGGTGTCGGAACAATTCCCAAAAGGTGGTGTACTTGCATTGAATTTTACAGGGGCTGTCGGACAGGTTGGAGTTGGAGTGCTCGGCGCGGTTATACTCGGTTCAGTGCAGGATAAGCAACTGGATCAGAATCTTGCTGCGTATGACAAGCAACACAACGTTACCTACCATTCCACTTATGTTACAAAGGAAAAGACCGGTATTTTCGGTTCTTATAAAGCGCTCGATCCGGATAAATATGAGGCGGCACCCGTAAAAACGCGCCAGCTTATTGAGCAGGTTCAGGATGCTGCCAAAAAGGATGCATTGAGAACGGTTTCATTTTTTCCGGTGCTGATGCTGGTATGTTACCTGGCACTTATTTTTTATTTCAGATCGAAGGGTGGTTATAAACCTGTGTTACTGGAGCATGAGCAGCCGGCATTGTTTGTCGGGGAAATATAGTTATTTTTTTTACAATTCAAAATCGGGTATGCTTATCCGTTTGCCGCCCTGCATGGCGGACTCATGAGCGCATATACCGGCGCAGGTATAGTTGGCAGCTACATCTGCATCCACTGCCGAGTTCCTGTTTTCAACGATAGCAGCAACGAATTCCTGTACCAGGTGCGGATGTGAACCACCATGACCTGCCCCCTGAAGAAATGATACATGATTTGGATCATCAATCTTTTCTCTTTTTGTAAAAGATGCAATCTCTTCAATCAACAGGTGGTCTGTATCGGGGATGAATATGCGCCGTGCGTTTTCACCACCTTCAAAAATAGCATGCTCTTCATCCTGCAACTGTTCCCATTCAAAAGACATTTTTGTGCCGTATACATCATAGCTTTCCCTGTACTGCCGCACCACTTCAAACATCGAACGGGTGGCTTCCGCGATAACATCGGAGTTCTTTAAGGTAAAAGTAGCTGTTTCAACTGCGAAGGGAGAACCATATCTTTTGGCAAGGCTTTCGTCCAGGTGCCCCGAGCCATGACAGACAACAGTTGCTGCCTTGGTATTGTTAATACGTAAAAGCGGGGAGATAGCGTGCGTGCCATTCAGCATTGGCGGAAACCCTTTCCAGTATTCTCCCCAGCCTTCCATGTTCATATCCTGTATGTGAGAGCCTCTCACAAATTGTATCCGTCCAAGCTCACCAGTTTCCGCAAGATGCAATCCATATAAGAACTCGCGGGTATATAACGCTGTTTCCATCATCATATAAACCTTTCCCGATTTTCTTTTTGCCGCCACTATTGCAGTACAGTCTTCTACCGTCATTGCCATAGGAATAGTACAGGCAGTATGTTTGCCGGCGTTTAGCGATGCCAGTTCCATCCTTGCATGATCCGGAACCGGGGTAACAATATGAATAGCATCTACATCTACCCTTCCGGGTATGTCATCGAAGTTTGTGAAACAAAGATTTTTGTTCAGGTTGAATTTAGCAGCCAGCTCATCGAGCGTGTCCTGGTTGCGTGTACAGATGCCAACGGCTTTAATATTTGGATGACGCTGGTAGATAGGAATAAATTCTTTACCAAATCCCATCCCTATAATAACTACAGTTAATTTCGGAGTCATGAGCGAATTTTTATCAGTTAAATATATCGGCAAATTATAGTAACATCTCTTACCTATCTTTTAGCAACCCATCTGACAGTATTCCTAAGCAGCGCCTGGTATTCGGGCAGGTCATGAGAGGCTGCGTCATGACCTAAAGCGATTCCTACAATTCTCGCTTTATTATTTTTTACTACGAAAACAGATGTTGAAATTTTATCTGATCCGGCTACATTTGCCGTTGCCAGCACTTCAATGCCAGGGCCTTTAGGATCAGGCTCATACCTGTAAAGCTCATCCTTTAATGTAAAATTTTTACTTATTCCGTTTGTAACCGGGTGGGAAGGATTAACGATATTAACTTCAAAACTTCCATAACGGTCATGACCATGCGTTCCACCGCTGACGATCTGTGTATTGTACTCCGGCCAGTCTTTCCAGTTATACCATAGTGCAGCATGACCTATGACCAACCCTTTTCCCGCTGCAACAAAATCCATTATTGCCTGCCGGGATTGGGGATTATTAATGGATTGATTAAAACAAATATAAAGCACATCTGTTGCAGGCAGGAAATACTTCATTGAGTCTGGATTGCTGATATAAGTAACGGTAGCGAAACCATCTCTGGCGAGGGTTTCCGCATCAGCTTGTTTGTACCAGCGATTAAAATCGTGCGAAGAGCCACCGCCAACTATCAGGGTGCGGATACTTTTAGAACCGGTGCCGCCCGATACCCGGGCAGTCTTACACTGGGTGATCACCAGCGTTGCAATAAGAAGAAATGCCACCGGTATTTTTCTCGAGGGAAATGCAAACATGGTCTTAATAGATTTATCAATCAAGGTTAAAAAATCAGCATAAAATTTATAACAAACAGTCACATTATTTATGACTATCCATTTTTGTCGACGACTTACGAAAGATAGCAACCGGATCCAGCACCACTTTCTGGTGAACGATCTTATTTTTATCGGTGTCCTTGTCAATCAACTGCTTTAACAATTTGAAGGCTTTCTGTCCCATTAGCACTGTTTGCTGATCGATAGTAGAAAGGGTAGGCGTGATATGTTCGCCGAACAACTCGTTGGCAAAACCAAAGACACCAAACTCTTCCGGTATTTTAATATTTTTTTCTTTAAGTTCTTTCAGGGCGCCAAGTGCCGTAAAATCTTCTACGGCAAACACTGCATCAGGAGGATTTTTAATCGCTAAAAAATGGCTGATGGCTTTTCTGCCGTCTTCAATAGATACATTGCCATAATAAATATGATCATATTCTACCGTCATATTATTGGCCTGAAGCGCTCCCATATAGCCTTTCAACCTGTCGTTAAATATTCTTATGTGTTGCGGACCTGAAATATGTGCAACCTTTTTATAACCCTGATCTATCAAATGCTGCGTGGCAATATAAGCGCCCCTGTAATCATCTATCACCACCGAGTGAATACCGATCTCAGTATTGGCACGATCAAAAAAAACGATAGGCACACCTGAGTCTTTAACTTCGAGAAAATGGGAATAGTCAAGTGTGTCTTTTGCAATAGATACAAGGATGCCGTCTACCCTGGCAGATAAAAAAGTTTTGATGCCCTTTATTTCAAATTTAGTGGATTCATTAGACTGGTAAATCAAAATATTATAACCGCTTTTGTTGGCAACACTTTCAATACCATGCAATACGGAACCAAAAAAATTAATTTCAGCGCTTGGTACGATTACACCGACAATAAATGTTTTTCCAAGCCTTAGTGAAGAGGCAATGTTGTTTCGTTTGTAGTTAAGCCTTACCGCCGCTTCTACAACCCTGGATTTCATTTTATCACTTATGCAGGAATGGTTGTTCAGTGCTCTTGAAACAGTAGCGGGAGTAGTATCCAGATATTTGGCAATATGTATTATGGTAGTCTTTATTCCCAACCTGTAAACGTTTACTTTGCAATATATGCATTAGCAATCAACTTTAGTAATCCGGTTTCAGCTATTTTCATTCATCGGTATAAGTTGTATTATTCAATAATTTTTAGTTCCGAATTTTTAAACCAGCATTATTAAAAAAGCTAATTATAAATCCCCTGGGTGCTCCACTTCACCATTAAGATATTTCTACGGCAGCTAATTGCGGCAATGTTATTTTATTATTATAATTGTAATTAATTTCAGTTAAACAATCTGCAAATGTTTGCCAACAGCGAAGAAAATTCCATTGCCAGGATTACCATTCATGATATCGCCCGCCAGCTTAAAATTACCGCCTCTACTGTATCAAGGGCTTTAAACGGGCATCCGGGTATAAGCGATGCTACTAAAAGTATTGTAGAGCAGACTGCCAAAAATTTAAACTATCACCGTAATAATATTGCTTCATCACTCCGACTGGGAAAGTCAAAGATCATTGGTGTTATCATACCAAGCGTAGAGGTAAATTTCTTTGGCTCCGTATTAAACGGGATAGAAAAAATTGCCAGTGAAAACGATTACAACATTATCATTTATCAATCCAATGAATTAGCGGAATTTGAAAAGAAAGGAGTAGAAACATTTTTACGCTCCCGTGTAGACTGTGTGCTGGCATCATTTTCAAAAGAAACCATCAACCCCGACCATTACCGCGAGATAAAAAATCGTGGTGTACCCCTAGTATTATTTGATCGTACGAATGATGACCTGGGTGTGCCTTCAGTTGTTGTAGATGATTACCGGGGTGCGTTCAATGCTACGCGGCATTTAATCAGCCAGGGATGTAAAAGGATAGCGCATATCGGCGGCCAGCAGCATGTGCTGATTTTCAATCAACGGAAGAAAGGTTATACAGATGCTTTAAGAGCTCATAATATTCCGGTAGATGAAAACCTGATAGCCTATGGTAAAGCATCCATAGAATCGGGAAAAGACTGTATGTCCCAACTGCTGAAACTGCCGGATATTCCCGACGCTATATTTACCGTGGAAGATTTTACTGCGCTAGGTGCTATGCAGGCTCTTAAGGAAGCAGGTAAAAAAATCCCTGAAGACGTTGCTGTGATAGGCTTTGCCAATGAACCCTTTGGCAAGTATATAACTCCTTCCCTGTCTACGGTAGACCAGCAGGCTACTAAGATGGGTGAAGAAGCTGCCAGGCTGTTTTTTAATCTTTCTGAAAAGAATGGTTTCTATCTGCATCATCCGCCTAAAATTGTTCTGGAACCGGCGCTTGTGCTTCGGGGTTCGAGTTCAAAGCGGTAGAGAAAAATTAATCGCTGTTAGATGAAGTCAATGATAATCAGGAACGTTTTCTTGTGATGATCTTCCTGTTTACAAAAAGTCCGATTTCAGTCCCTTCGTTAAACCCATTGTTAATTGCCGGCATATAATGAATGCCGCCAAAAAAGCGACTCATGGCAGCTTCCTCTGCAGCTTGTTTAAAAGAATGAAAGTTGCGCGCCGGAAGGCCGAATTCAAATTCTGTTGAATCCGTATAAGCGAAGTCATTACCAAATAACTTACCCAGCACAACGGCAGCTGCTGAAGAAACTACACTGTGGCCACTGGTATACTCCGGGAAAGGAGGAGTTTGAAGCAGTGGCACCCAGTCTGTGTCGATGTACTGGTTGATATAAGTCTCCGGCCTGATAACCTGGCTCCGGTATTTTTCATCCCAGCAACTTATAAAGCAATCAGCAAGTGCAATTGACAAACAGGCGTACGCTTCCGCCGATTGAGCAGGATCGGCATTTATCTTTTTGCATGCCAGCCTTGTAATATTTATCCAATGCCCGCCAGGCGAAATTTTTTTTGTAGCGTACATAACATGACCCCTGATATTCATCTTAAAAGGATTGCAATCCCAGAAGTTTGCTATTTCAATTTGTTCTGCTGTTAGCTTAATGCCTATATCATGCACTGCAAGTGCTTCCTTAAAAAATTGACTTTTCTTATCAACAGAAAAAATTGGCGGTGGCACGGGCATAAACTGCCGGGCGGAATCAATTATGAAAGTTCTTATTTTACTCCAGTTAGGTTCGATGGCTTTTATATATGCCGGTGGTGTAGGCTTCCATGCCGCCGGGTCATCGCTTACTGCGTATTTTGCCAGCGAGCGGGTTTTCTTATAATTATCCGCCGCGGCCCAGGCAAGTATATAGTCAGCTATTTGTTGCCCGTACTCAATGGAAGTATTATAAACCTCCGGAGGGATTCCATCATTCTTGAAATCCTGGAAGATTTGCCCTTTAAAAGTCTCGATGCTGGATTCAGAAATAACCAGCGCTTTGCCTACCATTAGAATTGCATTTACCGACGCCAATGTAAAACTGTACATTTTACCGGGCTGTGGCGCAGGCGGAGGTTTCAGCTGGTGAAGTTGTCCGGCAAAACTTATGTAACTTTTGTCCTCATTAATGATAGACTCGTAGCCGGCTATGCAGATATAAGCATACGTGCGACTTGCTACGGGTGGAGAATAGATGTCAAATACAATTACATCGGTTACTTTTTTTATAGCACGATGTATGTATTCGGCGTTTTCCGTTTTGTCTTTCCAGGCTGGTTTAGCTTCGCAAACAGTAACTGAAAAAATCATCAATATAATTACTGTTCTCTTCATAAGACCTGCCTTCTTATACCTTTAAAATTAGTAACGGTTATTTTAGCAATCTTTTTATCAACAAATAATTCCCTCGAAGATTGCGACAAATAGGTAGAACCATAATAAAATTCCATTTTACTTTTCCTGCCATCTTTATATACAAGTGTCGCGCAGCAATCATCGGGTTTAAGGTGTATCCATTTTTGATTGACAGGCTCTTTTATATTTTTTTTGAAGACCAGCAGGCTATCCTGATTTTGCGTTGCGATAATTATATCCTCGTTCTTTGCCGTATGAAGTGTAGCCAACCCTTTACCGTCGCCTCTTACAAAAAATCCGCTTTTGGCGATAGCCATACTGCTGAAATTTCCTTTGCCATCACCTTTCAAACACAGTCCCATAAAAGCATCATGGCGCCCGCTGTAAGGTTCCATGCCATAATCATTGCCAACCATCAACAGATCAAGGTTACCGTCATTGTCTATATCCTGGCTTATCATGCCATACAACGGTGCCACCTGTGCTTCCAGAGGTAAGGCTTTAATTGAAAACTGTCCGTTGCCTTTGTTTTCGATAAAACAGGAAGTCATATAATTAGCTTGCAGGAAGATAGCATTCTCCCGGTCGCTTTTATTCCAGAGGTCTTCCATAGTAGCCATGCCATACGATTTATAAGTAGGATATTTTTTTCTTACAGATAAAACCTGGCTCACCATATCGTCACGCGTGGCCATGGGAAAAGGTTTCATTGTGCCATCAACATCTTTCATATAGCAAAATACCATTGCATCGAGAGAACCATTGTTATCAAGATCTTTTGCAAGTATGGTAATAGGCTCTTCGTTGGTAGCCTTATAATTTGTATTCAATCCAAGATTACCGGCTATGTAATCTATGTCGCCGTCGTTATCAAAATCACCCGCAACAAGGCTGTTGAACCAACCAGACTGACCTGAAATGCCTGACTGATTAAGCTTTTCAAAACCGTTCCCCTTGTTCTTAAAAAATGTCACCGGCATCCATTCACCCACTACTATAAGATCTATTTTTCCATCATTATCGAAATCAGTCCATAACGCGTCAGTGATCATTCCCGGTGTTTGCAACCCGGGACAATATTGCATGGTAACGTCTTCAAACTTTCCATTGTTATTTTTTAGAATAAAACTTTTCGGGGCAGTAGGATATGCACCTGATACCACACGGCCGCCCACAAACAAATCAAGATCTCCATCGCCGTCAATATCAGCAGCACGCACACAGGAGCCGTTGGTCAGTTCAGCAGGAAGCGCACCGATACTTTTGGTAAATCTTCCTTTTCCATCATTCAGATATAACCTATCCTGGCTTATGGGGTTATTGGGAGGAATCTCGTAGCTACCACTCACCAGGTAAAGGTCAAGGTCGTTATCGTTGTCCGCGTCGAACAGCAATACGCCCATATCTTCATATAGGGGATTGTCTTTTTGAACGAAGCGGGAAGAGTCAAGGGTGAATTTGCCTGCTGAATTTTGCATGAAGAAAACACCGGGATTTCCTGAAGAGCCACCGAGAAAAAAATCTTCAAATCCATTCTTATCTATGTCACCTACGGCTATCCCCGGACCATATTGACTAAGCTTATGCGGAAGCGTTGGCTGAATATTAAAATCTACGAAGTCTCTTTCCACCGGTTTGAAATGAATGCCATACCCGGCTGCCGCATTTATAAAAACAGGGTTGTCTATTACAGTATTCTTTTTTTCAGTGACAGCATTCTTATATGACACGGTGATAAGCTGATCGGTTGAAATGGTCTGGATAACCTGGCTCTTACCATCCGGCCATACAACCGATAAGGAATCAATGGTAGTAGCAGCGCCAATGCCAAAATGAGCCCTTGGATCATCCGTTGAAAGATAGCCCCTTGCCGGCTGGTGTTCGTATAATTGCTGTTTACCATTGTCATAATAAATTTTTAATGCAGCTCCTATCCCACCATTGTTCATTCCGTCTCCGGCAATAGTTAAGGCGAGGTAATGATCTGTTACTTTCTTACCGGCATTGTTTTGGGTATTCTCATAAATAAAGGAAGGATCATTTATATTATTAATCACTACATCAAGGTCGCCATCATTGTCAAGGTCAGCATACGCCGCTCCGTTTGAAAAAGATTGTTGTGTGAATCCCCATTCCTTTGACTTGTTTTCAAATAAAATTCCTCCCTTATTTTTGAATGCGTAATTAGCAAGTCTTACAACAGGAAGCGAGTCTGTCATAGCGAGTGTATATTTTCCCTGTCCCCCGCCCTGACCGTTGTTAAAATCAATATAATCGAGGTCGGTAACATCACGTGGCAGTCCATTGGAAACAATTAGATCGCGAAAGCCATCGTTATCAAAATCAGCCACCAGCGGGCACCAGCTCCAGTCGGTCTGGTAAATGCCAGCCATGTATCCAATTTCACTAAACACCGGGTGGCCCAGCGGAGTATTGCCACTATTCAGTTGAAACACATTGCGAACATACTGATGCGTGTATCCATATTTAGCACTGTTGGTGTAATTATAATATTCATTACCACTCAACATTCTTTTTTTACGAAGGTTATCTTCAGGAAGCATCTCCAGGGATATAAAATCAATAAAGCCATCGTTGTTGATATCAACGGCATCAGTACCCATAGCATTCCAGCCCGTATGC
>Ga0209724_1002911_pt1 | contig 14319 bp, 10 predicted proteins | sample grotaG_FD_184143 | JGI IMG/M metagenome (GOLD analysis project Ga0209724, IMG submission 184143) | Glacier valley bacterial and archeal communities from Borup Fiord, Nunavut, Canada, to study Microbial Dark Matter (Phase II) -... | ecosystem: Environmental > Aquatic > Freshwater > Ice > Glacier ...
CGCCAGCAGCGGCGACAGCAGCGCGACGACCCACGGCAGGACCACGAGTCCCAGTGCCAGGATCGGCCACTCGCCGCCGGCGATCAGCGCATGCATCGTCACGAAATAGGCGACGAACGCGAGACCCATCGCGGCGATCGCCAGCGGGCCGGGCTGCGGAGTCGACGACCGGGCCGACGACGGGGAGGAGGGCGCTTCGGTCGTCATGCGATGGTCGGCGCGGGGCGCCATCGGCACGACTACTTGGTGCGGTGAGCCGCGATGTGCGCGGCCAGCGTTCCGAGCGACTGGAAGATCCTGACGTTGTTCTCGTCGTCGGAGCGCAGCTGGAAGCCGTATTTCTTAGAGACCACCAGCGCGACCTCGAGGATGTCGATCGAGTCCAGCCCCAGGCCCTCGCCGTACAGCGGCGCGTCGGCCGCGATCTCTTTGGGCCGCACCTCGAGATTCAGCGCCTCGACCACGAGGGCCGCGAGCTCGCGTTCGAGCGCGTCGGTCGGCTCCGGGGTGGTCACTTGCGGCACGTGGGTCGCGGCTTGTTGCATGGTGGTCGGCGGTTCGGGGACGGCGTGGATCGCGTCGGGCTTGCGTTTCCTTGCCCGGGTCGCCGATGATAACCGAGGGGGTGCCCCGCGAGTCCGCTGAGCAAGACGTCGCGTCGTGCTCGCGCGACACCGCGCGAGGCGCAGTCGGCGGCGATCGTCAGAACCCGACGGCCTGCCCGTCGCGGCGCGAATCGCTGGCCGCCACGTAGCCGTCCTCGGCCGCGTCGGACAGCTTCCAGATGAACTGCCCCGAGCCGAAGTCCATGTACGGGTCCGGGATCGACTCGATGCGATGGCCGCGCGCGATCAGCGCCTCGCGCAGGCTCGTCGCCATGGTCTTCTCGCAGTCGACCGACAGGCCGGTGCCGACCTTCCAGCGCGGCGCGTCGCACGCCGCCTGCGGCTGCTGGCCGTAGGTCAGCATGCGGACCAGCGTCTGCAGGTGGCCCTGCGGCTGCATGTTGCCGCCCATCACGCCGAAGCCCATCTGCGGGACCTGCTTCGTCCCCTCGGTGCGCGTCAGGAAGCCCGGGATGATGGTGTGGAAAGGCCGCTTGCCCCCGGCCACCACGTTCGGCGACGCAGGATCGAGCGAGAAGCCGTGCCCGCGATTCTGCAGGCTGACGCCGGTCCCGGGCACGACGACCCCGGAGCCGAACCCCATGTAGTTCGACTGGATCAGGCTGACCATCATCCCCGACTCGTCCGCGGTCGTCAGGTAGATGGTGCCGCCCGGCCGCACGAACGAGGCGGGCACGCCGTGCGTGAAGTCGCCGGCGCGCTGCGGGTCGATCGAGCGGGCGCGTTCGGCCAGGTATCCGTCGTCGAGCAGATGCGCGGCGGTCACCTCGAGCATGTGGCGCGGGTCGGCGACGTAGCGGTAGACGTCCGCGAAGGCCAGCTTCATCGCTTCGATCATCAGGTGCTGCGCCTCGATCGAATCGACCGGATAGCGCTCGATACCGAGCGTGCGGACCATGCCGAGCGCCATCAGCGCGGCGATGCCCTGGCCGTTCGGCGGGATCTCGTGCAGCAGCTGCTCGGCGCCGTGCCGGTCGGCGTAGGCCTTGGAGATGGGCTCGACCCAGTCGACCCGGTAGTCGCCCAGGTCGCGTTCGGTCATCGCGCCGCCGCAGTCGCGGGCGTGCGCGGCCAGCCGGGCGGCGACCGGTCCGCGGTAGAACGCCTCGCCCCGGGTGTCGGCGATCGCGCGCAGGGTCTGTGCGGCGGCCTCAAAGACGAAGCGTTCGCCGGGCAGCGGGGCGCGGCCCCCCGGCGCGAAGGTTCCCAGGAAGCCTGGTTGCTGTTCCAGGTGGGGCACCTGCAGCGCCCACTTCTGCGCCACGATGTTCGACACCCCGTAGCCGCGCGCCGCCAGGTCGATCGCGGGCGCGAGGAGATCCGCGAACGGGAGGGTCCCCAGTTTCTCGGACAGCGCCACCCAGCCCGCGACCGCGCCGGGCACCGTCACGGTGTCCCAGCCGCGCAGAGGGAACGTGGCGCCGTACTTCTTCGTGAAATAGTCGACGTTCCAGGCCGCAGGGGCCGTGCCGGACGCATTCAGGCCGTGCAACTCGCGGCCTTCCGGCGACTTCGGATCCCAGATCAGCGCGAAGAGGTCGCTGCCGAGGCCGTTCGAGATCGGCTCGACGATCGTCATCGCCGCGGCGGTCGCCACGGCGGCGTCGACCGCGTTGCCCCCCTTGGCCAGCATCGAAAGGCCCGCCTGCGCCGCCAGCGGATGCGACGTCGCGACGACGTTGCGCGCGAACAGCGGGGAACGCGTGGTGGGGTAGGGGTTGGCCCAGTCGAACATCGTGATCGCCTCGCGGATGAAGGGGGGAGTGCCGTGCGCCGCATGGTGCGCGTGCGCGCCGGGCGGGACCATACACGAGCAGGACGCGGTCAACGGCGGCCGACCGCGCAAGATCGGGGTAAACGAGCGTTGTTTTGCGATCGGCGCGTCCGTCGATTTCGTGACAAATGCGCAGGAAATTGCGGCGGTGTCGCGCGCACCCAACAAACGACGCCCGGCACAACGAGAAATGGCTGTTTCCGGGGATCGAACTGTCGCGAGATTGCCCATTGTCGCTAGAATTTATCGAGACATTTCATTTTGTAACCACTACGGTCGGCGAGCGCAGGCTACGCACCGGTTTCCTGGGAGTTTCCATGGCATTTCAGTTGAAGACACTGCAGGCGATCCTGCTCGGCACCTTTGGTGCCGGCTTGGCCGTCGCAGCGGCGCCTGCCTTCGCGCAATCGTCGGCCGAGCGGCTCGAGCGCGTCGAGGTGACGGGTTCGAACATCAAGCGGACCGACACGGAGGGCGTGTCGCCGGTCGAAATCATCACGCGCGAGGAAATCCAGCGGACCGGCAAGGCGAACATCGCCGAAGTGCTGCGCCAGTTGCCGATCAACTCGGGCAGCTACAACGAACAGGCATCGAACAGCTTCGCGCCCGGCGCCGCCGGTATCTCGCTGCGCGGCCTCGGGCAGAAAGCCACGCTCGTGCTGCTCAACGGACGGCGCACGGCCACTTACGGTTTCGCGCAGAACCTGCAGGACAGCTTCGTCGACCTGAACTCGATTCCGACCAGCGCGATCGAGCGCGTCGAAATCCTGAAGGACGGCGCTTCCGCGATCTACGGTTCGGACGCGATCGCCGGCGTGGTGAACATCATCCTGCGCAAGGACTATCAGGGTCTGGAGGCCACGGTCGGCGGCGGCCGCTCGGAAGGAAAGAACGAATACACCGCCAACGTCAGTGGCGGCTTCGGCGATCTCAGCCGCGACAAGTTCAACGTGTTCGGCTCGCTCGACCTGTACAAGCGCGACCTGCTGAAGGGCTCCGACACCGAGTTCGGCCAGACCCGCGACTACCGCAAGCAGATCGGCGGCCGCAACAACCAGTCGCTGACCGGCGGCGGCACGTGGCGCCAGGTGACCGGCACGACGACGCTGACCAACAACTACCGTGCCATCTCGAGCTGCCAGGGTACGGTCCTGACCGGTCCGCAAGCCGTGGACGCCGGCCTGATCAACCTGTCACCGAATCTGTCGGCGGGCACTCTGGCGACCAACCGCGCGACGGCCGCGGCTACCAACACGTTCTGCACGAAGGATTTCAACGACCAGTTCACGGCATTGCCGAAGACGGAACGTGCCTCCTTCCTCGGTCGGGTCAACTATCAGTTCACGCCGTCCACCTTGGCCTACCTGGAAGTCGGTCTGACCAAGACGTACACAGAGCAGACTTTCCAGGCGCCGTTCTTCGCGGGCACCACCGGCCTGCAACAGACGCCCCAGGGCCTGCGTCCGTTCCCGTACAACGTGACGTTCGCGCCCGGCGTGGCAGGCAACCCGTTCGCCACCAACGCCCGGTTCACCGGCGTCTATAGCGACCTGGGCACGCGCGATGCGCACATCACGTCCGATACCGGTCGGTTCGTCGGCGGCCTGAACTACACGCTGGCCGGCTGGGACTTCGACAGCGGCGTCGGCTTCTCGCGCAACAACGTCAAGACGCAGAACATCCATCGCACGACGCTGTCGGGCACGAGCGCGGCGTTCAACGTCTCGACCGCGCCGCAGCCGCCGGTGCCGATCTCGACGTCTTCGACCTTCAACCTCGACAACACGGCGCTGAACTCGGATGCGGTGCGCAACTCGATCCTGATCGACTTCCCGCGCAAGTCGAGCTCGCAGCTCGCCTTCATCGACACCAAGGCCACGACCGAGCTTCAGCAGATCCGTCTGCCGGGCGGACCGCTGGCCGTGGCGGTCGGCGCCGAGTACCGCGACGAAAGCCTGAAGGATCGTCCGGCCCAGGTCGCGTTGAGCGGCGACATCCTCGGACAGGGCGTCACGGCGACCAACGGCAATCGCCAGAGCTACGCGACGTATGTCGAATTCGCCCTGCCGATCTTCAAGCAGCTCGAGGCGCAGCTCGCCTACCGGTTCGATCATTACAGCGACTACGGCTCCTCCAAGACGCCGAAGGCCGGCCTGAAGTGGCAGCCGATCGATTCGCTGGCGATCCGCGGCAACTGGGGCAAGGGCTTCCGCGCCCCGACGCTGCCGGAAATCTCGCCGTCGGTGGCGACATTCTTCCAGACCATCACGGATCCGGAAGACGGTGTCGGTCGTCAGATTTCGGGCGTCTTCGTGGGCAACCCGAACCTGAAGCCCGAAACCTCGACGAGTGCGACCGCCGGCATCGTGTTCGAACCCGTCAAGGACTTCAGCACGAGCGTCGATGTCTATCGCATCAAGTGGCGCAACGTCGTCGCTTCGCCGGGTTTCCAGCAGCTGATCAACGCGTCGTGTCCTGCTGGTGGACCGGGCTGCCCCTCCACGCCGAACATCATTCGTGATCCGGCGACGAACCAGGTGGTGTCGATCCTCAGCGGCTACGTCAACTTGAACGAGCGTCGCACGACCGGCGTGGACATCGATGCGCGTTACACGCTCCCGACGACCGCGTTCGGCAAGTTCACGCTGCGCGGGAACGTCAACTACATCGCGTCGCTGACGGAAAACGGCGTCGAGTGCGTGGGTCACCAGTCTTGCACCTACGAGATCCCGCGCATCAAGGGTCGCTTCGTGCTCGACTACGACTATGGCCCTGTGGCCGTGACCGGTGCGATGAACTACACGCACAGCTACACCGCGGAACTGGCTCCGGCCTCGCAGTATCTCGACACCAACTCGCCGCAGTTCCAGAACGGCGCCCTGTCGCGGAAGATCCCGATCTACCGCACCTACGATCTGTCGGGAAAGTACAGCTTCACGAAGAATCTGACGCTCAACGCATCGGTGACCAACGTGTTCAACCAGCTGCCGCCTTACGATCCGGGCTTCACCAACCTGTACGACGGTGCCGTGTATGACATCCGCGGACGCATCTACCGCGCGAGCCTGACGTACAAGATGTAATCGCTCGAGATTCCTGCGCTTGCGCAGGATCGAAAGAAACCCGCTTCGGCGGGTTTTTTTTCGTCCGTCGCCCGCGGAGTAACGCTTCGGCGTTGCGCAATGCTGCTCCGCAGCCACTCTCGGTGCGCGACGTGTCGCATGCTGGCGCTATCCCCGGCAATCGCCCAGCAGGCGACCGGCGGACTCGAGCGCGCCGAGGTGACGGGCTCGAACATCAAGCGGACCGACGTCGAAGGCGTCAGCCCGGTCCAGACCATCCCCCGCCAGGAAATCGAGCGTTCGGGCCAGCCGACGACCGCCGACCTGGTCCGGACCATCTCCGCGAACTCGCAGAGCCTCAACGAGACGTTCACGAACATTTTCTCGCCGGGTGCGTCGGGCGCGGGTCTGCGCGGCCTGAGCCAGAAGAACACGCTGGTGCTGCTCAACGGTCGCCGCATGGCCAACTGCGGCTTCGCGCAGAACCTGCAGGACAGCTTCGTCGACCTCAACGCGATCCCGATCAACGCCGTCGAGCGCATCGAAGTGCTGAAGGACGGCGCGTCCGCGGTCTACGGTTCCGACGCCATCGCGGGGGTGATCAACATCATCCTGCGCAAGGACTACCAGGGCGGCGAAGTCGCCGGCGACTACGGTCGCGCCTACGAAGGCGGCACCGGAGAGACGCACGGTTCGGTCCTCGTCGGCTTCGGCAATCTCGCGGTCGACCGCTTCAACGTCATGCTGGCCGCGAACTACTTCAAGCGCGACTTCGTGTCGTACGCGGATCGCGACTACATCGGCACCCAGGACTTCCGCAGCATGGGCGGCCTGAACAACAACTCGGCGAGCGGCGGGACGTATCAGTTCCCCACCGGGACGCGCCGCGTCCCGTTCTCGACCTGCGGACAGAACGGCAGCTTCGTCACGGCGAACTCGAACTTCAGCACGCTGAGCGGCAACGTCTGTTCCTACAACCCGGCGCCGTACCTGACGCTGTTCCCGAAGTCGAAGCGCGAGCAGATCGTGTCGTCGGGCACGTTCGACATCACGCCGTCGCTGCAGGCCTTCGTGGACCTGTCGTACAGCCACAACGTCACGAACCAGTCGCTGACACCGTCGTCGTTCACGCCGACGTCGGTCGCGTTCTCCGCGGCCAACGGCGCCCGGACGATTCCCGCGACGCTGCCGGTCGGCAACCCGAGCAACCCGTTCGCCACGCCGACCAACTTCGCCTACACGTTCTTCGACGTGGGTGCGCGCACCGCGCAGATCACGTCCAACGCCTACCGGGCGTTGGGCGGCCTGAAGGGCAACTTCGGCAACTGGGACTGGCAGGCCGCATACCTGCATTCGGAAAGCCGCGACAGCCAGCTCAACTTCAACGCCATCAACGCGACCGTGCTGCAGCGGGTGCTGGCCGACGGGTCGTACAACTTCCTGAACCCGCAGCTCACGCCGGGCGTCGCCAACAGCCTGCGCGCCAATACGCGGCGCAACGCGATCTCGAAGCTCGACTCGGTCGATGCGCGCACGTCGACCGAACTGCTGACGCTGCCGGCCGGACCCCTGGGTTTCGCCGCAGGCCTCGAGTTCAAGCGCGAGTCGCTGCGCGATGCACCCGATGCGTTGCTGACCAGCGGCCAGGTGATCGGATCGGGTTCCACCCAGACCGACGGCTCGCGCCGGACCACGGCGGCCTATGCCGAGTTCAACGTGCCCATCGTCCGCAACGTCGAGGCCTCGCTCGCTGCGCGCGAGGACCACTACAGCGACTTCGGCAGTGCCTTGTCGCCGAAGGTCGGCCTGAAGTGGCAGGCGATTCCGGAGCTGCTGTTCCGCGCCACCGCGTCGAAGGGATTCCGTGCGCCGTCCCTGCCCGAGAATTCGCCATCGGCCGCGTCGTTCTTCCAGCAAATCGTCGATCCGAACGCCCCCGGTGGCGCGGCTCCGGTGAGCGTTGCCGGCGTGTTCGCCGGCAACCCGAACCTGGCACCGGAGCGTTCGCGCAACTACAACGCCGGCGTGATCCTGGCGCCGGACTCGACGTCCAGCATCGGATTCGAGTTCTACTCGATCGAGCAGAAGAACCTGATCGCCAGCGACTCGTTCCAGTTCATCGTCGATAACCCGCAGCTGTTCCCTGGGCAGGTCGTCCGCGACTCGACGGGCAACATCCTGTCGGTGCGTTCCGGCTACCGCAACCTGACGGCCTTGCGCACGATGGGCTACGACCTCGACTTCAAGAAGTCGCTGTCGCTGGCCGCCTTGGGCAAGCTGACGCTCAACGGCACCTGGAGCTATATCCAGCGCTTCAAGTTCCAGCCGGCCGCCGGCGAGGACCTGCTCGACTCCGCGGGCAACAACAACTACGGCCCGCTGCCGCGCATGAAGGCCACGACGTCGCTGACCTGGGAATACCAGGCCTTCACATCGACGCTGACCTACCTATACACCGGCGGTTATCAGCAAGAGAATTCGGGCTTGCAGGATCGCGTTGGCGAATACCGGCAGTACGACTTCTATCTGTCTTGGGAAGGCATCAAGAACTTGAAGCTGTACGCGGCGGTGCTGAACCTCGCAGACAAGCATCCGCCTTTCGACGCTGCCGCGTCGTCGAGTCTGCCGTACGACTTCTCGCAGTACGACGCCCGGGGTCGCTACTTCCGCGCCGGTCTCAGCTACAAGTTCTTCTGAGCCGCGCGACGTCGTGGCGCCTCACGAAAAGCCCGCCATCATCCGGCGGGCTTTTTTCTGCGACGTGCGTCCTGCAGGTCGCGCGATCCTGCGCTTCGATGATCGCGACGCGGTCTCGGCACGAATCTGGCTTGAGAAGCTGAACGTATCAGCCATCATCTGGGATTGCCCCAAACCTGGGCGTCGTCAAAGACGATTGGTGTAACATCGCCGTCTTTCGGAAACGCCGGGCGTAGAGGTGTTTTCCGCTTCCGCTTTGCCGGTTTTTTCGAGGCCGAAATCGGTTGTTTCCGCCCGTCGAAGAAGCCCATCCCCCGCGTCATGGAGTGGAACATTTATGGATTACGCGCAGGAGCAGCGCAATCCGACCAAGCACCTGGTCGGCATCGCTGTCGTCATCCTTCTGCATGTCGCGCTCGTGTATGCGCTGTTGAACGGTCTGGCGACGAAGGTCATCGCCATCGTCAAGAAGCCGCTCGAGACGCAGATCATCGAGGAGATCAAGCCGCCGCCGCCGCCGCCGCCGGTCTCGCTGCCGCCGCCGCCGAAGTTCGTGAGCCCGCCGCCGCCGTACATTCCGCCACCGGAAGTGCAGGTCAACGTGCCGCCGCCGCCGAACGCGATCGCGACCACGACCACGGTCGTGCCGACCGAGTCGCCGCCGATCGCCGTCGTCCAGGCCCCTCCGGCACCGCCGGCCCCGGCCGCACCGCCCGCACCGAGCATCCGCGCCGCCTGTACCAACTACGCGACGGTGCTGGGCGACAGCTCGTATCCCCGTGATGCGATCCGCGAGGGTCTGGACAAGGGCGAGGCGGTCCTCCGGTTCACCGTCGCCGCATCGGGCGAGATCAAGGACGTATCCGTCGTCAGCGCGACCAATCGCATCTTCGCGCGGCAGGCGCAGGTCCTGCTCAGGGACGTGAAGTGCGCCGCACAGGGACGCGACGTCGTGTTCGAACTGCCGTTCTCGTTCAGGCGCGAGTAACAGCCTCGAGCGCGATGACCCGCGCGCTTTCCTGGGCCTCGATCGACCCGGTCGATGCCCGATGAATATCCGGACCAGCACCGTTTTAATTGGAGAGAAGATGAAACTGACCAACAAGCTGCGCACCCTCGGGTTCGCATGGATGATCTCTGCGCTGATCGGCGGCTCGATCCTGCCGCATGTCGCGCTGGCCCAATCCACGCCGCCTGCGCCCGCAGCCGATGCGCCGGCCGCGCCCGCTGCCACCCCGGCACCGGATACGAGCGCCGCGAAGACCGACGTTTCCGCGACCGCGGCACCCACCGAGTCCGTCGAGAACCCCTATGGTCTCGAGGCGCTCTGGAAGGGCGGCGACTTCATCTCGAAGACGGTGCTGGTCGTGCTCGTGATCATGTCGATGGGCAGCTGGTACATCATGATCACCAAGCTCTTCGAGCAGACCAAGCTGATGAAGCAGGCCAAGCAGGCCAACAAGACCTTCTGGAACGCCCCTTCGGTTCCGCAAGGCATTGCGACGCTCAAGGCGGGCAGCCCGTTCCGCTTCATCGCCGAGTCCGGCATGCAGGCGACCGAACGCCACGAAGGCCTGCTCGGCGGCATCGACCTCAATACCTGGGTCACGATGTCGGTGCAGCGTGCCATGGAGAACGTGCAGAACCGCCTGCAGGACGGCCTGGCCTTCCTCGCGACGGTCGGTTCGACCGCGCCGTTCGTGGGTCTGTTCGGCACGGTCTGGGGGATCTATCACGCACTGACGGCGATCGGTATCGCCGGGCAGGCCTCGATCGACAAGGTCGCCGGCCCGGTCGGCGAGGCGCTGATCATGACGGCCATCGGTCTGGCAGTGGCAGTGCCGGCGGTGCTCGGCTACAACTGGCTGGTCCGTCGCAACAAGTCCAGCATGGAGCGTGTGCGCGCCTTCGGCAACGACATCCACTCGGTGCTGCTGGGCGGTGGAACCACGCGGGTCGTCACGACCGCGCCGGTCGCTGCGGCGACCCGTCCGGCCGCGGTCGCGCGCGCGAGCTAAGCCATGGCGATGACGATTGCCAGCGACGGGGGCGACGAGGACGAGATCGTCTCGACCATCAACACGACCCCGCTCGTCGACGTCATGCTGGTGTTGCTGATCATCTTCCTGATCACGATCCCGGTCGTCACGCACACGATCCCGGTCACGCTGCCGAAGGAAACCAACGTTCCCCGGCAGACCAAGCCCGAGAACATCAACATCGCGGTCAACAAGGACGGCGACATCTTCTGGAACGACCAGCGACTGCCGGACATCGAGACCCTGGTCAACCGGCTGAAGAAGGTCTCGCCGAACGTGCCGCAGCCGGAGGTGCAGATCCGCGGCGACGGCAACGCACGCTACGAGTTCGTCGGCAAGGTGGTGTTCGCGTGCCAGCGCGCCGGCATCGTCAAGATCGGGTTCGTGACGGAGCCGCCGCCGCGCGGCGGTTGATGTCCTCGCGCAGCCCGCGCGTCCCAGTTCGGTAGTCCGGTCGGAGAATCGCCATGTCAATGAATGTCGGATCGAGCAGTGCTTCGGGTGAGCCCGAGGTGATGGTCGACATGAACACCACGCCGCTGATCGACGTGATGCTGGTGCTGTTGATCATGCTGATCATCACCATCCCCATCCAGCTTCACGCGGTCAACCTCAACATGCCGGCGGGCAACCCGCCACCGCAGCAGGTCAAGCCCGAAGTCGTGCAGCTCGACATCGACTTCGACGGCACCGTGGTGTGGAACGGCGAGGTCCAGCCGAACCGCGCCGCGATGGAGGCCAAGATGGCAGCTGCCATCGCGCAGCCGGTTCAGCCCGAGGTCCACATCCGGCCGAACAAGCTGGTCGCCTACAAGTCGGTGGCCGCGGTGATGGCTTCGGCGCAGCGGCTCGGATTGACCAAGATCGGCATCGTCGGCAACGAGCAGTTCGTCAACTGATCGTGTTGCCGGGCGAGTGCCGGTCCTGCCGGCCTCGTCGGCGATGCGCCTGCGGTTCTTCGCCCGACATCGGCGTCCGCGCGCGTCGGGCCGCATGCGTGTCGTGTGTTCGTCGTGACGCGTTCGCACCGCGTCTTTCGCAAGGATCTCTCATGTCCCGATTCAAAGCTGTCGCCACCGCGGCCGCATCGCTGTCGTTTGCCGTGGCCCTGCTCGTTCATTCGCCTGCTGCCCAGGCGCAGGCGATGCGCCCCGAGATCGGGCGTCCGCTGCAAGCCGCGCAGGAGGCGCTCAAGGCCAAGCGCTACGCCGATGCCGCCGCGAAGGTGCGCGAGGCGGACAACGCGCCCGGCAAGACACCCAACGAGCAGGTCACGATCGAGCGCATGCGCGCAGCCGTCGCTGCCGCGTCGGGCGATCTCGCGACGCAGGTCGCCGTGATCAACACCGGCAAGCTGCCTGCGGCCGAGCAGATCCGCATGGTGCAGTCGGTGGCCGGCCAGTACTACACGCAGCGCGACTACGCGAACGCGGCGACGTGGACGCAGCGCTACTTCAAGGATGGCGGTACCGATCCGCAGATGCGCGCGATCCTCACGCAAGCCTATTACTACCAGGGCAACTGCGCGGAGGTCTCGCGTGCCATCCAGGGCGCCGGGGACGAGTCGCGTCCGGCCTCCGAGGACCAGTTGCAGATGCTGCGCAGCTGCTACCTGAACGCGAAGGACACGGCGGGCTACAACGCCACGCTCGAGAAGCTGGTCGCGGCCTACCCGAAGAAGGAGTTCTGGGCGGAACTGGTCTCGAAGACCGAGCGTCGCCCCGGATTCTCCGACCGCCTGTCGCTGGACATGGCGCGCCTCAAGCTCGCCACGGGGCTGCTGACCACGTCGAGCGAGTACATGGAGATGGCGCAGATGGCGCTGGGCGACGACTATCCGGCCGAGGCCCGGAAGATCGTCGACCAGGGCTTCAGCACGAAGGTGCTCGGCGCGGGTAACGACGTCGAGCGCCAGAAGCGGCTGGCCGATCTCGCGGCGAAGCGCTTCAACGAAGGCAAGGCGCAGCTCGCGAAGGACGAGGTCGCTGCGCTGGCTGCGCGCGACGGTAACGACCTGGTGGCCCTCGGCTACAACTACGTCGGCTACGGCGACACCGCGAAGGGTCTGGCGATGATGGAGCAGGGCATCAAGAAGGGCGGCCTGCGGCGCCCGGAGGATGCCAAGCTGCACCTGGGCATCGCCTATCTGCAGGCCGGCCAGAAGGCGAAGGCGATCCAGGTGTTCAAGACCGTCGGTGGGACGGACGGGACGGCCGACCTCGCACGGCTGTGGACGCTGCAGGCGCGCCGCGCCGCGTAAGCGCGACGCCGTCGTTCAAAAAAACCCGCATCGCTGCGGGTTTTTTTTCGTCAGGCGCGACGACTCCGTATGGAACGCGGCCATCGCGCGTCGGTTCACTGCCGCTTCGCGACCGTGGCACGCGATCGCGTCGGCGCGTGTGCCGCGGGCTTGGCGACCGCCCCGTTCTTCGACCTGGTCCGTGTCGGCGACCCGACGGTCCGGGACTTGACCGGCGACGCGGCGGGCGTCGCGCGCGAGACCTGGAGCTTCTGCCCGACCGTGACCTGCTGGCCCTTGAGATGATTGATCGCCCGCAGCTGGTCGACCGACACCCCGGTCGTGCGCGCGATCGAGGCGAGTGTGTCGCCGCGCTTCACGTGATAGACGATCGGCGAGACGAGGGCCGTCGTCAGCAGCACGCCGCCATCGGTCGGCGGATTGAACGACGCGAAGCGCAGGTTGACGTCGCCCGGTCCCTTCTTCTGCACCAGCAGGCCCTGGCCGGCCCGCACGCGGCCTTTCGCACCCAGCCCGTTCACTTCCCGCAGCGCCGCGGCCGTCATGCCGTAGCGTGCCGCGATGCTCTCGACACTCTCCTTGCGCGCGACCGTGTGCGCCTGCCAGGTCGCGAGCGGACCTTCGCTCTGCAGGCCGTTGCGGAACTCGTTCTCGCGTCCCGCCGGTACCAGCAACGGCGTGCCCGACGACGCGCGGATCACGGGCCGGTTGAACGACGGATTGAGCGCGCGGAAGTCCTCGAGCGACATGTTCGCGAGGCGCGCGGCGGTGCGCACGTCGATGTCGCGGCTGCGTTCCACCGCGACGAAGTAGGGTTCGTTGTCGATCTTCGGCAGCGTCACGCCGAAGGCGTCGGGATTGGCGATGATGTTCTTCAGCGCCTGCAGCTTGGGCACGTAGTTGCGCGTCTCGTCGGGCATCGACAGGCTCAGGTAGTCCGTCGGGATGCCGGCCGCCTGGTTGCGTTCGATCGCACGCTTGACCGAGCCTTCGCCCCAGTTGTACGACGCGAGCGCGAGATGCCAGTCGCCGTGCATCTCGTAGATCGTCTGCAGGTAGGTCAGCGCGGCATCGGTCGACGCGATGACGTCGCGACGCTCGTCGCGCCACCAGTCCTGCTTGAGGTTGTAGTCGCGCCCGGTGCCCGGAATGAACTGCCACATGCCCGATGCGTGGGCCCGCGAGTACGCCATCGGGTTGTACGCGCTTTCGACGAAGGGCAGCAGCGCGAGCTCGGTGGGCATGCCGCGTTTGTTGAGCTCCTGGACCACGTGATAGAGGTAGAGGCTCGAACGGTCCACCGCACGGCGCAGGTAGTCGGGATGCGACAGATACCAGGCCTGCTGCTGGGCGACCAGCGGCGTATCGATGTTGGGGATCGCGAAGCCGGTGCGCACGCGGTCCCAGATGTCGTCGGGCCGTGCCGTCAGGTCGAGCGTGCGGGGCGCCACCGGATTGGTCACGACGATGCTGCCCACCGCGTTGCTGCCGCTCAGCGATCCGGGGAACACGTAGCGCGCCGCCGCGGGGTTGCTCGCCGTCGTGGGGGCAGGTGCGGCCGGCGGCTCGCTGGTCCGCGTGGTCATCGTGTCCGCCGGCGTGGCCGGTTCGCTGTTCGGTGCGGTCGACTGCGGCTCGAAGGCGCCGTTGCTGGCGCAGCCGGCGAGCGTGAACACGATGCCGAAGGCGATGGCCCAACGGCCGGTCGGACCTTGGATGCCGCAAGGGCGCATGGGATTCCTTTCTGGACGCGGCGACGAGGCGTCGCGCCGGTCGGTACGGCGTCGGCGGACGAAGAGCGCGGTCGCCACACGGTTCCGAATCAAAACGAGTCCTTCCACTGGCGCAACGCGGTGAAGGT
>Ga0209724_1002912_pt1 | contig 14319 bp, 12 predicted proteins | sample grotaG_FD_184143 | JGI IMG/M metagenome (GOLD analysis project Ga0209724, IMG submission 184143) | Glacier valley bacterial and archeal communities from Borup Fiord, Nunavut, Canada, to study Microbial Dark Matter (Phase II) -... | ecosystem: Environmental > Aquatic > Freshwater > Ice > Glacier ...
TAATCCTCTGACAAAAAGCCGCTGTGCATCTGATTGTCGATCCACTTGCCAATGCGCAGAATGCGATAATCCACGCCCTGCCATGTCTGGAAAGCGGCGATCATCGAATAGACAATCATCCCAAATGGCAGTGCAAAACTTGCCAGCCCGAATACGATCATCGCCAGCACCACGAATGGCGTCAGCAGTATGCCAATGACCGACGCAATCAAAGCAAGTATGACCAGCACGCCAACGATCATCCCAACGGTGAGCAGCGCCAGCCAGCCGATCGTGCCGAATACCTGTAAGGTGAAGGCTTGCAACGCCTGAAACGCGACGTACTCTGACTTGCGCCGCCAATAGAAATAAATGCCGAGCGGCAAAAAGAGCGTCGCTAACGTCAGGATTCCGGCACTTGGCAGCCCCACCAACAGCGTCAGAATCACGCTGGCGTGCGCTAACATGGCCCATCGGCGTTCCGTCTGAGTCACCCCGGAGCGGCTGTACATATTCTGCGATTTCGATTTGCGTTTGGGCTTTTCGTACAGGTCTGGCGCGCCAAAACTCTGTGCCCCGAAGTCCTGCGCCTCAAAACTTTGCGCCCGATTGCTTGATGATTTGCTATTCTGTGCTTTGAACTCCTGCGCGGTGAAATCGTCACTGGTTGGGCGCGGCTCGGCTTGTTCGTGCAGTTCATCAGCGCGATGATCGTCCGGGGTGTCGGCGTCGTTCAGAATGTCTTCCAGACGCGGCACCCGATAACGGTCGCGATCGTATTTAGGCGCGTTTTGTTGATCGGTCATGATGCTCCTACAGGCGTCAGCAGCCTGATGTAATGTCTATCGTTAGGATGTGCAGGTATTGTATTCTGGTACGTAGCGCGGGCGGGCAAGTTGCGGCATTATTGACTTTTCCAGCGATCACGAAATCAGGCTATGTTCACCAACTTCACCAAACGACAGCTCGGACTTATTTTTGTGGCGACGGGCGCACTCGGCGTGATCGGCGTGGCACTGTACAGCGTGCTTCGCCATCACCCGATCGGCGCGTATCAGGCGGCGGCAATCGCGGGCAGCGTGCTGATCAGCGTGATCGGCGCGACGTTGATCCCGTTGGGCAGTCAACCGCTATGAGCGAAAAGCGTATTGTGGGTGTGATGCTCAAAGTAACATTGGCGGTGGCGCTCATTTTGATGATCGGTCATTTGCTGGTTTATGTCACGTATACTGCGCGGCTGGTACAGTTTCCGTTCGACTATGATCAGGGCGAAGGTTTCGAGCTGAACGATACGGTGCTGCTCAGTCAAGGACAGTGGCCGTATCGCGATAACGCGGTGTATCCCTTCTACGCCAGCAATTATCCGCCGCTGTTTCATGTGCTGCTGGTGCCGTTCGTGTGGCTGTTCGGCGCGCAATACTGGTATGGGCGGCTGGCGGGTTTCATTGCGACCCTGATCACGGCAGCGGCGATCGGTTACGCCGTTCAGCGCGAAACTCGCCAGCGTGCGATCGCGTTGTTGGCAGGCTTAGCCTATCTCGCCTCGAATTATATCTATCACATCGGACCGTTGTTTCGACAGCATATCACGATGGTCATGTTCGAGACGCTCGCGATCGTGGCGCTGAGTGGGGTTCGCTTCCTCCCATCCCCAATTCCTACAAAAAAGGGAAACGCTAATCGGGCGCTGTGGTTTGGCCTGATCTGCTTGCTTGCAGCAGGTTATACCAAACAGCTCGCGATCACGACAGTGGGCGCGTTCTTTGCATATTTATTCATACGCAGCCCGCGCCGCGCGATCGTTTATGGCATTGGATTCGGTGTGGTGGCAGGCGCGATCTTTTTGGCGATCAATGTCAGCACGGGCGGTCAGTGGTGGACGAACATCATCACCGCCAATGTGAATCAATACATCATCGGACAGGCGATCGGCTTGGCGCGTCAGTTTTTTGGTTTGCATGGCGCGTTATTTGTGCTGGCCTGTCTGTACGCGCTGTACGAATTGTATTTGGCGCGGCTGTCCGCCTATGTGATCTGGTTCGGCTTTGCGATGATCAGCGCGGCGCTATCCGGCAAATGGGGCGCAGGTGACAGTTACTTTGCCACGCTGATCGCGGCGATGTGCATTTTGGCGGGACTGTTCGCGGGCAATGTATTGAGTGGGCGCTGGTCATTTGCAGATAATTACCTGTCGCGTTTTGGACGGCGCGTACTGCTCAGGCTGCAACCGCAGTTCAAAATGTGGGCGGGATCGCTGCTCAAAGTGGGGACGGCTGCGGCGTTCATCCTGTATGGGCTGGCGGTGATCCATTTGCCATTGAGCGGACCCATATTCGGCACGATCGCGCAGGCATTGCACTTGCAATCCAATACAAAGTTTGCGGATTTTTACGACGCTGCAGGTTGGACACAGGGTTATGCCACTATTGGACAGTTGCCGTCCGATGCGGACAGCGCGAATGGTTGGCAGATCGTCGCGGCGATCGGCAGTCCGGCGGATGGGCGCCCGGCATTGAGCGAAGAAGCCGCTTTCAGCTTTCGCGCTGGCAAGCCGATCGTGACGAACCCGACGCAATTGCTCAATCTGTATCTGAACGGTCACTACGATCCGGCCACGCTGATCGCCATGATTCAGGCGCAGCGCTTCAGCGTCGTCATCTTTCGGGCGCGCTTCTATCCGCAGCCGGTGTTAGAAGCGATCGACGCCAATTATCAGCTTGTCGCCACAATTCCAATGAACGGTTACAGCTATCAAGTGTTGAAGCCGCGCCAATCGCTTGACAACGTTGCGCACTAACAGTACGATCTATGGACAAAATATAAACACACAAATCAAGTACAACAAACGACCACCGTAAATAAGGCTAACTTGTCCGTTGAGTTAGCAGGATTGTTAGATTTATGCGAAAGCAGCTTTCCGAGTTTGCCAACAAGCCGATCTACAACATGAAAGCCGTTGAGCAGCAAACGGGCATTTCTGCCGCAACCTTACGCGCATGGGAACGTCGTTACGCGTTGGTCGAACCGCAGCGCACGCCGAGCGGCTATCGGCTGTACAGCGATCGCAACATTGCGCTGCTGCGGTGGGTACGCGACCGCATGGCCGAAGGCTTGACCGTGAGCCGCGTCGTTGCCATGATCGAAACCCTGCGCGTCAGCAATGAACCGCTGTTGGTGGAAGAAAACAGCCGCAGCAGTCCGCCGCCGATTGCGAACGATGCGCCGCTGCCACCCGCTAAATTGGTACATCCGCTGCTCATGGCGTTGATCGATCTGGACGACGAGCGCGCCAATGAAGTGATCGAACAGGCGTTTGCGATGTACACCATGTCCACCGTCTATGTCGAAGTGATTGCGCCTACCTTGGTCGAGATCGGTGAAGCGTGGCATCGCGGCGAGGTGTTCATTTCCACTGAACACTTCGCCACCACGTATCTACGCGGACGCTTACTCGGCCTGTTGCAAGCCTATCCACACCGTGCCGATATGCCCACGTTGTTTGTAGGTTGTGCGCCCAACGAACGGCACGAATTCGGCGCGCTGATCTTCGCGGTCATGCTGCGTCAGCAAGGCTACAATGTGGTGTACCTGGGGCAGGACGTGCCGATCGATGATATTATTGAGGCCGCGCTGCATGAGCATCCGACCATGTTATGCCTTTCAGCGAGCAACCCGACAACAGCACTTGCCCTGCGCGATGTGCAAATGCGACTCAGCGCTGCTAACCCGCCGCCCTATTTTGGGTATGGCGGGCGAGCGTTCGATCAGGATGCTGACTTGCGCGCGCAGGTGCCGGGGCAGTATCTGGGCGCTGATCCGCGTGATGGATTGCATACGGTCGCTAATTTGCTGCGCATGTTTCGCCCTGACTAAATAAGGAACTGCCGATGTTATCTGCTGAACAACGTACCGCTGCGATCGACAAAATCCGCACACTGCCCGCTCAACTCACCGAACTTGTAAGCACTTTGAGCGAACAGCAGCTCGCCATGCACACTCCCGGCGAATGGAGTACCCGCCAGATTGTGCATCACCTGGCCGATTCGCATATGAACGCCATGATACGCATGAAATTGGCCTTAACTGAGGACACACCCGCCGTCAAGCCCTACGATCAGGAACGTTGGGCAGAACTGGCCGATAGTCGCGAACCGCTCGACGAGTCGCTGATGATCCTCAAAGGATTGCACGCGCGTTGGGTGGCTTTGCTGGAGAGTGTGAGCGGTGCACAATGGGCACGGCAGGTTATGCATCCCGTCAACGGTTTGATGAGCATGGATGATTTGCTCGCATTGTATGCCGGACATGGCGAAAATCATCTGGCGCAGATTCAGACGACGCTCGCCACACCCATGACCAATTCATTGACGAATTAGACAACGCGTCGGCATCCGCAATTTTGCTAGTCAAACTTTCATCACATTTTCATCCAACCCGATTGACTGATCTCCGCACACCCGTTATGCTGTGACTATGCGCGTCATATCACTTGCGTAACGTTGGTCTTATCGGGATTTTAGTCAATGACAGATAATTTACGGATTCGGCGGGATCATTCGGCACTCTCGGACGGTACGCTGTTCGGACGGCGACGACGGACTACTTTTCGTTGGAAGTTCGGGCTATGGGCGCTGGTAATGGCCTTTGCCGGTGGCATCATGTGGCAGTTCGACCGCGTACAACCTACCGTCCTCGCACTGATCAGCGATCCGCCGACCGCTACGCCGAGCAATTTAACGTACACGCAAGCGGGTTACACCGCTTATCTGCATGGCGATCTGGAAACGGCCATCAATAATTATTGTCTTGCGGCGCACGGCGTGCCCGATAAGCCGTTCAGCGCGATCCGCTGCGCGCTGCCCGATCTGAATTCATCATACGCCAAAAAGCCGGATGTGAACGTGACCTATGAGCTGGTGCGGGTGATGGTCTATCGCACCAACGACGATCGACGCCTCAACATCTACAACCAGAACGCCGAGGATTGGGGTCACCTGGTCGCGGCTGGCAACCCGCGCAGCAGCCGTGCCTTGAGCATTTACAGCTATTCGCTTTATAACAATTACAAAGCCGATCAAGCGATTCCGGCAGGCATCAGTGGTATCGATCCGAATAACGGCGGCGCATCGAACGGTGACGCTTATGCTTTCCTGTCCGATGCTGAGTATGAAGGTAACCGTTACAGCGATGCGTTAAACTATGCTGAAAAAGCGGTATCGCTGGATAACAACAGTGTCGATGCCCATATTGCGCTGGCAAATGCGCTGTTCTTCAACAATCAATTCAGCAGCGCTGAAGGTGAATTTTTGACAGCGACCAAAATCAATCCATTTTTGGAATTTCCATATTTCTCACTGGCTGCTTATTATCTTTATCAAAAAATAAATCGACCTGAAGACGCAATCGCTGCCTACAATACGGTTCTGACGATTGATAACAAGAGCGCCAAAGCATATACTCGTAAATGCGCTGCTTATCTTAATCAGGGCGATACTACCAACGCTTTAGGCGCTTGCAAGAATGCCACCACGCTTGATGATCAGTTTGCGGAAGCCTGGAAGTGGCAAGGCCAGGTACTGTACAACCGCCGTGATTATGAGGACGCGCTCACATCGTTCAAGAAGTGTCGTGACTTGGAAGATGATAGTGTTGCCAAGAAGGAAATCACGCCACAGGATCGGCTGCCGGAATGCTGGTACTTAGGCGGTCTGGCGTACTACACCCTTGACGATGGCCGCAATCACTATTGCGAACAGTATGCCCTTAAGTTATTCAACGAAGTGCTGACTTTCAGCAAGAACGCTCAAGTCGTTCGCTTGACAAGCGCAGGCTTCCAAGGCTGTGCGTCAGTTAACCCAAATTTACAGCAGCCCACTCCGGTTCCGCCGACGCCCACTTTGCGCCCGCCGATCACGTAAGCGCGATGTATTTACGAACGCCTAAGCGTTACACGGCCAAAGGCAGCAAAAAGCCGTTGATCTCGCTGCGCTGGCTGTGGCTGTATCTGTTGGCGCCCGTCGTGATCATCGGGGCCGCGCTGGTTTGGGATAACCGTTCCGATTGGAGTCAGGCGATCGGTGAGGTGATCGGACGGGTGAAAATTGCGCCGCTCGATGCGCCAACCGCCACGCCCACCCGTCCCGCCGCCGATTTGCAAGTGCAGATCACGCAAGCGCTCGACGGTGGGAATCTGAATGAAGCGCTCGACGCCATGCACGCCTATAACGACAGCGAGCCGAACGATATGCAATGGCACGCGCTGTACCCGGAATTGCTGGTGCTGCGCGCGTATCTGGTGGACACCGATCTGATGGCGCAAGCGCAACAAGCCGGTCAGAACGCGATCAACGCTAACCCGGAAGTGCCGGAAGGTTGGATCAGCGAAGCGTTGGTGCTCGATTGGACGAATCAATCCAAACAGGCGCTGAGTTATGCCCTGCGCGCGAAAGATTTGGGCGACGCGAACGGCATGACTTCGGCAGTGCTAGGGGGCATTTATCGATCGCTAGGCGACGTTAAGCAAGCCAATACGTTGATCGATGCCGCGCTGAAAACCAATCCAAATCTGGTATACGCCTACTTCGTCAAAGGGCAGCTTGACAGTGATAATGGCGATGTAAAAGCCGCGATCAGTATGTACCAACAGGGCTGGCAAGTGGCAGGCGGCGATCATACGCAGTGGGCTGGCTACGTGGCGGATGCGCTTGCTGCCAGTTATGCCACCCAAAATCAGCTTGATAAAGGGTTGGCAATCATTGCGGATGCTTTGCAGCGCGATAAAGACGATCCACAGTTGTACTTTCGGCAATCAGCGATTTTCAATAAGCAGGGCGATTATGATAAAGCGACTCAATCGGCGCAAAACTGCATCGATCACAATGCGAATTATCTGGAATGTCACGAACAATTAGCAGTGCTCAATTATACAAACAAACAATATGGGAAATCCGCGAATGCCGCGCAAACTGCTTTTAAGCTCGGCTCAATTAAGACGAGCGTTTATTATTATGGCGGGCTGTCTTATATCAGTTTGAATCGCTGTAACGATGCACTACCGTTATTGCGAACCGGATTGGATTTCGCTCAAAAGCAAAACAAGACGAGTGCTATCAGTGATTTTACGAAAGTGCTCAGTGAGTGTGGCGATACGGTGGGCAGTGTGCCGGTGACCGAATCGGCGGCAGTAGCATCGGCCACCCCCAAGAAGCGCTGAGTATTCACCTCAGCAAGTCAAACATAAGCGTTCTTCCGAAGATAGTCTCTCGTCAGCTCCTTGCCGCGATCCATGACCCGCGATTTGCAGCACCGCCTGCGATCGGATATAGTGGCGCACGCCTTGCCTCAACGGATAGGCGTGGTATTCAGTATTTAATTTTCGCATTGGTTACGGCTCATATGGCAGCGACAGCACGTTTAACGCGAAATTTGCTCGACCGCATCGCAGGTGGCGTGTGTGGTGGCATCGGCGCACACCTGGCGATCAGCGCATGGTGGGTACGGTTGGCGTTTATCGTCCTGACGGTTGCGCTGCCTAATCTGGGCTTTTTGCTATACGCCCTGATCTGGTTGAACTTGCCCGCCCAAACTTTGAGCGATTTGTCTGACACAGACAAAGCACGACGTCCGGTACGGGCTGAAACAACGCTGCTGCTCGGCGCTGGTGTGATCGGCGTAGGTGCGATCGCGCTGGCGGATACGCTCGGCTTTTTGAATGGCATAAAAGGCGATTTGCTCACACCCGCGCTGCTCTTTCTGATCGGCTTGACGCTCCTCATACGCCAACTGCGCAGGGCGGCTTAATGCGCGCGAATTGGTTGTGGCCGCTGCTGTTAGTGGTGATCGCGGCATTATTTTTTTTGCAAGCGTTTGGTGTATTGCCGCCTGCCGTCTCGGATTTGGCGGGACGCGCCTGGCCGTTGGCCTTGATCATTCTGGGCGTCAGCGTGTTGATCGGCAGCCGCATCCGTTATGCGAATTTTGTAGTGCTCGGCTTAAGTGCCGTGCTCATGGCGGCTATCATCGCCAGCGCCTACAACAAACAGGCGTCTCAACTGCGCTCCGATTATCATCAAAGCATCACTCAAGCGCTCGCTGCTGATGTGACCAGCATCCGTATCAATGCCACCATGCTGCTCGCTGAAATCACCATCGAACCTGCCGATACACGCACCGTCAGCGCAGATTTCGCAGGCAGCACGCAAAGCATCGTCACTGCGACTTATAGCGCGGCGCAAGGCGTAGGAACGCTTACGCTCAGCGAGACGCGCCCCGGATCGATCCCACTGTTGGAGGCAATCGGGCACGGCAAATTGACGCTGCGGCTGCCGATCAACATCCCGATCGATGAGCTGGCGATCAAAAGTGGCGAAGGCGCTTTGACGCTTGATGCAACCGGAACTATTTTGCGCGATCTGAACGTGGCACTGCAAACGGGTGATATTACGCTGATGCTGCCCGTGCTGCCCGCTCAGAGCGCACTTGGTGGCAGCCTGCACACCAGCGGTGGTAATTTAGCGATCACGGTACCACAAGGTCTGACGGTCAAATTGACGATCGATAACGGCAAACCCGCTTTCAGTGCCAGTGATTATTTGTTATTGAGCGGTGGTGTGCTGCAATCGGCAGGCACGCGCGACTTTCAGGTGGTGTTATCGGCGGGCGCATCAGGCACGGTAGCGCTCAAGCCGTAATCTCATCACAGTGTCCACCGCCGTTTTACACTCGTTGGCTAGCAACTATTCACTCAAACAAGCACTATGGTAGCGTTGTTAGCGAATCAACTCATGGTGCTATGTGTAAGGGATTTAACGATTATCTATTTGGCAAGCAGATTCGTTCGCCGCTTGCGTTTCGGCAAATCGAGCACCATAAAAGCAGTCGTCAAGATTCCGCTGGCAGTCAAACTGAGTCGGTGCTAAACGTGCCTTCTGCCTTTGTGACATGCTCCGCGAACTTATCACGCCAGTATTGCGCCAGAACATCCAGATTAGCCAGCTCACGTGCCGTATCGATATCTTTATGATCGTACATTTTTCGGTTGACAAACGGCAGCGACACTTGCGGACAAGGACGCTCGATCAGCTCAAACGCGTCGCCCATCTGAATAACTCCCGGCTCTAAAACGCGCATCAAAAAGCCGAGTTTGCCCGTCTGTTCGATCAGCTTGACAAAGTTCGGGACGCCTAATTTGTTGGCTTGTTTGTAGCACGGTGTCCGAGGCTGCGTGACTTGCAACCAGGTCGTACCACAGCGGATCACATCGCCCACGCATAAATCTTCATCAAGAACGCCGCTGATGGTCAGATTTTCACCGAAAAAGCCCACCGGAATATCGCGCCGGAAATAGGATCGCCAGAAATTGTAGTGTCCTAATGGATGACAACACACTGCGCGATCAGGGTCAGGTTCAGCACCCGTATGCTGATCTCCTTCAAGTCCAAAACGTGTTACGACAATCGCATCCGTGACCGCTTTTTTGTAGATGCCAGTGGTCCACACTTTGCTGTTATGAACGTGTTCCTCAAGTTCTCCAACTTGAACACGGTCAAGCATCCAGTTTTGCGTATTCGGCGCAATAGACCTTTGCAGTGCTTGCAGGGCCATAAATATAAATTACCTTTCTGTGCGGTGAGCCTCAATACTTGGACAGCTATTAGCAGTTCGCCACGTTGAATTTCGAGTGTTGCTACAGGCAATTCGGCGCATGGTAAGGACGTGGCCTGCTACGTCCGCCGCCCTAACCTACAATGACAGCCATAGTTGATGCTGTCTATTTGTCTACGCCAGTAATCACAACACCCTGCGTGAAGGTGCGTTGCGCCAAAAAGAAGATGATCACAGGTACGAGCATCGTCAACACAGCGCCAGCCATCATCTGATTGGGTTGACCACCCCGTAACTGCTGAAAACGGTTCAGCGCCACGGATAAAGGCTGCGATTCCTGACTGCCACTCGTGAAGATTAACGCATTGTAGAACTCGCTCCAAATCACCAGAAAGTGAAACAGCGCAACCGTTACGAGTGCAGCCCGCGCTTGTGGAACAATCACATACAAAAAGGTTTGAAGCGGATTCGCGCCGTCTACTTTGGCTGCTTCGTCCATTTCGTTCGGGATCGTCATGAAGTATTGGCGCAGCAAAAAGACGTTGTACGCATTCGAGAAAAAATGCGGCACGATCAAAGGCAGCAAAGTTGATGTCCAGCTGATCTTCTGGTAGATGATAAACGCTGGAATAATGGTGACTTGCTGCGGCAAAATGATGGTTGCCATCAACACCAAAAATAAGATGTTGCCGCCCGGAATACGAAAGCGCGAAAAGCCATAGGCGACCAATGCTGCCGAAGTAACAGCACCTATCGAACTTATCAGCGTAATCGCCAGCGTATTTGTTAATGCGCGCGGAAAATCCATGCGGTCAATGGCCGTTTGGTAAGTTTGCGGTGCTGGATCGAAGCGCGTTACTTTAGTGAGCGTCAGCGCGCGGATCGGCAAAATCAGCGGAGCGCCGGATGGGTTGGCCGGATCGATAAAGGTGGATTGGGCGCGCGTCCCTTCAAGTAGCGCCAGTTGGCGGATCGTGCCATTCACCGGAACGTTATATTCGGGCAGGTCTTTGCCCTGATAGCTGAACGTGACAGTCGATTGTGGCAGCAGCGGATGCGTCGGATCGGTCATTTGTGCGTCGGATTTGAACGAGGTGGTGACCATGTAAACCATCGGGGCCATGAAAGCGATCATGACCATTGCAATGATCGCAAGCGCAGTGCCCAGACCGATCAAGCGCCAGGCATCGCGTTGGACGCGGCTCGAAAGCGGCTGTCCCATGCCGGGCGCTAACTTGACCATTTTGAGAGGCCGTATTGTAGCCATCAGCTTGATTTCCTTGATCCCGCATAAAATACCCAATTGCCGGACGTGGTGAATACAACTGCCGTAATTATCGTGACAATCACTACCAGAACCCAGGCCATCGCTGACGCATAGCCCATATCCGTGAAGGCAAAGGCGCGTTTGAACAGGTACATATTATAGAAGTAGGTTGAATAATTGGGCGTGCCAAGCCCTTGAGTGAGCACATAAGCGGTCGTGAAATATTGAAAAGTGCCGATCAGCCCGATCACCAGGTTATACAGAATGACAGGTGAAATAAGTGGCAGCGTAATGCGGCGTAAGCGCACAAAGCCATTTGCGCCGTCCACTTTGGCGGCTTCATACAGTTCACTCGGAACGCCTTGCAACCCGGCCAGATAAATCACCATTGCCTGACCGACGCCCCACAGCGTGATCAGCACCAGCGCGGGCATGATGTAGCGTTCGTCATTGATCCAATCGGGTCCGGTAATCCCAAATTTGCTGAGCAGCAGGTTAAGCCAACCAATATCTCGATTAAGAATTTGCTGCAATACGATGGCGCTGGCCACCGCCGGAATGACCGAAGGCAGATAGATAATTGTGCGGTAAAACATGATACCAGGCAATTTCAAATTCATTAAAAGCGCCAGGCCAAGTGCCGCAAACAGCGATAAAGGCAGCGATAAGACGGCGTACAGCAGCGTCACTTTGATCGATTTCCAGAACAGTGGATCGCTTGCGCCGATGACCAATGTATTGACGCGCAGCAGTTCGCTGTAGCCAGTGGTCAGTACACTTTCACTTTTTTGATCGGTACTGCTCAGCGTTTTGAATTCCAGACTGAGCATTTGACGATAATTAGTCAGGCCGATCCAGTTCGCTGGTTGATTGTCGGTGATCTTGTAATCCGTGAAAGACAGGTATAGTGAAGCAACCATCGGGAAGCCCGTGAACAGCAAAAAGCCGATGATCCAGGGCATGATGAATACAAAGCCCCATACACTTTCGATGCGACGCATGATCGAGCGTGGATGGCGTGCCGGGTTGGTTGTTACAAGCGGTGTACTGCTGATGATCGTTGCCATAAAGTGTGGTTAAAAACCTCGTTATTATTTATGAAGATACGCTGCCTCGTCCGCAGTCCCTCCCCTGATGGTAAGGGACCGGCGGAGGGACGGGTATTTCGTTCAGTTATTTCGCAGCAGTTGCCACAGCGGTAGGCATAGGCGTCGCCGTGGGCGGGAACTTGCCCTGGAAAATGTTCTGTTCAACCGTGTTCAAGTCGTTCAGCGTTTTGGTAACGTCCAGGTTCGGATCGGTAAACACGCGTGCGTAAGCCTGACTGAGCGCGTCATCTGCTTCGTGATAGTTCGGCAGATCGCTTTCGTGACTGGGCAAATCCAGCATTGGAATAGCTGCATAGACCAGTTTCAGATCAACGCTCGGATACTGTTTGGCGGTTGCAGCGTTCCAAACGTCACGAGCCGACTTGCGAGCGGGTAAGCATCCATACACCGCGCACAGTTGCGACGAAATCTCGGCAGAATTGAGCCACTTCAAAACAGTCCAGGCGGCGTCCTTGTTCTTACCACCGGACGTCATCAGGAAGGTATCGGCGTGCAGCGGAGCGACGACTTTTGTGCTGCCGGGCGCGGCGGGCGGCGCGTAAATCCCCCACTTGAACCTGGCGTTCGCGGTACAGCAGCCAAAGTACCACGTGTGACTATCCCACATGGCGACTTTGTTGGACTCGAAAGGGCTTGTACCTTGTGTTAAAGCTGTTTCAGCGGACGTATCCGGGTAGAAGTGCTTTGTATACACGGCGTCATGATACCACTGCACAGCGGTCATGTAGGCGGGCTGATTGAAGGTTGCGGTTTTGCCGTCTTTATCGACACCCGCCGACGTTGCGCCGAATTCGTTGCCGACTTCACGCAGTGACGAGTATGAGTTATCGAAACCGTAAACGGCGATCTTGCTTGGGTCGAAACCGCTCTCATCGCCATACTTGCCATTGCTGTCAACGGTCAACTTCTGGGCGATCAGGGCGACGGTGTTCCAGTCCCAAGGCATTGACGTACCATCGCTGGCAACGTACTTATCACCGAAATTCTTGGGAGGCAAAGCGACACCAGCCGCTTTGAAAATATCTTCGTTGGCGAAGAAGAAAGATGGATACACACCTAATGCGACGGACAAGTTCTTACCGTCCGCTTGCTGGAACAATTGAAGCGTCTGCGCATCATATTCATCCAGCTTCAGGGCTGTTTTATCTTTGGTAAGATAGGGGGTCAGGTCTTCAAACAACTGCTTCAGTTCGTTGGAACCCTTGATCCCGATAGGGCCGACCAGATCAGGAATGTTCCCGGCGGCAACCTGTGTCAACAGCGTATCAGTAGCCGTTTTGTTGCTGTTGATGTCGAACTTGATTTTGATGTCGGTGTGCGCGTCGTTCCACAGCTTCTCAAGCGCCTGCTGTGGGGCAAGCTGTTCGTCATGGTCACCCGTGCCGATGCCGACGAAAATGCGGACGTTAATCGGGTCAGCAGCCTGGGCTGCTTGTGCGCTCATGGTCGCTAACGTTGCGAGCACAATGCTCATCACAAGCAAAGAACGGAGTAATTTGGACATCACGTTTGATCCTCACAAATATACGGACGTAACGAAACCGGGTCGTAAAAATGGGTGGCCTGTTGGCCTGACTTGTTCAAACTGTTCTGAGTGAGATTGAACCTCCTCATCAATACCCTTTTTGAGAGCGCTCTCTAGTTTAGCATATTGGCAAGAAATTAACCTCACCACTCAATCTCCACACTGCTAAGCGCGAAGGGATTGAGGGGTGCGGTCAATCGCTCTGTTCATGATCAATGCTAAGTCACAAATAATGAGGCAGGCGGTACCGTTTCGGCCAACCGTGCCTGAATCGCGTCGGTACTTGCAATTTCAAGATGATCAAGTGCCAACAGTAACGCGCCGATCACGGGCTGGTGCGTGCTGAACGTCGGCTGAACGTGCGGCAGTTCGGCGCGGACGCGCTTGATCAAGGCATCCGCTAATAAGTGCGTCGAATGGCGCAAGACGCTTCCAGTCAGTACCAGCGGAATCGGCTGCATCGCAGTAAGCCGTACTTTGCGGGCTGCCGCCAACGCATACGCGCCCAGGTCTGTGCCGTGCTCACGGACAATAGCGCAGGCTGCCGGATCGCCCTGTTCAGCGATATCCAGCAGGACGCGCGCCAAACGTCCGCGATGTGCAGGCGGCGGCGTGACCCGTGCTGTAAAAAGGTGCAGCAGCTCAGTCACATCTGGCATTGCGTAAAAATCGAGCGCGGCCTGTGTAAGTGCTGTCGGCGGCGCGATCTCCAGATCAGCCCGATACACGGCAGACAGCATCTTTTCAGCGAGTTGGTGGCTACCGTGCGTCTCCTGCCAGAAACTGCTGTGCCACAGTTCGCCGTTCGCATTACGAGCGCCTGTCGCGGTTCCCGT
>Ga0209724_1002914_pt1 | contig 14312 bp, 10 predicted proteins | sample grotaG_FD_184143 | JGI IMG/M metagenome (GOLD analysis project Ga0209724, IMG submission 184143) | Glacier valley bacterial and archeal communities from Borup Fiord, Nunavut, Canada, to study Microbial Dark Matter (Phase II) -... | ecosystem: Environmental > Aquatic > Freshwater > Ice > Glacier ...
GGCCGAGCGCGCGGTGCCGGACGCCGAAGCGGCGCGGCTGCGCGGCGCGGTCACGGCGTTCACGTCGAGTGCGCTGTTCAGCATCGACGGCCGGCCGGTGGATGCCAGCGGCGCGACCTTCCCCGACGGCACAGCGGGCCTGGCGCTTGGCGCGCGCGTTGAAGCGCAGGGGGCGGTGGTGGCTGGCCTGCTGCGCGCCACCCAGGTCAAGGTGGACGGCAAGAACGGTTCGTCGGACGAGATCCGCTTGCTGGGCCTGATCGAGTCGCACAACCCCGCGCTGCAGACCTTCGTGCTGCGCGGCACGACGGTGTTCTACGGCGCCGCCGGCGTGCGCTTCGACAAGGGCAGCGCAGCCGACATCACCGCCGGCGCGCTGGCCGAGGTGCGCGGCGCCCTGTCGGCCGACGGTACGCGCGTGGTGGCGGCGCGCATCCGCATCGGAAGCTGAATGGCTGCGCGCGGCGGGCCTACCCCAACCGCGCGCGGTGCCGCGCCACCTGCGCGCGCACCTGGCTCGGTGCGGTGCCGCCGAGCACGTCGCGCGCGTTCAACGAGCCGCGCAGGCTGAGCACCGCGAACACGTCGTCATCGATACCAGGGTGAAAGCCGCGCAGCACGTCGAGCGGCAGTGCCGACAAGTCACAGCCTTGCGCAATCGCGCGCTTCACCGCATGCGCCACCACCTCGTGCGCGTCGCGGAAGGGCAGGCCCTTCTTCACCAGGTAGTCGGCCAGGTCGGTGGCGGTGGCGTAGCCGCGCAGTGCGGCGCGTTCCATCGCTTCGGGCTTCACGGTGATGCCGGCCACCAGCTCGCAGAAGATGCGCAGCGTGTCCTTGAGCGTGTCGACCGTGTCGAACAGCGGCTCCTTGTCTTCCTGGTTGTCCTTGTTGTAGGCGAGCGGCTGGCCCTTCATCAGCGTGAGCAGGCCCATCAGGTGGCCGACCACGCGGCCGGTCTTGCCGCGCGCGAGTTCGGGCACGTCGGGGTTCTTCTTCTGCGGCATGATCGACGAGCCGGTGCAGAAGCGGTCGGCCAGGTCGATGAAGCCGAAGCTCTGGCTCATCCACAGCACCAGCTCCTCGGAGAGGCGCGAGAAGTGGATCATGCAGATGCTGGCCGCAGCCGCGAACTCCATCGCGAAGTCGCGGTCGCTCACGGCGTCCAGGCTGTTCTGGCAGACACAGGCGCGGCCTTCGTCGTCGACCATGCCGAGCGTGCGCGCCACGCGCTCGCGGTCCAGCGGGTAGCTCGTGCCGGCCAGCGCGGCCGCACCGAGCGGCAGGCGGTTGGTGCGGCGGCGCACGTCCTGCAGGCGCTCGGCGTCACGCGCGAACATTTCCACATACGCCAGCAAATGGTGGCCGAAGCTCACCGGCTGAGCCACCTGCAGGTGCGTGAACCCGGGCAGGATGACCTCGGCGTTCGCCTCCGCCACGTCGACCAGCACGCGCTGCAATTCGGTGAGCAGCTGAGTGAGCGCGGCGATCTCGTCGCGCAGCCACAGGCGCACGTCGGTCGCGACCTGGTCGTTGCGCGAGCGGCCGGTGTGCAGGCGCTTGCCGGCGTCGCCCACCAGCGTGGTCAGGCGCGCCTCGATGTTCAGGTGCACGTCTTCGAGGTCGAGCTTCCACTCGAACGTGCCGGCTTCGATCTCGGCCGTGATCTGCGCCATGCCGCGCACGATGGACGCATGGTCTTCGGTGCCGAGAATGCCTTGCGCGCAGAGCATCTCGGCGTGCGCCAGGCTGCCGGTGATGTCGGCCTTCCACAGGCGCTGATCGAAGCTCACGCTGGCCGTGTAGCGCTTCACCAACTCGCTCATCGGCTCGGAAAACAGCGCCGACCAGGCTTCGGATTTTTTGTCGAGTTGGTTGGTGGACATGGCAAGTGGGTTGGACAATGCGCACACGCTGCGGGGGCAACGCCGTGGCGTGCGATTCTATCGAGGCCACCCTGCTGATCCGCCGTCACGACCTGCCCCCAACCCATGCCTTCCGTGAGCACCTCGCCTGAGCCTGTGATCCTTCCGCATGCCGCGCACGCGGCGGCGATCGAGCCACGCCACACCGGCTTCGGGCCCACGGTGTTCGACAGCCTCGCCCCCGGCGCACCGAGCCCCGCTGTCGTGGGCTCGGTGTTCGACGTGTGCCATGTCGGCGTGGTGTTGCGCGGTCTGCTGTTCGTGCATGCCGTGGTGGCAGTGGGCGTGCTGTTCGGCGCAGCCGATCTGGCCACATGGCTTGCGCGCTTCACGGCGGGCGCGGGTGTGGCGTTGCCGGCGGTGCTGTTCTGGTTGCTCGTGGCTTGCGCGGCCCGGCAACCGCTCGGCGCCTTGCGAGCGCCGCTGCAGTGGGCCGCGGCCACGCTGCTGGGTGCGGCAAGCGCGACCGCCTCGGCGTGGACGGCTTGGCTGTTGATGGACGCTGCCCCCGCCGCACCGCCGTGGCTGGCGTGCGCGCTGGCCGGTGCGGGGCTGGCCGCAGCGGTGTTTCTGTGGCTGCACCTGCGCGCGCAGGCCAGCCTGCCGGCCGACACCACCGCGCGGCTGGCCGAGCTGCAATCGCGCATCCGCCCGCACTTCCTGTTCAACACGCTTAACACCGCGCTGGCGCTGGTGCGGCTCGACCCGGCGCGCGCCGAAGGCGTGCTCGAAGACCTGGCCGAGCTGTTTCGCGTCGCCATTTCCGACAGCGCCGAGTCGGTCACGCTCGCAGAAGAGGTGGAGCTGGCAAAGCGCTACCTCGCCATCGAACAGATCCGTTTCGGCGAGCGCCTGCAAGTGACGTGGGAGCTCGACCCCGACGCCGGAGCGGCGCGCATGCCGCCGCTGCTGCTGCAGCCGCTGGTCGAGAACGCGGTGCGCCACGGCGTGGAGCCGGCGGCCGAGGGCGGCGTGATCCGCATCCGCACGCGTGTGCGGCTCGGCCGAGCGGTGGTGAGCATCGTCAACAGCGTGCCGGCTGAAACGTCGCGCCCGGGCCATGGCATGGCGCTGCGCAACGTCCGTGAACGCCTGCGCCTGATGCACGACGTGGCCGCGCAGTTCGACACCCGCCGCGAGGGCGATGTGTTCCGCGTGCAGGTGGTGGTGCCGCTGTGACCGCCATCGTCGTCTCCATCGTGGATGCCGCCGTGGTCGTCATCACCGAGGAGGCTGCATGACCGCCCCGCTTCGCGTGCTGCTCGTCGACGACGAGCCCCTCGCGCGCCTGCGCCTGCGCGGCCTCGTGGCCGATTGCACCGACCCGGCCGCCAGCGTCGTCGGCGAGGCCGCGAACGCCGGGCAGGCGCTGGGTTGGCTGGCCGAAAACAGCTGCGACCTGGTGCTGCTCGATGTGCAGATGCCGGGGCGCGACGGCACACAGCTCGCGGCCGAACTGCGCCGCCTGCCGCAGCCGCCGGCGGTGGTGTTCGTGACCGCGCATGCCGAACACGCGCTGCGCGCGTTCGATCTCGACGCGGTCGACTACCTCACCAAGCCCGTGCGGCGCGAGCGCCTGCACGCCGCGCTGCAACGCGTGGCGCAGCGGCTCGGGGCACGCGTCGCCGTCGTGCCCACAGCCGATGCAGCGGCGGGCGAGGGCGATGACGCGGGTGTCATCGTCGTCACCGACCGCAATCGCGTGGTGCGCGTGCCGGTCGGCGAGGTGCTCTACCTGAAGGCCGAAATGAAGTACGTGACGCTGCGCACGGCCACGCACACCTATGTGCTCGACGAAGCCTTGTCCGACCTCGAAGTGCGGCTCGGCGAGCGCTTCCTGCGCGTGCACCGCAACGCGCTCGTGGCGCGCGGCGCCGTGCGTGCGCTGGAACGCCGCGTGGTGGCCGGCGAGGGCGACGACGATAGCGGCGGCGAAACCTGGGTCGTTTGCATGGCGCCGGTCGATGAGTGGCTTGCGGTGTCGCGCCGGCAGGTGGCGGCGGTGCGAGAGGCGTTGGTGGCGGCGGGGCGCTGATGAACGGTTAAGCCTCGCCTTACGACTCCTCGAAGTAGTCCGAGTCAATTCGCTTCACCACGTACGTTGCAGCTGGTGCGACGCCGACTTCAAAGTCGATCATCAGCCCGGCGAGTTGCTTCCCATCGATGAGGACGACCTTCGTGTCAATGCGCGTGGCGTACTCTGTCGCGTCCGCTGTATAGCTCGAAGTCGTGATGAAGACGCCCTTCTTGGCGCGCTGGCCTTGCAGGGCGCCAACGAACTTCTGAATCTCAGGTCTGCCGACCGACCCCTGCCAACGCTTTGCTTGGATGAAGATCGTGTCCAGTCCGAGTCGATCTTCCTTGATGATTCCGTCGATCCCGCCATCGCCAGTCTGACCGATCCGTTCTCCTGCATCCCGGCGCGAGCCGCCATAGCCCATCTTGACGAGGAGCTCCACGACAAGTTGCTCGAAGAAGGTTGGTGAGCAACCAAGGACGCGGATAAGCAGTTCTGCGGCCAGTTGCTCGCGAAGTCCTTGGTGCGCCAACTCGATGGCTTCCTCGGGTGTAGTTCTTGATGGCGGAAGCTCCGTCGAGGCTGTGGCTCCGTTCTCCGGCTTCGAGATCTTCCGGAACTCTATGAACTCGGGAAACTGCTCCAGGTACTTGACATCAATCCTGGCCGGATTCGAGGCAAGCGTCTTCAAACCACGCTGGGTGATCTTGAAGACTCCGCGCTTCGGCGATTCGAGTAGGCCCGCTTTCTTCAGATACGTGCGTGCCCAGCCGATCCTGTTCTTGAAAATCCCTTGCTGGCCTGACGGCAGAAGTTCGGCACGTTCCGCTGGCGTCAACTTGAAGTGCTCGCCAAGGTTCTCCTCGGCATCGCGAAGCGTGTGTTCAGCTCCGTCGGACAGGTACCGGAGGAACGGGAGCATGCAGGTCTGGTAGTCGGGGATTGCCATGCCGCGGAGGATAGCTGGACGGGGTGATTGCGAGGCTTAACGAATGTCTCTCGGCCCTGCGCGCGCTTGCGGCATTCAACCGGTGTTCCGCAACCCCGCCGCCACCCCGTTGATCGAGATGTGAATGCCGGTCTGTACGCGCGCGTTCTCGGGGTCGCCTTCTTTGCGATGGCGGTAGCGGCGCATCAGCTCGACCTGCAGGTGGTTCAGCGGGTCGAGGTACGGGAAACGGTGTTCGATCGAGCGTGCGAGCGAGGGGTTCGATTCGAGGCGGCTCTTTTCGCCGGTGATGAGCGACAACGCGTCGTTCGTGCGCTGCCACTCCGCCTGGATGAGGCCGAAGATGCGCTTGCCGAGCTTCTTGTCTTCCACCAACTCGACATAGCGCGCCGCAATGGCGAGGTCGCTCTTCGCGATCACCATGTCCAGGTTCGACAACAGCGTGCCGAAGAACGGCCATTGCTTGTGCATGCGCTGCAGCAGCGCGAGCCGTTCTTTGCGCTGCCTGGGCTCGCCTCCCAAATACTGCTCGATGGCCGAGCCGAACCCACACCACCCTGGCAGGCCCACACGGCACTGGCCCCAGCTGAAGCTCCAGGGAATAGCGCGCAGGTCTTCGATGGCGCGCGTGGCCTTGCGTGACGCGGGGCGCGAGCCGATGTTCAGCTCGGCGATCTCGCGGATCGGCGTGGCGCTGAAGAAGTACTCGGTGAAGCCGGGCGTCTCGTACACCAATTTTCGGTAGGTCTTGAAGCTGGCGTCGCTGATCGTGGCGGCGGCGTCCAGGAAGGCCTTCGGCGCGGTCTTGGTGGGGTGGAGCAGCGTCGCCTCCAATGTGGCCGCGACCAGCGTTTCCAGGTTGCGCCGGCCGATCTCGGGGTGCGAGTACTTCGACGCGATCACCTCGCCCTGTTCGGTCAGGCGGATCTGCCCGTTCACCGTGCCGGGCGGCTGGGCCATGATGGCCTGATAGCTCGGGCCGCCACCGCGCCCGACCGTGCCACCGCGGCCGTGGAACATGCGCAGGGTCAGGCCGTGCTCGGCGCGCAGTTCACCGAAGAGCTGCACCAGGTCGGTCTCGGCGCGGTACAGCTCCCAGTGGCTGGTGAAGCTGCCGCCGTCCTTGTTGCTGTCGGAGTAACCGAGCATGATGTCTTGCTCCGCGCCGCTGCGCTTCATCATGCCGGCAATGCCGGGCAGCGCGTAGAAGGCCCGCATGATGGGCGCGGCGTTGCGCAGGTCGCCGATGGTCTCGAACAGTGGCGAGACGATCAGCTGCGTGAACGCGCCCGACGGCACGCCCGTGCCGTCGTCGTCATGCCCGTCGAGCGTGCCGCGCAGCAGGCCCACCTCCTTGAGCAGCAGCATCACTTCGAGCAGGTCGCTCACGTCTTCGGTGTGCGAGATGATGTAGTGGCGCATCGCCTCGCGGCCGTAGCGCGCGAGCATCACGACCGTGGCCTCGAAGATCGCGAGTTCGCCGGCCGTGTGATCGCTGTAAGTCGCGCCGCGCACGCGCAGCGGCCGCGCATCGTTCAACTGCGCCAGCAGCAGCGTGCGGCGCGCCGGCTCGTCGAGCGTGCTGTATCCGGCCTGCACGCGCGCCACCTTCAACAGCTCGGCCACCACCAACTCGTGCTTGTCCGAGCTTTGCCGCAGGTCGACGGTTGCGAGGTGGAAGCCGAACACCTGCACCGCGCGCATCAAAGGGTGCAGGCGCGGCGCGGCAAGCGCGTCGGCGTGGTGGGCCTTCAGGGATGCATCGATCACTTGCAGGTCGGCCAGGAACTGTTCGGCCGTGGCATACGGGTTCTGCGGCGCCACCGCATGGCGCAGCGCCTCGGTGCCGGTGAACTCGTGCAGCGTGGCGGCGAGGCGCGCATACATGCCGATCAGGGCGCGGCGGTAGGGCTCGTCGGCGCGGTGTGCGCTGTGGTCGGGCGAATGCTCGGCCAGCGCAGCCATCGCCGCCGTGACCGGTGCGAGCGAGGCCGAGATCGACAAATCGGCGCCGAGCTGGTGCACCTCGGTGAGGTAGAAGCGAAGCACGGTTTCGGCCTGCCGCGCCAGCGCCATCTGCAGCGTGTCGGCGGTGACGAAGGGGTTGCCGTCGCGGTCACCGCCGATCCAGTTGCCCATGCGGAAGAACGACGCGATAGGGTGGCCGGGCAGGGCGTTCTCGAGCTCGCGGTACATCTTCGGGATCTGCCGCAGGAAGGTCGAGTGGTAGTAGCTCAGCGCGTTCTCGATCTCGTCGGCGACCGTGAGCTTGGCGGTGCGCAGCATGCGCGTCTGCCACAGCTGCGTGACGCGGGCGCGCAGCAGCGCTTCGTTCTCGGCGCGCTCGCGGTCGGTGTGCAGGGCGTCGCGCTGTTCCACGAGTTCGGCAATCGTGCGCTCGGCGTCGAGGATGCTCTTGCGCTGCACCTCGGTCGGGTGCGCAGTGAGCACCGGCGATATGTAGGCATGCGACAAGGTCTTCGCAATGTCGGCGGCCCGGATTTCGGCTGCGGCCAGGCGCTCCAGTGTCATCGCGAGCGAGCCTTCCTGCAGGTGGCCCTGGCGCTCGTGGTGGTCGCGGCGGCGCACGTGGTGGCGGTCTTCGGCAATGTTGGCCAGGTGCGAGAAGTAGCTGAACGCGCGGATCACGCTCACCGTCTGGTCGCCCGACAGGTTCTTGAGCAGCCGGTCTAGGGCGCGGCCGGCTTGCGCGTCGGACTTGAGGCGATAGGCGACCGAGAGCTGGCGCACCCGCTCGACCAGCTCGAACGCAGCCTTGCCCTCTTGCTCGCGGATCACGTCACCGAGAATGCGCCCGAGCAACCGGATGTCGTCGACCAGTGGCTTGTTCTTGGCGGCAGCGTCGCTGGCCTTGGCGGCGGCGGTGGTGGAAGCTCGGGCCATGGTTACCTCTGGATATGTAATTTGGTTACAGCTTGCGCATCGTAGCAAACGGGTCGGATGTGCCTGCCACGCCAGCGCCGCAGCCCGGCTGCAGGAAGCGACTGCAAGAGGCGCGCCTGCTAGCATCTGCTGATGTCTGAAACCACCCTCATCGCCACCCGCGAAAGCCGCCTCGCGCTGTGGCAGGCAGAGCATGTTCGCGATCTGCTGACCGAGAGCTTCGGGCTGCACGTGCAGCTGCTCGGCATGACAACGCGCGGCGATCAGATCCTCGACCGCACGCTGTCGAAGGTTGGCGGCAAAGGCCTGTTCGTGAAGGAGCTCGAGGCCGCGCTCGAAGAGGGCCGTGCCCACCTGGCCGTGCACTCGCTGAAAGACGTGCCGATGGACTTGCCGCCCGGCTTCGAGCTGGCAGCGGTACTGGAACGTGAAGACCCGCGCGATGCGTTCGTGTCGAACAGGTACGCATCGCTGGCCGAGCTGCCGCACGGCGCGCGCATCGGCACGTCGAGCCTGCGCCGCGTGGTGCAACTCGGCGCGCTGCGGCCCGACCTGGACGTGCAGCCGCTGCGCGGCAACCTCGACACGCGGTTGCGCAAGCTCGACGAAGGCGAGTTCGATGCGATCGTTCTGGCGGCCGCGGGCCTGAAGCGGCTGGGCTTGGCGCAGCGCATTCGCGCGCACTTCGAGCCCGAGCAGATGCTGCCTTGCGCAGGGCAGGGCGCGCTGGGGATCGAGGTGCGCGCCGATGCGCATGCGCTGCTCGAACAGCTGGGCACCTTGACCGACCGGCCGACGTGGCTGGCCGTGCAGGCCGAGCGCGCCGTGTCACGCGCGCTCGGCGGCAGTTGCAGCATGCCGCTCGCAGCGCACGCCACCTGGGCCGGCGACACGCTGGAGCTGCACGCCGCGCTCGGGCATGCGCAGGAGCTTTTGCAGCCGCTGCTGCGCACCAGCGTGCGCGAAGCCGTGGGCACCGACCACGCTGCTCGTGCGCTTGGAGAGCAGGCGGCGCGGGCGTTGCGTGGCATGGGCGCCGAGGCCTACCTGGCCTCGGCAGCCGGGCTGGCGGCCGCCGGCTGAGCCGCGTCGCCTGACCCCATCGCCTGACCATTCAGCCCCGATGCGCGTGCTCGTCACCCGGCCCGCGGCGCAAGCGGCCGAATGGGTGGCCGCGATGCGCAGCGCGGGCGTCGATGCGCTGAGCCTGCCGCTGGTCGGCATCGAGCCGGCCGGCGACGCGGCCGCGCTGCAGGCTGCGTGGCATGGCATTGCGCAGCGCCGCCTCGTCATGTTCGTGAGCCCGAACGCGGCGCAGCAGTTCATGCTGCATCGGCCCGCCGGGGTGCTCTGGCCGGCCGCGGTGCTGGCGGCATCTCCCGGGCCTGGCACGACGCGCGCGCTGGTCGACGCCGGTGTGCCAGCACACCGCATCGTCGAGCCGGCAGCCGACGCCCCGCAGTTCGATTCCGAAGCGCTGTGGGCGCAACTTACCGCCCGTGACTGGCAAGGCGCCGATGTGCTGATCGTGCGGGGCGATGGCGGGCGCGATTGGTTCGCCGACACCTTGCGCGCGCATGGCGCCACGGTCGCTTACCTGCAAGCCTACCGCCGCGTGGCACCGTCGTTCGTTGCGGGCGCTGCCGCGCTGCTGGCCTCCGCGCGGGCACAGCCGGCGCAGCACCTGTGGTTCTTCAGCAGTTCCGAGGCGGTGGCCAACCTGGAGAGTGCGGTGGCGGCGGCTGATGCCTGTGCTGATCCCGCCGAACCCGCCGCGGCCGGCTGGTCCCGGGCACGCGCGCTGGCCACCCACCCGCGCATTGCCGACCGCGCGCTGCAACTCGGCTTCGGGCATGTGGCGCAGGCGCGGCCCACGCTGGCGGGCGTGGTCACCTGCATACAATCAATGCGACCGTGAACGACGCCACATCGCCCCCGACTTCGACCGACCGCCACCCCTCGGCGCCAGTGCGCTGGCTGTGGTCGGCCGTTGCCCTGCTCGGCGTCATCGCCGTCTCCAGCGGCGTGCTGGCCTGGAAGGCCGACCAGCGCGGTGCCAGCCTCGAGCAGGAACTGGTGCGCCGCCAGCAAGAAAGCAGCACCCAGTCGACCGAGGCACGCATGCTCGCCAAGCAGGCGCAAGGCGGCATGGCCGACAACGCCGCCAAGGTGGCACTGCTGGAGGCCCGCGTGGCCGAAGTGGGCGTGCAGCGCACCCAGCTCGAAGACCTGATCCAGTCGCTTTCGCGCTCGCGCGACGAGAACCTGCTGGTCGACGTGGAAGCCGGCCTGCGCGTGGCGCTTCAGCAGTCGGCCATCACCGGCAGCGCCGAGCCGCTCGTGGCCTTGCTGAAGCAAAGCGACGATCGCCTGGCGCGCTACAACCAGCCGCGCCTGGAGGGCGTGCGCCGCGCCATCGCGCGCGACCTCGACCGCGTGAAGGCGGTCAGCGTGACCGACGTGTCCACCCTCAGCATCAAGCTCGACGAGGCCATCCGCATGGTCGATGAGCTGCCGCTTGTCACGCAGGCCGAAGCCCGGCGCGACGGCGCCCGCAGCGCGCCCGGCAACGTGGCGCGGCCGGCCAGCGCTGCGGCATCGGGTGGCACGGCAGGCGGGGGCGAGGCGGGTTGGCCAGGCCGCCTTGGCGAACTGTGGAGCGGCGTGGGGCAGAGCGTGTGGGGGGATGTGAAGTCGCTGGTGCGCGTGTCGCGGATCGACCACCCGGATGCGATGTTGCTGGCGCCCGAGCAGGCCTTCTTCCTGCGCGAGAACCTGAAGCTGCGGCTGCTCAACGCGAGGCTCGCCTTGCTGAGCCGGCAGTTCGACACCGCGCAGTCGGACCTGATCGTGGCGCAGAGCGCACTCGAGCGCTACTTCGACCGCAGCGCGCGGCGCACGGTGTTGGCGTCGGAACTCGTCAAGCAGGTGGCCGGCCAGGCGCGGCTGGTGGTCGTGCCGCGGCCCGACGACACGCTGGCCGCGCTGACCGCCTTGGGCATCGGGCGCTAGACCCATGCGCAACGTCATCTGGCTGCTGCTGCTGGCGGGGGTCGCGGTGGTGGCCGCCGCCGCGCTCGGCACCAACGACGGCCTGGTGATGTTCTATTGGCGCGGTTGGCGTGCCGACCTGTCGTTGAACCTCTTCCTTGGCTTGCTCATCGGCACGTGCTTCGTGATCGTCACCGCGATCCAGGCCGCGAACTCTCTGGTGGGCCTGCCGCAGCGAGCACGTGAATGGCGCGTGGCACGGCGCGACCGCAGCGCGCAGGCGGCGCTGCGCGACGCGCTGGCGCAGTACTTCGGCGGGCGCTACAGCCGGGCGCAGAAGTCGGCGCAGCGCGCGCTCGTGATCCAGGCCGACACACCCGAGCTGGCGCAGGACAACGAGTTCACCGTGCTCAGCCACCTGCTGGCCGCCGGCAGCGCGCACCGCCTGCAAGACCGCACCGGCCGCGACGAGCAATTGCGCCGCGCGCTCGATCTGGCGCGCCGCAGCAGTGCCGCCCGCTCGGCCGAAGAGGGCGCGCGCATGCTCGCGGCCGAATGGGCGCTGGACGACCGCGACGCGCCGCGCGCGATGGCCTTGCTGGCCGAGTTGCCGGTCGGCGTGGCGCGCCGCACGCACGCGCTTCGCCTGAAGCTGCAGGCCGCGCGCCTGGGCCGCCACCCGCAGGACGCGCTCAAGACCGCGCGCCTGCTGGCCAAGCACCAGGGCTTCTCGAAGATCGCCGCGCAGGGCCTGCTGCGCTCGCTGGCGTTCGAGTCGCTCGACACCGCGCACGACCTCGACCAGCTGCGTCGCGTGTGGCAGCAGTTCGACCCGGTCGACCGGCGCGACGGCTTCGTGGCCGCGCGCGCTGCAGACCGCGCGGCAGCCTGGGGCGCGCACGATGAAGCGCGCAGTTGGTTGCGGCCGTTCTGGGAGCGCGTTGCCGAACTGAACGACGACGAGCGCAGCGCGGTCGCACTCGGCTTGGTCAATGCCTTGCCCGGCCTCGGGCCCGAATGGCTGCCGCGCCTGGAGGCCACGTCGCAGGCTTACCCACGCGACGGCGCCATTGCTCTGGCCGTGGGCTGCGCGCTGGCCGAGCGCCAGCTGTGGGGCAAGTCCCGGCGCCTGCTCGAGAACGCTGCGGCCGACATCACGCTCGCCGCCGCGTCGCGCCGCAAGGCCTGGCTCGTGCTGGCCGGCCTGGCGCAACAAGAGGCCGACCCGGCCCGCGCTGCGCTGTGCTTCGAAGCGGCCGCCCGCGCCGCATGACGAGGCTAGAAAACGGAGTGCTATGATTCGAGGCTTGGCGGCTGTAGCTCAGCTGGATAGAGTACTTGGCTACGAACCAAGGGGTCGTGGGTTCGATTCCTGCCAGCCGCACCAGAAAAACAAGAAATGGATCAACGGCTTAGAGGCTTTTTGCTTCTAGGCCGTTTTTCTTTGTTTGGGGACTTTTGGGGGAGTGGCATCTCCCCTTCGCCCCTCTTGTTCCTTGCGCAAGGTTGCCAAGCTCTTGTTCCAGCGACCGTTGTCGTCTTTGACCTTCTCCAGGGCGGCATGAAGCTCGACGCTCTGAGCCACTCTGTAGTGGTGGGTCATTGACGGCGTGCTGTGCCACAGGATGTCGGCAATGGTTCCCTCCGGCACCCCCGCTTCCCGCAGGCGCATGCCTACGGTGTGGCGCAAATCGTGAACATGCAGGTCGCCCAGTCCGGCTTCCCTGCGCGCTCGTTGCCACGCGGTGTTGTTCATCGTCTCGATCGCCCGGTATGGCATCAGTGGTGCGAGATCGACGTTCTTCACCCGCTCACGGCGGTACACAAAGACAAAGTCTTCGTGCTGGCCACGGACGGACTCGACGACCGACTGCGCAACGCTGTTGCAGACAAGAATTCGTGACCGCTTCCTGCCCTTCACATGCCGCTTCGGGACTTCGAAAACTGATACGCCGATCTCTGGAACTTGAATTTCCCACTCCCACCGCAGGCTGCAGACCACGTCGTCACGCACACCAGTGTTCAGGGTGAACAGCGACATGCGAGAGAGATGGTCCGGGAGCTTCGGGAGAAGCGCACGTTGATCCGCCCACGAAATTGGCTGCGGCTCTCGCTGATGACCTACAAGCGGCAGCATCGTGATCCGTGGCGCTTGCTGGAGCCACGTATTGCCACCGTCGTCGCGCCAGGCCGTAGACGCCAGATTCAGAATCCGACGCACTACACCCAAGGCAAGATTGACGGTCTTATGCGACCGTCCGTCGCTCAAACGCTGGGCGACATAGGCTGCCAGGGTGCCGTCATGTACCTGATGAAGTTCGAGGGCTCCGATCGCCGGCATCACGCTTTGCAACAAGTAGGTTTCAGTTACGAGGCTGGCCTTGAACTGGTTCGTCAGCAGATAGTGCGCTGCCGTTTCGTCGAAACGACGTACACGACGCTCGCCATGAACGACGACGCTGCGTAACTCGCCCAGCTGTCTGATCAACCACCGTTCTGCCTCTTCAAAACTTCCGAAGCCACGCTGGCGAAATCGGGTGCTGTGCCACCACTTGTCGACTTGCCAGGTTCCGTCCTTTTGGGGGTAGATGCCCCTCGTCTGTTGGCCCATACATGCGTTCCTTTCTCGGTTATGGGCCGTCCATTCCCATCCTGATTTTGCTCTGAACTTGATGCGGCTGCCAGTGGAGCAGCTGATCCGATCTGAGGTGTCGATATGGCAGTCGCGCGCTCGTCGCTCATGAATGCGTCGAAGAGCTTGTCGATCTCGTGCCGGTCGAAGATCAAGCACGAGCCTTGGCGGATCGCCCGAAGGCGCGGGCGCCAAACCTCATCGAACGTGCGGCGTTTCACACCGACGTATTCGATGGCTTGCGAATGAGTCAGCCCGCGAGCTGTCATGCCCTTGGCCCCATGCCGTGCTTCTTCAAAGCGCGCAGAACAGCCTGTCTCGCGTACCGTTGGTCAGGCAGCGTACCCCGCGAAACCGCGTCGGTTATCTGCGCATCAAAGTGCTGATATTCGCAGGCAACTACTGCGGCCGCAGCCAGTGCGGAACGCTCTTCACTACCAAGACCCGACAGCCGCTCCAAGGCGGCCTTCTCACGATCACGCTGGTCGCTGCCCTGGGCCATCTGTGACGCGGCCGAGTGCTCCGCCGCTGAGCGAGAACTCAGTTGCTGATCAAGTCTTCGCTGGCGTTCCTCGGCAAACTTGTCCGCAGCCGAAAAGTCTGGATTTGCGATCACCACCGTGAACCACTTGACTGGTGAGACCAGCCTGTCCACTTCAAGCAACGCCGCATCGCGCTCGATCCGCGCAGAGAGCATGTCAATGCAACGCTGCCTATCGAAATGCGCAGGAACAAGTTCAAGAATTTGCTGACGAATGCCTTCGGCAATCTCAGACCAGAGAGGTGGCGACGCAAAACCGAACACTGCGATAAGTGGAAACTCTGCGACAACAACCCGGGCGTGAGGCCCGAGAAAGCAGGAAGACCATGAGCAAGAGACCGCGCAGGAATCAC
>Ga0209724_1002920_pt1 | contig 14296 bp, 8 predicted proteins | sample grotaG_FD_184143 | JGI IMG/M metagenome (GOLD analysis project Ga0209724, IMG submission 184143) | Glacier valley bacterial and archeal communities from Borup Fiord, Nunavut, Canada, to study Microbial Dark Matter (Phase II) -... | ecosystem: Environmental > Aquatic > Freshwater > Ice > Glacier ...
CCGATTACAGGCTGCCGCCAGGTGGTTCAGGTGTAGCTGAATAACATTCTCTTTGACCCCATCTTTCCAGTTATTCTTCGTGGGGTTTACTTCACCCACCAGTCCCTCAAACAGAGCGCGTTCGTAGCCCAATTCTTCCAGCCTGGGGCGGGGCGGGGCTATCCTTTCGTTCAGCTTCTCCCGCTGGCCCTCGCCCGGACGAGATAGCCACCAGTCCACCACCTTCTCGGCTTTTACCTCCACACTGATTGACACCGATGTGGGTGAGTCCACATACACTTCTTCCAGATTAACCTTCCCCGACTGCTCAGGGTTTATCACTGCCAGATTCAAAACACCAATAGCGTCTACTAGCTTGCTGAGGTAAAGCTGGTGCAGGGGATTGCGGCGTGACGGGCTGTCGGTTGAAATGGTAGCCAATTCCGCTTCCAGCCGGATAATCTCCGCTTTTGCATTTTTAATTTCGATAATATTATGAGCTGGAACGTGGAGAGTGCCAAAACCAGCCCCTTGTACCTCTAGCACTGCCAGCAGTTCTTTAACCTTTTCTATTTGTTTTTGCAAGCTCTCCCTTTGGTTCATGCTGTCGGACTCCATTCTGGTGAGTTGTACAACTCAGGCTTTACTACATTCGATCAGGAACAAGGTTGGACAGAAAAACTCTCTGAATTATTTAGCTTAACTATTTCGGTAATTTTCGGTTCAGCCCGTTTTTGTCATAGCGAGTTAAACTATAAATAATATATCAGATTTTGGACGGAAGTGAGCTAACAAAAGATGCTAATTTTGTTAATTCCCCCGCCCCGTCCAAAAGTGCCGCTAAATTAGTAGCGTGACCAGACCCCAGGCAGAAACGACAATTGCCACCATTGCCAGAGTTTGCACCAGGCCGTTTTGCCATTCGCTATCGGCTTTGAAGCGAATACCGGGTGGGAGGAGGTGGAAGGAATGATCAGAGAAAGGCAGCAGCAACTTAATACCGCTCCGGGTGAACATATCAGCCACCAGATGGGTGAGATAAGCCACGCCGAACATAGTCCCGTAAAAGGCTGTGCCAAACAGGAACCAGGTTGCCGTTCCCACCAGACCACTCACCACCAGCATTGCCAACAGCGAATGCACCACGCCCCGATGCCCGCCAAAGAAGTTGTTGGCGATCCAGGCCATAGTTTGAGGAATGAAGTTAATAATCCAGAACAAAACTTTGACCAAAAAGCCCAATAGCCCATGCTGGTGCATCATCCGGCCCACCGCTCTGCCGGAGTTTGCAATAGTGGAGGTAGGTTGGTCAATATCCGGGAATTGCCCGCCCACCACGCCAAGCAAAAGTAGTCCCAGCAGGGTCAGGGACAGGGCGGGCAATTCCACCTGGGCGGCAACAAAGGTCATTTTGTCCAGGGACAAAGTAAGGCCGGAGGGGGGAGTGAGAATATTGGAAAGCGGTGCTGGTAGTTCGCTTATATTGTGCCGGAATTGTAAGGTAGCGCAGGTAGCCCCTAATACTGAGGCTACCCCGGTGATAGTATGAGTACGTCCGTTCATGCTAGGAATACCTTTCTTGCTTTTTGGTTTTGTGGCGAAAAAGAGTAAGGGGCTGTTCAGAGACCAACCCCCGGCGCAGCTTGGGCGGCCTGCCCCAAATGTTCTTCCTCACGTCGGAACACCAGGCCGGGTCAGTGCAAAAAAGCCCGACTTGGCCCTCGAAAGGGTACTGACCGAAGAAAACCAAGTGCATAAAAACGCTTCTACGGGCTTCTAAAGGAGAATAACGGATGCGCCTGAGTTTGTGACAGCTTTACAAGAAACATATAGCATACATTGCTATAGTATGCTATATTGAGCATGTCGTTATTGGCTAGAAAGGAAGTACAGGTTATGAATTTTATTCCGACACCACAACAGGAATCATGGATAAAGAACAAGGTAGAGTCCGGCGACTATGCCAACGCCAGCGAGGTTTTGCGTGAGGCGATCCGGGAGAAAATGGAACGCGACCGCACCCGCGAGGCGAAATTGCGCGATCTTCGCGCCGCCCTGGATGAAGGGGAGGCCAGCCCCGATGTGCCGTACAACATCGAAAATGTGATTGCCAGAGGCAGGAAACGTCGCGCCGAAAAAAAGGCCAGCAACGGCAATGTCTAACCCATTGCCCCGTATTATTATCACCGAGCGGGCGGACTTTGACCTTGACGATATTGGCGACTATATTGCAGAGCAATCCGGCGATGAACGCGCCGAAGCGGTATTGTTAACCATAGATGAGAAAATCCGTCTACACGCCACCATGCCCCTTGCCGGTCGGCAGCGCGACGAATTGCGGGAAGGCGTGCGAAGTTTTCCTGTATACAATTATGTTGTTTTTTACAGGCCGCTGGCAAATGGCATCAGGATTATCCGCATTCTGCATGGTAGCCGCGACCTGGATGCCGCCGATTTTGACAACACGGGCAGCCAGCGCGTCATGCAGTGAGGTGATTACTCCACTCGCCCTAAAGGGCGGTGGCTTCTAGGGGCAAACCTACGCGGTATAATCCTACCGCTTTGATATTTAAGGCAGCATTGAGGTCGCGGTCTATTTTCCTAAGTGGCAAGTCTAAGTAAATAGGTAGCACCGGGTTGGGTAAGGAGGGCCACAGAACCATCCGGCTGTAGTAGTGGTTGGAAAGCTGTAGTATCCGCCGAGAGTGGGTCAGTTTGGACGGTGGCACTCACCACCTGCACCGCCTTCCCCCCGTTCAACCCCTTCAAATCCAGCCAAACCCAGGCCATCCCGGTAGTGCTAAGGCTAAGGTTAGTCTCTCCGCTCGCCAGTTTCTGCCAGCAGATGTGCCAGGGAGCAAGTCCTTCTTGCACTACCAGCAGCTTCCAGTTAGCCTCGGCTTCCCGCCATAGCGTCCCATTTCCGAACCACTCTTGCGGTTCTGTCAGAGTAACGATTGGTATTCCTGCCGAGTGCCACTCATATTCCAGAGCTTTGCCGTCCGGCCCTATTTCCAAGCGGGTAAACTCTCCGCGACTTCCGCCGTGATCCAGCACTGCCCGCGCTGCCAGGAAGTTAGGGTTGGGCTTGTTATCACTAGCCAAAAGGCCAAAACCAGCCTCGTAGTGGTTGGGGTTATTGGTAGGGCTATTTAGCAGCCACTTATATCCCCCGGCAAAGTCATGCTGTCGTAGCCATAACCACACCGCCGTTTCGTATCCGGCGACTACCTCCCCGTCTACTGGCGCACTGGGCCACTGCACTCCCGAATACCCAAACTCCTCAAACACGATGGGCCTAACCGGGTAAAAGGAGCGCAACGTTTCCAGGGACAGATAAGTTCCCGCCAGGTCAGACAGGTAGCCGTAGATATGCGGTGAGATGAAATCCAGATAGCGGTTCGGGCCGGGCAGTATTGCCAGCGACATATCATTAAAGCCGATGGTGAGCAGAGTCTGGGGGGCGGCCTGCCGGAGTGCTTCCGCTCTTAGTTCCGTCCAACGGCAAAGCGTGCCATCCACCGCCTCCAGGAGCTTGCCCCATTTAGCTTTGCCTTCGTTACTAACCCCGTAGCCGAACCCGGCCCGGCCAGACCCAGGAGTTACCAGGAGACTGGTGACTGTCCCAGGCTGCACCGCAACTCCCGGCTGACCCCAACTTCCCGCCTCAGCCTCGAATTCCTGCCAGAGTTTGTAACCGTTGGCAAGATAATAGGCGGTGTCATCATCCTGTAGGACGCTCACCACTCGCTTACCTTCGTCTGAGTATCTCCAGCTCTTCACCGCTTCCCGGCTAATCCTTTCGCCGTAAGCTTGCAGAAGCACGTCCGTCTGAAGGGCGGGTTTCTCGCCTCCTGGGTAGACAATCCCGGCGAAATCCCCGAAATTTGGCTCGTTTTTGAGGTCAAAAGCAAAGATAGTCGGCTCGTCCCGGTAGTGGGCGGCAACCAGACGGTCTATAATCAGGAGGTTTTCCAGTCTAGGTTCGCCGTAATCCGCCAGGGTCAGGAGTAGTCGTAGCCCCTGCTTTTTTGCCAGAGCTACTACTTTGTCCAACTTACTGAAATCCCCGGCAAGGATGTTGGTAGCCAACCCTTCCTGCACGAAAACCCGTAAGGTGTTGTAGCCACCGAGCCTGGCCGTCTCAAAATCCCGTTGGATGAGAGTGGGATCGAACTGCCCGTCCTCCCACATCTTCCAGGCCCGGTCGGTGAAACCTTCGTAATTGACCCCGGCCAGAAAAACAGGCTGCCCTTGCCCGTCCACCACTTGCGCCCCCCGCACCGTCAGGCGGGAAGGAGCGATCTGAGCAGCCTGCACCGGGAATTCAGTTATGCAGATGGCCCACAACAACAGGACGGTGAGAGTGAGGAGGCAGAACTTCCTCCTCGCTCTAATCATGACCGCCTCCCGCTCAGGTAAACCTGGGGTCGGATGAACCGCCAGCCCAGATACAAAAGCGCGGTAATCATCAGGCTAATAAACCCCCTGACCAGTAGCGGCACTATTCCCTCGTCACTATTTCCCGCTGCCAGCGTCAACCGAAGTACCCCGTTAGCATCCCCGGTATCAGCTACTATTACCACCGCAGTAGCGGTAGGCAGAGGGGTGGCAGTCGGCAGGGGTGTGACAGTCGGGATAGCGGTAGGTAAAGCCAGCCCCAGAGCCGGGATATTTCCCGCCTGGGTCCCCGTGCTGTTGCTGCTAGAATTTGCCCCGAAAACTCCCAGCGCGGGGAGCGGTGTAACCGTTGGGAAGGGGGTCGGGATTGGCTGAACCTGAACCGGAGTAGCCCCTGGAGGGGGGGTAGCCGCCCTCCCCACAGTAGTGTACGGTCTCACAGTGGCGGCGATTGGATAAGGCGTGGCAGTGGGCAGTCCTACGGTGGTACTTGCACTCCAGGGCGTAGCAGTGGGCGGAATAGCTAAGGCCGTGATAGTGGCGTTCTGATTACGAGCGGTCACGGTAGCATAATAGGCCACTGCCGTCGCCGTCGCCTGGGAATTCCCGGCAAACACGGTGGCGGTTGCCTGAGCATAATAAGTCAGAGCCGGTTTTGGGTCGGCGGTACTCGCGACGGTGTTAGTTGGAGACGGAGTATAGGTGGTACTGCCCAGCGTGTTAGTTGCCACTGGAGTGTTGGTGGGCAACGGCGTATTACCAACTGTGTTAGTTGCCACTGGAGTGTTGGTGGCCCCCGCTACCGTATTGGTTGGCAATGGCGTATTACCAACCGTGTTCGTTGGAATTGGGGTGTTGGTTGCGCCCGCTACGGTATTGGTTGGCAACGGGGTGTTAGTGGCACTACCCACTGTGTTAGTTGGCAACGGGGTGTTGGTTGCGCCCGCTACCGTAGGCGTTGGGATAGCCCCACTCCCCGCCGCCGTCACATAGCCAACACTACCGTCCGCTTGGGCTGCTCCTACCAACACCTGGTTACTGGCGGTGGAAATAGTGGTCCCAAACGATCCACCAGGGGTATTGCTCGTCCAAATATCCGCATAAGTCCAAGTCACCCCATTAGCACTGTGCAAATAACGCATGCCTACATTTGCAATACTAATAGCTGCCCAGACCGCCCCGTCCGGGGTACTGGTAAGACTAATAGAACTGAGGGTATCAGACGAACACCAGTTTATCTCAGTCGGGCTGCTCCAGCTCCCGCCCGAATAGCGACTGACGAACAACCCTTCGGTGACATTACAACCCCCATTAAAAACAACATAGGCGTTGGAGGCACTATCAGTGCCAAGCCCGAACTCTACCCCCCAGGTAGTAGTAGTAATCCGGGTAGCCGCACCCCAACTCCCCCCGGCACTCTTGCGGGCAACATACAAATTACTAATCCAGCCACCCACGCCATCAGATTGCCAGAACCCAACATAAACACTGCCATCCGGGGCGATTGCTACCTTGTTGCCCCGCCCTGCCGAATCACCCGGAAAAATAGTGGAAAGCGCGGTTCCCGCTGACCAGGTTGCTCCGCCATCACTACTGGAGATGCCATAAGGAATGATCCCGGTAGCTTGCACGTAGGTGTAACTCACTTCCAGTTCGTTGGGGGCGGTTGGGGAAACGGTAATGGCCGGGTTGACACACTGGGCTATTCCGCAAATAGCGTCCCCAATGTCTTTTTGGTCTACCAAAGCCCCCGTTGCATCGAAGCGGAGGTAATGGAACTTCGCGCTCCCATCGGCCCATACCATGTGGAGATTCGAGTTTTGGTCAAACACCGCCGAGGGCTTCCTAAAGGTAGAGTCAGTGGTCAGACGGAAGGCGGTGGTAAAATTGCCCCCACTACCCCCGAAGAAGCTAGAAGCGTTGGTGCGAATGAAGATGCCTCCTGCAACACCGCCGCTACTCCCGGAAGGGATGGTACTCCCGCTGTCTCCAATAAAAAAGAAAGCTCCATCCGAAGGGCGGATGAGGGCCACCACATTTACGATACCTCCCGGTATAGTGGTTAGGCCGCTCCAGCTAATCGTAGAAGCCGAAACCTGCGTCTGGGGCGTAGCTGCTGAGAAAACCGTTAATACCATAAAAGTAAGAATAAAGACCAGGAGCAGCAGGGCCACTCGGCGCAGAAAGTTTGGTTTGTAACGCATATTTTCCCTCTTTACTTGAACAGAAATCTCATATCCGGCGGAGCCAAAAGCGATCCCAACCAGGCGAGCGGTTTGCCAACCCAGGCAGCCAAAGTGGACTGAGCTAGTTGCTGCTGCGTCCAATCAGGAAAACCTTGCGATAGAGCCAGTACCGCCCCTCCGGTGAGTAGAAGGCCCACCACCAACCCGATAGCCGTCCCGCCTGCCAGGTTAGCCAGGTTGATACCAGGGATAACCCAGGCAAAGAAATTCAGAATGTCTCCCACCAGACCCCCAAGAGCAGCACAGGCGATAATAATAACCACATAAACCCCTCCCCGGAGTAGGCCGGGATCAAGTTGCGAGACCAGCGGCACATTCCCTATTAGTCCGGCCAGAGGCGAGGCCAGAAGCGGGGCGATTACCAACCAACCCAAAACAACCCCTACTCCCAGGCAGGCAGGTCGGGCTATTCCGTCCAATGCCCCACTCACAATGCTTATGCCCAGTATTCCCAGGCAGATCCAGTCCAGGATGCTCATAAAAGTTCCTCTTCCTCTAATGGCTCATCAGGCAACCAGTCATCCAGATCAACAGATGCTATAGGCGGGGTGGTTTTCAGCGATTGCCACAAACTACGGCGAAATTGAAGTAGTAACAGTGGTGGGTACTGACCCGGTAAATGTTCCACCAACCTATAGGTCAGGTCAGCCGAAACATCCAAATCCCCTCCCACCGACTTCGGGTTTTCGGCACTATTTGAACCCATATTGACGTTTTTTCTTTCTGGCGCAGCCCAACAAAGAGCCGCGCCCTAACTCCAGGCAAAAGTATCCGTCTGTCGAAACAGACGGATACTTTTGCCGCCTTATATCAGCCAAAAGCCAACTATTACACTATTACACCTAATGTAATGATTGGCTTTTCAGCCTCGTATCAGCCTACTTCCTAAACCGAATGCGCCAGAAGTAGAAGCCACCCGCTAAGGTGCCGGACAGAAGTAAACCTGCGGCACTCAAGAGCAGCGGAAGCGGCAAGCCTCCGTCCTGAGCTGGCGCAGAGTTCACCTGAACTCCATCCCGCCCGGTGAGGGCCGGGATTGGCCCAACAGTTGGGGAGGGGGTTGGGGAAGCGGTAGCAGTTACCACTCTGGAGATAGTGGGGTCATTCACCGCCTGGGTATTCGGGTCATCGCTGGGTAGTTTCCCGCCCAGTGCCACGATGTTCTTAACCTCGTCTGAAGTAGTGTATGCCTGGTTAGAAATAGCCCCATCCTTGATGTCGGCGGCACTAGCTGACAACTTCACCCGGAATTTCACTATCAACATCTGGTTAGGTAATAACTCGCCGACTGTGATCACCAGGTTGCCTTCGGCTTTCCCATCCACCGGCTGCGAGGTTATCGAAAGCGGAGTCCCCGAAGTCGGCTCAAGCGCAAGACTGGCACTGTTCCCAACCCAGGTCGTGCCTTGCATATTAGGCCAGTTCCCGGTCTTGTAGGTGTAACCATCGGTAAAAACCAGGTTGGTTAAGCTGGTAGAGTTAGGGTTGGTCAGACGCACGGTGTACTCAGCCGTACTGCCAGGAATGAGTTGCCCACCGCCGCTACCCTGACCTACCCCGGTCACGGTTTTCTTGAACTGGATGGTGGGGATGTCCACTACCAATTCAGGGGCGGAAACAGTAGCCCCCGGCCCTCCTTCTAGTGGCGGGCTTATCAAAGCTGAGTTATTAACTTTGGTGCCAGTAGGCGAGGCCGCTTTGACCTTCGCCTGGAAAGTCAGAGCCAGTTGACCGACCCCATTACCCCCCGCGCCGGGAATAGTCAGCCCCGTCCAGATGATAGTTCTGGAAGCACTATCGTAAGTTCCCCCATTACTGATAGCAGTAGGGTCATCCAGATTGGCATCCATAACATCGGTCACTTTTACCCCGGTGGCGGTGCTTACCCCGGAATTGATGATGTTGACGGTGTAGGTCAGATTGTCGCCTGGTTTGGTGTTCTTATCTGGCCCGGATTGACCGCTTACCCCTTTGGTCGAGGTCGAAAGATTGGGAGAATAATAAAGCAGGTCAGGGGCTTTGGGGTCTCCACCCGCTCCACCCTCTTTGGGAGCTAAGATATGAGCCTGATTGGAAATCACCGTCCCGTCACTCAGCCCACTGTTTACCACCGTTTGGAAAGTAACGGCCAGTTGACCGTTCCCGGAACTGGTAGCCGCCCCAATAGTTAACCCCGTCCAGGTGATGGTGCGGTTAGCAGCGGTGTAAGTTCCCCCATTGGAAATAGCAGAGGGTATACCCAGGTTCAGGTTTAGCGGGTCGTTAATAGTTACCCCGGTGGCGGTCACAATCCCGGAGTTGATGATATTCACGGTGTAGGTAAGCAAATCCCCCGATTTGGTATTATTCCCCGGCCCTGCTTGCCCCGCCACCGTCTTGGTTGAGGTCGAAAGGTTAGGAGAGTTGATAGTTAAGTCAGGAGCTTTGGGGTCGCCCACTACTCCGCCCTCTTTGGGAGGTGAGATATGAGCCTGATTGGAAATCACCGTCCCAGCCGTCAACCCACTATTTACCACTGTCTGGAAAGTAACGGCCAGTTGACCAGGCGTGCTACCACTGGCTGCCGGAATGGTTAGCCAGGTCCAGGTAATGGTGCGGTTTGCGGCGTTGTAAGTACCCCCATTGGAAATAGCAGAAGGTGTACCCAGCGACACATCAACTGGATCGGTGACAGTCACCGCCGTTGCCGGGATAGTTCCGGTATTGATTATATTTACCGAGTAAGTGAGATTGTCCCCGGATTTAGTGTTATTCCCAGGACCTACCTGCCCTGTCACCGTTTTAGTGGAGGTACTAAGGTCGGGGGTCAAGACTGTTACCGGGGGGGAGCTAACCACCGAACCCGGCCCACCCTCAGCCGGGGGGCTAATCGTGGCGGTGTTATGGATAACCGTCCCATTCGCCACCCCTGTTTTCACCGGAGCGTTAAAAGTCAAGAGTAGTTGACCAGGAGTGCTACCACTGGCGGCGGGAATAATTAACGCCGTCCAGGTGATGGTGCGGTTAGCGGCGTTGTAAGTTCCCCCGTTGGAAATAGCAGTGGGGATGCCCAGCGAGACATCGAGGGGGTCGGTGACAGTCACCGCCGTTGCCGTAACTACGCCACTGTTACTGACCGTTACGGTAAAGTCCAGGCTATCCCCCTGTCTGGCCGTGAGGCCGGTTTGGGCCTGGGCCTGCGCCAGAGGAGTCTGAATAATAAATAAGGAAAACAAAAGTATCACCGCCAGTATCACCGATGTTATCGGTGCGGCTCGCAAATATCTTGGCATTTAAAGACCTCCATGAAAGCCGGGAAGGTTTTCCCCGTCCCGGCTGGTAAGCTGTTTACGGCCCAGGTACAACCATGACACCCTTACTACTCCCCGCAAGGTTGGGAGTGGTAACAGTTATCTGAGGGGCAGACGGTGAGCTTCCCGGCCCGCCCTCCAGGGATGGTGAAATGACCGCCGTGTTGTTAATAACCGTGCCGTTAATGGCCGTTGTCAGAACCTGAGCTTTGTAAGTTAAAGCGAGCGGACTGGGGGGCCAGACGTTCAAACCCGTCCAGGTGATGGTGCGGTTAGTAGCGTTGTAAGTGCCGCCGTTACTGATGTTAGTCGGCGTACCTAAAGAAGCATCAATTACGTCAGTCACACTCACACCCGTACCAGCGATTGAGCCAGTGTTAATCAGGGTTACGGTGTAAGTGAGAGTATTCCCCGGTCTGGCAGTGTTGCCCAATCCAGCTTGCCCTGCAACTCCTTTGGTCGAGGTACTTAGGTTTGGAATGGCAACCGTAATTACTGGGGCGGTAGCGGTAGTGCCACTCCCCCCTTCGGGCGGCGGGCTGATGGTGGCGGTGTTGTTAATCAGCGTACCATCGGCCACCGTCAGAAGCACCAGAGCCTTGTAACTCAGGTCAGTTTCCCCCGGAGTTCCCCCGGAAGCTGCCGGAACAGAGAGACCCGTCCAGGTGATCGTCCGGGTAACACTGTCGTAAGTCCCGCCATTCGAGATCGCCGTAGGAGTACCCAGTGACACATCAATTACGTCAGTCGTGGTGAGATTTGTGGCATCCACCGTCCCACTATTCTTGATTTTGATGGTATAGGTCAGAGTGTCCCCCAGATGGGCAATGTAGCCCGGCCCGGCCTGCCCGCTTACCCCTTTGGTTGAAAGAAGGGTTGGAGTGGTAACGGTTATTTGAGGGGCGATAGCGGTTGCTCCCGACCCGCCCTCTACTGGAGGGGAAATGACCGCTGTGTTATCAATGAGAGTACCAGTGACCGTCCCGGCTGGGATTTGGCTCTGGTAGGTCAAGGCCAGCGTACCAGGTGTGACACCACTGGCTGCCGGAATGGTTAGCCCACTCCAGGAGAGGGTGCGTGTTCCGGCAGTGTAAGTACCCCCATTGGATATAGTAGTCGGCGTACCCAGAGCTACGTCCAATACGTCACTCACACTCACGCCCGTACCGGCGATTGAGCCAGCATTTGAAATTGTTACGGTGTAAGTAAGAGTGTTACCCGGTCTGGCAGTATTCCCCGGCCCTGCTTGCCCCGCCACCGCTTTAGTCCCCGACAGAATAGGGGTAGTGACAGTTATCTGAGGGGCTGATGGTGAGCTTCCCGGCCCTTGCCCCGGTGGTGGGGTAATGATGGCGGTGTTATTGATAACCGTCAGGTCGGGGGTGCTGACATTTATTTGGGTCTGGTAAGTCAGAGCTAAGGTGCCGGGAGTAGCTCCACTGGCTGCCGGGACGGTTAACCCACCCCAGGTGATAGTCCGAGTACCAGCGTTATACACCCCGCCATTTGAAATAGCCGAAGGCGTACCCAGTGAAGCATCAATTACGTCTGTAACCGGAATATTATTCGCGGCTACCGGGCCAGTGTTAATCAGGTTTACGGTGTAGGTCAGGGTGTTACCCGGTCTGGCAGTGTAACCAGGTCCGGCCTGCCCTGAAACTCCTTTGGTTGAGGTACTTAGGTCGGGAGTAACAATGGTAACAGGCGGTGCAACTACCACCGAACCCGGCCCACCCTCTACCGGGGGACTAATCGTGGCGGTGTTATTAACCACCATCCCGGCTGGCACGGTTATATTTACCGTCCCCCGGAAGGTCAGGGTGAGAGTGCCGGGGGTGGCACCACTGGCGGCGGGAACACTCAGCCCCGTCCAGGTAATAGTTCTGGAAGCACTATCGTAAGTTCCCCCATTCGATATATTCGTCGGAGTGCCAAGTGATACGTCCTGGGGATCGGTAACAGTTACACCTGTACCAACCACTGGCCCGGAGTTACTCACCTGGACAGCATAATCCAGGTAATCTCCTGGTCGAGCAGTCAGGGCGGCCTGGGCTACTCCCAACGGTGAGAAACTGAACACCGAAAGCAGAACCGTAAGTACCATCAACGTCAGCACCAGTTGGCTGCGCCTTCTTATTTTTAATAACATTTAACCCTCGCATTAAAAGGCCGGTGGTTGGATTCCCACCGGCTGGCTGTAACGTAACAATATAGGTTTAAGTTAGAGGGAATATCTATTACGACTTTCGCTTTGGAACTCACCAAATGGTTAGATGGCTACAAATTGAGCCTAAAAATTGGCCTCAAGCGAAAGTCCTATCCATCTTCCCCGGCGATTTACGGCCCAGGTACTACTGTGACCCCCTTACTACTCCCCGAAAGGTTGGGAGTGGTAACAGTAATCTGGGGAGCGGACGGTGAACTTCCCGGCCCACCCTCCAGGGGTGGTGAAATGACCGCCGTGTTGTTAATAACCGTGCCGTTAGTAGCTGTTGTTGGCACCTGCGCCTGGTAGGTCAGCACCAGTTGACCAGGAGTGCCACCGCTTGCTGCCGGAATACTTAGCCCCGTCCAGGAGAGGGTGCGCGTTCCGGCGGTATAAGTGCCACCGTTAGAAATGCCAGTGGGCGGCGCAGCCAGAGCTACATCCAAAACGTCACTCACATTTACTCCCGTTGCGGCCACTACTCCACTGTCAAGGATAGTGATCGTGTAGGTCAGATTATTCCCCGGCCTGGCAGTGTAACCAGGACCGGCCTGCCCGCTTACTCCCTTCGTGGAGGGACTAAGATCAGGGGTTACTATCGTCAGTTGGGGGGCATCCACATTCACCACACTTCCCGATGGCAACGTGATAACCGCCCGGTTATCTACGTGCGTACCGTTAGTAGCATTTGGCAGCACCTGCACCTGATAAGTCAACACTACTTCCCCCGGCACTCCCCCACTGGCGGCGGGAATAGTCAGTCCCGTCCAGTTTATAGTCCGAGAACCTGCGGCGTAAGTTCCGCTATTACTGATAGCCGTAGGTGGAACTGCCAGGGCAGCGTCCATAACGTCGCTCACATTTACTCCGATAGCTGGCACACTGGCGGAGTTCTTCACATGCACGGTGTAAGTGAGGTTATCACCCGGTTTGGTGTTATTCCCCGGCCCTGCTTGCCCTGTCACCGCTTTGGTACTACCGGTTAAATCCGGGAGTTGGATGGTAGTGGTAGCAGTAGCCGACACCGGGGCCGCGTCTACCGGATTAGGAGTAGCCGTAGCCGTATTGGTAACTACCTGCCCATTACTCAGCCCAGTGGTCGGCAGAAGTAGCTGGAAAGTTACCGTAGCACTCGCACCCGTAGCCAGGTTGAGGGTGGCTACGTTCGGTAGACTGCTACCAGGAGTTCCGGCGGCTGCCGGACTTATCTGAATACTCCCACCTACCAGGGTGGCACCTGCCACTGGTGTTGGGTCAGTTACCGCAATATTGTTAATAGGGCTACCCCCGATGTTATTGACTAACAGCGAATAAGTCAGCACCTCACCAGGGCCGGCCACCGCTTTGTCCACTGACTTATTCATACTAACGCCAGGGATTTGCAGAACAGCAGTGGCATCATCCGCCGTTACTCCGGTTGTCACCGTGTTCGTCACCAGACTGGGTACGTAGTTATTCGGCACCAACGTCTTGTAACAGAACTGAGGCTTATCCCCAGTAAAAAATAATCCGGCCTTGACCGAGCTTGCCATTGGCCCTTTAGCCGTTACTACCACTGTGAGATTTGGGTTGGCAGCGTAATTTATCCCACTAATAGATAACACCCCACTCGGTAACAGGTTGCCATTATTTACCAGGACGGCGGATGTTGCGGTGTTAGTTACCGTAGCGGTGAGGCTAACCAGACTACCCGGCACATTCCAGACCTTCACTTTATCCCAGGCCACGTTATGAGCGGCGGCGGTCTGCCCATCACAATAAAACTGGCTCGGTTGCGCCTGTAAGGTCACTTTCTGCTTGGCATAGCAGGGAGTTTGCCCGGTATCCGGGTCAAAACTCCACAATACCCCTAAATGCCCCAAACCATACATACACCCATCACTCTCCACATAGTTGTAGTCACCGGCTAGAAAGCTCCAGGCTTTCGGGCTACCAAACCCGACGCATTGGCTCTGAGTGTTGAAGTCATAGCAGATCGCCTGACTGATATTTGGATTATCGGTAGGTTGCCCGCCAACTTTATCCCACTTGTAACCCGGTAGATACAGGCGGTTAGTGGCAGCTACCACATAACCCCGGTAGTAAAAAGTCTGGTCAGGTTGGATTAGCCCGTTCAGAAGCCCCGGTGGGCTGCCCGCAGCGTTTCCAGTAGTCGCGTCATAACAGGTTGGAGC
>Ga0209724_1002925_pt1 | contig 14273 bp, 8 predicted proteins | sample grotaG_FD_184143 | JGI IMG/M metagenome (GOLD analysis project Ga0209724, IMG submission 184143) | Glacier valley bacterial and archeal communities from Borup Fiord, Nunavut, Canada, to study Microbial Dark Matter (Phase II) -... | ecosystem: Environmental > Aquatic > Freshwater > Ice > Glacier ...
TTTTATTACTGTTCAGGAAGGGATGTTAGATTTCGAACAATGGCTGCAATCAAGAGAAAACAAATAGTTTTATCCGATGAATTTCAGCTGGATATAAAAGAGGTATTCGGATATGGTTTAAATACATTTGGTTTTAATGCCGCCAAAACATTTGTGTCTGAAATTTATATGCACGTTTGGAATCTTGACTATCAGTATTTAATGTTTCCTGAAGTAAGGTTTCTTACTTCTAAAAATAAAATATATCGAAATATCATTTTGGGCTCTTATCTTATAGTCTATCGTATTGAAATACATAGAGTTGAAGTATTACGAATTTTTCATTCCAGTCAATATATCCCTCAAAATATCTCCACTGTAAAAAGAATAAAACCAATTTAATCCTTTAGTTGAAATTTATCCTTTTAACCATTCTTCATTTCGTAAAATGATATCCTCGTTTGAAATTACTCTTCCTGCTTCATAATCTGCCTCACTTTCCGAAATAATGGACTTTTCAAAATCAGAAAGTCGAACTATTTTCTGGTTTTCTTTGTTATTCAAAAGTTGGTTAAGGTAATCAAGCAACTGGTTATCATCAATCTGCAACACTTTTAGAATAATGCTATTTTGAAGTTCTATTGTTTCCATGATGAAATTATTTCCACAAATATACAAAATTAATAGATTCATTTCTTTCAAAAAAGCAAATGCTTAAAAACAATAAGCCGAATTATTAATTTTCAATGTTGCTCAATGAATTCCATAAGAATGATAATGGCTGTTCAATTCTAATGTCCACATCGCTTGGATCATATTGAATAATGAGAACTGTTCATTCATGACCATCGAAGGCTATTCGGGATGGGTTCCAAAGGTATCTTGTGTGTTTCTTCTGTGTTTCTTCTGTGTTTCTTGTGTGTTAAAAGTGCCATTTTAACACATAACAAACACTTAAGAAACACAAAATAAACACTTAAAATAATACTGGAACAGAAACAAAATATCACCATAAGCTTTGTTTGAATCATCCTTTTAAGGCAAAAAAAATGCACAAAGCAACTTGTAAATTAGTTGACTTTGTGCATTTAATATTTGGAGATTGAATGAATTGTATATTGATGAAGATCAAATTATTAGGCTGTATATTATTGTAAATTTACTAAAAATTTAGATGATGCGAAGTACTTTTCATTGCTAATTTTCAAAATATACATTCCGCTGTCAAGATGAAGATCTAACATTGAATTTTTTGATGCTTTATTTTTATCCAGAAAAACCAATCTTCCATTCATACTAAATATTTCAACCTTGTTAAATTGGAATCCGGAATATATCGACATTTTATCCTTTGCAGGATTGGGATAAATCCATACCTTATCCAGTTTCCCAATTTTAGAAGCAGCAGACGTTGAAGTAGCCTTTTTAATGAAATTAAACCATTTAAGTTGAAAGAGCTTATTGGTTCCAGTTCCAACAAATTTCAAATAGACATCGTGATTACCTGAAATAGTTAATACCGATGCTTTAAACTTTTTAAAGGTACTCAAATTTCCTGTCTTTCCAATGGGGCATTCAGCTATTTTCATTCCTGAATCAATTGAATCAAGCCAAACCTCCACTGTACCTCCAGATGCAATACTTGAAGCTGTAAATTCAACAGAATCAAGCACAGATTGGGTTTCAATATTTCCAAATTCCACTCCAGCATACAATGCCCAATCGTTGTTGTGAATGTTATCCAACACGCTAATACCCTGACTAGGAGTACTTCTACTTGTACCATACTGGTTTGCAGGACATTCGGCCAATATGGGAGTATATGCATCCCGGTAAATATATAGATCGAAATAGGCATTGCTCCCTTGTACATATAAACCCTGACGGGTTCCAATCCATGTTGAAAAGTCTGAATATGAATCAATTACTGATGCATCAATATTTTGGCCAAATTGTGTCCAATCGTTTCCGTTTCCACTATAATATCCGCTTATAATATGATTAATCCTGACCATTTTGAGCCATAGGGTATCTCCCACGGTATTTTCAACTTCATATTTGGTATTTTCAAAACTAAATACAATTACTTTTTTTGCTTCAGCAGATATCGAACTATAAAGTTTGACGAACTTGGTTTCATCGCCCCTGATAATCCGAAGCCCGGCCTCATCATTGATAGATTTTGCATTAAAATCTAGTCGTGTAATGAGTGAATAGTTATGCTCACCATCATTTTTAATTACAGTATTGGCTTTTGAAATACTCTTTGGAGATAGGCGCAACCATCCTGGACGATCACTTAAAGAAGATTTCGATGTTGGAGTATATCCCAGAAACGACCATTCAGAATTTAATTTTGAAGAAGTAAAGTAATCGGATTTGGGAACCATCCATGGAATACCGCTGCTTGGTAATTTGGGTGCAGTAAAAGGCTGATTAATAGGATAATCGGCCATAGGTTTTAAATTTGAGTCGTAACGAACCTGATTTAACAATCCTTGTCTGCCCTGCCCCTTCCATTCTCCCTTGGCATACACTGGATGAATAATCCAGGATGTACTATCGTTAATCATAACTGAATTAGACGCATGGTTTAGACCAGCGAAAAGTGAGGCGCCTTTCTTAGGATCATTTTCATTAAAAAAGTCGCCCAGCATTTCCCAGGCTGATTGGTCGGCGGTCAGGGTTTTACTTTTCATCGACTTTTGACCTCCTGCTACATCGCGGGCAAACGAATAATAATAATAACCACCGTATTTCCACATAACAGGACCTTCTGCCCAACTGTAGGGAAATGAAGGACTGGGATTTAACCATGTCAAATCATACACCACCCCGGTAGGTTGACCATTTGCGCCAAGTTCAACAATTCCACCATTGGGTTGACCATTTTTTACCAATAAATACCATTTGTTGTTGTCGTCAATAAAGATCGAATTGTCATATCCCAATCCATAAGGAAGGCTTGTTGGGTTGTTCACCTTGACAGGAGTGCTCCATGGACCTTTGGGATCATCAGATTTTACAAAATGCATCGTATTTCCCCTAGAGAAGTAATCCCAGTATTTTCCATTATAGAATACGATATGGCCACCCCAACAACCTGCTCCTGGTTTGTCCTCATAACCTGACCATGAAGCGCTTACCGGCTGTGCGATTGCTTCCCAGTGTACCAGATCTGTTGAATGATAAATAACAGGTGTCGGATTGAACGATGACCCTGTAGTGTAAAAGTCATTACCCACTTTTGTGACCGTACAATCAGGATGATCACCTGGAATAACTGGGTTCATGTAAGTTTTAAAGGATGGGGACTGCCCGTTCACAAATAACACCGATGCCAGGGCGAATATAACTAAACTAATTTTTCTCATCATTCTATCTTTATATATTTCAATGTTTTATAGCTGTCAATGTATCTTTTCCTATCCTAAACCAGTCAAAATCAACAAATCCACCAATTTCTTTAGTTGCGTAATTAAATAATCCAAATCGATAACCCATAAAGTGTGGAATGGTATATTCCATTTTAAGATTTGATCCTATCGGTGACCATAATTTGCCATCGAGGCTGTAATAGAAATAGGCTATGTCTTTGCGATCCCTGAAGTCACAAACAGCTTTCAGATAGACTGTTTGTTGTTTAAGCTGAACACGTTCTATTTCAACAACAGAACCGGATTCAGAGCTAACCATGACAACCGATTTGGTTCCATTTTCATACTTGACACCAACCAAACCATATTTTTTCTGCAAAAGAGCCAGGCCAGCAAAGTCTCCGTTCTTCATCCTTGCTACGTCAATAGATGTTAAGCCGGAGCATTCAGGACCGATTGTTCGTTGTGTTAATGTGTTTCTTGCGAATAAAAAGTCATTGTCTATCCGTCCGGTGGTCAGGCGCAGAAATCCTTTCCGTTGAGTAACCGACCAAAGTTCGTTCACCGGATTGTGGTTCCACTGCCAAACCAACGGCAATAAAGGTTCGCCTTTATGTCGAAGAAATTCATCAGAAGCCACAATTCCAGGTATTAACCCTTTGCTGGCCGGTAGATCGAGTGTTTCGGGCACCTTCCCATCAATACCAAATATTGGCCAACCATCTTCCCATTTTACAGGTACGAGGTAAGGAATACGGCCAACCGCTCCATTGTCGCGGAAAAGATAAGCAAACCATTGTCCTTCAGGCGTATCAATGAGACCGCCTTGAGCAACCCCCTTATCTTGAAAAGCTACTTTACCCTCATACGGGCCTGTAATACTATCAGCACGGTGAACGACTACAGTGCGCATACCACCTCTTGGCCAGGCTATGTTGAACAGGTAATATTTGCCATTCACCTTAAATAGCTGAGACCCTTCAGAAGGCAGTCCAACACTTGGACCTGCGGGAGCACTGGCGTTTTCGATAAGAACCTGCTCTGTACCTTCTTTAATCCCTGAGAGATCTTCTTTCAGTTCTGCTATCAGAAGTTTACCAGCTCCCCAAATCATATAAATGCGGCCATCGTCATCGAAAAAGATCGTATGATCATGATAAGCAGGTTTAAAAGAAATAGTTTTCCAAAGTCCTTTTTCAATATCCTTAGTTGAATAGATATAAGTTTTTCCTGTAGTTTGGGCAAATGTGGTCACATAGTACGTCCCATTATGATAACGTAAACAGCTGGCCCATGAACCACGACTATAAGTGCTTTGCCCATTATTGAGTGTCAGGGCATCTATTGTATCAAGTACATTATATGCATAATTCACAAGTTTCCAGTTGACAAGATCTTTAGATTTCATAATCGGTATCCCAGGACTCATGTGCATGGTAGTACTGGTCATGTAATAGGTATCTCCAACACGTATCATGGACATGTCAGGTACATCGGCATAAATAAGCGGGTTCGTGAAAGTTCCATCCCTACAGACGCTTTGTAATTGTTGTGCTTTGGCAAAAAATACAATTAAGAACAAAAGAAGGATATTCAGCAATATTTTCATCTCAGATTTTATAATTTTAAGCAATTAAAACTAATATAATCAGTATATTATCTCATTATAAATTATTGCATCACTCTTTTATTTAGCTACTTGCCTTGTACAATCATTTTCCGACTTGCAGAAAACTTATCAGCTTTAATTGTATAGAAATAAATTCCTTTGGCAAGGTTCTTGGTATCAAATTCTAAAATATGCTTACCTTGTGAATAATCTTTTCCAGCTAATTCAATAATTTCAGTACCAAGCATATTGTATACTTTCAGAGAAATGTATGTATTGTTTGGAATAGTAAACGAAATGTTTGTTTTCCCGTTAAATGGATTTGGATAATTCTGCCCAAGTAGATTATCATCACTCCCTAACGACATAGATTCTTGAACATCTGTTGGTGTAATACCCATTAACGATAACATTTTGATTGCATATCGTGTCCCAATTTCCCGGTAGCCTGCCGCATTAAAATGCACATTATCCGCCCCATCAGTGCAGCCTTTTGAAGAGATGACATCAGAATTGGGAATGCTTTGGGGAAGTTTGGCAATAATTGCATTCATACTTGCACAAACGCCACCCTGATCGGCATTCACTACTTCACCTGCCAGCAGAGGTACTTGAGTGGGATCAAGAACCAGGTCAGTTATCAGGTTATTATAAATTTTCTTAACTTTTGAAGGCCAAGTACTTTCACCCGTATTTGACTCTCCCTGATGTAACAGAATACCCTTGATGACGCCGTCTTTCTGAGCCAATTTGGCGATTTGGACAAGACGTCCATAAGGATTTCCACCATATTCGGTAATGATATTTGTAAACCAGGCATCGGTGTACGTTGCAACAAACCCCTGATAAATGTCTTTGTCGAAAAGTTCAATTTTGCAGCCTGCTACAGAAACATTTACGATACCTATACTTATGTTCTTTGGAAGATTTGCTGCCATTGTTCTTCCAAAATAATCAGCAGGTGTAAGTCCTGAATAGCAACGACATAAAGGAGGAACAGCGGTGTACCATGAACCCATTGTTCTTCCCAAATTTGAACAATTAACTGCCTCCATAACCTTTAACCGACTATCTACGGTCTTGTCTTGTGTCTCAATTGTTCCTTGATTGCCCTCCATATTGGATTGTCCAAAACACAGGTAAATATAGAAATTTGGATCTTGTGAATAAATGTTCGAGGTCAATAATAGGAATCCTATTAATAAAAACATTTTTGAATGTGACAATTGTTTTTTCATATTAAAATAGATTTACACGGATTAAAACGGATTTCACGGATTACCATAGAATTAGAAAAAAAAAAGGACTTATAGTTTATTTTCTTTTTCATTTATTTTTTAGCTCCTTCAAGCAAGCTTGTTACAAAGCTTTTGGGTTGATAATTGCGATCAAAAAGTAGCGGATAATCCGTTCGTCCGGGAACAGGAAAATTGTTTTTCCATGATTGACCATCTTGAACACCCCATAGAGTGACCCTGCTGATTTTGTCCTGATGTTTCAGAAATAAATCAAAGAATTCCTTATACCGTTTGGCATGAGCTTTTTCAATCTCTTCCGGCAATCCATTGGTATACGGATTCATTTCCTTTTTATATTCGACTTGTGAATCTACATCAGCACCCTGGTTGTCTTTAGGACTTGGAAGCGCCGAAATATCCATTTCTGTGATCATCACCTTCACTCCCAAAGCTGCAAAAGCCAGTATGCTCTTTTCAAACTCTTCAATCTTAGGAAAATCCATGCTGCAATGACCCTGCATTCCTATTCCATCGATTCGTATTCCGTCTTTCTGTAGGTCCTTCACCATTTTCACTACTCCTTCGCGCCTTCCGGGAAGTGCCATTGAATAGTCGTTGTAGTACAGTTCGGCATCAGGATCTGTCTCATGTGCAAACTGGAAGGCCAGCTTTAAGAAATCAGGACCTATAATTTTGTAAAGCTTGCTCTGGCGCCACGAACCATCGTCCAGAATGGCTTCATTAACCACATCCCATCCTTTTACCTTTCCCTTATAACGGCCTACGACAGTTTGAATATGGTTTTTCATTCTGCTGATTAACACTTCACGAGAAACATCATTACCTTTTTCATCCACAAAAAACCATTTGGGGGTCTGAGAATGCCATACCAGGTTATGTCCTACAACGAACATTTGATTTTGTAATCCGAATTCAACAAACTGGTCAGAGAGTGAGAAGTTAAACTTTCCTTCTAAAGTTTGAAGTGGTCCACATTTCATGCAATTCTCAGCTGTAATGGTATTGAAATGTTGTTTGATAATACGAATAGAGGCGGTATCTCTCCCTGTTATTTGCCCGGTATTCATGGCTGTTCCGATGTAAAACTTTCCTTGAAAGACATCCTTTAGCCCTTTGACTTTGTTGGTAGAAAATCCTGACATGCTGATCACCAGGAACAGTGCAGTCAACGAAATTTGTAATTTTAGTTTTAAGTTCATCTTATTCTTATTATTGGTTTTTGATAATTTTTAGAATTATTTATTGGTTCCGAATGGTGAAGCTGGTAACCCTTCGGCATTGTACAAATTAGCACCTTCAGGATTGTCAGCCCAGGCATAACGCACAGACACAGGATTTGAAATAGATTCATTCCACACAACCACTTTGTTGCCTTGAATTTTTGCTTTGGCCCAAATATATTTATTGTCCGCTCCGGCAATGGCAAACTGCTTTAATTCGACACCCCCTTTAACAATAAGCCCACTACCGGTATCTGAAAAGGAAAGTTCTATTTTATTTCCCTTTATTTTCATCGACTTATATATTGGGCCTGAACTCACGAGTTTCTTTTCTCCATAAGCAATCTTTTGTGCTGCTAGTGACAATCGATTCCCTACTTCTTCTTTATTCTGAGGATGAACATCATTCCATTCTCCCAGATCAATATTAACAGACATGGCTGTATTTTCAACTGCAAAGGTTTTCAACTGTACATTTCTGAAACTGGCCCAACTACTTTCCGAAGGGTGATCTTTTGCTTCCATAAAATTTGGAAGCTGCGCAATGATAAATGGAAAGCTACCATGGTTGCGTTTAAAACGCCAGTCGGTGATTAAAGCGGTCAGCAATTTTTGGTATTCCTGATACCTTTCAGCATTTGATTCTCCCTGATACCAAACTGCGCCTCTAATAGCATAATTATTTGCAGGAGCCAACATTCCGTTGTATAATCCTGTAGGTTTCCAATTTATAAAGGTTTGCCCCGGCGAAGGGTTCATGGTACATCCCAATTGATACTGCCAGTTTCCGCTCAATTGAATGGTGTCTTTATCTGTAAAAAGTTGATATGGCTTATCTAATACAAAACCGCCTCTTCCTGAATTATTGATCACCCTTATTGCAATTGTATTTTTACCCGCTACCAGAACTCCAGAAGCTACAGAATAATTACGTTGAGGATATTGGTATGCAGTGGTTCCCACCAAGTTACCGTTGATGAATACCGAATCGGCATCGACAATACGCCCCATGAGAAGTCTTATGGGTTTTCCAACCATTGAATCTGGTACTTCAATTTCTTTTCTGAACCAGACTGCACCGTTCACCTCACCTAATCCGTGATCAGCCCAATATGAAGGAACTGGCATTGTTGGCCACGAAGATGCATTGAAGGCAGGGTCTTTCCATTTTGGATTTGAAGCCAGACCTATATCTGTTTGGTTCAGTTTTGCATACCAATCATTACTTGCTTTGCGTTCGCTACGCTGAATTTGATCTATGTAAGACTGATCTTTAAACTTTTGGGCTTCAGCTAAATAGTTAGGAAATTCCTTCAATGCTTCAACGCTCATCCACGACTCTGCAGGACTTCCACCTACGCTGGCATTGATAATCCCGATGGGTATATGGTATTTTTCGTACAAATCTCTGGCAAAGAAATAGGCCACTGCCGAATAGTCAAGAATTGTTTTTGAAGTTACAGAAATCCAACTTCCAGAAGGATAATCCACCTTTGGCGCATTAAAATCATACACCTGCGGCACTTTAAATTGACGGATGTTGTTATTGTCGCATTTGGCAATGACATCTGCATATTTGTCAGTGAGCCTGTTCATGGGATACTCCATGTTAGATTGTCCTGAGCAAAGCCAGACATCGCCAAACAATATATCTTTCAGTGAGATATGATTGCTGGATGTAATTTCCATCGTAAATGGTCCACCAGCTTTTTGTTTCGGCAGGATAATTTGCCATTTCCCATCATCGCCGGTAACAGTATTATAAATCAAATTATTGAACTCAATTGTCACTTTTTCTCCAACTGTCGCCCATCCCCATATCTTTACAGGGATTTCTCGCTGAAGGATCATCCCATTACTAATTAGCTTTGGCAGAAGCACTTGGCAATATGCGGATTGTAAAATCAACAATATAAGGAAGATAGTACTGACGAGGATTTTCAATATTCGATTCATTGTAGATTATAGTTTAGATAATTAATCTTTCTTTATTAAAATAGTATTTGTTTATCGTATTTGTATATATAATCTTTCCTTTTATTCGTTAATTTGTAATTCAATTATTATATTTTTGGTCATAAGCCAATTGCAATTTATATTCAATCAGATTAGAAAAAAGTATTGTCATTCTCAATTTAAAAGAACGAGCCTAAAAGTAGCACCAAATTACGATATATATGTATTGAAACACGATTTTTGAACATTTTATAGTAAAGTTTTTGCTCGCAATAGCATTTCAATTAGATTTATTCAATCTTTGTCTTTTCAAATAGTTCATAAATGAATAATTTACTGTTTATTGTTATTTGCGATTGCTGAATTGATGAACCAACAAACAGAATAAAATATTTAATAAATATATGGAATTTTTACAATCAATTGATAAAGAACTGTTCCTGTTCCTCAATGGGATGCACAATGCCTTTTTCGATTCCATAATGTACTGGCTAAGCAATATATTGATTTGGGTACCCATGTATTTGATGATTGTTTTTTTAATGATCAGATATTACAAAATGCGCGGATTATTGATGCTTTTGTTTGTGGGTATAGTCTTTGCTCTGTGCGATCAAACTTCTTCGCACCTACTTAAAAATTTAGTTCAACGGTTACGGCCTTCGCAAGAGCCTGCATTGGCAGGATTGGTTCATTTAAGTAAAGCAGGGCCTGGAGGATTGTTTGGGTTTGTTTCTTCTCATGCTGCCAATTCATTTGGACTGGCTAGCTTCATCACTTTAGTTTTCGACAATCGGTTCAAACTGCTAAAATACTGGTTGATTGTCTGGGCTGTCTTGGTGTCATACAGCCGCGTATACAATGGGGTTCACTATCCGGGCGACGTGATCTTTGGTGGTCTTATAGGTTGTGCTTATGGCTATTTAATGGCGAAGGCCTATTTTGCTTATGATGCCTATCTGCTAAGGCGAAGACAAAAGAAATATTGATGCATCTTGCAACCTTAATTAGGGTCAGCTGAAAAACTTTTATTATTCTGAATTGCGGGAGTATACCAATGCAATTATGCCATTAATAACTCCCTATCTTCTGATACCTTTCTGATACCTTTCTGATACCTTTCTGTAATGTAGGGTTACAGAAAGGTATCAGAAAGGTATCAGAAAGGTATCAGAAGATAGCGCCCAAAGACCGACCTAGTCCATAGGAATAGAGGTAGAAATACAGAGGCTGGTTGCTTATTTTGAAACGTAGATAGGGAGGTGCAAAAAAGGTGCAGCGCACCATTTATATTTGTAGAAATATTGATCAAGGGAACTCACATAGGTGCATTTATGATTTTTTCTACAAATATACCTGATGCTCTGCACCGTCCACTCTCCATGGTAATCAGGATTTGCAATAAGAACAAGAAATTAAATAAAAATACTAAAGTTGCAATCTCTGCAATCCTTGCAATCTCCAAAAACAGATTACATAAACTTTTATGGATTTCTGCCAAAGATCCATTGGTTGGTATTGCTGCAAATCATGAACATCGTCATCTAAAAATGAACCATTTATTAACTTAAATAATAGGATATTTAAATGGTATTTCAAAAAAGTAACACTATATTCGTCCCTACAAAACCATCAATCAATAATCAATCATGAAAAGACTGACTTTCCTCCTATTCGCAATGGCAATTGGTTCATATGCTCTCCAGGCACAAACCAAATCAATTAAAAAATCACCTGTATTAATCGAAGCGGCCCCTGAAAGTGTGGGCGTTTCAGCAGAACGACTTGCACGCATAGATCTTATGTGCGCAGATGCAGTAAAAAATGGTGACCTTCCCGGCATCGTTTCACTTATTTCGAGAAACGGGAAAATTGTTCAATGGAAAGCTTATGGAATGGCTGATAACCAGGCTGGACGTAAACTTAAACGTGATGATATTTTTCGCATAGCCAGTCAATCAAAAGCCATCACCGCCACTGCAGTAATGATGCTTTGGGAGGAAGGTAAATTTCAACTAGATGACCCCATTTCAAAATACATCCCTGAATTTAAGAATCCGCAAGTGCTTAAATCGTTTAAATATGAAGATAGCACCTATACCACCGAACCAGCCAAAACTGAAATTACTATTCGACAATTGTTGACCCATACTTCAGGAATCGGATATGGAATGATTGATAACAACGAACAGATAAGGATGATTTATGGCAAAGCTGGAATAACTGATGCATTTACTACCAAGAATTTCACCATTGCTGATAATGAAAAGAAACTGGCCAAATTGCCTTTGCACCACAATCCAGGTGAAAAATTTACTTACAGCGAAGGACTTGATGTTATGGGTTATTTTATTGAAGTCGTTTCAGGAATGCCCTTTGATGTATTCCTAAAAACACACATTTTTGATCCTCTTGGAATGCATGATACCCGCTTTTATCAACCCGAAGAAAAGGCAAGCCGATTGGTAGCTATTCAGCAAAAGGGCCTCAATGGTCAATGGGAAAAATATCCTTCCACTTTTTATGATACCGACTACCCCATCAAAGGAGCGAAAACCTTTTTCTCAGGCGGTGGAGGTCTTTCAAGTACAGTCAAAGATTACGCTACCTTCCTTCAGATGTATCTCAATGGAGGTGAATACAATGGCATACGGCTCCTGAGCCGCACCACCATTGAAATAATCATGGGCAACCAGATTGGTACTATCTGGGGTGAAGATCCTGAGAAAGTATATGGTCTGGCCTTCTCAGTGGTTACACGCAAAGGCGAAGAGAAAGGTGGGATGAGCAGTGAAGGTACTTTTGAATGGAGCGGCTATTTCAATACACAATATTATGCCGATCCGAAGGAAAAGGTAATTGGTATCCTTTTTAAACAAACACAGGGCCCTGTCAACGATGAAACAAGTTGGAAATTCAGGCAAATGGTGGGTCAAAGTATTGATGATTAATTCACCTTATGTAAGAACACTGATCAATAATAAAAAGAAAAAAGGGGAACACTGATGACACTGATCAAACAGATAAAAACTGATCTTCCAGAAATACGAATTGGACGAATTTAGAACGAATTTGACGAATCAAAAGATCTGTTTTTATCTGTTTGATCAGTGTCATCAGTGTTCCCCTTTTTTCTTTATTATATATCAATGTTCCTTTTTCTTCTTTATTATATATCAATGGTCTGACTAAGGAGAGTGATTAAATTGGGTTCCAATTATTATATTTTGAATTAATTTCTGACTTATAATAGATAGTTTTGTTACTTTTACAACAAGAAGAAAATATATTAATAACTATAAAATCAACAACATGAAATTCGGATTCTTTGACGATTCACATAAAGAATATGTGATCACCAACCCACAAACTCCATGGCCATGGATCAACTATTTGGGCAATGAAGATTTCTTTTCATTGATATCCAATACTGCCGGCGGCTTCACTTTTTATAAAGATGCCAAATTCCGCAGGCTTACACGCTACCGTTACAATAACGTGCCCATGGATAGTGGTGGTCGCTACTTTTATATCAAAGATGAGGATACGGTTTGGTCTCCTGGATGGAAACCTTGCAAGACTCCGCTCGATAAATATGAATGTCGTCATGGAATGAACTACACCACCATCGAAGGTGTAAAGAATGGTGTAACAGCAAAAGTTTTGTTTTTTGTTCCCCTGAAAACATGGGCTGAGGTGCAAAAATTGACACTTACCAACAACACTTCGGAAGTAAAGAAATTAAAACTGTTTTCTTTTACTGAATGGTGTTTGTGGAATGCTGCTGCTGATATGGAAAACTTCCAGCGCAACTTCTCTACCGGTGAAGTGGAAATAGACGGCTCTGTTCTTTACCATAAAACTGAATACAAGGAGCGTCGTGATCATTATGCCTATTATTCGGTAAACAGTCCTGTTCAGGGATATGATACCGACCGCGAATCGTTCTTTGGACTATACAACGGCTTCGAAAATCCTCAGGTTGTTGCAGAAGGTCAACCTCGCAATACCGTTGCACATGGCTGGTCCCCTATTGCATCTCATTATATTGAAGTTGAACTTCAACCCGGAGAATCGAAAGATTTCATTTTCCTGTTGGGATATGTTGAAAATGCCCAGGATGATAAGTGGGAATCGAAAGGTGTCATCAATAAGACCAAGGCAAAAGCTACTATTGCACGGTTCGACACAGCTGAAAAAGTAGATGCAGCATTTGCTGATCTAAAAAAATATTGGGAGAATCTACTCAGCATTTACAATGTAAAATCGGGTGACGATAAGCTCGACCGCATGGTTAATATTTGGAATCAATACCAATGTATGATTACCTTCTGCTTCTCCCGTTCTGCCTCCTACTTCGAAAGTGGAATTGGCCGTGGAATGGGATTCAGGGATTCAAATCAGGACCTTATTGGTTTTGTTCATCAGATTCCTGAGCGTGCACGTGAACGTATCATCGACATTGCTTCTACACAATATCCCGATGGAGGCTGTTATCATCAGTATCAGCCGCTTACCAAGAAAGGGAACAATGATATTGGGGGAGGATTCAATGATGACCCCTTATGGCTTATTCTTGGAACCATCAGCTATATCAAGGAGACCGGCGATTTCAGCATTCTCAAAGAAATGGTACCGTTCGACAATGATATGAGCGTTGCCCGTACTTTGTTTGATCATCTCACTGTTTCATTTGATCATGTGGTCAATAATTTAGGCCCTCATGGATTGCCGCTTATTGGCCGTGCCGACTGGAACGATTGTTTAAACCTCAATTGTTTCTCCAACGATCCCAATGAATCGTTTCAAACTACTGAGAATAAAACGGAAGGCTCGAAAGCTGAATCACTTATGATTGCAGGATTGTTCGTTA
>Ga0209724_1002927_pt1 | contig 14264 bp, 11 predicted proteins | sample grotaG_FD_184143 | JGI IMG/M metagenome (GOLD analysis project Ga0209724, IMG submission 184143) | Glacier valley bacterial and archeal communities from Borup Fiord, Nunavut, Canada, to study Microbial Dark Matter (Phase II) -... | ecosystem: Environmental > Aquatic > Freshwater > Ice > Glacier ...
ACCAGCTATAGGCCGCGTACCCGACGACCGCGCCACCCACCTCGGCGACAAGCACGGGATGCCCGTCCGCTTCATGCTGCGCGAACCACGCTTCACGCTCGGGGAGCGTGACCTCGTGATCGATCCAGATCGCGCGCGAATTGCGGATGGCCTCGTTGTGGATCTCGGTGAGGGCGACGATGTCGTCGACGGTGGCATCCCTGATAATCACAGCTGGCATTATCGATCTCTTATCAAACAATTCAGATCTCACTCTAACCCCTGATGGATTACGGAAATTGGCTATCCCCCAAGGCCCAAGAAGTGATCCTTCCGAACCCGGGGACTTTCAGATCCATCGTCTCTCTGCGCGGCTCAGCGCTGAACAGATTGAAGATGTTGTTCACCGCTACGAAGCAGGCGAAAGTGCCAGGGCACTCGCTACGGAGTTCGACGTCGCACCATCTGCACTCATCCGCCTACTGCGGGAGCGAAATGTAGTCGTTCGTCGGCAGACCGTTACTCCAGACCAAGAGGAGATGATGGCTCGGGACTACGAGGCAGGAATGACCGTGGCAGAGCTCAAAGAAGAACACGGGATCTCGCATGGTGCAGTCCTTCGGGCTCTTCATCGCCTGGGCGTGGAGATGCGAGCCAAGGCGCCACGACGAAAATCAGCGTGAGCGTAGATCGCGGAGCTTCTTCGCCATTTCAAACAGTCGGGTCTGCTGCACGGTTAGGTGACAGTTTCTAGTCACGCAGCCAGTGCGGCTGGCGTGTTCATGATGGCCTCGAATTCGACCGGCGTCAAACGGCCCAGGCGTGCTTGCCGGCGGCGTCGGTGGTAGGTGCGTTCGATCCAGGTCACGATCGCGATGCGCAGCTCCTGTTGCGTTGCCCAGGAGCGGCGGTTGAGGACGTTTTTCTGCAGCAGGCTGAAGAACGATTCCATCGCGGCGTTATCGCCGCAAGAGGCGACTCTGCCCATGGATCCGACCATGCGGTGCCGGGCCAAAGCGCGCAGAAATTTCCGACTTCGAAATTGAGATCCCCTATCGCTGTGAACCACACAACCGGTGACATCTCCGCGCATCGCGACGGCGTTGTCCAGAGCGTTGACGGCGAGGCTGGACTTCATCCGTGAGTCGATCGAGTATCCGACGATCTTGTTCGAGAACACGTCTTTCACCGCGCAGAGATAGAGCTTGCCTTGGGTAGTGGTCCTGTGTTCGGTGATGTCCGTCAGCCAGAGCTGGTTCGGGCGCTCAGCGCTGAACTCGTGCCGGACGCGACCGTTGGCGTCGGTGACGGTGCAGAGGTCGTCGTGGACCGCGGGGCCGGGTTTCTTGCCATTGCGGCCTCGTTTCTTCCCGAAAGTGCTCCACCACGCGTTGTCTCGACAGATCCGCCACGCAGTCCGGTCGGCCATCGCCTCACCGGCCTGACGTGCTTCGTCGGCCAGGAGCCGGTGCCCGAACTCGGGATCATCCTGATGGGCATCAAACAACGCGTTCGCCCGATACGCCTGCACCATCTCACTGCCGGTGGTGGGGTCGAGTAGCCATCGGTAATACGGCTGGCGGGAGAGCTTCAATACCCGGCACGTCACCGTGACAGGGATCCTGTCTTCGGCGAGCTCTTTCACGAGCGGGTAGAACCTTTTCCCGGCAGGTTCGCCTGCGACAGATACGCTGCCGCCCGCCGCAGGACCTCGTTCTCCTGCTCAAGCAGCCGGATCCGCTTGCGTGCTTCGCGAAGCTCGGCACCCTCCGTTCGGCTCTGGCCAGGTTTGATTCCATCATCGACGGCAGCACGCTGCAACCACTTCTGCAACGTCATCGTGTGAACACCGAAATCTTTCGCGATCTGCTCGATCGTCACTCCGGATTCACGGTTGCGTGCGACGCGTACGACATCATCACGAAACTCGCTCGGGTAAGGCTTAGGCATAACAACATCCTTCCAGGCCGCCCTCCCGGGCAAGCCAGATCAGATGTCACCTAACCGTGCAGCAGACCCGAAGCACATTGGCTTCTATCGCGACTTCCGACAAGACATCGAGAGTGAGTACACACTTGATGGCAACATGATCACTCGCCCGGAGACAAACGGGGATGATTGATCACATCGAACCAGTCTTCGTCGAATTTGTTCCGCGAGAACTCGAGCCCGGCAAGCTTTATATTTCGCATCGCTACCAGACGACAGCGCACCTCTGTGCGAGTGGGTGCGGCAACAAGGTCGTCCTTCCGATTGGCGCAGCCGAGTGGCACCTCACCTCCGATGGAACGACGGTCTCGCTTAGCCCATCCGTGGGCAACTGGGAATTCCCATGTCGCGCGCACTACTTCATCCGTCACAACCAGATCGACTGGGCACCGGGCATGGACAATGAAGCCGTCGAGGCCGGGCGCCGTCGCGATCAGATGGAGCTCGATGAAGAGTTCAAACGCCGAGAGGCTGCTCGCCCGAAAAGCTGGCTCACAGGGTTCGTCGAATGGGTAAAGTCCCTGTTCCGATAGACGATCGCGACGCAGAACCATCGGTACATTCCGCAGCAGGCCCCCGAGTTTAAACTCAGTGGTGTCACCGATACGGTTGCAGGATCCCGAGCCCGGCAAGCAGCAGGCCAGCAATTAGCGTTCCAAACCCCATGAAGCGGACGCGCTCTGCGTCGGCCCAGAAGATCCAATACCGACGTTGCAGATAACGGGAAAGCTGCAACCGATTGAATCCTGCGACTCGCGGCGCCCACAGGATATACGGCACCGCAACAAGGGAAATGAGTATTCCGGCGATCAACATACGCCAATTACCGCCACTCATTCAAATGCCGAGCGACTACTGCATGCCGTGAGACCTGATGCCTAGGGGTACAGGTACGAGTTCTCGACACCGCAACCACCTGCACAATCGAGTGTCTCTATTTGCGTACCAATTTCTTGGGGGTTGTTACACCGTCCGCAGGACTGAGTTGGGTCAGACATGAGTCTCTCGTTGCCCCCTTTTCCGTCATTTGGCTCCTGGACTTACGATGATTGCAACACCAGCAAGAATAATGACCGCGCCAAATATCGCCATCGACACTGCGATGATCGTCAAGCCAACCTGAATGACGGTGCTTATTGGGCCCACTGGCTCGGCCAAATTGGCCCTCACCGCGGTCATAATCCGCGTCCTATTGACTATTGCCGCCAGACCGAGACCGAGCTGCGCCGTACCTAGTACGAGGAATGTCGCCCACTGCTGGTTCACTAAGTGTCCTCTTCTCGTCTAATGCCACGCCGGCCACGGAGCAACCTGTAACACAGTAGCTTGGAGGCTACACCCAGCCCCTGCACCCCACTCGGCGCCGCTGGCGGCACTACTGCCAAGGTATGTCGGGCCAACGTTGTTGATCCCAATGTCAGCAGCACCGCTTGCGCCGACGTAGTAGCCGTATATTGCAGCTGCAGAACACGAGCCGCCGAAAGTCCATCCGGTGGAGCTACCGGTGGAGCTCCCGACGCTGACAGATGCATCTCCGCGGGGGCCACCTCCAAGCCCGAAACCGATCAAGTCTTGCCCGTCCTCCCTGTGAGCATAGTTCAATGTAATGCACGCAAGGATGCAAACCTTGGGCACGACATCAAATTGGCGGCAGGCACCGTTACCACAGTCCGGCGGAGCAGGCGAATGTGGCTGGGACCTTCCATAAGACGGAGTTTCAGGGGCCGCGGTCGCACTAGGAGCGAACGCCTTTCCGGTCCCCCGTCTTATTGGACCAGTGGTCCAGTCACCGCGCATACCCGAGAACTGACCGCTGAGATCAAATCCGTTGATGGGATCGTTGGGGTAGACGTAGTCGTTGCTGTTGCCGCCTTCGACAGGATCGCATGACAGGAATCGACCCAGGGCTGGAACGTATTGCCGAGCACCCATTTCGATGGTGGCGATGGAGCCTTGGTGTTCGGTGAGCTTGAGTGCCGAACCGACCCATCCGAAGTCTGCCGACCCCGGGGCGGTGTCTGGGAGGGTCTGGTCGGAAGTGGTGGTGCCGATGTTGCCGGTGGTCGGGTCTACGGGTTGCCCGAACGGGTCGTAGCTGGTCAGGACCCCTACCCGGGCACCGGTCGCGTCGGCTTGGAGGATCACATCACCATGCAGGTTCGGGTACGACCATGTTGAAGCCGCACCGGGGGTGGGAGGGGTTCCGGCGGGGATGCGCACACTGACCCCACCAGGAAGGCTCAGCTGCATTTCCACTCCCGTCCCTGCCCCTGTGTCGGTGCCGAAGAGGGCGGCCCCGGCATACAGGTACCGGATGGTCGATGCCGATCCCCCCGGGGGAGTGCTCGTGCGTGACACAATCCGGCCCGAGGCATCCCGCAGGTAGCTGACCGTCGACATTCCGGCGGCATCAACAACAGTGGTGGAGAGGTGTCGGTCGGACACGTCATACGTCATCGTCTGATTACCGAGCTTGGTGGTGTTGCCGTGAAGGTCATATACCAGACCTGGCAGCGGACCGGTTGAGGAGAACGGAGTCAACCCAACATCAACCACCCCAGCCGGCGGGTTGGTGACCGTTGTTGCGGTCAGCCGGTCGGCCCAGTCGTAGCACGAGGAGACCGTTGTGGTGGTGGTGCCATGCACATCAGTGAACTTTGTGCGGTTACCGTCCTTCCCCGCGGCAGGGTTCGCCCCGCAGGTGTTGGTTGCCGCAAACGCGTAGGTGAGGGTGTGACCCGGAATGGTCGCAGTAATCAGTCGACCGGTCGCGTCATACGCGTAGGTTGACGGGGTCGGGGCGACGGCGGCTGTCGAGTCGGTGAGGGTGTCTTTAAGGATCCGACCCGATTGGGAACGCACAACCTGGTCGGCGACGCTAGTGCCGACCGCGATCGTTTCCGTCCACGCGTCCTGCGTGAGGCTGACATCATCGATGAGCGCCGATGAGCTGGACGCCCACGCGGTGGCGTCTTGGATTCCGATGACCACGGTCGCGGTCGTCGCGGTAAACGCTGCAGTGAGCTGCGTCCACGTGTTTGCGGTCAGCGGTGTGTAGGTGGGCGGTGTGGAGCCGGCGACGGTGATCCGTTGGCTGTCGCCGATTTGGGCATTGTTCACCCATCCCGTGATCGTGTAGTTGCGTCCCACGGTCAGGCCGGTGATGGTGCGGGATGCGAGAACCTGGTCGGCCGGTGTGGCCGCTGATGTTGTCACGGTCAGATCTTGGGTTCCAGCGTGTGGTGTGGTTGTGGCGGTGGCAACTGTGCCGACGGTGGTGGCCCACGTGTCAGTGCCGGTTTCGAAACCGGTCGTGTAGGTCGCGGTTTGTGGGTGGGCGACCGTTGTTGGGAACGCCCATGTCAGTGCGCTTGTTGCTCCGGTGGCATCTCGGCCGATCGTGGTCAACGCGGTGCCGTTACCATAAGCGATTGAGGTGAGCCGCTGCTTGTTGTCGTAAGCGGGCGTTGCGAGAGTGGCACCACCAACCGTCTCCACGGTGATTTTTCCGTCGAGGTCGGGACTGTACGTGGTGACGACACCGCTGCCGGGGCTGGCGCCCGGCGGTAGGGTGCTGACGCTGAGGATTCGACCCGCGGCGTCGTAGGTTGGAGTTGTCTTGGTGCCCCACACGTCAGTTGAGCTGAAAGTGCGGCCCAGCAAGTCGGAGACGGTTGTTGCTTTCGGTGCTCCCGGGATGGCGCTGTCGGCAACCCAGGTGGTCAAAGGGTCACCGGTGGCGGTCCCGTCGGCGGTGTACCCGTAGGTGACGGTGCGGAGGGTTGTGTCGGGGAAGGTTTGGCTGGAGATGCGGCCGCGCGTATCAAAGTAGGCGCAGGTCCAGTCGCTGTCTCCTGTACGTATGGTGCCGGCGAGGCGCCCGAGCAGGTCGTACACGTATTGGGTCACTATCGCCGGCCCAATGTCAGGTGCAGGCGTGGTGACTTTTTTCAGGAAGCCGTATTCGTGGGTTCCGGCGGGCACCCCACAGGTATCGGCGGTGACCGTTTCCGCATCGGTGTAGTAGTTGCTTGTTGTGGTTTTCGATCCGTCCGTGGGGATGCCCGCTGCGGAAGGCAAAGCCCGGTTCAGCCGACGCAACCAGCTGTTGGCCGTCGTGGCAACCGGCTCATAGGTGACGGTTGTCGTCAGTGCCAGACCGGCCGGATCGATGGTCGATGTTGTCGGGGTTCCCAACCACGGGGTGATGCCATACCCGGTAGCGCTGGTTGTAGTGGGAGCGCTGGACGCGGACAGGCCCGACCCGGTCGGGACGGAATCGTCAGTTGTTACCGATGTTGCTAGGCCGTAGTCGGGCCGCAGTGCCGAACCGGGAACCACAACTGCTGTGGCCCCGTTTACTGACCAATACAGCGCAACACTACCGGGGCCGCCCCCTTCGAAGTACTCCACCCGAATGCGTCGCGTCAACGGATCCCCGGCCGCTATCGTGATTATCGAATTGCCCTGAAGTGCGATCGCGCCATGATATGCCAGGTCGTCGACAACGTTCACGTCGTTGACCCACGCGCGGGCGCCGTCATCAGAGAGCGTTTGAAGTTTGAAGGTTCCGGGGCCGGGGAAGGTGATTGTTCCGGTCATCCGCAGAGAGAAACTGTCGATTGCTATGGTCGGATCAGGCGACCCAGTACCCCAGTCAGCGTTGACAGAACCGTCTCCACTGCCGCCGAGGATCCCGAGGGAAAACAGCGCCGGCGGGCCGGACCAGGTGGGATTGTTGTAGTAGGCGACTTGCAGACCCCGGGTGCCGTCGGGGTGGAGCGCGCTCCCGGGGACAATAATGGCAGTCGCACCGTTGACCGACCAGTACAGGCCGATGCTGGCAGCAACGGCTCCTTCGAAATACTCGACCCGGATACGCCGCGTCAGCGGATCTCCGGCAGCGATGGTGATGGCAGTGTTTCCTTGCAGCGTGGTTGCACCTTGTGGGATCCAGCTGTCGACAACGTTGGCGTCGTCGACCCAGACGCGGGCCCCATCATCGGAAAGGGTTTTGAGGACATACGTTCCCGGGCCGGGGAAGGTGATCGTGCCGGTCAGTCGCATAGAGAAGTTGTCGGCTGAAACAGCGGGATCAGGAGATCCCGTGCCCCAGTTCGCGTTCACTGACCCATTGGCTGCGCCGCCGAGGACCCCGAGGGAAGACTTCACGGGGGTGCCGGAGACGGAGGTGTTGTTGAAGTAGGTTGCCCATAGTCCGATCCGGGGGTCGGCGAGCTCGTCGTACCCGGTCTTGGTGTGTGCGGGGGCAACGGCTGCAGAGCACGATTGAGGTGTGCGGGCTGCGCCGAAGCACGCGGTCGGCGCCGGGCCGTAGGAGTCAATTGGCCGGTCAGTTCGAGAATCATAAATGGTTGTTGTTTCATGATCGACCGAGTCGATCGTGGAAAGCAGTTGATCCTTGTCCGACCAAGTATTGGTTGTCGTGACTCCGAGCCCACTCGTGGACGTCAGCGTGCGCCACCCGCTGTCGTAAGTGACTTTTCCGGCATGTCCGATCGTCGACGTTGACAGGTCAAGGCCGCCCACATCAACATATGTGGTGTTGTTGGCCGTGTCGTAGGTGTAGATCTTTTGTGGTCGCGCGGCCAAGGTGAGACCGTCCGGTGCCGGCAGGGTCACGGTGGCGGCTTTGCCGTTGACGTAACTGATCGTGGTCGCGTTTGCGTCTGAAGCTGGGTGACCGGGAAGAGTTAGCCAGTCGTTGCTGACAGAGTTACGCACTGTCGAGAGGCGGCCGTTGGAGTCGTAACCGAACGTGGTTACCGGATCTCCAGGATCGCGAATCTGACCCAATTGGGTCACCACACTGCCTGCCGGGTTGGCAAGGGTGACATTGATGAGGTTTTGCTGGTAGTACAGGCGGGTTGTGTCGGAGGCGGTGCTGTGGCCCGGGTAGGTTATTTGACACAGCAGACCCGCTTGTACGGGAGAGGCGTACCCAGCCAGGGCCGGGCACGAGGCGGGCATGCCGTCCGAGTAGCTGAACGTGACCTCGCGACCGTAGACCGCAGGGGTGCCTCCGTTGGTGGAAACGGGGTCACTGATCTTGGTGACCCGCCCGGTCGTCGGATCGTAGCTCGGGATCGGAGTGGCCCGCTTCTTCGCGTCCGAGGCAGCGGTCACGGAACTGACCGACCCTTGAGCGTTGAAGGAGTAGACAGTACCGTCATCACCGGTCAGTGTCACCATGCCAAATGCGTCCAGTGATAGCACGCCGTATTCACCTTGCGGGGCGGTGTATCCGCCGACGCTACCGGGCACTTTCAGGTAGGTGTGTGCCGTCCCGGACACATCAGTGAGAACTACCGAAGTATCTGTTACCCGGGCCAAAGAGTAAACGCTGGCAGTGCCGACGATCGCCGTCGAAGATGACCAACCGACCGGCATGGGTAAGTATGTAGTCGTGAACCAGTCAGAGGGCACGACAGATGGAGTCCCAGACGCATTTTTGACCCAGAGTGTTACCGCCGCAGCACCGGTTGCTTCGTAGTAGTCGAACTGGATAGGTGTTGGTGTGCTGGTCAAACCTGTCGAGGGGGGCGCCCAGACGATCGAGGTCGCCGCAGCGGTTGCGGGCCAGTTGGCGACAATCTGGGCACCATTGATGGACAGTTTCGCCCCATCGTCGGATTGGATTCCGAACGTGTAGGGCCCACCTGTGGACGGAACCTGAACGAAACCAGTCCAGCGCGCCAGGAAGTAATCAACTGGCACTGCCGGGGCTGGGCTTCCGCTACCCCAGGGGAACGAGATGTTCGGATCAGTGCGCACCAGTATGGGTGTGCGACCCGCGGCATCGAACGTTGTCGTCGATGTTTGCCCAGGGTTGAGCGCGTTGAAATAGGTGCCCGTCAATCCTTTGTACTTGTCCGCGGCGATCAGAGAGTTGTAAGCAAATGACAACCCCATCGGCCCACCGAGCGTGGAAACAGTGGGCGACGAGAATCGTAGGTTTACGTTTCCGTTGGCCAGGTTCACGGTCACCGGTCCCACCGTGTCTTTTGGTGACGGGCCCGAAGCACCGATCCTCATGTTGACTGTGAAATGGGATACCCAGCTCGGATTCACAGCAGAGTCGTAAGAGTCCTTCGTCAGAATCGACACCGTATAAGTGCCACCATCTTGAAGGGCCCCAGCCGGTGGAGCCCACGCAACATCCCCGGACGCGGGGGTTGGCAGCCATCCCGACATTGTTACCTGACCGGAGTTGCCATCGGCGCCGGTGGAGACGCGGAACTGATATTGCACGGCCGTCGTGCCAGGGTTCGGGGCTGTGAAAGGCTGCGCAACCGACGTCACAATCGACCCGTCAGTTGGATAAACCTGCGCTTGGGGTGGCGTCGGGGCTGGGGTGTTCGTTGTGAATTTCCATAGAGCGTTCGTGGAAGTGATCGTCGGGCTGCCGACGAGGGCATCCTTTACCGAAATGGTGTAGCTATAGGCCTTCCCCGGCGACAGTTTGCCGCTGGGCACCTGATATGCGCCGGGAGACGTCCACGGGCTCGTAAATGATGCACCCCCAGTACTGGAGGTGAAGACGTATTGGAAGGACAGTCCCGCCCCGGCCGGGTCCGTGCCGGTAGCCTGCATAAACGGCATGACTGGCCCAACAACGTTGCCGGTTGGAGTTGCCCCCGTGACCCCGGTCACCGACGGTGGCGATACATAAGAGATTGCCAGCGCAGTATTCAACGACTTGTAGGAGTAGCAGGCGCACTCCCCGCCGGTCAGCATCAAGTTCCCGCCCGTTGCACCGGTGTTGACCCAAGTGGCTAGCTGCTGCGCAAGACCCGCGTCGGTCGTGTTACCGGTCGCGCAGACAGGGAAGCTGGATAGATAACTTCCAACGCCGTTGTAGTTGAACGCGGTGGCCCAATAGGCTCCCCCGGTATAGCAATTTGTGGTCCCACTGTTGGCGTAAGAGGCATTCAGCTGAGCACCGGTGATCTGCTGGCCGAAGAGCTGCTCGTAGTTGTAGTGGGCGACCGTGCGCCAATTGCAGCACGACCCATTCTGTGCGGTGTTACCTATCCAAACGCTGCCATCATTCAAAGTGCCGTCGGACTTGTAGGAATGAATACTGTCGGCCCCAGGCCCGATGGTCGGATCAACTGTTACCGGATACACCCGGGCCGCATCCTGCAGCCATGCTTGGTCGGGTGTCAGTACCAACGAGTATGTTGAGGGCCCCAGTTTCGTGACCTGATACTGAACGTTAGTGATTGTTGATTCACTCACACCGGCTTTGCCTGATGAATCCCACATCGCCGGAACCGGCATCGAAAACACGATCACACCATCAGCAGCCTTGAAATCCAAGTCTCCGAATTGGTTCTTCTCCGGAGTAAGCCCCGCGGCATTGATCTCCCACCGGTAGACGGCCGTCCCTGCCGTCGGCACCTTCGTCAGGACAATCGATTCTTTGACCTTGTCGCTTTTGACCTGATACTTCAGGTCGGTGTTTGGCAGGACGGACGAGTACTTGGCCTGATCAGCTCCGACGTTGATGAACGGGATCACTGGATGCTCAAGGCCCGACTTTGCGGCTCCGAGAAGCTTGAACGACAATGAATACCCGTTGCGGGACACTTGGAACAAGCGATAGTCGGACGCGGTTGGTGCAAATTGCGGGGCCAACGGGTTCAGCTTGCCAACCAACCCAGACCGACCGTCATCGGATAAGTCGCTCCGTGCCGGAACCCACTTTGAGCCCGATAAGACGTTGACCGGTACGGGCGACAACAGCGTTTGGTGAACGCCATTTTTGTCGGTCGACGTCGTTGAATACTCGTCCGTTGATGTCACGTGAGCGGATGCAGCATCAAAAGACGGGGCCGTACTCGGGGCCGCCGGGGTAGTGGGTGCAGGAGCAACTGGCGTGTCAAACGTACCCGACGGAATCGACGGCGGGTCAGCAACAATCGGAGACGACACAATCGGCGGGACGGGCACCGGCAGCGGAGTCGCCGCGGCCAACGCAGGAAACGGGAGCGGAGAAAGCAGAGTGGCAACCAGAGCAATCACGGTCACAGCAACGGTCGACCCCAACGCCTTGTGCGGAACCCGAGCAGTGGCCACAGAACTTCTCCCGTATCGCGATCGCAGACGGACACACGCTCTCGCCCGTACCTGCAACCCCAACGGGAGTAGACAAGCGTGTCTAAGCTAGTGGAGACCTCAACTCCAGCACTAGAGCAAAGTTCAAGAATTCACAGAATGTATGTTGGGAACATAAAGAATGAAGCTCTGGCTTGTGAAGGTTGCATCGACAATTCGCTGTGACGCGCGTCAGGTAATCGCTGGCGCTTGAGTTACCGCGGGAACCAGCCACTGGATTGCGCGCTGCCAGGCGCGGGCAGCGTTCGGGTTTCCTTGAGACCAGCTCGGCTCATCTTCGGCTAGGACATGCCTGAGGTCGAACCTCTCCAAGGGGATCCCATGGTCACGAACGTAGAAAATCCCTGGATAGACCAAGTATCGGAAGCAGTAGTCGACGACGTGTAGCCGAAGCTCCCATGCGTCCAAGGCGCCGAGATTGATCTGGGAACTTGTTCCGCTGCCGTCACGCTTCGAAACCGAAACAAGGGGTCTTCGGGCGGGTCGGCGCAGTCGCTTGCTTTACAGCCAGAACACCGGGAACGGTGGCATGTATGAGTACTTCATCTGCACGGCCAAACAGCGCCGACTTTGCTCGACGCCCGCGATTCGTGTCGAGCAAGTCGAAGCGCACATCGTGCAATCCATGGCTGCCGAACGATTCGATGGACAGGCAATCAATGACATGACCACGCTGATCCGCGAAGCAGTCCACGACCTCCTCGCAGCAGATCGAGATGCCAAGGCGCAACTGCGCAAACAACTGGCCAAGCTGGAGACTCAGGAAGAGCGGCTGATCGACCTCGCCGCCACAGGCGTCGTTTCGGTGCCGAAACTACGTGCCAAGATCGAACAGACCACGCTTCAAAAAGAAGCAGTCAAGGAGAAGCTCGAACTCACAGGCGATCGATTGAAATACGGCGCCGAAAAGGCAATGGCATACCTAGAGTTGCTCCGCGAGCCCGGCGAGTTGTACCAGAGCGCTTCTGACGCCGTCCGCCGTGATCTGCTGGCCGCCTTCTTCAACCGACTCATTTTGTACGTCGAAGACGATCACATCCGCGTCGAGAGTGACCGCAACAGGGTCAACACAACCATCCGCGAACTTCACGCATCGACGACACTCGATGTTCAGAAACAGAAAACTCCCCGCGACCAGGCGGGGAGTTCAGTTGTCGAGAAATCTCGATCTAGTTCATTTGTACATGGTTTGAGTAAGAACCATTTGGCTGGGGTACCTGGACTCGAACCAAGAACAAAAGAATCAGAATCTTCCGTGTTGCCAATTACACCATACCCCACAGGGCTAGACCGAAGTCGGGCCGACTGCTCACTTTAGCGCACGGGGAAGGCCCCGTCACATCGGGCGACTGCGCGCCGGGCGGCTCACAGTGCGGCGCGCAATTTCGCCAGTCGAGCGAGCGTTGACGCCTCGCCAAGCAGCTCCATCGACTCGAAGAGCGGCGGGCTGATGCGTCGACCTGAGACGGCAGTCCGGAGCGGTCCGAACGCGTTGCGAGGTTTCATTCCGCGCGCCTCGATGAGTTCACCGCGAAGTGCGGCCTCAATCGCGTCGTGCGTCCACGGGATGCCCGATAGCACCGCGAGCGCCGCGTCAAGCACAGCGGCGCCTTCCGCGCCTGGCAGGGCATCCGCGTCGAACCGGAGTTCGGCGTCGTCGGTGAAGAGGAAGGACAGCAGCTCCGGCGCCTCCCCCAGCAGTTGCATCCGCTCTTGGACCAGCGGTGCCGCGGCGACCAGCAGCGCACGGTCGGCATCGGTCGCGATGAGCCCGCCAAGGTACGGCTCGAGTCGCTGAGCGAAGTCCCCCACCTCGAGCATGCGGATGTGGTCACCGTTGATCGACTCGGCCTTCTTGAGGTCGAAGCGCGCCGGGTTCGGGTTGACGTCGACGACGTCGAATGCCGCGACCATCTCGTCGATCGAGAACACGTCGCGATCGTGCGTGAGCGACCAGCCCAAGAGCGCCAGGTAGTTGACGAGACCCTCGGGGATGAAGCCGCGATCACGGTGGTGGAACAGGCTCGACTCCGGGTCGCGCTTGGATAGCTTCTTGTTGCCCTCGCCCATGACGTACGGAAGGTGACCGAAGCGCGGTACGAAATCGGTGATGCCGACCTCGATGAGCGCGAGGTACAGGGCGATCTGCCGGGGCGTCGACGAGAGCAGGTCCTCACCGCGAAGCACGTGCGTCACGCCCATGAGGGCGTCGTCAACCGGATTCACGAAGGTGTACAGCGGAGCGCCACTGGGCCGAACCACGACGAAGTCGCTGAACGAGCCTGCGGGGAAAGTGATCTCCCCGCGGACGAGGTCATCGAAGCCGAGGTCGGTGTCGGGAACACGCAAGCGCAGCGCCGGCTCGCGGCCCTCCGCACGGTAGTTGGCTCGCTCGGCCTCGGTGAGGTCGCGCTCGAAGTTGTCGTAGCCCTGTTTGGGATCGCGGCCGTTCGCGACGTTGCGCGCCTCGATCTCCTCTCCGGTAGCAAAGGATTCGTAGAGATGGCCGCTCGCCGTGAGCTGCTCGATGATCCCCCGGTAGATGTCGGTACGCTGCGACTGACGATAGGGCTCGTTGGGGCCGCCGACGTCGATGCCCTCGTCCCAGTCGAGGTGGAGCCACCGCAGCCCGTCGAGGAGCTGGAGGTAGCTCTCCTCGCTGTCGCGCTCGGCATCCGTGTCTTCAACGCGGAAAATGAGTTTGCCACCGGTGTGCCGCGCGTAGGCCCAGTTGAAGAGCGCCGTGCGAATGAGGCCGACGTGCGGCGTGCCGGTGGGTGAGGGGCAGAACCGCACGCGAACGGCGGAACCGGTCGCAGTGGAGAAGGGCAGGGAGTCAGCTGGCACGAGACCCAAGTCTACGAGGAGTCCTGTTCGACGAGCACTTCACTGGATGCCGCGGCAAGGCTCGCCCCGCTCCCACACCTCTCGGCCACACTCGCAAGATGCCCGGGATCCACGGGTGCGATCGTCCCGGTTACCGCCCAATGGTTGACCTCGTCTCGGTCAAAGACGCTCAGTAGCGTGGTCGCGTCAAAGATCACTGCTCTCCCGCTGCCATCCCGGGCTCATCGAACTCGCGGAGCCCGCCGAATCCGCCGAACCTACCGACAAGAAACCGCCGGTGGGTGGCGGCCGATAAGTCCCGAGGGTCG
>Ga0209724_1002928_pt1 | contig 14264 bp, 10 predicted proteins | sample grotaG_FD_184143 | JGI IMG/M metagenome (GOLD analysis project Ga0209724, IMG submission 184143) | Glacier valley bacterial and archeal communities from Borup Fiord, Nunavut, Canada, to study Microbial Dark Matter (Phase II) -... | ecosystem: Environmental > Aquatic > Freshwater > Ice > Glacier ...
TGAAGCTGATCGTGCAAGGGGTAGCCGTCACGGTAGGCGAGCCGCTGGTCAGCGTAGCGGTTGCTGTCAGGGTGGCAGTGCTGCTGGCGACAGGGCTGGCAGTGGTGGTCGGCGAGCCGCTGGTCGGCGTAGCGGTTGCGGTCAGAGTGGCAGTGCTGCTGGCGACAGGACTGGCGGTGGAGGTCACGGTGGTGGTCGGCGGGCCGCTAGTCGGCGTAGCGGTGGCCGTCAGGGTGGCGGTGCTGCTGGCGATGCTGGTGGCGGTCGCAGTGCCAGTAGTTACAGTGCCGGTTGCGGTGCGAGTAGCAGTGCCAGTTGCGGTGTTGCTGGCGGTGTTGCTGGCGGTGCGGGTAGCAGTGTTGGTAGCAGTGCTGCTGCTAGTTGCGGTGCCAGTTGCGGTGCCAGTTGCTGTCCTGGTGGGCGTGTTAGTGGCAGTCGCGGTGTTGGTAGCGGTGTTGGCTGGCGTGTTGGTGGCGGCGTTGATTGGCTCTACCAGTTTGCTGACGAAGCCATCGAAGGAGCCGCCAAAGTTGGGCTGACTGGGATTGAGGATGGGGAAGTTGTTGGCGTTAGTGTAGCCAGTGACGTAGGCGTTGCCCTGCCCATCGAGAGCCACCCCCAGTGCGTAATCGTCGCCGCTCCCGCCGAGGTAGGTGGAGTCCACCCTGGTGCCGGTTGCGTCTAGCTTGGTCACGAAGCCATCGGTGCTGCCACGCCGCCCTGGGACGACTGGGTTGATCGTGGGGAAGTCGTTGGAGTTGGTGCCACCCGCAACCACTGCGCTACCCTGGCTGTCCACCGCCAGTGCGTAGCCGTAGTCGCTGCCGCCACCACCGAGGTAGGTCGAGTAGCCGTAGGTGAACACGCCGCTGGCCGTGATGATCTTGGTGACGTAGGCATCGTCGGTGTCCAGCAGGTTGGGCTGCTGCGCATTGCGGGTGGGGAAGTTACTAGACTGGGTTTGGCCGGTCACGTAGATGCTGCCCTGGCCGTCTACCCCAATGCCCGCGTTGGTGCCGTAGAGCAGTTCGCTGCCGCTGCCACCGAGGTAGGTCGAGAGGCCGTAGGTCAGCACTCCGCCGCTGCTGACTAGCTCGCTAACGAAGGCATCGCTGCTCCCCCCCCTGCTTGGCTGCACCGCCTTGAAGGTAGGGAAGTTGTCAGAGATGGTGAAGCCAGTAACGTAGGCATTGCCAGCCGGGTCAACCGCCAGTGCGTAGCCATAGTCGTCGCTGGTGCCGCCCAGGATGGTCGAGTATTCGTAGGTAAACACCCCGCTGGCCGAGATAATCTTGGTCACGAAGGCATCGGAGGCTCCAGCGAGGTTGGCCTGCAACGAGTTGCGCCGCGGGAAGTTGGCTGAAGTGGTGTAGCCTGCCACGTAGATGTTGCGGCTGGCATCCACCCCGACCCCGAAGCTGAAGTCGTTGCTGTTCCCGCCCAGGTAGGTGCCGAAGGTGCGCGCTCCTGTGCTGTCGAAGCGGCTCACAAACACGTCGGTAGTGCCGCTGGTGGCGTTGGTCGCCTGCACCGGGTTGAGGGTGGGGAAGTCGGGCGAGTTGGTACTGCCGCTGACGTAGGCGTTGCCCAGGCTGTCTACCGCGATGGCAAAGCCGTTGTCGCTGCCCGTACCGCCAATGTAGGTGGAGTAGCCGTAGGTTAGCACGCCGCTGCTGGTGATCAGCTTGGTGACGAAGGCATCGTTGGAGCCACCCGGCCTGGTCGGCTGCGTGGCGTTACGGGTAGGGAATCCCGCCGAGTAGGTTGCCCCAGTAGTGTAGCTGTTGCCCGCACTGTCAGCCGCAATCGCCTGGCCGAAATCCAGACCCTCGCCGCCGAGGTAGGTGGAGTAGTCCAGTACTGGGTCGATCAACAAGGCAAGTGAGCGGTCATAGTCGGGTACGCTGAAGGCGATCTCGTTGCCGCGCACTACATAGCTGCCCTGCACCTCGCGCAGCCCCGCCCCCGTCTGCTGGTAGATGCGGGCTGCCGCCTGCCGGACGATGCCGCTGGCGGTATGCAGCAGCAGGTCGCCACCCGCTACCTCGATCCGTTCGGCTCCATCCACCGTGAGGCGAATAGCGGCGGGGTTGCCGCCCGGCTGTACGATGAAGTCGTATTCCAGGTTGCCATCAGCCCCACTATAGTAGGCTAGATCGATGCTGTCGTAGACCCCCGCATATGCCACGCGGCTGTAGTGTGGCACGGCGGTTCGCCAGCGGCTGGGGTCACTACCGATGTAGTAGTTACTTACCCCTGCCTCGCGTTCGCTGGCGACTAGGTGCGCCCCTGGGTTGCCCCCTTGCCAATGGAAGCGCAGGGTAGCTGATTGCCCAGAGCCAGCCTCTAGCACCATTGCTGCTTCGCCCTCGTTGAGGTAAAGTTGGTAGCCGTTGCCACGGGCCAGATAGCGCACGCCGCTCTCCCACTGCCCAAGATTCGGCTCAAAATGAAGCGGTCGCTGCCCCAGCTTATGTTGCTGGCTGCCGACCGCTGTCTTTTGCCTATTCGCTTGTTGCTGTGCCTGCTCACCCGCTGGCCCGCTCTGGATCAGCAGCCCACTGATGATCGCCGCCGCCAACCCCCATGTTAGCAGTTTGCTTCTTCTTTTACCCACTTACCCCCTCCTCTAGTGCAACCAGTAACTGCTTTGTACAACCGCCAGCCCTATTATAGCAGAAAACCAGGTAGCACAAACCCCCAATCAACGCAGATTGGGGGTTTGTGCTTGCTGAGTTGGGCTGCTGGCTTAGAGGATCGAGAGGTAGCGGTCAAGCTCCCACTGGGTGACGTGGATGCGGTACTCGTCGTACTCTTGCTTGCGCGACTGCACGAAGTTGTCGTAGATGTGGTCGCCGAGGGCGGTGCGTACCAGCGGGTCAGCCTCCATTGCCTCAATTGCTTCGGCCAGGCTACCGGGCAGGGTGGCAATATTGCGGTCACGGCGGGCATCTTCACCCATATGGTAGAGGTTCTCCTCCACCGGGTCGGGAATCTCCAACTGATTCTTGATCCCGTCCAGCCCCGCGTGCAGCATGACCGCGAAGGCGAGGTAGGGGTTGCAGGAGGGGTCGGGGAAGCGCAGTTCCAGGCGGATCGCTTTGGGCCGACCGGGGACAACGCGGGGGATGCGGATCAGGGCCGAGCGGTTCTGGCGCGCCCAGCAGATGTAGACTGGAGCCTCGTAGCCCGGCACCAGCCGCTTGTAGCTGTTGACGGTGGGAGCGACGACGGCGGCGATGGCACGCGCGTGCTTGAGCAGCCCGGCGATGTAGTGTTTGGCTAGCTGGCTCAGGCCGTAGCTGCCGTCCTTCTCATCCGCGAAGGCGTTAGTCGCACCGTCCAGGGTAAAGAGGCTCTGGTGGGTGTGCATCCCGCTGCCGTTTACGCCGAACAGCGGCTTGGGCATGAAGCTGGCGTAGAGGCCGTGCTTGGCGGCAATCGCCTTCAGGGTGTACTTGAAGGTGGTGGCATTGTCGGCGGTCTTCAGCGCATCAGCGTACTTGAAGTCGATCTCGTGCTGGCCGGGGGCAACCTCGTGGTGGGCGGTTTCCACTTCAATACCGAACTTCTCCAGGGCGGTAGTCATGTCGTTGCGCACTTCTTCGCCGAGGTCAGTGCTGAAGTCGAAGTAGCCGCCCGCGTCGTGGGTGTCAGTCGAGATCGTGCCGTCTGCATTGCGCTTAAAGAGGAAGAACTCAAGCTCTGGGCCGGTGTTGAAGATGTAGCCCAGCTTCTCCGCCTCGTTCATCGCCTGGCGCAGCACGTAGCGGGGATCGCCCGCAAACTCTACGCCGTCAGGGGTGAAGACGTTGCAGATCGCCCGCGCCGTTACCTGCCCACCCGCTGCCCAGGGGACGAGGGCGAAGGTGGTGAGGTCAGGCTTCAAGTACATATCACTCTCGAAGATGCGGGTGAAACCTTCGATGGAGGAGCCGTCGAACCACTTACCGTCATGGATCGCGTCCTCAAACTGGTGGATCGGGATCGTCACGCTCTTGGCGATACCCATGATGTCGGTGAACTGGAGGTTGATGAAGGCAACCCCCTGTTCCTTGCAGGTGGCAAGCACTTGCTCGATCAGCCTGGGGTCGTTGTCGGTACCATAAGGCATAACTGCAACTCTCCTCTCTACGAGTGGGGTTGGGGCTGGGGTGGTGGCACCACCAGCAGTGCAACAGCGGGAGGGCGGGTTCCCGCCAAACAAAAAGGGTCACTAAACGACTAGTCTAGTCGCCAGTGACCAGCATGGTTTTGGACACAACGCTGTGCTGCTATTGACCCGCCGGGCAGCGGACGTTTGTGGGGGGCGGAGAGGGTGGGATTCGAACCCACGAGACGGTTTAACCCGCCTACCCGCTTTCCAGGCGAGCTCCTTCGGCCACTCGGACACCTCCCCCAGGGACAATGGTAGATCGCAGACGGCTGGATTGCAGATCAGGGGCGCGTAACCCCTGCAATCCCTCACGCTGTGATCCTATATGGGCGGAGAGGGTGGGATTCGAACCCACGAAGGTGTGACCCTTACTCGTTTTCGAGACGAGCTCTTTCAACCGCTCAGACACCTCTCCAGAGGCAGGGGCGAGGCTGGCTGCCAAACACCCCCTAAAATCAAAGAATACGGGGACGAGATACTTCCTCATCTCCGTATTCTGCTCCTGCTGCTTTGCTATGGTGTGACCGATAGGACTTGAACCTACGACCTTTGGGTCCGCAACCCAACGCTCTATCCACTGAGCTACGATCACATTTGCGATTGCATTGCCTGCGTTGCTATGCTATTATAACATAAAGTTCTGCGGACTGCAAGCCATTTCCCTGCAACATTTGCCTTCGGTAGGCGGTCTAACCCGGCAGACAAGGATGGCTCGTGCCGATCCAGAGGAGACTAGCGAACCATGGAACAAGACCCAAACAAGCCACGCACCCGCAACCGCAATCCACTGAACGCTGGTGACGTGTTGCAAGACCTGAATAGCCTCGGCCTCAACAACGTGCAGGTCAGCATTCCTCAGCCCAACATCAAGGTGCCGCCCGCCCGCGAGGTCGCCAACAACCTGTTGGAAAGCTGGGTGCGCCTGCTGCTCAACCCCCGCATCAGCAACTTCGACCAGATGGCTTACAGCACGACCTGGACAACCGCTATCGCCTCGGTGCTAGCGACTGGCCTGGTGATGGGCATCATCAACGCGATCAGGGGTATCTTCGGCAACGTACTGTTTGGCACCTTTAATGCACCCATCGCCCTGATCATGACCCCAGTGATGACCCTGGTTGGCTTCTTCGCAATCAGCGGCGCGCTCTATTACGGCGCAAAGCGGCTGGGTGGCGTGGGCCAATTCGGGCCACAAACGAAGATGCTTGGCCTGCTAATGCCCCCCTTTGGCCTCGCCCTGCTGATCCTTGGCTTCAAGTGGATTGGCTTCACCCTGCTCGGTGGCCTACTCGGTGGCTACGTCGTGTTCCTCACCTGGTTGATGCTGCGCTCGGTGCATCGCCTGGATGCGAAGAATGCAGGTATCCTGATCATCCTACCGGCCTTGCTCGTGCTACTCGGCATCCTGTTTTAGTCTAAAGCAACCATCTCAACGCAGCCTGTTGCTTTTTGCAACTTCTGGTGCTACAATCACGTAGATTAGCCGAAGGAATAGTGGAAGCCAGAGATTGGCAATGGCTGGCAGCGCGCCCCATGCTGCCTCGTCTGCACCGGCAGTGAACCGGCAATACAGGAAGGTCTAAGGCCAACTCATGTCGCAGAACTACGACCCGAACAACCCGAACAACCCCCAGGGTGGCTACGGCCAGCCGCCCGCAGACGGTCAGCAGCCGCAGGGTGGCTATGGCGCGCCTCCGCCTTACGGAACGCCACCCCCCAGCGGCTACGGCACACCGCCCCCCGCTGGCTACCAGCAGCCACAGGGCTATCAGCAGACCAACTACCAGGCACCAGATATGAACAAGGCTGCCGTCAACGTTGGCAACGACCTTGCTGCTCTGCCCCAGAAGTGGCTTACGGCGTTGACCAAGCCCTCCACCGACTTCTTCGCCCGCGAAATGCCCAACGCCAACTGGACGACGATCCTGGTTGGGGCGGGTATCGCTGCTGTGGTCTCTGCCATCTTCTCGATCATCCGCGTTGGTGGAGCAACCGGTATCATCAGCGGCTTCATTGGCTCAGTCATTGGCCTGTTGATCGGTTCTGGCATCCTCTACCTGATCGCCACCACCATCGGCAAGGGTCGTGGCAACTTCATGGTACAGACCTACCTCTACTCGCTCTTTAGCATCCCGATCAGCCTCGTCAGCAGCGTTCTCGGCATCATACCGGTAGTTGGTAGCCTGCTCGGCATCGCCCTCAGCATCTACAGCCTCTACCTGACCTACCTGATGTTGCAGCCCGCCCACAACATGAACAAGCAGAGTGCGCAGACGACTGTGATCGTGCTGTTCGTAATCGGCCTTGTCATCGGCATCCTGCTCCTCGTCGTCTTCGTCGGCCTACTGGCAACCCTCGGTCTGGCTGCGACTAGCAGCATCCGTTAACTATCAGCCGCTCAACAGCAAGGAGGCCACCTCACTTACGGGGTGGCCTCCTTCTTTTTGCGAACCGCTCTATAGGGCTAGACCCGCAGCCGCAGTGCGCCGCTGACCATCTCGAAGCTGGCCGGGGCGAGGCCGATCATCTCACCCTCAGTCTGCACAAAGAGGCGGGCGCGCGGGTTGCGGGGCATAACCCGCAGGCTCTGGCAGCGCAAGGTCTGCACCTTGTCCAGGTAGATGTGGCTGCCGTCGTACAGGCGTGGCACGTTGCGGATGGTCTCCAGCTTGCTGAAGTTGCCCATGATCACCACGTCGAACAGGCCATCGGCCATGTCTGCATCGGGGGCCACCCGCATCCCACCGCCAAAATACTGGCAGTTAGCGACCACTACGCTGTAGACTTTATCGCGGACAGCCATTGGTTCGCCATCCACCTCCAATTGCACGTACTGGTTGCGGTAGCGCAGCAGGGTAGTAAAGAGGGCGGAGAGGTAGGGGAGATTGCCGCCGACCACCTTGCCAATCCCCTGGCGGCTGCGATCAGCGCGGTTGGCAACCTCTGCGTCGAAGCCGACCCCGGCCACATTGACGAAGTAGCGCGTCCCGGTGCCAGCCGCCCGCCCGTGCCGCTCATAACTGGCGCGGCCCGCGTCAATAGTCTGCACGCGGCCATCTACCAGGCGGGCCAGCGACTCGCGCACGTCGCTCGGTACCCCGACGGTGCGGCCAAAGTCGCTACCCGTGCCAGCCTGCACCACGCCAAGTTGCACGCTGCTACCCGCCGCCTCTGCCATGATACCGTTGACTACCTCGTTGATCGTGCCGTCACCGCCCACTGCCACCACCAGGTCAACCCCGCCCTGCACTGCCTGGCGAGTAATAAGGTAAGCATCGTTGCGCCGATTGGTGAAGGCGTAGCTATAATCGAAGGGCAAGCCCTCATGGCCGCGCAGGAAGGCATCGGCGGTCGGCCACGAACGCAGACCACGGCCACCACCGCTGATCGGGTTGATCACAAAGACGGCTTTCATCACTCTACCACGCTTTCCTTCTCAACTTCAGCCAAAGAGCTAATCCTGCCCCTTGCTAGCTGCCCCAGTGGGGAGGTAGTGAGCTGCGGTTCTGTCTGTGCCGCCCAGTTGAGCCGCGAGGTCTACGATCACAGGCAGCGCGAGGCAGAAGAAGGAGCCAGCCCAGGCCAGCCGCCAGTAGGCCAGCGCAAAGGTCAGCAGCCCGCTACCCAGCCCGATCCAACCGATGCGCTGGGTGCGGTAGCTGGCTACCTTGGGGGCGTGCAGGTAGATTTCGTTGAGCAGCAGGATGACCATGCCCAAGACTAGCACTGCGCCAACCACGTAGAGCAGGATGCGCACCCGCCGATCCCGTACCGCCATCAACTGTTCTTCTGCTACAATGGGGTCTTCCAACAAGGCTCCTCCGTTGCTGCTATTATAGCAGACTGGCCCACCAATTGCACCTGTGCTACTGCACAACCTGTTGTCCTGGCCTGTGCTGTTGTGCTACAATGCCATATCACATAGCAGCGGTGAATATGCAGGCTGGAGGCGGGTAATGCTTGTGTACGGCGATTGGCAGCGACAGGCGGCGACCAGCGACCTGCTGCCAGAGTTGAGCGCGCAAGCCAGTGCGCTGGAGGTGACGGGGCCGGGGATTGCCCGACACAGTGGGCTGGTTGGACTGCTAATCGCTGCTGGTGAGCTAACCCAGGCTCTGGCTGACGATGCGGCACAGGCGGGCGTGGAGACAGAGACAGAAGCGGTGCGGGTCGCTAACCAGCTTACCTTCAATTTGGCAACCGCCCTCTATCGCTCCTATTGCCAGCCGCAGACCCCGCGCCTCTACCTGGGCAGCAGCTTGCTCGCTACCCTGCGCGGCCTGCCCCTACCGTCGCGCCTGGGGCTGAAGATGCCAGAGGGCTACGCTTACTACAGTCTCTACCCAGAGCTGTACTTTGCCACTAGCGAGCAGCTGCGGGCCGAACGCCACCCCTGCACCAGGGTGATCGGTATTCGCAGCATCGGGGCCAGCCTAGGGGCAGCAGTTGCCGCCGTGCTGGGCAGTGAGCCTCCAACTACAGTGCGTCCAGGCGGCCACCCCTTCCAGCGCGAGATCAAGCTAAGTAGTATGCTGGCTGACCGACTGCTGACCAACCAGGCGGCTACCAATTATGCCATCGTAGATGAGGGACCAGGGCTGTCGGGTAGTTCGTTTGGGGCGGCAGCCGACTGGTTGGAAGATCGCGGGGTGGCAGCGGAGCGGCTGCACTTCTTCCCCAGCCACGACTCCCCCCTGAGCATCCACGCCAGCGACCGCCACCGCCATCGCTGGCAGGCTGCCCGCAAGTATGTGCCGGATTTCGACGCGATGCTGATCCAGGGCAACCCCCCGCAGATGCGCCTGAGCGACTGGGTAGCCGACCTGACTGGCCCGCTGGCTACTGAGCTTGAGGATGTTGGCTACGGCCAGTGGCGGGCAAAGCTCTACCCCGAAGCACGCATCTGGCCGGGGGTTAACTGCCAGCAGGAGCGGCGCAAATACCTGCTGACGGCCCAGGATGGGCGCACCTGGCTGCTCAAGTTCGCGGGCCTTGGTCGCTACGGTGAGGAGAAGCTAGAGCGGGCGACGGTCTTGCAGCGGGCTGGCTTCATCCCGCCAACCACAGGGCTGCGCCACGGCTTCCTGGTGCAGGAATGGTTGGCCGCCGCCCGCCCGCTGCCCACCGTCACCCACTACGACCGCTCCGCCCTGATCGCGCAGGTTGCCAGCTACCTGGCCTACCTGGTGAGCAGCTTCCCAGCCCCCCACGCCTGGCAGGGAGCCACCCCCGCGCAACTGCTGCACATGGCGCGCCACAATAGCGAGCAAAGCATCGGCGCAGAGTACGCGAGCCTGTTGGATCGCTGGCAGGGGCAACTACCTACCCTACAAGCCAGCCAGCGGCGCACCGCCACCGACAACAAGCTGCACGCATGGGAGTGGTTGGTGCTGCCTGATGGTCGCTTGCTCAAGGCCGACGCGCTCGACCACCATGCCAGCCACGACCTGGTTGGCGCGCAAGACCCGGCCTGGGATATTGCGGGGGCGACGGTGGAATTGTGGCTGAACCCCACGGAGCAGGCCGCCCTGCTGCACCAGATTGGGCAGCGCGCGGGCTACAGGGTAGACGCGGAGAAGCTGAACTTCTACACCGCCTGCTACCTGGCCTTCCAGATCGGCCATGCTGACATGGCTGCCGCTGTGATGGGCAACGACCTGGACGAGGCGGGCCGCCTCAATTATGCCCGCGACCGCTACGCCGAGCGGCTACGTGGGCTGCTGGCTGGCTTGTGACTGGCAGCTTCATCAACGCTGCACCCTGGGCGGATCACGGGTGGTGACCCAGCAGGCCAAGATGAGGCTGGAGACTTGGTTAGCTACATACGCTACCTGATCGAGCCTGGCCGGTTGGAGGATGGGCAGCGGCTGCAACTGCTGCCTGCCAGCAAGCTGCCGTGCAAGCCGCTGGTGCAGGACTAAGCGCGCCACCACTAGCCCCAACCCCCCCTCGGCACCCATCACCCTGACCGTGCGGAGCAGCCGCCCGCTGCCCCCCTCTACCACTGCTACGCCCTCTGCTACGCTGAGGTAGTAGTACGCACCGTCGGTGGAGGGGGCTACATAGCGCGGTAGGATGGTGTTTCCATCAACGCGGTAGCTGCCGCTCTCTGCCCCGGCTACCGTTAGGGTTGGTGGCACCGTGGCGGTCAGCAGGGGTCTGCTGCTTAGCTGGTAGCTAGCGGTGTCCATCGTCAGCAGCCTGCCGTCCTTTGTTGGCACCACCAGGCGGCTACCGTCGGGGTTGAGGCTGGGTGACAGGCTGCTGTCTGGCTCGGCCCCCGCTTGCAGAGAGAGTCGCTTCTGCCGCTGCTCGATGACGGTGAGCAGGTCGTAGCTGCCCTCTCCCCGCTCACTGTGGCTGCTGACATAGAGCTTGTCGTGTTCGCGGTCGTAGGCCAGCCCACGCACTCCCGCATCTAGCACCGCAACGGTGCGGAGACCGAACGAGTTGGGGGCGGCCAGCGGCTTGCCCTCGCCCACCGTTAGTGCATCAGCGATATCGTAGATGTAGAGGTTGTTGTTGTCGCGGCTGGCGATCAGCAGCCGCCCATTGCCGCAGGCCACTACCGGGGCAGCCAGCTTCGACGGACGCACATAACCCAGCAGCCGCTCCTGGCCTACGGTCAAGTCTAGTACCGCTGCCCCACCGCTACTGGGCAAGGCAAGGCAGCCGTAGTGGGCTGGCAGGGGCAATGGGGCATCCGCGCCACAACCGAGCAGCAACAAGCAGAGGGTGACAGTAAGTAGTAGATTAGAGCCAGCCGTTCTTCTACGCATAGCTGGATTATAGCATACTGCTGCCCCAGTTGCCGCTCAATTTGGTATAATTAGCTACAAACTACATTGCCAACCACTGCTAGCTGGCCGCCCAGCCCCGATTACTCGCTGTTCAACTCACAATGATGGAGAACTCATGGCCCTCACGCTCGGTATTATTGGCTTGTCCAAGAGCGGCAAGACGACCGTATTCAACGCCCTCACCCGCAGTGAGGCACAAACCAGCGCATACGCCAACTCTGGCTCGGAGCCGAATATGGCGATGGTCAAGGTGCCGGATGAGCGACTCGACACCCTGGCAGCAATTTTCAGCCCCAAGCGCGTGGTTCAGGCCGACGTGCAGTACACCGACGTGGCGGGCCTGAGCAAGGGCGCGGGCAAGAACGAGTCCTTCAGCCGCCAGTTCCTCAACTACATCAGCAAGGTGGACACTCTCGTACACGTCGTCCGTGCCTTCAGCAACGCCGACGTGCCGCACCCAGAGGAGACGATCAATCCCCTGCGCGACGTGGAGACGTTGGAGTTGGAGATCACCTTCAGCGACATGGCGGTGATGGAGAAGCGGATCACCAAGCTGCGCGAGGGTATCGCCAAAATTAAGGGGCCAGAGCGCGAAGTGAATGAACGCGAACTGGCCGTCCTCGAACGGCTGCTACCCGAACTAGAGGCTGGCAAGCCGATCCGCGACCTCGACCTGAGCGAGGACGAGGAGCGCGCAATCCGCAACTTCCAGTTCTTGACTGCCAAGCCGATGCTGGTGCTTCTCAACATAGACGAGAGCCAGTTGGCCGAGAGCGAGCGGTTGATCGCCGAGGTGCGGGCCAAGCTGCCCTTCAAGAACACCGAGGTGGCCGCCATCGCCGGGCAGATCGAGATGGAGTTGACCCAGTTGAGCGATGAGGATGCTGCTGTGTTCCTCAGCGAGTACGGCCTCAAGCAGTCGGGCCTCAACCGGGTGATCGGCCTCTCCTATAAGCTGCTTGGCCTGATCAGCTTCCTCACCGCCGGGGCCGACGAGTGCCGCGCCTGGACGATCCGCAACAACACCAACGCGCAGAAGGCGGCTGGTACGATCCACAGCGACCTTGAGCGGGGCTTCATCCGCGCTCAGGTGGTTAGCTTCGACGACCTGGTGGCCGCTGGCAGCCTGGCCGAGGCGCGCAAGCGAGGAACGCTCCGCAGCGAGGGCAAGACCTACCTGGTCAAGGATGGCGATGTGATCGAGGTGCTGTTCAACGTCTAGGCTAGATAACCCTAAACCAACGCCAAGTCAAGGAGATGCTGATGCGCCCTGCCAAAATGCACGCCAATGAGCTGGACACCGACGCGTTGCTGGTTGGTCGGCTGTTGGCAGCGCAGTTCCCCCAGGTTCAGGTTGCTTACTACCCAGAAACCCAAACCTGCGGTGATTATCGATGCAGGTCTGCCTGACTACGAATATAGGCCCGGAGGAGAACATGGCAAGTAACGATCTCATATGCGCTGTCACTCAGCTTGGTAAGTGGCGACTTGCTCACAATGGTAAGCAGGCACTTAACTGCTACCCTAACCATTTTCTTGAACCATCAAGACACCGGTACTCTCATCTTATTATACGAGTGTAGGCTGCTGCACTTTCTCGTTGCAAGGATGCACATCATGAATAAGACTCCTATCTGCAAGTTGCTGGACCTTTGCCTGCTTCGATCTACGGCTGGCTTGGATGCAGCACATGACTACATACAGGCAAACGCTGAACTTCAAGAGCGAGCTGATGTTCTTACCGTTGTAGGTGCCTGGTATTTTCAGCAGGCAATACAGGAGGTACATAATCACAAAGCGTTTCGCGATGCAGTTCACTGGCTACGCAGAGCAGCCACAGTACAACCCCTTGATACACGCACTTACTACTTACTAGGCCTCTGCTATGAGCTAGGTCTCTTGGATTATGAGCAGGCTTTTGTAGAGTTGCACAAAGCTGTCGAGCTGAATCCTTACTATGCAAGTATCCTAGTAAATGTTGCTAGCGTTCTTTATGGAGTACCAGAAGACGTTATTACTTTGGAAGAATCCATTCAACTTTTGGAACGTGCTACAAAGTTGGAACCAGACAACTGGATTGCATTCGCAAGGCTGTCAGACAGGTATCAAGAGGCTGATAGAGCATTTGAGGCAGGACAGGCTTGGCGCAAATCAATCCTGCTCTCCACCCCATCCGAAGAGAGAAGACTCGATCTGCTGTCAGCGGTAAAACAGGATAATGTAGAACATATTTTGTACATAGCTGGTCTACTTCGTAACTACCGTCAATATGAGGCTGCGGCTGAGAAGTACCATGAGGCTATAGGAAAAGCAGGGGAACAGCCTGATGTATTGGCTGCGCTCGCTGACTGTCACTACGCTCTTGCTTATCCTTCTGAATCTTTTAGACAGTTGAGAGGCATTGAATGGGTAGAACAGATGGTAGCGAACGGAGACACCAGTGCTGATCTAATGATAGTCATACAAAGTTACCATGTCACACGACCTGTTAATGATCCCAGATTCCATTACAAAGAAGCCTTGAGGCTTATGGAGCGAGCAGCTACCATTGCTCACACCGACGCACGGTTGCATTATATGCTAGGCAAGTATCTAAGCCACTCAAACTTGCAGCTTGCTGCGAGTGAGTATCGGCGAGCAATTGAACTTAATGCGGTATTCGGTTCAGCCCTGTTTGCAGCAGCAGAGCTGTATGATAAGGCTAGCGGAGTAGTTAGCTTGCCAGAAGCTGTTGACTGGACGGAGCGTGCGCTAAAGGTAAGTCCCGACAACCCAATTTACCACTTCCAACTAGGCAACCTCTATCGCAAGGCAGAACGTGAGGAAGATGCTATTGAGAGTTGGAGCAAGGCTCTCCTGTGCGCCGAGTCGCTGGACGAAGAACACCTCAAGATTATAGAGGACACATACTGCAGAGCAGAGCAAGGTTTAGTTAGGTCCTGGCACAGAAGCAAGAAAGGAGGCAGTCACCACAAAAGAGAGCCTTGCAGACGATGAGACCACTGGAGAGTTCACCCAATTCGGTAGGGGTAACTTTCTAGAGACTGGTCAGCGCGCACTTGATGCTGCTAAAGGCACTGGAGCTAACGTGGAAATGGACTTCTCTAACCCAGAAGCTGCTGCAGCAGCATAAAAGCTGTTCGATGATGAAGGCATGAACATCCGATGCGTCTACGTTCCACCGCCAGCTGGCGGCTTCTAGATAACGAGCAGTGCAAGTTGAGCAGAGATGGGCTTAAGAATGAACAAAATCTTAGACTTGAATAAGCGTGCCTACAGCACTTGGTGAGGCCTTTGTGTCTGTGCCA